>WNFL01128154.1_pt2 | contig 59441 bp, 45 predicted proteins | sample 5400361 | NCBI WGS metagenome assembly WNFL01 (sample SAMN13153351, study PRJNA577476) | soil metagenome | isolation source: 40 cm soil on Douglas fir-dominated hillslope | place: USA:California | collected 2013-09-17 | reverse complement strand
CCGTATGACGGGCGAGAAGCGGTCCATTCTACAGCCCTCACAAAATCTGCTGCGGATTTCAACTGGAGTAGAAGACCTTCGCCGTTCTTAGTGGATGACTGGCAATCCGGAATTCTTCCAGTTGGCGCACTCGCTCGGTGCTCGGCTGCAGTTCCGCTTAAGCGGGCTAGTAGTCCGGTTGATTGGATGGGTTACTTAACCCTAGTGTTGAAAAACCGAAGCGGACCCACTACCTAGGCGCTGGTGCGAGGTACGCTTGACGATGATTGACGCGATAGGAATACAGATGCCTACTCGTAGCGCAAAGCTATTAAGGGGTCGAGTTTGGAGGCTCGATAGGCGGGCAAGAAGCTGGCCAGCGCTGCAACCGCACTCAGGGTGACAATCGCCATAACCAGCGTCAGTGGGTCGCGAGGCTTCAATCCGTAGAGTAGCGATTTTGCCGCCTGCGCCGCGCCAAGCGCCAGCCCGGTGCCAATCACTAGGCCGGCGACCGTCAGCACGCCTGACTCCCGCAAGATCATCCTCACTACAGCTACTCGATCAGCCCCGATGGCCATGCGGATTCCAATCTCCTTCGTCCGCTGCACCACCATGTAGGAAATGACTCCGTACAGTCCAATCGCCGCGAGCAGTGCAGCCAGGAATCCGAAAAAACCAGAAAGTGTGGCCATCAATTCATCTTGTAGCAACGAGTTGTGAATCTGTGCGTTGAACACCTTGAACTCAAGGTCGATTCCCGGATTCACGAAGCCCATCGTCTGCTTCATCGACGCGATCAGGCTTGTTAGCGGCAACGAGGATCGAATCAGAACTTGATCGTCTGGGCTCGGCTTTTCCTGCTGCGTCGAAGGAAAGTACACGAAGGGCAAAAATTCTTCGTGCATGTCCTGGAATTTGTTATCTCCAGTGACTCCCACAATGTCATAGAGAGGCCGCGGCTTTCCCGGTGCTTCGTGCAAGCGAAACCTCTTGCCCAGGGGCTCTGTGCCCTTGAGAATCTTGCGCACAAATGCCTGGTTGACGATCGCCACTTTCACCGACGCTGCGGTATCCCGGTCATCGAAGTCCCGCCCGGCCAGTAGTGGCGTCCCCACCGTTTGAAAATAGCCCGGACCAAGGAAATTCAGCCACGTCACACCTTTATCGTCATCAGACCCTTCGGTCAGCACGTTTTGATTCCACGTGCTCCCCCCAAACGGCACTAGCATCGCCCCCGCGGCGCATTCCACGCCAGGAATCGCCTGCACCCGCTTCACGATCTCTCGTTTGTACTCCGCATAGCGCTCCTCAGGCATCTGCAACCGTTTGAAATCGACTCTGGTGATCAGGATTCCGTTCTGCTGGAAGCCTGCATTCAGGGCCGTCAAGTTGCGCAAGCTGCGAACAAACAGCAGCGCACCCATCAACAGCACGACGGAAAGCGCCACTTGCGAGACGACCAGTATCCGCCGCAGGCTGAACCGCTCGCGGCCTCCCGACATTCCCCGGCTCCCGGACTGCAGCAACGTGGCAGGCTCCGCTCGCGTCGCGCGCACGGCCGGCGCCAGCCCGAACAAAACCGTCGTCAGTACGGCGAGCGCTGTCGTGAACGCCAGTACGCGCCAATCCATGTCCAGATCAAGGAAAATCTGACTGTCCGGCGTGCTGATGAACGCGACAAGCACACGGCTCACCGCAAACGCCAGAAAGATGCCGCAAATCGCCCCCGCCGCGGCGAGCAGCAGGCTTTCCGAAAGCAGCTCGCGAATCATCCGCCCGCGTGACGCTCCCAACGCCAGCCGGATCGTTATCTGCCGTTCGCGCGCACCCGCGCGCGCCAGCATCAAGTTTGCCAAATTGGCGCACGCAATCAGCAAGACCAATCCGGAGATTCCCAGCAGGAGCCACAGGGGCGTCGCTGAATCTTCCCGTAATTGGGAGAATCCGGTGCTCGCTGGAAAGACTCCCAGTTTGTATTCGAGATACTTCTTCACTCCTTCCGAGTCATAAAACGACGGAATTGTCTCTTGCAGAATAGCGGGCGTAACCGCATTCATCTGCGCGTTGGCACGTGCGATCGTCCATCCGAGTTTCAGCCGTCCGATTGAGGCAAGCCACCACGCGTGACGGATCGTCAGCCTGTTGTTCCGCGGGCTCAGTATCGGCTCCACGCAAATCGGCACCGCCACGTCAAACGTATCTCCGACGGAGATGCCATTAAACCCCGGCGGTGTGACGCCCAGAACCTCAAACGAATTGCCATTCAGCGTGAGCTTTTTCCCCACCACCGACCGGTCGCCGCTAAAATTCCGTTGCCAGAATGCGTAGCTGATGTTCGCTGCCGTGGTTCCACAACCCGGTTGGTCATCCGGTGGCCCAAGCAGCCGCCCTAGAATTGGCTCAATGCCAAGCACCTGGAAAAAGTCGCCGCTGACCCGAATACCCCTCGCGTATCGCACCTCTCCGCCCGTCGCCAAATTGAATCGTTGGTCGCTCCAGGCGGCGATTTCAGCGAACCCTTCCTGGCGCTTACGGATCTGCTCCCACATCGGAAATGTCAACTGAGAGTATTCGCTCGAAAACTGGCCCGAAGCCCAGCGGCGATCGGCGATCCGCACGATACCCAGCTCTTGAGGGTTCTTCACCGGAATCGTCCTCAGCCGGATCGAGTCAATGAGCTGGAAGATCGCCGTATTAGCGCCGATTCCCAAAGCGAGGGTCAAAACTGCGACTAGGGTAAAACCTGGGCTGAGGCGAAGCAGCCGAACGGCGTAACGAAGGTCTTGCCAGAGTGAGGACACAGGCACCCCCACGGTATCAGACGATAAGGCAGGCCAAATGTCACGTCACAGTGCAACCGAATACGGCCTCCCGGGGGGTTTGTTCCTTGCGGATCAGTGGGGCTCTGGCGAGGGAGCGAGATAGGCTTTGGCGCTGATCGACGCGATAGGAAGCAGCCGACGCGTTCGGAGTGGAGGTTTGCGGAGCTTCAACGCGGACTTGTTGCCTTTGAAGTCGCGACAATGCTGGCGCTCTCACCGAACCTATTCTGAGCTTTCGCTCGGCTTCGGTTGTAATCGCAGCCGTTACCTTGCCGGATCTAAGCGCTGACCTGGGGTGCGTCCCTCGCTAGCGATTTGTGTACAACTTGTGTACAACAAGGCGGGTTTGAAGGGCCTGAAAATGGACCTTAAGCAACGCAGAATCAACAACAGACTCTTGAGCTACAGGCCCTTCCAAAACTTTACTATATTTCTTCTAACCGCAACATCTCACCCGGTTTACAGCGACTTCGTTTGTGTACAAACTACGCGGCTTGTGTACAAGACACGCTTAGTCGTTCCACAGTTTCACGGATGAATGCTTCCGTGAAGTGCGTATAGCCGCTAGTAGTCCGCAAACTGGAGTGCCCCACCTGATTCTTGGTGAAGTCCCCCGGTACGTTGTTAGCTTGCAAATGACTGACGCGGCCGTGACGGAATGCGTGCATACCGGCAGGCGCAATGCCAAGCCGTTTGCAAATCGGCTTGAGCACTTGCCGCACGATATTGTGATTCTCAAGGGGCGTTCCATTCTTCGTCTCGAATACGCGGCCTGTCGTGCGGGTACCAAGATGTTTCTTGAGCATCTGGACCGTGCTCGAATCAATGAACACGTCTCGATAGCCCTTCTTTGTCTTGGTGCTCACTTCCAAGCCACGCCAGACAGAGCGCCGCACTCGAACGATTCCACGCACGAAGTCTATATCCTCAACATGCAGACCGGACAACTCTCCGGAACGTAGGCCGCTGAACGCTGCAAGGTGGAACATAACCTTGTACTGTCCTTTGGCAGCGGCAACGATCTGCCGCATCTCGTCCTGTGTGAACCATCTCTGCTCAACATCAGGGATGATGGGCAGCGACGGGTACCACACACGTTTCGGTTCATCGTTTTGCTGGGCGTGCCAGTTCATAATCGACCGGAACTGTTTCCAGAGGTTATGAACCGTCTTAGGGTGTCTGCCCTGTCTGCTCAAGTCTGCAATCCAATCGTTGACAACGCCTGTCTTGATGGTCTCAAGTGCGAGCGTTCCAAAGTATGGACGCAGATGTTTCTTGATGAAGTTCGGGGCAAAACTCTGAGTGCTTTCCTTTAACTGTGGAAGGCGTTTCAGTATCCAAGCATCAGCTATGACGTTGAACGTCAAAGCTCGGCGCACGGGCGTCTGACACTGCTCAAGATGTTCTGGTGTGTTCACACCCTCTTTAGCAATGATGTCCATGAGCTTTCGCTTTGCTTCTGGTTTAGTCATCTCCGATTTGCAGCCTAGCACTACCAACGGATGTTCCCGCTTGTCTTGCCCGGGTACGTCTCGCCAGTAGCGGCCATACCACATCTTTCCAACTAACCTCAGTGAGCCTATCTGACACCGTTTCGACATGCAGCGTTTCCTTTTCTGTCGAATCGGCGTTGCGGGTGAGACTTTAGCATCAGCCACGGTCGAAGTCACACGCAGACCTGTAGCCTGCCACCCGATCACAGTTTCCCACGCGAGAATTTTGCTAGGTTCCAACACAAAAGCCCTATCTTTATGAATCACTGTCTAAGATTTGCTGGCAAGAGAAATGAAATGTTTGACAGAAAATAGTTCGCAGTTTGCACCAGTGTGCGGACTATGCTGCACGCGAAATTAGCTGTGGGTTAGGCGTAGCTGGCAGCTCTCCGTTCCAAGGAATAGTGAACTTAACCCGCGAACCACATTCCGGGCATGGCCGAACCAACATTCCCGAACCATACCAGCGCGTTCCGGTCCAAGTGCAAGACTGGCAAGACACCCCGCGAGAGGGTGTGGCAGCATATTTCATTTTCAGGCTCCTAAAACCATAGAATCCGCTTCACGGCGGGGCATATTAAGAAAGGCTATTCGGATGTTCTAAAGCGGAGACCGCTAAGGGTTACCAAATGGGGCGAAGAATCACGAAGCTGTTTGACGTGGGCATCTACCGTCAACGGCTCACCGCTGGGGTCAAGGCGTGGCGCTCCATCTTCCGAAAGCACAACAAAGCGATTCTTGACTTTATCCCAGGCTATTTCGTCTCCAACAAGTTTGGAGACTTGAGCCGAATTGACAAAGTTATATTTTTCGGCTGCCTCTTGAATGGCTATCTTTTTTTTCACCGATACAACTTCATCGCGTGCAGACTTTGCTTCTTTGTCCTTCGCGGTTATCCGCACGTTGAGAAGTACGCAAAGAACGGCAGCATCTTAGATTTAGGTTGCGGCCCAGGGGCTGTGGGAAACGAGCTGAACGCCTCGGCATACGCCTCCTACACGGGAGTGGACATCTCTGATACAGCAATCGAAAAGGCCAAGCTCAAGAACCGCCGAAGCCAGAACCACTACCTTCAGGGAGATATTCTCAGCTACGTGCCGGAGCAGCAACACGATGTCATCATCTTTGGGGACTCCATTTACTACTTCCGCCCGCAACGAGTCGCAGACATCTTGAACCGCTACTCCAACTATCTGAAGCCAGCTGGTGTTTTCATCGTACGGAGCTGGCTTACGCACCACACATCCAGAACTATCATTCACAAAATTGAACAACAGTTCGACGTGATCGAGAAGCAGCTCTATCACGATTCTCAAATTGGGGTTCTCACCCTTCGGCCGAGGTGAGCGATGATTCCAGTCAAGTGGTTGAGGTACATCTTCGCCGCACCTCTTATCATAGGAATCATTCAAGGGATCTTCGAGCACAATCGAGACGAGGCTTTGGTTTCGCTACTCTTCGCGCCACTCTTCTTTCTTTTTGGGTGGGGACTACAGAAACTTATTTCTTCGGCGCGTCCGGCCCCGTGATCGGCGTTGGGCGGTAGCGCGTGATCTCGGCGGGCACGTCAGAACAAAGTCGAGTATTTTCTAAAACTTGGTCTCTAAAACTTTAGCAATCGAATCGCGTGGAGGGTGGGCGTGGTTCAGAACGAAGTCTGCAGCAGTGTGCGGTGTGCTTTGCTTCTAAAGATTTGCTGTGCTTTGGTTTGCTTTTGTCGGTTTTGCACAGTAATGCAGTCGAAAGAGGGGAATAAGCGTATTTTTAATGCCTAGACTCACTTTGAGACAGCTTTTTGTTGTGCGTGAACGCGAACATCCCACAGCAAAGCACAACCACGTAGAATCTAAAAACGATGTTTCCTCAATGTTTGTGAAGGTTTTAGGATTTTGTCCTAAACTTGTCCCGATCCCCGGTTTTGTCCTGTTTGCCCCCGGAATTCAGATGGACCCCCGGCAATTGGCAGCAGTCGGACTGATTAGCACACTTTGCAGGATTATGCGGGCGTGGCAATGGAACGAAACTCACACACAGAATTGGAACCATAGCCTTGCAACACATTTGTGTGTGCCAAGTGGTATCGTGCCACCCCAGTTCCGCTCTTGCATCGAGTATCATCAACGTCAAGCGGGGTGAATAGCATGAGTGTCACAGTCTGGACAACATTAATTGTAGGGGTGCTGGCTTTCGCGGGTAATCTGCTGAGTGGGTATTTGACACGGAAGCAAATGCGCCAGAACGAGCTATTTCGCCAAGACCCATCGGTGGGATTGATTCCGCCTCCACACCCTTTAAGGGCGCGTCTGTGGGAACACAGGTTGTTTATTTGGAATAGTGGATGCAGTGTTTATTTTCTGATTCAGGGATTTCGCGCTCAGGAGCCTCTGACACGCATGTCTGTTCTTAATATCTCGATGGGGGTCTGTTTGTTCTACTACGCCATCTCAGCCCATCTACAAGACCGCACATTCTCGGTGCTGAGTTCGGTTGCGGACTTACAAGGTAAAACTCTAAGCGACACACTCTCAGTGCTGGAGCGCATAACGACCTTACAAGGTAAAACCCTAGACGTATTTACGACACAAGTTGAGCGCGACTCGAAAGAGGAAACACCCACCGCACCGCTTCTGAAAGAACCACCCAGCTAGAGGCAAAGATGCTGATTTTTTGTGTACCACCTTGTGTACAAGATGCAAAGTTTTGGAAGGGTTTTACGCAGCTAAGCAACGCCGAATCAACGTAGGATAGTTTAGCTACAGGCCCGTTCGGGCGAGGCGGCAATGAGTTTAGTATGGGTGCGGGGCGGCGTAGACAGCGGCGGTCGTGACTGCGGCCGTGTGCTTTGGTAACATCCGTCGGCGGACAGTTGAAACGAGGCTGAAAGCATGAAGCTGGTTACGTTCCATCGCTCGGGACGCGGAGATCGCGTCGGAGCTGTGACGGCGGACGGAAGCATCGTTGATCTGAATGCTGCTTACGCGCTGTATCTGCGGAATGTCGAGCGCGAGGGCGCGTTTTATGCGCTGGCGGATGCGCGCGTGCCAGCGGCGACGCGGGCGCTATTCGAGGGCGGCGATCGCGGGTTGGATGCGGCGCGGACGGCGCTGGACTACGCCGTAAAGGAAGGACCGCAGGCGATAGGTCCATCGGGCGAATCGATCGTGTTCAGCAGGGATGCCGTTCGGATTAAGGCGCCAATTATTCCGAAGAAGTTTTTTCACACGGCGGGAAATTTTCGCGAGCACCATACGGAGGCGCAGAAAGCGGGATTTTCGCACCCGGTGCTGCCGTGGATCGTGTTCTTTCAGAATGTGGATGCGATTATTGGGCCGGAGGAGGAGATCGTTTATCCCGAGCATCTTACCGAAGAGTTGGATTACGAACTGGAGCTTGCGGTGGTGATGAAGAAGAGCGGGAAATATTTTTCGGCGGAGCGGGCGGGCGAGTACATCGGCGGGTATGTGATTTTCAACGACATCACGGCGCGGGATATCCAACGGACGGAAATGAAGTCAGGAGTGTTCAGCTTTTGCAAGGGGATTGATACGTTTTGCCCGCTGGGGCCACACATCGTTACGGCTGACGAGATACCGAACCCGAATAGCTTGGCGATGGAGCTGCGGGTGAACGGGAAGGTGCGGCAGCAGTCGCATTCGAGCAAAATGTCCGTGACGGTGCCGGAAATTATTGCGCATTATTCGCCAATGGGTTATTCCGCGGGCGATGTACTTTCAACCGGAACGGTTTCCGGCGTGGCGGCGTTCAGCGGGGACCCGAAATCTTTGTATCTGAAGCCGGGGGACGTGGTGGAATGCGAGATTGAGAAGATTGGTGTGCTGCGGAATCCGGTTGTTTCCTATAGGGAGAGGTACGGCGGGAAATCTGTTGTTGCGGCGTGAGTGGATACGACGGAATTGACGATGGGCACAGGGCAAAACGGAATTTGGGTTAGCGAGCTGAATGGACGGCCCGAGGTTCGGAAGGCGTTTGAGATCGGCCGGGTGGTGCAGTTCTACGATACGACTCTGCGGGATGGCGAACAGAGCGTGGGTGTAGTGCTCACGCCGCAGCAGAAGCTGGAGATTGCCCACGGGCTCGATAACTTAGGTGTGGGACGGATCGAAGCGGGCTTCCCGCGAGTTTCCCCCGATGACGCGGAGGCGTTTGGGCTGATTGCGAAAGTCGGGTTGAAGGCAGAGATTTGGGGATTTGGGCGCGCGCTGAAAGCGGACATCGATGAATTGCTGCGGCTGGGCGCCCACGCCACCGTCATCGAAACGCCGACGAGTGCGATCAAGTTGAAGGCTTATGGCTTGACCGTGGAAGAGGCCAAGCGGCGGGCCGCGGAGGCGATCGCTTACGCTCGAAAGAATGGAGTCACCGTGGCGTTTTTCACGGTGGACGGCACACGTACGGAGTTGAACGTGCTGCGCGACTTCTATCGCTGCGCGCTGGACGCAGGCGCGGAAGAGCTGGTTGTGGTGGACACGATTGGGGCGTGCGGGCCCGAGGCAGTTGAGTTCTTGGTGAGGAGCGTGCGGGAGTGGGTTGGCACGCGCATTCCGCTGCATTTCCATGGGCACAATGATTTTGGGATGGCGACGGCTTGCGCGGTGGCGGCGGTGCGCGGCGGTGCGGAATGGATTCAGGGCACGATCAATGGAATGGGAGAGCGCGCCGGAAACGCGAACATCGGCGAAGTGGCGATGGCACTTACAGGACTTTACGGCGTGCCAGTGAAACTTGATTTAAGAAAAATCCGAGAAGTCTCTGCATTGGTGAGGCGCGCGGCGGGGCATGAGCTTGAGCCATGGAAGCCGGTGGTCGGCGAAAATTTATTCATGCGGGAAAGCGGGGCGGTAGCGAGCCAGTTTCATATTCCGGAGGCGATCGAGCCGTTTTCGGCAGAGCTGGTTGGTGCGACGCGGGCGATCGTGCTGGGGAAGAAGAGCGGGATCGACAGCATTGCGATCAAGGCCAAGGAACTGAGCATTTCGCTGACGGCGGAGGAACAGCAGGCGGTGCTGGCGGCCGTCAAGCACGCGGGAACCGAAAAGCGCGGCCTAGTTACGGACAACGAGTTTCGCGTAATCACCGAGCGGGTGAAACGGGCGGCCTCGGCTTAGACTTTCGCGGCTATTTGTTCTTGAACTGCGGCAAGACTTTTTGGCCGAAGAGACGGGCCTGTTCGAGGCGGTCGTCCCCCCACAGCTCCAGCATGATGTGCGTGCAGCCGGAAGCGCGATACTCCTCTAGTCGTTCAATGCATTGCGACGGGGAACCGGCAATAGGGCAGACTTTTTGCAGAACAGGATCGGTGACCGTGCGGGCCGCGGCTTTTCTTCCGCCTTCCTCCATGGCTTCAGCGATGGGGCGAATTTCGTCAAAAGTGAGACCGGCGCATTCGAGCAGCGTGTCAGCAGAGCCGCGAATGTTCTGCACTTTGTTGGCGAGGTACATTGCGGCCATCTCTCGTGCGCCTTCGCGAGCGGTTTTCGGATCGTCACCGACGCTCCCGACGATCACCGAGCCGAGATCGAGTTTGGCGGGATCTTTTCCCGCTTTGCGCGCGCCGTCTTCCATCATCTTGCGGGAATACTGAACGAATTTCGGTGTGGTTATGCTGGCCGTGAGCAATCCGTCGGAGTGCGAGCCGGCGAGACGCTGGAGCACCGGGCCAGTGGCGCCAACGTAAATCGGAACGCGCCAGCGCGGGACGTGCGCATCAGATTTCAGCGCGGGCGCGAAGGCCTGAAAAGCTTTGCCTTCGTATTTCACTTCGTTGCCGGCGAGCATGGCTTCGACGATCTCGATACTCTCGCGCATCACCGTGGCGGGACCGACTTCTTTGCCCTTTTCGCCTTCGCCGATTTCCTTCATGAAGATTTTTGAGGCGCCGAGGCCGAGTAGGAAGCGATCCTTGCCGGCGGCTTCCTGCAGGACGCGAGCTTCCATAGCGATTTGCACGGGATGACGCGTGTAAGGAGAGATGATGCCCCAGCCGATGGTGATGCGTTTTGTTTCGCGCGCGGCGATGGCAGTCACAGCGGTGGAGGAGCGGGCTTCCATGGAGTGCTTTCGCCACCAGGGATAGGCTTCGGCGAGCCAGAAGGTGTCGAAGCCGGCAGCGTCGCAGGCTTGCGCCATGCGAATGGTTTCTTGCAGCGGCTCCATGCTGAGCTGCAACACACCTATCTTGAAAGGCATACTCATCGCTTCGATTTTCTCCGTTCGTGAATCGCCGCCGCGGACGCTTGCCGTTTCCTAAGCCGGATCGCTCCAGGAATGTTCCAAACCTTTTACGAGCTGCCACAGCGCGCGGTTGAGCGGCGTGGGCACTCCGAGTTTTTCGCCGCTGTCGGCGATGGCGCCGTTCATGAAGTCGACCTCGGTTTGGCGCTTGGCGAGAATGTCCTGGAGCATGCTGGCTTTGTGCTTGCCAGGAGCGTTTGCACCTTTTTGGACCAGGGCGCGGGGATCGCCGTGGAGCTGGATGCCAAGAGCTTTGGCGACGGCCTCTCCTTCGGCGATGAGGGCGTTGAAAAGGTCTCCGGTGGGAGCGAAGCGGGTGGCTGCACCGTGATGGAGAAGGGTGAGAGCGCCGACAGGATTGGTGGAAGCGTTGAAAATGAGTTTGGTCCACTGCGCGCCGCGGGCGTCTTTGAGGGGAATGACCTTCAGACCCGCGCGATTCAGCAGCTCCGCAAGTTTCTCGACGCGCGAATAAGGAGTGTTAGTGGGTTCAAAAGGGCCGATCCAGGTTTCGCCGTTGATGTCGAAGCCGACGTGACCGGGTTCGATGACGTGCCCAGCCGGAAACGTGGTGCCACGAATGACGTAGCGCACGTATCCCGCGAGAATTTCTTCGTTGCCAACACCATTTTGGACCGAACAAACGGCGCTGGAGTCGCCGAACAGGTGGGCGGTTTGCTCGATAGCGGGGCGCGTGTGAGTGCTTTTGGTGGCTACGACTCCAAATTCGCAGGCAGGGATTTCTCTTGGGTCGGTCGTTGCGTGGAGGCGCGACGTGAAATCGGCCGCGCCGCTGATGCGCAAGCCACGTTCGTTGATGGTGAGGATATGCTCCTCTGAGACGTCGTAGGCGTGGACTTCCACATCGGAGAGGCGCGCGAGGTGGGCGCCAAAAATGCTGCCGATGGCGCCGCATCCGACGATACAGACTTTGACGCTCATGCGGTCTTCCGCGCCTCCAAGCCGGTGTAGAAGCGCCAAGGCACATTCGCGAGACACTCGCCTTCGTTCTTGCCGACGCGGTAGGTGTCTTGCGTGTAGAGGCAGACTTGGCCGTCCTGATCGACGACTTGCGGATGAAAACTGAGAACCATGTTTTCTTTCAACTCGATTTGCGTATTAGCACCGATGGCGGGATGCTCGATCATGGTCATACCGATCGAGTGGCCGGTGAGATGTCCGAGCGAAAAGCCTGCTTCGCTGAAGACATCGGCAGCAGCTTTGTGGACTTCGCTGGCGATCATGCCGTCGCGCATCCTGACGCGGGCCGCTTCCATGGCGTGCGGATAGACTTCGCTCATAGCTAGCGTGCGCGGGCTGATTTTGCCGCGGATGAGGGCCCGGGAGAATTCGATCCAGTAGCCAGCGGCTCCGGTGACTTCCAGCGAATAAAGCAGCAAGTCGTCGGAGCCGACCTTGCGGAGCGAAGGAACTTTGAAAAATGCTTCGGCTTCGCCATTTGTGCCGCTCAGGACAATGTTCATCATGCGGGGACCGGCCCCGCGGGCGAAGAAACGCTCGACCGCGGGGGCCATGATTTCGGCTTCGGTTTTTCCGGGTTCGTACGCAGCTAGCAAAGCGTGGAAACCGTCGAGAATAATGTCCATGCTGTCGCGAAAACCATCGAGTTCTTCGTCACTTTTCACGGCGCGGGCCATGTCGAAATGAAAATCGAAAGGCACCAACTCGAACGATTGGCCTTGTAGTTCGCGAAAATCGCGAACGGCCATGATGAAATCCATGCCATAAACCGCGACGCGCTTCCAATGGCGCTTTTCGATTTCGTCGCGCAGCCATTTTCCAGGGATTTCCGCCCAGACCTTCTCGCGAACGAAGGGAGCTTTCTTGTCGCCGATCCACCGGGCCTCGCGAGGAAAGACAAGAACAGGATCGCCGGAGAGCGGAATCAGCACATAAACGTAGCGATGAACTATTTCGAAACCCGAGGTGTAACGCACGGCGCCTTCAAAACCGGCGTATTGGTTGCCGCACACGATCAAGGCGTCGACCTTTTCGGCTTCCATGGCGGCGCGGATATTGTTGTAGCGGCGGTCGATTTCTTTTTCGCTGGGCATTTGGCGGCTGACCTCCGGTTAATGCGCTCCGCAGATTTCGGCAGCGGCGAGAGCATACACCTTCGTGGTGTTGACGAGTGTTTCGATGGCGACCTTTTCCCCTTCGGCGTCGCGGGGACCGCTCGAGGGGCCGTAATTGAGTGTTTCGATTCCAAAACGGGTCATCACGGAGGCGTCGGAATCCCAGAGAACGGTAACGTGCTTAGGCGCGGTTCCGAGTACGCGCTGGTGGCACGATTCTATTGTCTTGACTAGCTGGTGATCTTTAGAAATTTCCGCCCCGGGAACGGAGACGAATGTTTCGGATTCGATGCCGTAGTCGGGATATTTCTTCCGCAGATCGAGAACGAGCTGTTTGATCGAGGTACGTACCTCTTTGAGTGGCATGGTGGGAGGCACGCGCACATCGAGAAAAACGTCGGCGCGATCCGGCGTGCGGCTGACGCGCCAGGGAAAGCCGCCGCGAAGACAGCCGACGTTTACCACGCCGGGCTGGCCGTCATACGTGGCTTTGCGCTCCCACGTAGAAATCCAACCGTAAATCGGGTCGAGAATCTGCTTCATGCGGAAGATGGAGCTGTGGTCCTGCTTTCCACGGGTGAAAGCAGTGTGGACGTAATGGCCACGCGTGGAGAGGCGCACCCACACAGTGCCGTAGTGTCCGAGCACAAGCTGCATGTCCGTGGGTTCGCCGAGGATACACATATCCGGCAGCACGCCGTGATTAACCATGTGATGTGTGCCCACGCCGTAGCCGCGAAATTCCTTGCCGACGAATTCGTCGCTCCATTGTGTCTTCTCAATTTCGCCCACGACGGCGGCAATCGTGACGTCCCCCTCGAGCTTCACTCCGGCGCGCATGAGAGCTTTCACCGCCTGCGTATAGCAGACCAGCGCGCCTTTCATGTTGTAGATGCCGAGGCCGTAAATCATCTTGTCGCGAATGACCGCTTTCGGTTTGTAGCCGAGCCCGGTGAGGAAAGTTTCGCGGCCGGTGTTGGAAGTGTCCATGTGGCCGTTGAACATCAGACTCTTGCCGTTAGCAGCGCCTTCCCACTGGCCGACGACGTTCGCACGGCCGTCCTCAACTTCCTGCCAGGAAACGGCGAGGCTCAGTTCTTCGAGTGCTTTGCGCATGTAGCGGCCCATCTCCAGCTCTTCGCCGGTGGGGCTGGGGATGTTCACGACGTCGCAGCACATGGCGACGATTTCGTCCTCGCGAATTTGCGAGAGGATGGCGTTCGCCAGATCATCTTTCATCGAATCGCGCGCTCCCACTGCGTGTGGCGTCATGATCCTGCTGCTCAGCGACGAAAGTCGTCGGGATAGGAGCAAAGCTTCTCACACCCGTTGGCTGTGACCAAGAAATTGTCTTCGAGGCGCAGGCCTCCGCCACCCTCCCAGTAAACGCCGGGTTCGATGGCCCAGACCATGCCGGACTGCATGTTTCCAGGCGCGGCCTGGTGCGAGTATGGCGGTTCATGCGCGCGCGCGCCGACACCATGTCCGACCGGATGCGAGGGCTGACCAGGGTAGCCCGCCGCGTCGATTCCCTTGCGGATGATGCGATCGATTTCGCCCATCGGGGCGCCGTTTCGGACGCAAGCAATCGCATCGTTAAAAATCTTAAGCAATTGATCGAGGAGCGCGTTGTATTTCGCGGTCAGCCAGCCGGGACAAAGATTTTTCGTTAAGTCTGTCCAATAGCCGTCGGCGCAGACCCATATTTCGACAAGGGTTGGCTCATTTTCTATCACCGGGCGATGGCTCGTTGCGGTGAAGGTGGCGATGCCTGGACCGGACCAGACAAGAGTGAAAGCGCGAGCCATTTCGACTTTGCCCTTGTAGCCGACTCCGACGTGGTGGATGTGGCCTTCGATCATCGCCGCGACTTCGCTTTCTTTCATGCCTGCCCTGATGTTGTCGCGGGCGTGCTCCATGCCAATGGAGGCCAGTTCGTTAGCCAGGCGCATGCGCTCGATTTCTTGGGGAGTCTTGATCATGCGCACTTGAGCGAGAAGAGGCGCGGCGTCAATGGTTTCTTTGCTGGCTCCACGAAAGGAATCGTAAAAACCTTGCCAGTACACGGTGGGCTCGCCGACCATGCGATCGCATATTTGCGAATTTTGCGACAGCTCAATGCCTATGCGGCGGGTCAGGTTCCGCTCTTTCAAGACGTCCACGGCCATCTCGACGGCGCGGATCATTGGCGGGCGAGGATCCTTGGGGTGATAGAAGGGAAAGAAGCGAACGTCTGTGTTCCACGCGGTGCGCTGGGCTTCGCGAAACTGCGGCTCGATGACCAGAAGCGTGGGCTCCCCTTCGCGGGGGAAGATCGCGAGGTCATAGCCTTTCATGGTCCAGTAATTCGTCAGGTAGAGGACATTGTCGGGTGCGCGAACCACGATGGCGTCCAGATCTTGCCGGTCCATCATTTCGCGGACGCGGCGCCATTTTTCTTGATCGAGGGGGTAAGCCATTAAGTCTGCCTGTGCGCTGTTGCGTGTTTCTTGCCTTCGTAGGTCCAGGAAGTTTCTTTGCCTTTAATCAAGCGATAGAGAGCGGTGTGGAGCGGCGCAGGAATGCCCGCGCGCTGCGCTTCGCGAGCGATCGCGCCGCCGAGGAAGTCCACTTCGGTTTTTAGCTTTCGGCGGACATCATAGAGCATGGACGGTGGATGGTCGGTTTGTGCGCCGATTTTGTTCATCTCCCACGGATCTTCGTGGAGTTGGATGCCCAGCCCGGCTGCGACCTGTTTTCCCTCCTCGATCAGCGCGTGCAACAGATGGCCTAAGTCCGGGAAATCTTTTTCAGCCGCCAAATGGAATGAGTGGGGCAATTCCGTCAGCGCTGAGACGGCGTTGACCGAGGCATTGAAGATGAGCTTGGACCACTGCGCCGGCCGCGCGTCTTGCAGAGCCACGGCTTTCAGTCCTGACGCAGAGATCAGGTCCGTCGCTTCTTGCACAGCAGCGAATGGCGTGCTCGTCGGTTCGAAGGGACCCATCCATGTTGCGGTATCGAGTTCGTACTGAACGTGGGTGTCACTGTGGCGCGTGCCGCTCATGAAGGTTGTACCGCGAAGCACGAAGGTCTTTGCGAGGTCCGCGATAATTTCTTCGCTGCCCAGGCCGTTCTGCGCTGAGAGGATAGCGCCCTTCTTAAAAAGATGCGCGACTGGCCGCACAGCCTCCGTGGTTTGCGTGGCTTTGCTGGAAACAATGCCCAAATCGAATTCCGGCAGCCGGGCCGGGTCATGCGAGGCATGCAGGTTTGCGTGAAACTGATGCGTTCCGGATACCCTCAAGCCATCGCGATTTAATGCCTCGGCGTGTTCGGGACGCCGAACAAAAGCCCAGACCTCGGCGACCTTAGCCAAGTGCGCGGCGTAAAGGCTTCCGATCGAGCCACACCCGATGATGCAAACGCGTTCGATCAACTCATTGACTCTCGGATGCCAGAATCTGAGAAATGGACGAGCATCGGCTCAAATCCTTAGCGCGAAGCGCGCTGGTGTTCGACACGGACCATCGAGGCAAACCCTCCTGAGCTCGCTCGGTGAAGCGCGCGAAAAATCGAATCGCCGGTGTTGTGCGAGTCGTCGATGATCACGCCGCTCGAATAGAGAGCGTCCTGCAAGGCGGCGCACACCGTGTGTATTGGAGCGGCGCCGCCTTCGCCCATTCCTTTTGCGCCGTTGTACGAGAAGGGCGAGGGCGATTCCATGTGGCCGTAGAGGAGGTCGGGCATATTGACCGCGGTGATCGGCGTGTAGTCGCTGAAGGTCGATGCGAGCATATTGCCGTCTGAATCGTAGGCGCAATTTTCCATCAGCGCGGCGCCGATTCCGTGGGCGGTGCAGCCGTGGACTTGGCCTTCGACAATGCGCGGATTAATGGTGCGGCCGCAATCATCCACACAGGCGTAGGCCAGGATTTTGGGCTGGAACGTATCGCGGTCGACTTCAATCACGGCGACATGAATTTGGGTGGCGTACGTCAGCGTCAAATTGCCGTACTTGCGCTTGGTGTCCGGGATTTGGAAGGGCGCGTGGTAGACATGACGGCAATTTAGCGTGACGTCCCAAAGGTTCTTGGGCATACCGGCGTTGTTGACGTTCACAAGATTGGCGAGACCCCAATAGTTGATGGATTTGTTTATGCGCTTGTCGCGCACTTCCGGTCCCTGCGCGCCGATCCCAAACTCCAGGTCCCTATCCTTTGCTTTCAGCGACCAGGCCGCCAGACGCGCCATCTCGTTGCGTAGCTTGACGGCTGCTCCGTGAATGGCCGAAAGGCCGGTGACAGCAAATTGGCTCGCGTAGGTTCCGGTGTGGCCGGTATAAGCGTTTTGCTCAGTGTCAAAGCCCGGCTTTACTTTGACGAAGTCAGGAGAAATTCCGAGCACATCGGCGACAACTTGCGCTGCTGTGGTCTCGTGGCCTTGTCCCTGCGGCACGGACCCCATGCTGACAACAACTTCTCCGTAGATATCGAGCTTCGCGATGGCGGCTTTGGATTGCCCGGAAAATGGAGCGAAGCTATTGATGATCCGCGCTTGGCCAAAATTGTTCGTGCCGGAATCAAGCGTGGATCCAATGCCGATGCCAATCCAGCGGCCCTCCTTGCGGGCTGCGCCTTGTTTTTTCCTCCAGTCATCCCAGCCAATCAGCTTTTTTCCGAGCGCGAGCATTCCTGCATAGTCGCCGGAGTCATAGACGCAGCCGTTCGGCGTGGTGTAGGGCATTTCGTCTTTGCGGATGTAATTGCGGAGACGCATTTCGTCGGTTGAAATGCCGAGCGTGTGGCCGCAGATATCCAGCACTCGCTCCATGAACCAGAGCTGCTGCATGCGCGAATAGCCGCGATTCGGGCCCACGGGACACTTGTTCGTCACAACCTGATTCATGTCGATACGAACGTTCTTGACCCGATACGCACCAGGCAGCACCTGCGCCCAGATGACGCAGCCGAGCGGCTCATACCGCGGATAAGCCCCGCAATCATCGACGTGACGCGAAGCGATGGCGGTGATCACACCGTTCTTGTCCAGCCCCACGCGCGTATCGAGAAAAGTGCGCTCGTTGCCGTGCGCACTGGCTTGCATGTGCTCGGTGCGCGTCTCCGCCCACTTGACCGGCCGGCCGCCTGTCTTGCGCGAGGCCAAAGCGCATACGGCCATGTACGGATAGTTGGTGATCTTGATGCCGAAACCGCCCCCAATATCGAAACTCTTCATCAGGATTTGATCGATACCCACACCAAGCGCAGGCGAGAGAAATTGCGCGGCGAACGACGGAAAAGAATTGTTGGACCAGTATTCGATGCGCTCCGACCGCGAGTCCCAAACCGCGATCATCGCGTTGTTTTCCAGCGGTGTGCTGGAGAAGCGATGAAAGTGCAACCTGCCGATATGCACGACGTGAGCCGCTTGCTTAAACGCTTTTTCGACTTTGCCGTACTCGAACACGCCATGCCAGTTGCGGTTCGTGCCCATCTCCGGATGCACGAGGCTCGCGTCTTTCAACGCTTCCTCGGCCGCAAGAACGGGCGGGAGCGGTTCGTATTCCACTTCAACCAAGTCGGCCGCGTCCTCGGCGGTCATCCGCGTTTCCGCAACGACAGCCGCGACCGGCTCGCCCTGATACACGACTTTGTCGACCGCCATGGGATAGTCGGCTATCTTCTGTCCGACATCCGGACCGATTTCGATGAAGGGCTTCACCATTCCCTTCACTTCCGCGCCGGTCAGCGTGCAAACGACGCCGGGTAGCGTCGCGGCTTTCGAGACGTCGAGGCGGGCGATTTTGGCGTGGCCGTAGGACGAGCGCACAAAGCGAATGTGCAACATGCCCATCAATTTCTGATCGTCGACAAAAATGCCCTTGCCGCGCACCAGGCGGTCTTCTTCCTTGCGGCGAATGGGCTGCCCAACCCATTTCGCAGGACCGTTTTTAGCGGGTGCGTTTCGCTTGTTGCCTTTTCCGCGCAGCGTCGTTGCCATAATTGAGCCTTTCGTCTATTCCAAGGCCTTTTGCAAACCGTCGATTAGTTTCTGAACATTCTTCTTCGCGAGCGGCTCCAGCATTCCGCCGGCAAGCGAGGCGATACGCCCCACGACATTCGATTGGCCAAGCCAAACGACCTTCGTTTCTCCGCCAGATGAGGCTTGCAGGTCGAACCCGGCGCGCAAGCTCGCCGAACCACCGGGCACGTCGCCCCTTCCTTCATAAACCGCGCGAGTGGGGCTCTCTGCTTCGACTAGTGACATCTTTACGGCTGCGGTGCCGCGAATGTGCGAAATGCCTACGCTAAGCTTCACCAGAAAATTCTTGGCGTCGAGAATCTCCATGCTCTGATAATCCGGCAGCAGCGGGCAGAAGCGGTTAGGGTCCACAAGAAAGTCGTAGACCTCCTGCGGCGTTTTCTTGACCGCGAAGTCGCCGCTGAACTTGATCTCCATTGGTTAGCGCCTCCCCATTTCGCCGGCGGCCATGCGGATGGCCTTGAGAATATTTTGGTAGCCAGTGCAGCGGCAGGTATTTCCTGCGATGGCTTTGCGGATCTGCTTGTCGGTCGGTTTTGCATTCTTGTTCAGCAAATGAAGCGTGGAGAGAAGGAGACCCGGCGTGCAGTAACCGCACTGCAGCCCGTGGCATTCCGCAAACGCGTGCTGCACAGGATGAAGTGCGCCGTTCGTGGAAAGACCTTCCACGGTAGTGATCTCGCCGCCATCTGCCATAGGCGCAAAGAATGTGCACGACTTTATGGTGCGGCCGTTCAGGAGGACGGTGCAGGCGCCACAATAGCTGGTGTCGCAACCGATGTGGGTTCCCGTCAGATTCAAATTCTCTCGCAGGAAGTCGACGAGCAACGTTCGCGGCTCAACCAGCGCTTCTCGCGGCTCGCCATTCACACGAACGCGCACCGTTATTTTTTCAGCGACCGACATATTCGTGTCCTGCCTCCACACGCTCACCGCGGGCACGCCGCAGGGCGATTGCAATCGCGCGTTTCACCAACGCAGCGACCAAGGCACGCTTATAGTCCGCGGTACCGCGCATATCACTCTGCGGTTCCGCTGCTTCCCGCGCTGCCTCGGCGGCGCGCTCGATGGTTTGCTCGCCGATCCTCTGGCTTCGCAGCTCTGTTTCGGCTTGCTTGGCACGAATCGCGGTTAGGCCGACGCAGCCTAAGACGATGCGAATGTCCTTGCAGGTGTCCTTGCCTTCGAGCGTGAGTTGCACCGCGGCACTCGCAGTCGCGTAGACAGGGGCGCTGCGCTTGAAGGCCAGATAGGCGCCACCGCTATTCTTTGGCGGCTTTTGTACGATGACTTCCCGCACTAACTCTTCACGCTCCAGAACCGTTGTGAACGCATCCTTGAAAAAGTCCTCGAGTTTCACTAAGCGCTCGCCCGGCGAACCGGTGCACACGACGGAAGTCTCCAGCGTCAACAAGGTCGCAGCCCAATCGCCGCTGGGGTCGGCTTCGGCCAGCGACCCGCCAATGGTTCCCTGATTACGGACCTGCACATCAGCGATGCCGGCAGCGCAATCGTGAAGGATGGGAATCGCCGCGGTATGTTCGCAGATTTCGATGTCGTTGTGGCGCGCCAGTGCTCCAAACCTGAGCTCATCGTTCTCGTTCTTAATCTCGCTCAGGCCGGGAATGAGATTGATATCGATCAGCGCACTTGGATGCGCCAGCCGCATCTTCATCAAGGGAATGAGACTTTGCCCACCGGCGATCACGCGCGATTCTTCTCCCAACTGGTGGAGGAGCTTGGTAGCTTCTCCGAGCGATTGCGCGCGATGGTAGGAGAAGGGATGTGGGTACACGGTTGGTCGGCTCGCCCCTTAAATTGGCTGGTCCGCGGTACGAATGAAGGTCGTTGTATCGTCGCGCGCATTTTATTGCGATTGCCGTGGGGTGGCAAGATTAAACGCGCGTCGCGAAGCGCTAAGAACGCGCACAGAACGTAACGGAAGGCGCTGGAGTTTGCTGCTGCGTTCGTTTATTCTGCGGCGGCCCCAGGATGCGCAATCGCGAGAAAATCGTTCCTATTATTCTGGCAGCCGGAAGTTCGCAGGCGCTACCCTTTCCAAAAGCGTTGGCTCCCTTTGGGCGGAAGACCGCGTTGGAGATAGCGGTTGAGAATTGCTCCTTCTTGGGTCGGAGTCTCGTGGTGTTGGGCTCGGACGCGAAGCGCATCTTGCCACGCATGCGCAAATCATCTGAGGTTGTAATCAATCGGAGGTGGCGCGAGGGGCAGCTCAGCTCGTTGCAGGCGGCGCTGAACAGTATCGGCAGCGACGCGGCTTTTCTGATTTATCCCGTGGACCATGTTTTGATCAGACAAAAAACGGTTGAGCAGTTAGTGTGCGCGTTCCGCGCCCGGTCTGCGTCGGAGGAGATTGTGATGCCGCGACTCAAGGGAGCCTATGGGCATCCGGTGATTGTCTCGGCGGCCTTGCGACCGGAATTCCTTGACGCTCGAACGGCGCGCGAGGTGATTTATAGAGTGGCGGTACGAATTCGGGTGGTGAACGTGAGGACTAGCTCGATTTTCGAGGATTTCCATACGCCAGAATCGTACGAGGAATGCCTGCGCAAATTTAGAGCGAGGAAATGACGACAGATTTAGCCTGTGCTTGTGCGCGAGGGGTCGCCAGCCACAACACCGACGGCAGCTGCTAAGAGGGCAGCAACCACAAATGCTGATCCGGCGATGGCTATGGCTCTCGGCAAGGGGCCGTGACCGATCGTCTGCAAGAGCACACCCAACGGAAACACTACAGCCCCCATGAGAAGTCCGAGCGCGAGGAACAGCTTAAAGCGTTCAGAGAAGTTCACTCGATCGAAGCCGATACCAAGAACGATGAGCAGCATTGCCAATCCAATCCAATGGCCGTGCACATCGACTTGGCGATCGTAGATATATTTTCCTTCGCGGTACCGATCGAGGGAAGCCTCCATGGCTGCGGGATTTCGATCCGCAGCGGCTGCAAAACTTCCCGCCAGAGACGCTCCGACGTTGTCGAGGGCCTGGTGCTCGGCGAAGACGGCGTACCACAGTCCGTAGGTCATTCCCCAAACCGCAAGGGCGATGCCGCCGATGATCAGGAGGCGGCGCGAACTGCTCATTGCGGGACTCCTGACTCTGACATGGGCCTCCGCGATGCGTCCAACTCCCCGGTGTGCCGCAAGATGCCGATCCACATGGCCAGCAGCGCGAAGATAATCAGCAGGCCGGCGAAATCCGCCACGCCGCCGGCCACCAGACCGTACTTCATTTCCAGAAGCACGCACACCGGCAGCAAAAACGAACCGAGCAAAAGCACCCCAGCCCAGCGGCGCTTCCAGCTTGCGCGCAAGCTCACGTAAGGCTGAAAAAAGGACATCATGATGGCCAGCAGACCGAATTCGATGCTGTGCGCGTGCGCGGCGATATTCACGGCCTTCGCGCCCTGCAGTTGGCCATAATCCGTGAGCGCATTATTGACCACGACTCGAGCCCCAGCCGCGGCACCCGCACTCATTTGCGCCAAAAGGGAAAAATCCCGCGCCTCGTGCTTGTAGAGGTCTGCCGCGGCATAGTAGGCGCCATGAAAGAAACCGAGAAGGACAAGAGCAATCCCTCCCGCGAATAGCATGCGCCCTTCCGTGCTGCGATCAGCTAGCAGTTTATCTGCCAGGCCGGCGGGCTCTCGGCGAAAATACGCCCATAAGCCGAACAGGCAGGCCAATGTGGCGATGAGAACAAGCAGGCCGCCAAAATCTGCGGCAATGCTGGCCCATCCAATGGTTCTCACCGGGCTGCGCGCCAGCCCCACGTAGTGGATGAGATAGACGCCAACGGGCAGCAGCCAGGCTCCGGCAAGAAAAATCCACGCAATCCTCTTTCTGGAGTTCTCCGGGAGACCGACCCATGGCTGTAGAATCGCCAAGAGGAGCGCCAGATAACCAAAGTCGATCATGTGAACGTGGGTATCGACTTTGGTGCCGCGATTTTCCAGGAAAGCCCCGACATTTTGAAAATTGGCGAGCACCACGTGGCGATTGCCGGCGAGAGCTGCCTGCGCCGCGGCTGCCAGATTCGCACCGACCTGCGCGGCGTTTTGGTGCAACGTGAATACAGCGAAGATGTCACCGAAAACCATGCCGACGAGAATCAGCGCGATACCCCCAAGAAGAAAAAGGCGGCGCGCGCTCATGGCTGCAAACTCGGCAAGTTCGGGCTCCCGGGCCGAAGAGATGCTCGTCAATGCTTGAAATCCGGACACAGAACACTTGCAAAAACGCCCATCATAAGCGCTTTAGAACCCGCACTTACAAAAACCAGGCGGTCCCCGCTGCCGCTCAGGCGCTAGAAATTAAACTTCAACGCCAACTGAATCTGCCGCGGGTTGAATACCGCGCGCGGCGTGCCGTAAAGCGGATTCGGCGAGCCTTCCAGGTTTCCGGTCGCGCCCGTGCACCCGAATGCCGTGGGATCCACAGGGCAGAAATCCGACGCGCCGTAGACGGTGTTAAAAAACCGGATGTTCGTGGTGTTGAAGAGATTGAAAGCTTCGGCGATCACCTCAAAGTTCTTCCTCTCCCTTATGGGAATTGTGCGCGCGATGCGGAAATCGACGGAACGGAAGTTGTCGCCGATAAACGTGTTGCGCGGCTCGATGCCCACGCGGTCGTTGTTGCCGAAGATGTCTCCATTGGCGTCGAAGCCGGCGAACTTAGTGAAGCGCATGGGCGACTGAATCGTGGCGATCAAGCTGAACAGGAAATCGCGCGCCACTGGATTCCAGTTTTTGGGAGTTGTAACTGTTCCGTTCACGACCACTCGGTTGCGCACGTCGTCGGACGAAACTGCGCGCTCGGCGCGGAAGTTCTGACTGTCCTGCGGTATCAGCACGAAGCTGGGATTCGGCCCGTCATCAATGGACTTGGACCAGGTGTAGCTGAGGCCGTAGGAGAAATTGTGCCCTAGGCGCTTGTTCACATTGATCAGCAAGCCGTCATACTGCGAATCCCACCGCGAGGTAGCTTCAAAATAGATGGCGATCGGGAAATTGCGCACGCCGGGAGTGAATGGGCACGCCGCGGGCGCGGAGCAGTACAGATTCTTGGGGCCGGTGCGGCCTTGCGAATCATGGAGTGTGACAACGGTAGTCGGATCTGGTTGGTTCACATTGAAGAAGCTGCCCAGATGGACGCCGCGAACATGCAAGCCGCTGATGCTGACAGTCGTGTCCGGCAGCGGATCGAATTCGAGAGCCAGACTCGCCTGCACGCCGTACGGATTCTGGTGATTCTGGTCGAAACGGACGACCACGGAAGGCCCAAAGAATCCGCAGTTGGAGATCGGCTTGCAGCCGGGAAACGGATTTGTGAACGGGTCCGTGGTGTTATCTGGATACGCCCCGTCATTTACAAGACCACGTAACGCGAGTGAAGTGATAGCCGGAGAGCTGGCAAAGGCGAAAAGCTCGGTCTTGGCGTTTAGTCCGTTCTCGAACGGCCGGCCCGGATACTTGCCAATCGTTCCACCGCACGACGGCTCCTGGCAGGCGAGCAATGGCGCCGGAATGATGCCGTGGAAGAGCCCAAACCCGGCGCGCACCACGACATTGCGCTTTGTGCCTATGTTGTAGGCGACGCCTAGGCGCGGATCGATGTTCTTCCATTGTGTGTTGAGCACGTTCGATGGCCAGGTTTCCCATTCCCAGCGAAGACCGCCGTTAAGTGTGAGCCGCCTGGTGGCGCGCCATTTGTCCTGAATGAAGAGACCGTTGTACGTGTGGTTCATCGTGCCTTCCGCGCTGTTCCGGATGGTGGGTGAAAAACTCGTCCCTGAGTAGACCGATGTATTCAGGCTCTGCTCATTGAAATTCGGAGCTTGGAAGCGCTCGAAGAAGATCACGTTGGGATGCTGGCAGCCGGCAGGTCCGGGCCCACCGGGGTCCCCCGCGGCCGACACGCATTGCGTGCCGTTGACACCGTCATTGCCCAGGTATGCGCCAAGATTCGGGAAGTCCGCTTCAAACGGATAGAAGAGCGGAAAAGATTCCGTGGTGTCGACAAAATTGAAGTTGCCTCCGAAGCTGACCGTGTGGCGGTCGAAACTACGGGTTACATTGTCAACAATCTCAAAGCGCGACTCGCGGTAAAAATCAGGATTGCCGCGATTGACCCCGGTAGTGAACGTGTTGGACAGCTCCAAGTGCGGCTGGGTCGAAACCGTCGGGAAATCAAACGACCTGCGCGCATACTGCATGCGCAGTTCGTTCACCAGTTTCGGGTTGATGACCGACGCGAGAGTGCCGGCAAGGGATTGATCGCGGTAAAAATTGTCTTTGAAGGCGGACGGCAGGTCGAAGCCATCGTTCAGCGGAGACTGGTTCAGCAGCCTTCCGTCATTTGCGAAATAGCGGACGAACATATTTTCGCTGTCACTAAAGCGATGATCGATGCGGGCAAATCCGTTGTCGGTGTCGTTCGTGCGCAAGACGCTGCCGAGATTTGGTTCCGGGGCGAGACCATAGAGGGCCTTTACCTCGTTGATTGCCTTTATGTTCGCCAGCACGGCCGAATTGTAAAACGGAGACTCGCCGCGCCGCTGCACTTCGTAATTTCCATAGATAAACGTTTTATCTTTCTGCAGTGGGCCGCCGATCGCGCCGCCGAACTGATTCTGGCGCAGCACGTGGGCCCCGGTAGCCTGCAAGAGATTGACGGCATCCATCTTGTCGTTGCGGAAGTATTCATAGAGCGTACCGTGCCACTCATTGGTGCCGCTGCGCGTAATGATATTGACGATGCCGGCGGTGGCGCGGCCGAACTCCGTGGAATAGTCGGTGTTGATTACGCGAAACTCCTGCACAGACTCCTGAGGCGGAGTGCCGCGCTGAATGCCGGACGCGGTGGAGATGTCATCCGCGCCGTCGACGGCGATAAAGTTGTAATGAATATTCTGGCCGGCGAAGGACAGCTTAGTGACCGGCTCCACAATCACATCGGTGCTTCCAGACGTCGTATCGCCGACCGCCACTGCCGGCGAGAGCAGCGCAAAGTTGATGAACTCGCGGCCGTTCACAGGCAAATTTATGATCTGGCGCTCGGTGATCACCGTGCTGACTTCTGTACGCGTGGGTTCTACGAGCTCGGAGGTGACCGCAACCTCTACTTTCTCTTCCACTCCGCCAGGTGTCAGAGTGAAGTCCAATTCGGCGGACTGCCCGACCTGCAAAATCACGTTCTTGCTCTGTTTCCTAAACCCCGCGAATTCCACGGAGACGGTGTATTCCCCCGCCTTTAAAGCGGGAATCGTGTATTCGCCGGTGTCCGAACTTTGCACGGTCCTCACGAATCCCGTCGCCGCGCTGGTGATGGTCACCCTCGCCTTGGAGACACTGCCGCCGGACGTATCTAAGATCCTTCCCGATAACGTAGCCGTGATAGCCTGCCCATTTGCAGCCGGAACAGAAGTGCAAATAAGCGCAAGCAAAAACGCGAGGGAAACCGCAAGGCACACGCAAGACGGGTTAATTCGGTTCATAGCACTCACCCCCAAAACGTGCGGAAACAGCAGAATGCCGTGGAGTATATCAGAGCGGGCCAGCGGCAGACGTCAGAACTTAGGCCGTTTTTAACAAAGTCCGGAGCGGGCGCGCGAAACCCCGAAGACCGCCGACGATTTTACGGCTCTCGCATCGCGATTTACGGTGGCTCGTCCACGCACGCCAGCGCCTACCTGAATGCGACCTACTATCTCCCCGGAGCGATGCGGCAATAACGCGCAGTTCCGTGAGTAGCGGCGATGCAGAATCGTTGCGCTACTCGGTGCAGTTTGACCACACGACGATCACGACTGGCGACTCCGTTCGTTGTACCGTCCATGCGGAACGGGTCGGCTTCCGCGGCTGGCATGATGCTCGCAGAAGTTGGTCCACCGCCAGGCGCGGATGTGGATCGCGCCTCTCTAGACGCGGAGCTCTCCTCGAGTAGGGACGTGCAGAGCTACGAAATTCAGCCGGACCACGTAGTCGTATACCTGTGGCCGCATGCGGGCGGCACCAGTTTTTCCTTTTCGCTGAAGGCGCGGCTCGCTATGAGGGCACAGTCCGCGGAATCCATCCTCTACGATTATTACAACCCGGAAGCGCGAGCCTCCGTGCCGCCCGCCCTTTTTGTCGTACAGTGAAACTGAAATCTCGTCTGGCGATTATAGGCTCTAGACTTTCGCTTCCAACGGACAACCCAAGCCACAGTTTGATGCAACCAGTTCATCAGACCAAGCTTCAAGCGGGAACCAAGGGTTCGGATGTGGTGTCCATTGAAGAGGAGCAGGGACCCGCACGCAACGCACGCAACGAGAAGTTTCCATGCAAGAACAGCCGCTGCTTCCGTTCTAACTCTGAGCACGATGGAACAGCAGGGGCGCTGAAGCCGTTTGCTCAGGGAGAAACCCAATGGAGCCCAGCCTTTGGAAGAAGACGCCTGTCCGAATCTGTTGCAGTTTCATTGCGGCGTTGCTCGTGTTGTCCGTCGCATTGCTCGTGCAACCTTTCTTCGGAGCCAATGTCGCCCCGGGTGTGGCCACGTATTCCCGCGGAATCTTGCGCCTGGCACTTCCGTATCATGCAGGCCATCACGGCTCGGGACAGCTTACGGTGGAGGTGCTGGACCCGGAAGATCACGTCCTGGGGAGAATAGAAAAAACGGTGGAAGTAACGGAGGGCACCTCTCTGTGGAGCGAGCAAATCAAGCTAGATAAGCCGCTGCCAATCGACGAGCTTGTCTGGAATCGCGTGCGCTACAGTTTCCGGTACCAGGACGCCCGATTTGCAAACCTGCAGGGCACGGAATCCATCTCGCGGCTACTGCGCGTGCCTGTTCTGCATATTCTCGCGCAGCAGTCCTATCTGGCGGGAAGCCGGGCCGCGGTGCGGGTGATCGTCACCGATTCAAAAAACGAGGTGCTAACCGGGCGCAGTTCCTTGCGAATCCACTTGCAGGCACCGGGGCAGAATCGGGTAACTCTTTTCACTGGCCACCTCAACCGCCACAACACAACGGAGGCGCAGTTTCAGTTTCCCGCAAGGTTGACGGGCAGTTGCGAATTGCGCTACGTCGTGGATACTTCTCTCGGTTCGACCGAGTACACCCAGACAATCCGGTTACAGGATAAGGTGGGCATCCTGGTGACCACGGAGAAACCAATCTACCAGCCAGGGCAAACGATACACGCGCGTGCCCTCGCGCTAGACCGCTCGGACCATGAAGCTGTGGCAAACCGCGCTTTGCTATTTGAAGTGGAGGATTCGCGCGGCAATAAGGTTTTCAGGAAGGCAACGAGGACTGACGAGTTTGGTATCGCCTCAGCAGAGTTTGAACTGGCCAGCGAAGTGAACTTGGGCACATATCATCTGCGTGCGCTGTTGGGCGAAGCTGCAAGCGACTCAGCAAACAGCGCGGAAATTGCTTTAAATGTCGAAAAGTATGCCCTGCCGAAATTCAAAGTGGATCTGGACTTCACTTCCACGAACGAGAAAAGAAAGCATGGCTATCGCCGCGGCGATCATGTCCGGGGCACGGTCCAGGCAAACTATTTTTTCGGCAAGCCTTTGGACACGGCCGAAGTTTCGATCAAGGCCACGGGTATGGATGTCACCACGTTCGAGGCCGCTTCGGTGGAGGGGAAAACGGACCGCGATGGCGCATACCGTTTCGACTTGCAACTCCCCGGTTATCTGGCCGGCCGTCCACTGAGCCAGGGCGCCGCGCGTGTTCTGGTGGAAGCAACCGTAAAGGACAGCGCGGGCCACTCGGAAACGAGGGGCGAGCCCATCACGGTGAGCGAATCGGCATTTCTGATCACGGCGATTCCTGAAGGCGGAACGCTTATCCCTGGGCTCGAGAACCAAGTCTTTTTGCTGGCGTCCTATCCGGACGGTTCGCCTGTGCACGCCGACCTGAGGGTCCGGTCAAATGTTGAAAGCGAGCAGAGCGTCCGTACCGACGAGGGCGGTGTGGCTGTGATCAACCTAAGAACGCCACAAGGCGGCGAGACTCTGCAAATCGAAGGAAAGGACAACGAGGGGGAAACGGTTTCGGCCAAAGTTCCATTGCAACTGCGCGCGGGGGACGACCAGGTGCTTCTGCGAAGTGAGCGCGCCGTCTATCGTTCCGGTGACGCGATCCACCTCAAAGTTCTGACCACCATGAAACACGGAACCGCTTATGTCGATATCGTCAAAGAAGGGCAAACGATACTGACGCGCGATCTGGATATCAATGATGGTAAAGCGGAGCTTACGCTGGCGGCCGGCCCCGAAATGGCCGGGACCGTGGACGTGAATGCGTACATCTTTGGGCGGAATGCTCAGCCTGTTGCCGACCACAGGCTCCTTTTCGTGCAACCGGCTGACGAACTGAAAATCGAGACCGTTGCGGATGCGCCTGTCTATAAACCCGGCGACGATACGCATGTTCGATTCCACATAACGGACGCGCACGGCCAAGGTGTTCATGCGGCGCTGGGTCTTCAGATCGTCGACGAAGCCGTTTTTGCGCTGGCCGAGAAACAGCCAGGTTTCGCGAAGGTCTTCTTTTACCTGGAGCAAGAAGTGATGAAGCCCAGGTACGAGATCCATTCCATCGGACTGCCGGAGGTTGTCGAGCCGGTGTCGCAACCACAAGAGGAACAGCGGGATCGTGCCGCTCGAGCCCTGTTCGCGGCGACTGAAATCGTCTCACAGAACAAATTTGAGACAGAGGTCGGCCGCACGGTCCCGCAGGCGAAATATTACGAGTACTCGCAGCGCTACTGGACGCAGTTCCGCACGAACGCCGATAAGATTGTCGGGCAATTGCGGCGGTCATTTGCGGACGACCCAAAACAAAAAGACTTGGAAAAAGCTTTCGAAAAACTGTCCGGTTCGGGTACGCCGGAGTTTCGCGACGCGTGGGGCACGAAACTGACGCTCGAAGCGGTTCCTTGGGATCCCAGTAAAACAAGGTACGTCATTCGCAGCGCAGGTATGGACAAGCAATTCAATACCGGCGATGACTTGACCGTGCCCCTGTTCTTCCGCCGCAACAAAGTGGTGACCTCCTCGGACTTAGAAAAGAGCGAAATCCTGCCTCACATTGAGCATGATCGCGGCCCAAACAACGAGCGCGCCGAGATTTCCGGTACCGTGGTGGACCCGACTGGCGCCGCTGTATCAAATGCCTTTATCACTGCGAAAAACATTTCCACGGGACATTCTGTAACCATCCATGCAAACGCGGAGGGCAAGTTCCAACTGACCGGTCTGCGCACAGGCAACTACCAAGTTGATGTTTCCAGTCCCGGGTTTCGTCAAGCAGAGGGGGCATTCCGGCTGGAGCCACGGGATCGAGCGGAACTTGGCGTCCAGCTTATGGTTGCCGCTACAACCCAAACGGTCGAAGTCACCGGTGCCTCGGTGACTATCGAAACCGGCGGCGTTGTCTTTGGTATGGCTGGAGGAGTTGCGGGAGGCGTGGCGGGTGGTTCCATGGGTGGCGTGATCGGCGGCGTCATTGGTGACAGGGCGGAGATGCGGATGATGCCGCCAGGTCCGCCCAAGGCCCTGCCTCTTTATGCTCGGAACCTCAAACAATCACAAGCCGCGGCTCCCGACCAGGAGGCGTCGCCCGACGTTCACGTGCGCTCCTACTTTCCCGAGGCGCTCTATATCAACCCGGAAATCATCACCGATCGCAACGGCGATGCCAGTATTTCCATACCGCTCGCGGACAATATCACCACCTGGCGCATGGCAATGCTGGCCTCCACACAGCACGGTGCGCTAGGCACGGCCACTTCGAGCCTCAAGGTCTTTCAGGACTTTTTCGTGGATCTCGATCTCCCAGTCACGTTGACGCAGGGCGACCAGGTCTCGATTCCCGTGGCCATTTACAATTACTCCGAGGCAAAAGGTGATGTACATCTCCAATTGAAATCCGGCGATTGGTTCTCGCTTGTGGATGACACGGCGCAGAAATCAGTGAACGTGGATGCCGGCCATGTCGGCGGTTCGCAGTTCACGCTGGAAGCTAGGCGCATCGGCAAGTTCAAGCTGACGCTATCCGCGCAAATGACTGGCGAATCCAAGCGCGCGGACGTTGTCGTACGAGAAATCGAAGTTGCTCCCAACGGCCGAGAGCAGAGCATGGTTTTCAACGGGCAGTTGGAATCCGCCGTCAGCCACAATCTGGAATTTCCACCGAACTCGATACCAGACGCCAGCAAGATCTTTGTGCGCCTCTACCCCGGTCCCTTGAGCCAGATCATGGAGGGCATGGACTCCCTTCTGCGCATGCCGGGAGGCTGCTTCGAACAGACTTCTTCGAGCACGTATCCCGACGTCTTGGCTCTCGACTATATGAAGCGCACGAAGAAGCTCACTCCAGAAGTGCATGCGAAAGCCGAAGGGTACATCGCCAACGGGTACCAGCGGCTGCTGACCTTCGAAGTGCCCGGTGGGGGATTCTCCTGGTTTGGCCAGGCGCCCGCCAACAAAATCCTCACCGCTTACGGATTGATGGAATTCTACGATATGTCCAAAGTGCATGACGTGGACCCTCGACTGATTCAGCGGACTCAGCAGTGGTTAGCGACGCAACAGCTCGCGGATGGGAGTTGGAAACCGGACACATCATTCATCAACGAAGGGGCGACGAATCGTTATAACTCGGATGTATTGCGGATCACGGCGTACCTTGCCTGGTCGTTGGGCAACACCGGCTATCAAGGCCCGGCGATCGAAAAGGCCAGGCAGTTCATTCAAAGCCAGCTTTCGGCAAAGACAGATGCCTACACATTGGCCGTACTTGGGAACTTCGCCGTGGATTACGGAAAAGACCGCGATCTGACTCGCCAGGCCATGCAGCTGCTTCTAGATACGCGCACTGAAAAAGATGAGCAGGTTTGGTGGAGCGCGGAAGAGACAGGAGTGTACGCCACGGGAACAAGCGCCAGCGTGGAAACGACCGGACTCGCCGTCCAAGCATTGCTCAAATGGGGTCAGGCTTCCGGAACGGTTCGAAAAGCCCTCAGCTACATCACTGCAAAGAAGGATGCCGCCGGCGCCTGGGGAAGCACGCAAGCCACGATCATGGCGCTTCGGGCTTTGCTCCTCGCCTCGGAGAAGGGAACCGCTGATGTGCGCGGCACGGTCGAGATCGTCATTAACGGTAAGGCCGCCGGTAAGCTCACTCTCACGCCGGACAATAATGATTTGCTTCATCAATTCGTGTTCAAGGATATCGATGCCAAAGGCGCCAACACGGTGGAGCTCCGATTCGAAGGTAAGGGCGCTCTTGGGTACCAAGTCGCGGGACAATATTTCATTCCTTGGGAAGAAAAACCCGAGAAAGAGCCTCTCTCCATATCCGTGAGCTACGACCGCACCAAACTCGCGCAAGATGACATCGTGGGCGCCACCGCGACCATGAGAAACAACCTGACCAAGACCGCGAAGATGGTCATGGTCGATCTGGGCATACCTCCGGGTTTCGACCTGCTCACGGAGGATCTGCAGGATTACCAGGAAAAGTCTGCCAACCTGAAAAGCAGTCGCCTGGAAAAGTTCAACCTTACGGCGACACAAGCAATTCTGTATTTCGATTCCTTCGCTCCCGATGAAACGGTCCAGCTGCGGTTTCGCCTGAGGGCCAAGTATCCGATCCGAGCCCGGACGTTCCGGTCGCGCGTTTACGAGTATTACGACCCCGAGGTGAATTCCGTTGCCCGGCCCGTTCAGCTGGAGGTTCGAAAGCATTAGCGCAAAATTCCTCACGAGCACTTGTTTCGAAAGAGCCGGCCTTTTGCCTCTACTTTGCTACTAATTTGGAGGTATTTGAGGTCATGTGGAGGCCACATTGAATGCGGCGATTGGCGCAGATCGGAAACGCGTATTGAAAAGAAGAGACATACCAACGCCCACCAACCCCTCACCTCCCCCTCAAAAACGGAGGTTTCAATCCCCCCTCCCCGCCATAGCTAAAATAATCAGTAAATATGCGGCGATTTGTGCCTTGCTACTAGTATTTCGATGATTACAGTCTTTATCTATATCATTATTGGAATATACAGCCGACTGTGATTCCCTTCGAGGATACTCCTTACGCGTGTTTTTGGCAGTCCCGGTTGTTGTAGGAGCCATAGTCTCTACCTTAAAAAGGCAGAGGTCTGCAGCCACAACGGGCTTGTAAGCCACTGTTCCGAGCACACCGGCTTGTCGTACTGAGATTTCATCCGTGAGAGTCGTTCTGCTTAGCGGCGGTTTGGAAAACCTCCACCTTGTCAGATCCGGTGCGAATGTCCCTGCAACGGTCTAGGAAGCCGTTGTCTGAGCCCATAAGGCTGCGAACGGGATGGAGCGCGCGTGCTTCGCAATCAGGCTGTCAGGTGCCCCACCGCCTGCACGACTCTGGGGCAGGTCTCGTCAATCGCGAAAAACATTACGGAATAGACAAATCATCTCCCCGAACGCCAGGTCGGTCGCCTCAGGATCGAAACGGGGTCCTTCATCGCGTGTGAAGGCGTGTTCGGCAGGATACAAGAGCGTCTTATGGCGGGCGCCTGAGCTTCGCAGCGCCCGATCAATCGTTTCGCGTCCTGCATCGGGAACGTGCGGGTCCTTTGTTCCGAAGATCATCAGGAGTTCACCACGAATTTCTTTTGCGCGGGCCAACGATCCGGCATCTGCGTCCTGACCGAGCTTGCCATCATGGATGCCTGTCCCGTAGTAACAGACCGTTGCGCGGACATCGGGCTGGAATGCAGCACGGAAGGTGAGGTGGCCGCCGATGCAGAAATCCACCGCGCCGATTTTCCCTGACGCGACCTTGGGATGTTTGGAGAGCCAGTCCAAACCAGCGCGGCAATCGGCATCGAAATGCGCGACCGGAGTCTTCGCGGCGTCTTGCTGGCCGCGGGTGCGTCCGGCGTCGTCAAATGGGATCACCGTTCCGGGCGGTTCGATGCGCCGATAAATTTCGGGGGCAGCGGCAACAAATCCGTACCCGGCCAGCCGTACGCAAGTGCGTAGCATGGGCGGAGTGAGCTGGAAAATGTCGGAGAAGCACCAGATGCCGGGATATTGACCTTCGGCCTTAGGCGCAGCAATGAAGGTTCGCATTGGGGAACCCGGCATAGAAATGTCCGCGTATTCGGTGGTGACGATCATTTGCGTGTTTGCGGAAAGTCTGGCGAAGAGGCGTGCGCCAGTCAACTGTTGATAATTCCTCCTCAGCTTCGGTCACGTGGTGTTTGCTCGGCACTACATTCCCTCGCCGCTTTGTTCGATGAGCTTGGCGACCAGTCCCGTCCATCCGGTCTGGTGGCTTGCTCCGATGCCAGCGCCGTTATCCCCGTGAAAGCATTCGTAAAAGTAGATGAGGTCGCGCCAGTGTGGATCGTTCTGAAACTTCTTGAGCCCGCCGTAGACGGGGCGAGCGCCTTCCGCCGTGCGCAAGAAGGTGCGCGTGAGCCGGCGCGAGATTTCCGCGGCCGCGTCCCACAGAGAGGCCTGACGCCCGGAGCCGGTGGGCAGCTCGACGGTGAGCTTGTCGCCGTAGAAGTGATGAAATTTCTGGAGCGCTTCGATGAGCAGAAAATTGATGGGAAACCACACGGGCCCGCGCCAGTTGGAGTTTCCTCCGAAGACCCCCGTGCTAGAGTCGGCAGGCTCATAATCGACGCGATGCTCTGTCCCGTTTACATGGAGGACGTAGGGATTGTCTTTGTGGAACCTGGAGACCGAGCGAATGCCGTGTGGCGAGAGAAATTCAGATTCGTCCAGGAGGTACCGGAGCACGGACTCCAGGTGGGGGCGGGTCACCAGCGAGAGCAGGCCACGTAGCCCTTTCTCTGTTTGTGACGTTTCGATGTGCGCTCGGACATCGGGGTGATTGTCGATGAACCACTGCACGCGGCGCTTGAAACCGGGAAGACGATCGACAACAGCCTGTTCGAAAGTCTCAACGGCAAGAAGGGGAATCAGCCCCACCAGGGAACGCACCTTGAGGTAGTGGCGTTCGCCGTTCGGCAGGTGCAGAACGTCGTAGTAAAAGCCGTCTTGCTGGTCCCAGAGTTCGATGCTTTCCGGGCCGCGTTCGTTCATCGCTTGCGCGATGCGGACAAAGTGTTCGAAGAACTTGCTGGCGATGTTTTCGTAGGCGGGATTTTCGCTGGCAAGCTCCAAAGCGATGGCCAGCATGTTCAGGCAGTACATGCCCATCCAACTCGTGCCGTCCGATTGCTCGAGAAATCCGCCGGTGGGCAAGGGAGCGGAGCGGTCGAAGACGCCGATGTTATCCAAGCCCAAAAAACCGCCTTGGAAGATGTTCATTCCTTCCGCGTCTTTGCGGTTGACCCACCAGGTGAAGTTCAGCAGAAGTTTGTGAAAGGCGCTCTCTAAGAAGTTGCGATCCGCGATGCCGCGTATGCGTTTCTCGATTTTGTATACGCGCAACGCTGCCCACGCGTGTACTGGAGGATTTACGTCTCCGAATGCCCATTCGTATGCCGGCAGTTGGCCGTTGGGATGCATGTACCATTCACGAAAAAGCAGGGTGAGCTGTTCCTTCGCGAAATCGGGATCGATCTGGGCCAGCGGGATGCAATGAAACGCCAGGTCCCACGCGGCGTACCAAGGATATTCCCACTTGTCGGGCATGGAGAGGACGTCCGCGTTGTAGAGATGGGACCACTCGTGATTGCGTCCCTTCTTGCGGCTCTCCGGGGGCGGCGGGCCGGCCGCATCGCCGTCGAGCCAGGCGCGCACGTCGAGGTGATAAAACTGTTTCGACCACAGCAATCCGGCGAACGCCTGGCGTTGCACGTTCTTCGCGTCTTCAGAAAGACCCTTGGGCGCGGGCTTGGCGTAAAACTCGTCGGCTTCTGTGCGGCGAATGGCGAAGATGGAATCAAAATTGTGGCCGAGCAGCTCGGTTTGTGGAGCGTCGGCGATGACGAGCCGCGGCGCAGACAAGCGGGCAATCTTCGGCTCCTGGTTGGTCAAGCGCAGGCGCAGCGTCGCCGCACCTCCCGGGGCCACGCGCAAACGGTAGAGCGCGGAAGCTTTCGTTCCGGTCTTGCCAGGATTCACGGCATCACGATTTCCGTGTACGACATAGTCGTTGATTCCGTCTTTGACGTAGGATGTGCGATTCTCGGTTCCAAACAATTTCCTGGCGTTCGTCTCATTCTCCGTGAAGAGAAGTTCAGGTTCTCCTTCGCAGAGGAGCCAGTGCTTTCCAAGGACCTTGTGCTCGACTTCAATGACTCCCGATCCGGGTATGCCGTATTCCTTGGGAATGCTAAGTTGTTGGATCGCGCGTAACGCCGGGCGATAGGCGTCTCGGCCCCACGACCATGTGTTGCGGAACCAGATGGTCGGAAGAAGCGAGAGGTCCGCTTCGGCTGGACCTCGGTTGGTTGCGGTGATCTTGATCAGGATGTCTTCGGTGCTCGCCTTGGCGTACTCGGTGGAGACGTCGAAATAGCGGTTTTCGGCGAAGGCCCCCGTGTCCAGCAGCTCATACTCGAAATCAGAGCGATTCCTGCGGCGGTTTTCTTCGACGAGTTTTCCGTATGGAAATTCAACCTGAGGATACTTGTACAGAGCCTTCATGTACGAGTGCGTGGGGGTCGAATCGAGGTAGAAGTAATACTCCTTCACGTCCTCGCCGTGATTGCCCTCATTGCCTGTAAGGCCAAAGAGGCGTTCTTTGAGGATCGGATCGCGGCCATTCCAGAAAGCCAACGCGAAGCACACGAGTTGATGCCGGTCGGAGATGCCCATAATTCCGTCTTCGCCCCAACGGTAGGCACGCGAGCGGGCATGGTCGTGGGGAAAGAACTCCCAAGCCGTGCCGTAAGGGCTGTAGTCCTCGCGGACTGTGCCCCACTGGCGCTCGGAAAGGTAAGGTCCCCAGCGCTTCCAATGGACTTTGCGCTTCCGTGACTCTTCGAGACGTTTCTCTTCAGCGTTCATAGTTCTGTCGTCGGCTCACGTATCAGAAATGCCTCCGTCGGGCACGGAAGAAGTGAAGGAGTTACCGCAATCCGTACGTCGTGCGCCTAGTGGCGTGATGCGAAGAAAGGTACAAATCAGTCCTCGCTCTGCACCAGCGGTAGCTGCGAGGTAAGCTGGACGTCAATCATCATGCTGATACGGCGGTCCAGCTGAAAGAAGGTCGCAGCTTTCTTCCCGGACAGCACCTTACGCATGATGGGCACGTACTTCTGGCGAAGCTGGGCTGCGGAGATGTCGGTATCCAACCAGCGGCGAATAAGACTGTCGGCTTGATCATCGGTCAGCGTCCCATATCCGTTGGAATACTCCTTGATGATGGCTGCCCTGGTTTGATTGACCTTTCCGTAGTCCACTGAGTATTGCTCGTACAACGGCCAGAATTTAGTAGCTTCATCATCCGTTAGGGTCAAATTCGTAGCTATGAGTTGTTTCTTGATCGAGCGAATGTCTTTGCGCAGTAGGGCCAACTGTTGATCCGTAAGCGCGTTGGCTGTGCTGTCGGCCGCGGCGGCCGGTTCCGAGCCTGCGGTCTGAGCGACCACTCTCGGGCCTCCGAAAGCGCAAACGGCGATCCATGCGAGCACGGCAAATGTGATTTTCTTCACGCGTATTCCCTCTCTTTAGGTGTCGACGGCGAGCCACTTGCCGCAACTTGGGACAAACTTCCCACGGCAGCGGGCGATAGTGGTGCAACTGGGATACCAATCGAACTGCTGTGACATCATTGGAAGGCGCTGAGCGGACAGGCACATGCGGGAGGAGCGTTCCGTGGGTTGACGAGCACAAACGGCCACGTCAAGCGCTTAGCGTTTTCGCCAGACGGTTGACACCGTATTTCTACGGAACAGTCGCTCCCCGGGGTGGTATTGGGGGATTCTGTGCGTCGCGGCTGGGACTGTCGTTTCGCCGAACCTTAAAACGGAACTGTCCGTTGGTCTCACACGTCGATGTGAGCCGCGATCCGGTGATACAGAGCATTCGTGCGTACATGGAGTTGGATGCGCCTGTTCGCCGAGCGTGTTGTAAACAGTTTGTCTTAGTGGGCCCCCGTCGAAGCAACTACTGTATGTGTAGAAAAATACTGGTCCAATCCTTCTCTTAACTCGCTCAAGCCGCTGACGACATTTCGATTCAACGCAGCAACCACTGCGGGCACGTCTTTTCCGTCCACAGGTTCATCGTGCGAGTAGTAGCGCCTCCAAACCGTAGCGCCAGTCCTCGAGTCGTGCAGCTCGAACTCAAAGGTCACGCGGGCCGCCAAGACTTTTCCGTCAAGCTCCCGGAGGTCAAACAGGTGCCCACGGAGCACATAGTCGCCGTGGACATCGCTGTGCAAAGAATAGATTCCTTGATAGCGACCCGACGCTCGAAGCTCGCGGAACAAGACCTCGCGAATCATCTCGGACGGCGGCTCGGCCCATCTTTCGTACTCGTATGTGCCCATCGCCTCGTCATAAGACGTGTAGACGATGCGGTCGTCGCGATACAAGCTCGAGGTACCTATGGGGCCGAGCAGCAGAGTAACGGGATAAGCAGCCGGCTCCGCTCCGGGTGCGGTATTACCCGGAACGGCTAGTTGATAGAACTTGCTTGGTCGGGCGGCGCCACAGCCATCCAGTATTCCAAGACATAGCATCAGCGCCGAGAAAATAATCTTGCATCTCATTGTTGTTCTCCGGGTTTGTGTTGTCGAGGGTTGGTCGCGCGAATGAGTGTGTAGGGACGCGTCTTGATGGTTGCTGTGAATTCCTTGAGGTTTTCAGTGACGTGCCGCATGTTGTCGAGCACCTCGTCGATATTTTCCGAATTGGCGTCGAGGGTTTGATCGAGCCGTGCCGTAGCATCGGTCATATTTGTGAGGGTGCGGCGTAGCTCGATGACAGCCTGGCGAACGTCCGCCCGGTTTTCGCCGACCATGGCATCGATGTGGCTCAGAGCCTGGTTTGCTTCCGCGGAGGTCTTGCGAAAATCTTCCAGGAGCGGTTGCATTTTCTCGGTAAGGGCATTTACGTTCTGGAGAGTCTCTTTCAGCTGAGGACGGGTGTCTTCAATCATGCCGCGAGTATTTGCGAGTGTGGCGGCCAGGTTGGCCCGATTCCGTGGATTGAGCAGATCGTTTACACGCGCGATGGTCTCTTTCACCTCCGACGCTCGACCGTTCAGGTTGCGGAGGAGTTCCTGCGCCTGGGGACCCATGTCATCGATCTGCGCGGTCAGAGAGTTGAAATCGACGTACTTTTGCGACGGAAGCAGGGCGCCGCCTGGTGCTCTCGGTGCTTGCGGGCTGCCGGGGAGAATCTCGAGGTGGTTGTCTCCCAGCGGGCTCATGCTCATGATCTTCACGTTGCTGTCCGTTTTGATGGGAAGATCGGATTGCACGCGGAAGATGATGTCCACCCGCGCCGGATTCTGCGGGTCGAGTTGAACGCTATCGACGCGGCCAACCTTGGGCCCTCCTGCGTAGCGCACCGTCGCGCCGGGCTCAAGCCCGCCCGCGAAGGGAACATACGCGTGAAACGTTGTTGTGGTCCGTCCAAAGGCGCCGCTCATGGCGAATACGGTGCCAAACAGCACGGCCACGGCGATGAGCACGAACAAACCGACGAGCGCCTGCTCGCGTTTAGGTTGCATCACTATCCTCTCTTTCCTAAAGTACTCCGCGGACGGGGACGCTCCGCTGTGAGCATCTGCAGGTAATCCATTTCCGCGGAAATCTCTGGTTCGGGAACGCGATCGAGAAATTGCCGAACTCTCGGCTGCGTGCTCGAGCGCATCTCTTCCGTCGTGCCCATAGCCACGATGTTGCCCTTGTCAATCAAGAGCATGCGGTCGGCAATCAAAAATGCGCTGGCAAGCTCGTGCGTAACCACGACGATCGTCATGCGAAAAGCGCGCTTGAGCTCCAGAATCAACTGGTCGATGCCCGCCGCGATGATGGGGTCCAGTCCCGCGGAGGGCTCGTCGAAAAACAAGATCTCCGGGTCCATTGCTAGCGCGCGAGCAACGGCGGCGCGCTTCTTCATGCCGCCGCTGAGCTGCGAGGGTGCGTAATATTCAAATCCCTCGAGCCCGACCTGCTGCAGTTTGAGTCGAAGGATGATTTCAATCGTGGAGTCTTCCAGCCGCGTGTGCTCTCGAAGAGGGAGGGCCACGTTCTCACCTACGGTCATCGAACCGAACAGGGCGCCGCCTTGGAAGGACATGCCAATCTTTCTTCGAATCTCGTCCATTTCTGCCGCTGACGTTTTTGCGAGGTCTCGGCCCTTGATGCAAATCTGCCCCGCGCTCGGCTTTTCCAGACCCACGAGTGTGCGAAGAAGAGTGCTCTTGCCGGACCCTGAACCGCCCAGGATCACCAGCGTTTCTCCTTGCACCACGTCGAAGCTGATCCCGTGAAGAATCTCCCGGTCTCCGTAACTGACGCGCAGGTCGCGCAGCGAAATCACCGGTTCAGGACGGACGGATGCAACCATTTGATCCGTTGCCATCGGTTGTTCCGCGGACTTCAACGGTCACCTGCGAAAAAGAACAGCGCCGTAAAGAGCAGGTCCACGACGACAACCAGAAAGATGGACATGACCACTGCTCGGGTCGTGGATCGGCCGACTTGCTCGGCGCCTCCGCTGGTCCTGAGGCCCTCGAGACACCCAACGGCCGTGATCGTGATTCCAAACATAACGCTCTTCACCAACCCCGTAGTGATATCTCGCAGGAACAGAGAGTCGACGGAAGCTCGGATGTAGCGCATAAAAGTGAAGTCTGCTTCAGCGACCCCGAATAGTGATCCTCCGAGAATGCCCATGACGTTGGCCCAGATGGTCAGGCAAGGCAGCATGACCATCATGGCCAGGAACTTTGGCGCGACAAGAAAACGGATAGGGCTGATCGCCATTGTTTCCAGGGCGTCAATTTCCTCGCTCACCTTCATGGTTCCAATTTCGGCGGCGAATGCAGAACCAGAACGCCCGATCACAACAATGGCGGTGATTAAGGGACCTAGCTCCCGGGACATGGAGACAGCGACCGCGGTGGCCACGGCGCTAATCGCGCCGAATCGGCGAAGCTCGTAGGCCGCTTGCAGCGCCAGGATCAGGCCGATGAAGAAGGTAATCAGAGAAAGGATTGGCAAAGCGCTGACCCCGGTGTCCATGGCCTGGGATATTGCGCGCTGCAGGCGCAGCGGCTTTCCTTGAAACGGGGTCACTAACGTGTAATAGGCCGCGCGCGCTCCAAGCGACGCGAGCGAGCCGATATAGCTAAGGCCGTTTAGGGTGCTCTCACCGATTTCGGATACGATTTCCATATTTAGGACACCAATGCCTGTTCTTCGTTGTCTCAGATTTCAAAGACCTTGATCAACCGCGAGAGTTGTAGAACTTCTCTAGCGGATGTGCTCAGCCCGATCAAAATGAAGCGGGAACCCAGGTCGCGCGACGCTTTCAACCCTTCGATCAAGGAAGCGACACCAAGCCGGTCATTTCCACAAACCGCGAGTTCGCAAATAGAATCCGATGTTGGTCGCTCGCGACAATGACTCCCTCGTTGAGCACCTCGAGAACGTTTTCCATCTGAGTGAGCCATTCGGGCTTTTCCATCTCGATCGAATCTTTCGTAGTCACTGACATTGGGCTTCCTTGAAACGGAAGACGAGCAGTGTCGGCTGTGTCATGAGAACGCTATTTCTGGAGACAAGCTCTCTGCGGATCTTGGGGCAAGGGTCTGAAAAGCACTCTTCCTGGAAGGATATGGGGAGTCCATTCCCCGGCGGATAGGGGCGAGGAGGGAACGCGCGGCTTGGTTCATGAGATGTCGCCTGGCGCGAAAGAGTCGTGACTTAAAGGTTCCCGTCGTAACGCCCAATAAGGCGCCTGCCTCGTCGTTGGACATTTCCTGGTAATACGTCATCGTAAATGCCTGACGAAGTAAGGGACTCATTCTCCCGAGCAGAACATCAATCAACTGGAGTGTCTCTTCCTCGGCGTACATCATTTCCGGATCCGGTTGCGCGGCCGGAATCCTTTCCGTCCAAGGAGTGTCATCCGTGGTGCTGGATTCTTGCTGGGAGTCGGTCCACAAGGACTTTCGTTTTCGCCGGACCATCAGAGCAGCATTCAAGACGATGCGCGTGAACCAGGTCGTAAACGCGGATCGGCCTTCGAAGGCGCGTAAGTGAAGGTAGGCCGACAGGAAGGCATCCTGAACTGCGTCCTCAGCGTCTTCCTTATTCCGCAAAATGGAGTAGGCCAGCGCGACGAATCTCGGACGCGAGGCTAGGAACATCTGCTGGACCGCTTCCCACTCGTGGCCTTCCGGTTGAGCGGGGACAAATCTGCGGGACGGGTAACTGGCCGCCGCGCGGGAGTGCGGCCGAAGGTTGTTCCTCGCTCTGGAACTGTGGAGGCGACTGTCGGCTGCTCCGGCGCATGCATGCCCGCCGCATTGGGCAAATATCGATGAGTGGTTCACTGGCGATCTCCCTTTCCTCTTTGCTCATGAAGCATCTCGGTGTCCATCAGTGAGGCTTGCCGGGAAAATTTGCCATCCATCCTGTTTTCAGTGGATAGAAGACGTTCGGGCGGCGGATCCAAGAGTTCGGTTTGTCCGCGGCTCATGACGAGGCTTTGACGGAAACGTCGAGGTCGTCACGCGCGATCGGGCGCTGGAACAGCGTGTCCCCTTCTTTTCATTCATCCTCCTTCACTTTCAATGACTTGCCGTTACCGTGAGCGCTTGCCAATTGGCAGACGCGTTGCACTACAGGCTGGCGAATTTGCCTTGAGGAGTGATCGTGCGGATAGGGCTTGGTTCGGACCGGATCGGACTCGAATGTAAGGAACGTTTGAGAGCCAGATTTGCCGGACAGGGACACTCCGCCGAAGAGGTTTGTCCGGCGAATGGTTGCGGAGGCGAGGACTACCAGAGCATAACGGATCAACTGTCGTCAGCGGTCTACACGGGCCGCGTCGAACGCGGTGTGCTGATCTGCGCTAGGGCGATCGGAGCTTCCGTGTTGGCCAATAAGCATCCTGGCGTACGCGCGGCTTTGTGCCATGACTTGCACTCGGCGCGCCATGGAGTTCAGGACGATGGCGTGAATCTTCTCGTGATGCGAGCAGGGGGCGTCACGCTCGATTTTGCATGGGAACTGGCCGACGCCTTTGTCCAAGCGTCATACCTTCCTTGCGAGCAGGAGTTCGGCATGCCCCCGCGACGCCTGGCACGCGTTGTCGAGCACATCCGAAACCATTTAGACCAGCCGCTGGCGGTGAGCGCGCTGTGCAGGTTGGCGGAGATGAGCCAATCGCATTTCTCCAAGTTGTTTAAGCGCAGCACCGGGTTGGCGCCGCATCAGTTCGTTCTGCACGAGCGAATCAATCGTTCGAAGGAGCTCCTCCGTCTAGGCAACGCGAAGATTGTCGACGTCGCGCTAGGAGTGGGATTCGAGAACCAGGCCCACTTCACAACAGTATTTGGAAATTTCGTGGGCATGACGCCCCGCCAATTTCAGCGTTCGTCGGGTTACGAACGCGGCGCGATGTACGGTCCCCCAATATCGGTTGTGGAGTGCTATTAGCCGTACGCCTGTGCGGACCTAAAGAAGGAAAAAGATGAAAATCGAGGACAAGGGTCGCAAGTGGATGTGGTGCTTCCTCGGGGTCTTAGGGGCTTCGCAACTTTATTTTGTTCAGGAATTGACCGCTGCGTTTGCGCTGTTCGCGATTGGATTTGCCGCGCTCGCCTTAGTGGTTGGGAGCCTGTACCTACTGCAGAAGTGTTGGGAAATGGTTGTGACGCGTGTTGCCGGTGGCGAGCATTTGACAGAGCGAGGCTTGCAAACCGGAGGGCCGGCGCGGGGGATTTCGTTAGGAGTCGCGAGGGAAGCTGCGCAGCATCGAGGGCAATTCGTTTGACGTCGGTCACGAAATCTTCCGGCTGGATCGACGATGCGCAGGCCAAAGTTGTCGCAGGAGTTGGAAACGGGAGACAGAAACTCGAAAGAACGCGTGACTGCAGTGAGAGTAAAGTCGGCGCGTGATACGGAAACGCGAAGAACGGATTTGAAAATGCGACGCAAGAAATTCGGCGGTTGCTTCAGAAAGCGGGCAGTGTGATGTCAACGACTCAGAGGGTGTTGGATCTGGACCAGGTTTGCATAAACACGATGAGGACGCTGGCCATCGATGCGATCCAGCAGGCGAATTCCGGTCACCCCGGCACGCCAATGGGTATGTCACCGACGGTCTATTGCCTGTGGCAGAGACTTCTGAGATTCGACCCGCACGATCCGATTTGGATGAATCGCGACCGCTTTGTGCTTTCGGCTGGGCATGCGTCGACCCTGCTGTACACGATTCTTCACCTCGCCGGGGTCAAAGCAGTCGATCCGGAATATGAAATTCTGGGCCGGCCTTCGGTCACGCTGGATGACCTCAGGTCCTTCCGGCAATTTGGGAGCCGCTGCGCTGGGCACCCGGAGTACCGCTGGACCTCTGGCGTGGAGACAACCACCGGTCCGCTGGGACAAGGCGTGGCGACGAGCGTTGGAATGGCCATCGCCGAAAAATGGCTCGCGGCGCGATACAACCGTCCGGATTTTGAGCTGTTCGAGTATCGGATTTACGCGCTCTGCGGCGACGGCTGCATGATGGAAGGTATCTCGAGCGAGGCCGCCTCTATTGCAGGGCACCTGAAGCTCGATAACCTTTGCTGGATTTACGACAACAATCACATCACCATCGAAGGTAAAACCGATATCACGTTCACCGAAGATGTCGCCGGCAGGTTTCTCGCCTACGGATGGAATGTCGTTCGTGTAGGGGATGCCAACGATCTCGATCGCATCGAGAAAGCGCTGCGTAATGCCGCGGGTACGACAGGCAGACCGTCCATCGTAATCGTAGATAGCCATATCGGCTATGGTTCGCCACATCGCCAGGATACGAGTGCTGCGCACGGCGAGCCGCTCGGCGAAGAAGAGATCAAGCTCGTCAAGCAGGCGTACGGCTGGCCGGTTGACGCCAAGTTTCTGGTTCCCCCTGGAGTGTATGAGCACCTCCAGTCCGGAATTGGGCAGAGGGGCCGCGAAGCGCGCGAACAGTGGGAAAAGCAATTTGCGGAGTACCGGAAGAAATTCCCGGAGCTCGCGGCGGAGCTCGACGAAATTCAAAGGCGAGAGTTACCGGCGAACTGGTCGAAAGACATTCCGGTATTCCCAGCCGATAGCAAGGGAGTTTCCGGGCGCGACGCGTCCGCCAAAGTCCTCAATGCCATCGCGCCGAATATTCCGTGGATGGTCGGAGGCTCCGCGGACCTCACTCCTTCCACCAAGACACGACTGACCTTTCCGGGCGCTGGCGATTTTCAGGCAGATAGTCCTTCGGGCCGGAATTTACACTTCGGAGTCCGCGAACACTCGATGGGCGCGATCCTCAACGGCCTCGCGCTCTCCAAGCTCCGACCCTTCGGATCGGGCTTTCTGATTTTCAGCGACTATGGACGAGGCGCGATACGTCTCAGCGCCTTGATGGAGATTCCCGTCACGCACGTATTCACGCACGATTCCATCGGCGTCGGCGAAGATGGCCCGACGCACCAGCCCATCGAACATCTGATTTCACTGCGCGCCATTCCGAACGTGGTGGTTATGCGGCCTTGCGATGCTAACGAGGTCGCGGAAGCGTGGAGAACCATCCTAGCCATGCCGCGGCAACCGGTAGCGCTCATCCTGACGCGGCAAGCGTTGCCCACGTTCGACCGCAAGCGCTTCGCTGCGGCGAGCGGTTTGTCGAAGGGGGCCTACGTACTCGCGGATGCAGACGGCGCCAAGCCAGACGTACTGCTCATGGCGACCGGGAGCGAGGTTTCCCTGTGCGTAGAAGCTTATGAGGAGCTGACCAGGCAAGGAATACGCGCTCGCGTCGTGAGCATGCCTTCCTGGGAATTGTTTGAGCGGCAAAGCGAAGAATACCGCCGCACTGTGTTGCCCCCAACTGTCAAGGCCCGGGTAGCGGTGGAGCAAGCATCGACGTTCGGATGGTGCCGCTACACGGGCATTGACGGTGCGATCCTCGGGATGAAGACATTCGGAGCTTCCGCGCCGTTGAAAGTGCTGCAAAAGGAATTTGGGTTCACCACCGGCCACGTTGTGGAAGCTGCCAAAGCGCAGCTTGCGCAGGGGAAATGATAATGCATGTCGCCGTCGCTTCCGACCACGCCGGATTTTCGCTTAAGGGAACGGTACTCGCGTATTTGCGCAGCCTGGGCCACACCGTGGAAGACCTGGGAACTTGCGATACGACCCCAGTTGACTATCCGGACTTCGCAGAAGCAGTGGCCGCGGCGGTTCTCAGCAAACGCGTGGAGCGCGCCGTGCTCATCTGTGGAAGCGGTGTCGGCGCCTCCGTGGCCGCGAACAAATGTCGCGGCATTCGCGCCGGCCTGTGCCACGACACGTATTCGGCGCACCAGGGCGTAGAGCACGATCACATGAATGTGCTGGTCCTCGGAGGACGCGTGATTGGCGAAGCACTCGCGAACGAGCTAGTGGCCGCGTTTGTCAGCGCCAAACAATCGCAGGAGGAGCGGCACCTCCGCCGGCTCGCCAAGATTGAAGCCATTGAAGCGAAATGTGGTCTGGAATCTTTGAACGCACGGTCCGCAACATAGCATTCTGGAATTTAGCAGCTATAGAAAGGTAACTAGCAAAATGACAACGGCAGCACTAAGCATTCCGAAAGAAGCAAATCCGCTGAGAGGGCTCTCTGATTTTGGGCAGTCCGTCTGGCTGGATTACATTCGCCGAAGTTTGATCACCAGCGGAGAGCTGAAGCGCCTGGTCGTGGAAGACGGGCTGCGCGGCGTTACTTCCAATCCGGCAATCTTCGAAAAGGCCATCGTAGGCAGCACCGATTATGAAGCGGTGATCGAGAGCAAGGAATCGGCCGCTCTGGACGCCAAAGGTCTCTACGAAAAAATCGCGGTGAAAGACTTGCAGGACGCGGCAGACATCCTGCGCCCCGTGTACGACGAAAGCAAGCGCCACGACGGCTACGTGAGCCTCGAGGTCTCGCCGTTGCTCGCGAACGATACCGCGGGAACTTTGCAAGAGGCGCGGCGACTCTGGAAGACAGTCGGTCGCGAGAATCTCATGGTAAAGGTGCCGGCCACGCCCGAAGGAATTGCAGCGATTCGCCAACTGATCAGCGAAGGTATCAACGTCAACGTAACGCTGCTTTTTTCGCGTGACGTCTACGAGCAGGTTGCAAACGCTTATATAGAAGGTCTGACCGCGCGCGCGGCTTCTGGCGAGGAGGTCAGCCGCATCGCCAGCGTGGCCAGCTTTTTCGTCAGCCGCATCGACTCCAAGATCGACGGCCAAATCACCAGCCAACTGAAAACGACGACCGATCCGATTCAGCGCGCACGGCTAAGCGGCTTGCTCGGCAAAGTCGCCATCGCCAACGCCAAGCTCGCGTATCACCGCTTCACGGAATTGTATTCGGGAGAAGCCTGGAAGGCCCTGGCGAAAAAAGGAGCGCAGCCCCAGCGGCTCCTATGGGCGAGCACAAGCACGAAAAATCCCGCTTACCGGGACGTGATCTACGTGGAGGAACTGATCGGCCCTTCCACCGTCAACACCATTCCTCCCGCGACTTTCAACGCCTTCCGCGAACACGGCAGGCTTCGCATGAGCCTCACAGAAGACCTCGAGAACGCGGCCGACACAATGGAAGCCGTAGAGCGCGCCGGCATCTCGATGAAAACGGTGACAGACACGCTCTTGGACGAAGGCCTGCGCCAATTCGTCGACGCCTTCGGACGGCTCCTGAAAGCAACGGGCTCGCGGAAAAGCCAGGACTCCACGGCGAAGATCAATTCCGTTTCCTACACTCTGCCGCCGAAACTATCAGCAGCCGTCGACAGCGCGCTTACGGATTGGGAGAAAAACGGCAAGGTGCGCCGTTTGTGGCGAGCGGATGCCTCGCTTTGGTCGGGAACGGATGAGAATCACTGGCTCGGTTGGCTGGGAATCACCGACGACCAGGTGGCGCATAGCGCGGCTCTGACTTCCCTCGCTGCCGAAGTAAAGCAGGCAGGATTCAAGCACGCTCTTCTACTCGGCATGGGAGGTTCAAGCCTTTGCCCGGAGGTCCTGCGGCTCACCTTCGGAAAGATCGAAGGATTTCCCGAGTTGCACGTCCTCGATTCCACAGATCCCGCGCAGATCAAAGCCATCGAAGCGAAGATCGATCTGAAGAGCACTCTCTTCATCGTCTCCAGCAAATCGGGCGGCACCCTCGAACCCAACATCTACAAACAATATTTCTTCACCCGCGTGAAAGAATCCATCGGTGAGAAGGAAGCCGGAAATCGCTTCATTGCCGTCACGGATCCCGGTTCGAAGATGCAGCACGTCGCGGAGAACGATAAGTTCCGGCACATCTTCTCCGGCGTGCCTAGCATCGGCGGACGATACTCAGCATTATCCAATTTCGGCATGGTCCCTGCCGCGATAATGGGGATCGATGTCTTGAAATTCCTGAACCGCACCGAAGAAATGGTTCACGCATGCGGAGCTACTGTACCCGCATCAGAAAATCCCGGTGTCGTATTGGGAGCCATCCTCGGAACTCTGGCCAATAACGGACGCGACAAAGTGACCATCATCGCCTCTCCGGGTATTTCCGATCTCGGAGCCTGGCTCGAGCAGCTCCTCGCGGAATCCACCGGAAAGAGTGGGAAGGGAATTATTCCCGTCGACCGCGAAAGCGTCACCAAGCCTGAGAACTACGGCACCGATCGCGTCTTCGCGTATCTCCGTCTCGAATCCGCACCCGATCGCGCGCAAGATACCGCCGTCGAAGCCCTGGAGAAAGTGGGCCAGCCAGTCGTGCGAATCGCAGTGCAAGATCCATACGCGATCGGCGAAGAATTCTTCCGCTGGGAGATTGCAACAGCCGTGGCCGGCTCGATCATCGGCATCAACGCCTTCAACCAGCCGGACGTGGAAGCTAGCAAGATCGCAACCCGAAAACTAACAAGCGAATACGAAGCAACTGGGAAGTTGCCTGCCGAAGCGCCGTTCTTCGAAGGCGACGGCGTGAAGCTCTACGCCGACGCGAAAAACGCAGACGCCCTCAAAAATGGAAAGACTCTCACCGAAATCCTGAAAACTCATCTCTCTCGCGCGGGCCAGGGAGACTATTTCGCTCTGCTCGGCTACATCACCATGAACGCCGAAAATGAAGCCGCTCTGCAGTCCATCCGCCACATCGTGCGCGACAAGAAGAAGCTGGCCACCGTTCTCGGATTCGGTCCGCGCTTTCTGCACTCCACAGGGCAAGCCTACAAGGGCGGCCCCAACAGCGGTGTCTTCCTGCAGATCACCTGCGACAACGCCGTCGATCTTCCGGTCCCCGACCAGAAATATACGTTCGGCATCGTCAAGGCAGCGCAAGCTCGCGGGGATTTCGCGGTGCTTGCAGAGCGTAGCAGACGAGCCCTTCGCGTCCACCTCGACAAAGACGTGAAAGCAGGCCTGGCAAAACTAAAAGCCGCCGTCGATCAAGCCCTAGCGTAAATCCCGTAGGGGCGCAGCACGCTGCGCCCCGAACTCCCAGGCGTGTGCGATTAGGTGATGTACTGGAACAAAACGAAGCAAAGCAACTCAGGAGAAATATCGATGCAACTAGGAATGATCGGGCTGGGAAGAATGGGAGCCAACATGGTGCGCCGGCTGCAAAAAGCCGGCCACCAATGCGTGGCCTTCGACCGCAATGCAGACTCCGTGAAGCAAGTCGCCCGCGACGGCGCTATCGCCGCCACGTCACTCGATGATCTGGTGAACAAGCTGCAAAGGCCGCGAGCAATCTGGCTGATGGTTCCGGCTGCCGTGGTGGACGCCACGCTGAAAGAGCTAACCGGAAAGCTCGAAGCCGGCGACATCGTGATCGACGGTGGCAACTCGTACTACATCGATGACATTCGCCGCGCGAAAGAACTCGCCACGAAATCATTGCACTACGTCGATGTGGGCACGAGCGGTGGCGTGTGGGGTCTCGAGCGCGGCTATTGCCAAATGATCGGCGGCAAAAAGCAAATCGTCGAGCATCTCGATCCAATTTTCAAATCGCTCGCCCCAGGACGCGGCGACATTCCCCGCACACCCGGCCGCGAGAAAGTCCCCGGAACCGCCGAAGAGGGCTACCTGCATTGCGGCCCATCCGGTGCCGGACACTTCGTCAAAATGGTGCACAACGGAATCGAGTACGCATTGATGGCCGCCTATGCGGAAGGACTCAACATCCTCAAGCACGCCAACGCCGGCAGCGGAACTCGCGAAATCGATGCAGAGACGACGCCGCTCCGCAATCCCGAAAATTACCGCTACGACTTTCCTCTCGCCGATGTGACCGAAGTATGGCGTAGAGGCAGCGTCGTGGCCAGTTGGCTGCTCGACCTAACCGCAATATCTTTGCTGGAGCAGCCATCCCTCGAAAAATTCTCCGGAAGAGTATCGGATTCCGGCGAGGGACGCTGGACGATTCTCGCCGCCATCGAATCCTCGGCGCCTGCGCCCGTGCTCAGCGCATCTCTCTTCCAGCGCTTTGTCTCGCGCGGGGAAGACGACTTTGCAGACAAGCTCCTCTCCGCGATGCGCTTTCAGTTTGGCGGGCACATCGAGAAGGCCGCGGCCGCCAAGTAAACAGACGTTGAGAAGGGAACCACCAGATAGGAACGACTATGACAGAAATTGTGCAGGAACAAGGGCAGCAGGATAGCCCCTGCGTGATGGTGATTTTTGGAGCCAGCGGTGATCTGACCAAGCGCAAGCTCATTCCAGCTCTCTGTAATTTAGCCAAAGACCGGCTACTCTCCCCGCAATTCGCGGTAATTGGCTTCTCCTACGATGCCATGACCACCGAAGCCTTTCGAGCACAGCTCAGCAAAGACGTCAAGGAGTTCGCGCCCGAGCCCATCGATCCCAAGCTGTGGGATTGGTTCCTCGAGCGGACCTACTACGTCGCGGGAGATTTCCAGGATTCCGCCGCCTACGAAAAGCTAAAAGTGCAGATTGCAGCGGTAGAAAAAACTCACTCCACCCAAGGAAACCGCTTCTTCTATCTGGCGGTGTCCCCCAAGTTTTTCGCTCCCGTGGCGAAGCAGTTGGGCCAGGCCGGACTCACCCAGGAGTCGGACGGCAAATGGGCCAGGGTCATCGTGGAAAAACCATTCGGAAGAGATTTGGATTCCGCGAAACAGCTGAACCGCGAACTCAAGCAGATTTTGGAGGAGCAACAGATCTACCGCATCGATCACTATCTGGGCAAGGAGACCGTGCAGAACCTCATGGTCTTCCGCTTCGCTAATGCCATCGCCGAGCCCTTGTGGAACCGCAACTTCATCGATAGCGTGCAGATTACAGCGGCCGAAACCGTTGGCGTGGAACAGCGCGGCGGTTTCTATGAGACGGCCGGCGCTTTGCGCGATATGGTGCCCAATCATCTCTTTCAGTTGCTTTCGCTGACCGCGATGGAGCCGCCGATCTCGTTCGATGCCGATGCGGTACGCGATAAGCAAGCGGAAATCCTGCACGCCGTCCAAGTTCCCAATCCCGAGGAGATAATCACCACAGCAGTTCGCGGACAATACGGCGAGGGCTTTGCCGGAAAAGAAAGGTTGCTGGCCTATCGCAAGGAAGCCAAGGTCTCGCCCGCCTCCAATACCGAGACCTATGTTGCGTTGAAGCTGCAGATCGACAACTGGCGCTGGGCCGGCGTGCCGTTTTACTTGCGCACCGGAAAGCGCCTGCCGCGTCGCGCCACAGAGATTGCCATCCAGTTTCGGCGCTCTCCTTTTGTGCTGTTTCGAAAGACCAAGATCGCCGATCTGCAAACCAATCGGCTGGTCATTCACATTCAGCCCGACGAAGGCATTTCCTTGCGCTTTGGCGCCAAAGTCCCAGGCCCGGTTATGAAGCTCGGCCTGGTGAACATGGAGTTTGACTACGCGCGCGACTTCGGACGCTCCCACAGTACCGGATATGAGCGGCTGCTACACGACTGCATGATCGGCGACGCCACTCTATTCCAGCGCGCGGACATGGTCGAAGCAGGTTGGCGCGTTATCCAGCCGGTGCTCGACGTGTGGCAGTCAACACCAGCCAAACAATTTCCCAACTACGCCGCGGGAACCTGGGGTCCGGCGGAAGCCGACGAGTTGCTGGCGCGCGACGGCCGTGCGTGGCGAACGATCGGAGAAGAGCACTCGCCCTCCGAGCCAACGGACGTTCCGGCCGCCGTTGGGCGGGCGACTGCGGGGGCGGACTAAACTATGACGAACAATCGAGAAATCAGAATCTTGGACGATGCCAACGGCATCGCGCAAACGGCCGCGGCGGAATTTTTGGACGCAGCGCGGGAGGCCGTCCAAGAGAAGGGCTCCTTCACCGTTGCGCTCGCCGGCGGTTCCACGCCGAAAGTATTGTACGGACTGCTCGCAAGCAATCCTCTGCTGCAGGCGAAAGTTCCGTGGAGCAAGATCCAGTTTTTCTTCGGCGATGAGCGGCACGTGCCTCCTGACAACACGGAGAGCAACTTTCGCATGGCCTCGGAAGCGATGCTTAGCAAAGCCCCCGTGGATCCAAAGCAGGTGCATCGCATCAAGGGTGAGAAGCGAAATGCCGCGCAAGCAGCCGAGGAGTACGAGCAGGACTTACGCACGAGTTTCCAATTGCAACCGGACCAGTTGCCGCGTTTCGATCTCGTGCTGCTCGGCATGGGCCCGGAAGGGCACACGGCTTCTCTCTTCCCGGGCACAAAGGCATTGAAGGAAGAACGCCGACTGGTCGTCAGTAATTGGGTAGGCAAGCTCTACACCGACCGAATTACGTTCACACCTCCGGTCTTGAACAATGCGGCCCGGGTAATCTTCATGGTGCACGGCGAGGAAAAGGCCCCCGCGCTGAAGGCTGTGCTAGAGGGACCGTACGAGCCGGAACAACTTCCTGCGCAGATGATCCAGCCGAAGCAGGGCAAGGTTTTGTGGCTCGTGGATCCGTCTGCGGCCAGCATGCTCGTTCCGCAAGCAAAGGGAGCAGTTTAGGAGAAAACGATGGCAACAAGTCCACGTACCACAATTCAAGCTCACCTTGGCGCAAAAGCGGAGGCTTTGCTCGAATTCCATTCACCGAAAATTCCCAAGGAGCGCCTCCATCTTCCCGGGCCGGACTTCGTCGACCGCGTTTGGGCCGGCTCCGACCGGAACATTCGCGTTCTGACCAACCTCCAGAGGCTGTACGAACACGGCCGCCTCGGCAAGACCGGCTATTTATCGATATTGCCCGTCGATCAGGGAATTGAGCACTCCGCAGGCGCTAGCTTCGCGAAAAATCCCGATTACTTCGACGCGGAAAACATCGTCAAGCTGGCCATTGAAGGTGGATGCAACGCTGTGGCTTCGACGTGCGGCGTCCTCGGTGCGGTGGCGCGCAAGTACGCGCACAGAATCCCCTTCATCATGAAGCTGAATCACAACGAATTGCTGACCTACCCCAACAAGTTCGACCAAGTATTTTTCTCGACGGTGAAGGTAGCGTACGACATGGGCGCAGCGGCAGTGGGCGCGACAATCTACTTCGGCTCGGAGCAGAGCGACCGCCAAATTGTCGAGGTCAGCAGGGCCTTTGCGCACGCGCATGAGCTGGGCATGGGCACAGTTTTGTGGTGCTACCTGCGCAACAGCGCATTCAAGAAGGATAAGGACTACCATCTCTCGGCGGACTTGACCGGACAGGCAAATCACCTGGGCGTGACCATCGAGGCCGACATCATCAAGCAAAAGCTTGCGGAGAACAACGGCGGCTATCAAGCGCTCAACATGAGCGATTCCAGCTACGGCAAGTTCGACAAGCGCATTTACACCGACCTTGCCAGCGATCACCCCATCGACCTTTGCCGCTACCAGGTAGCGAATTGCTTCATGGGGCGCGCAGGTCTGATCAACAGCGGCGGAGCCTCCGGCGCGAATGACTTCGAGGAAGCCGTCGTCACCGCGGTGATCAACAAACGGGCAGGCGGCACCGGACTGATCACCGGCCGGAAGGCATTTCAGCGGCCACTGCAAGAAGGCATTCAGTTGCTGAATACAGTTCAGGACGTTTATTTGAGCCCGGAAGTAACCGTCGCCTGACGCCGAATTTGTAGGGGCGCAGCATGCTGCGCCCCTTACATGGCGCGATGTCACCGTATGTGCACTCGTACTTCGCGGCGTGTGGCAGTCGTTGACACCAAGCTTCGATCGCGAGGCTGCGCGTCGTGATCTGAAAGAAACAATAGGAGGAGTGGTGTCCAATCGACTGAAAGGGCAAAGTAGCCGCCGTAACAGGCGGAGATCAAGGAATCGGGCGCGCGATCGCGGAGCGTCTCGCATGCGAAGGTGCGGACGTCGCGATCTGCTATCGCAAGAACAAAAAAGGCGCGGACGAAGTAGTCGAGCGAATAACAGAGATGAAGCGGCGCGCGGCCGCTTTTCAAGCGGATGTCGGAAACATTTCCGACGGCCAGCGATTCATTGAAGAGGCCGTCGCGAACCTCGGCAAAATCGATATCCTCGTCAATAACGCGGGCCTGGAGAAACGCGCTGATTTCTGGGATGTGACTGAAGCGGATTTCGATGCTGTTCTCAATGTCAACTTGAAGGGCATGTTTTTTGTAACGCAAGCGGTCGTGCGTCACCTTCGGCAAACAAATCGCCCGGGAAAAATCATCAACATCAGCTCCGTGCACGAAGAACTTCCGTTCCCGCATTTCGCCTCCTATTGCGCGAGCAAGGGAGGAATCAAGATGCTGACGCGAAACCTGGCCATCGAGCTAGCCCCGAACAAGATCACCATAAACTCGATCGCGCCCGGCGCGATTGAAACGCCGATTAACACGAAACTCTTGAATGATCCGGTAAAGCTCAAAGAGCTACTGGAAAATATCCCGCTCGGAAGGCTCGGGAAACCGGAAGACGTCGCCGGTCTGGCCAATTTCCTGGCCTCCGACGAATCTGACTACATCACGGGAACAACATTTTTCGTCGACGGCGGTTTGTTGTGGAATTACCAGGAGCAATAGCCAGGAGCGATGCGAATGGATCTGTAGAGGCCGGGCTTCAGCCCGGCCAGCCAGCGGAATGCGAAGAGCGGGGTTAACGATGGCATCGAAAAATGAAAGAGCGGCAAAGCCGATCAGAATGGTGATAGCGGATGTCGATGGAACCCTCGTCACGCAAGAGAAAGTGCTGACGAAGCGCGCGGTGGAAGCCGTCTCGCGTTTGCGAGAAGCCGGAATCCAATTCACCGTCACCAGCGGACGTCCTCCGCGTGGCATGGCCATGCTGATCGATCCGCTGAAACTCAGCCAACCTCTGGCGGCATTCAATGGCGGCGTTTTGATCCTGCCCGATCTTAAGACCGTCGTTGATCAAAAGTTTCTACCAGCGGGAGTGCCGGAGCAGGTGATTGAGGCGATCGAGAAGCATGGTCTGGACGTTTGGGTATACACGGACACCGAGTGGTTCGTGCGCGACCCGAACGCACCTCACGTTGCACGCGAGCAGTGGACCGTTAAGTTTCCGCCTACCGTGGCCAAGACGTTTGCCGGACTTCTCGGCCGCGTGGCGAAAATTGTCGGTATCAGTGACGACCTCGAACGCGTAGCCAAATGCGAAAAGGATGTTCAGCAAGCCGGCGGCACGCACATTTCCGCGGCGCGCTCGCAGCCCTACTACCTCGATGTGACCCATCCGCAAGCGAATAAGGGCGAGGTGGTGCTCTCGATTTCGAGGCTGCTCAACATTCCAGCCGCGGAAATCGCGACCATCGGAGACATGCCGAACGATGTTCTGATGTTCAAGAAAAGCGGCGTGAGCATTGCGATGGGAAACGCGAGCCCGGAGGTCCAGGCATCGGCCACCTATGTCACTTCCTCAAATGAAGAGGAAGGATTCGCCAATGCCATCGAGAAATTCGTATTGAACGTGCGTTCCGCGAAAGTGTGAAAGCATTCGGCTGGAGCAGCTGCGACGATGTCGACGCCGCGCTTGCGGAGGGGTGTGCCGAGAAGAACCGCAGAGGAGCAATTTGGCATGCCGGGTCTATCCCATCTGAAACACGCCCCCGGGATCATGGCACTGGTTGCCATCGGCGTTCTAGCTTCAGCTGCCCAGCAACCTGCCGCCCAGCAATCTGACGATCTGCAGAAGCAACTGCAGCGACTCAAGCAACAGTACGAGGCTACTACTCACGATATGGAGCAACGCATCGCGACTCTGGAACAGCAAATCCAAAAACAGAAAGAGGCCGCAGAGAAAAGTAAGGAGGGCGCCATCTCTGCGGTCGAGCTGGCCGCCCAGCAGGCCGCTCAAAAAGCCGTGCTCGGAGAGTCCGATGAGGTCGGGGCAAAATATCAGGGCCAAGTTCCCTCAGAGCCAACATATGACCTCCTCAAAGAGGCAGACCAAAAGATTCAGAAGCTGAATGAGCAGGTGCAGAGTTTTGAGTTCCACGGCTATTTCCGTTCAGGTTATGGCCTCAATAGCAAGGGCGGGCAACAAGTCGCGTTTCAAGCTCCTGGAGCGGGCGCGAAATACCGCCTGGGCAATGAAACAGAAACCTACGGGGAGTTCATTTTCGTCAACAATTGGCTGAACCCTGAAGACCACAACAACAAGGCCTGGCTGAAAACGGAAGTCATGATCGAGGCGAATACGGGGAATTACGCCACTTATCCGAACTTTCCGGGCAACGTCGGGAATGATCAATTCCGCTTGCGGGAAGCCTTTGTACGGGGCGGGAACATCCTGAAGAGCCAACCGGATGCCAAGTTCTGGGCCGGTGAACGATATTACCGCCGCCAGCACATCGAGATTGACGACTTCTATCCCCTGGACATGAGCGGCTACGGCGCCGGTCTCGAGGACTGGAATCTTCGCATAGGGAAGATGTCCGTGGCGTATCTGGCAGGCGCGAGGCCCGACATCGTTACGCAGAATGGAAACTACGCGAAGAGCAATATCGATGTCCGCCTCTACGATCTCAAAGGGCCGTTTGGGCTGTGGGGTGTTTGGTTCGATTTCGCCACAGCGAAGGGCGGCACTACACAACCGGGCGGCACTACGCAAGCAGGAACAGTAATTCCCACCTCTAATGGCTACGCGTTTGGCTTGCGCCACCAGCGCCTGGAGTGGCATGGAGGCTACAACACGTTTTCCATTCAATACGGGAAGGGAGCGGCGAGCAATTTCAGCACATCGATCGATAATCCTAGCCCCTTTATCAAGAGTTCCGAGAGATTGCTGATTGCGGAACACCTGCTCGTCCAGCCTAACGACAGGTTTGCCATCATGCCGATTTTCATTTTCCAGCGGACGCGCGACGGGCAGCCGGGCCACGGCTTCCAAGACTGGGCATCGTTTGGTGCGCGGCCGGAAATCTTCTTCACCAAGTATATTTCCCTGGCATTCGAGGCCGGGTTTGACCACACGGAAGGTTTTGTTACCACGCAAAACGGCAATACGCAATTTAGCGGCTGGCTGCGCAAATTCACGATCGCTCCGCAAATCGGAGCTGGCCGGAAGTTCTTCAGCCGGCCTGTGCTGCGCGTGTTTCTTACCTCCGCGAATTGGTCCAACGGCTTCCGCGGCTTCGTGGGCGGCCTGCCATTCCAGGACAGAACCAGCGGGCTCACTTACGGAGTGCAAGCGGAAACGTGGTGGTAGTTCTTTTGTGGTAGTGGGTCGATTTAGGAGAATACGATGCAAACAGATCTCGGGAAAAATGCGCAACAAACCAGGGGCGACGTACAGGCGTCGAGTACGGGATTCGTTATCCTGGCCGCTGTTTTTGCCGCCGTAGGCGGCTTGCTCTTTGGCTACGACACGGCCGCGATCTCCGGCGCCGTCATCTTCATCAAGCAGCAATTTTCGCTTTCCACTTTTCCCGAAGAGCTGGTGGTGGGCATGGTGCTCGTCGGCGCTGCGCTGGCAGCACTCGGCGGCGGCCGGCTTTCGGATCGTCTTGGCCGGCGGACTACACTGATACTGACTTCTCTCATTTTTATTCTCGGCGCACTTATCTGCGCGTTCGCCGATTCGTTTCAAACGCTGCTCGTTGGCCGGACCATCGTGGGACTGGGGATTGGGCTGGCCTCGACGACTGTCCCCGTTTACATCTCAGAAGTTTCGCCGCCCAAAGCGCGCGGGTGGCAAGTCTCGCTGTTCCAGCTCGCCATCACGATCGGAATTCTTGCTGCATACATGGTTGATTACGCTTTCGCCGGGACTGGAGGGTGGAGATGGATGCTTGGTCTTGCCGCGGTTCCGGGAATAATGCTGGGGCTGGGCATGTTGTACCTTCCGGAAAGCCCGCGATGGCTGGCGAAGCATGGCCAGACGGACAAGGCGCTGAAAATTCTCAAGCGAATTCGCGGCGGCTCGGACGTTACGACCGAATTCCAGGAAATACGGAACACGCTCGCTCAATCGAGCGAGCGCGGTCACTGGTCCGACCTTTTTAGCCCCACGGTTCGTCCCGCGTTGATTGTCGGCATCGGACTGGCCGTTTTTCAGCAGATCACCGGAATTAACACGGTGATCTACTATGCGCCTACGATTCTGCAATCCGCGGGCATTTCGTCGGCTTCCGGCGCCATTCTTGCGACAGCGGGCATTGGCGTCGTGAACGTGCTGATGACGCTTGTTTCGATGTGGCTGATTGACCGGATGGGGCGCCGGCCACTGCTGTTGATCGGAACGGCGGGAATTGTCATCACTCTGGGCATCCTTGGTTTTGCGTTCCTGACGCCGAGCGGCGGGCTGGCCCGCGTAGCGGTGGTCACGTTGATGGCGTATGTCGCTTCGTTCGCGATCAGCCTGGGTCCGATCTTCTGGCTGCTGATCTCTGAAATCTATCCGCTGAAGATTCGCGGACTGGCGGAAGGCACTGCGGCGGCCTCGAACTGGGGCGCGAACCTGCTGGTCTCGTTGACGTTCCTGACGCTGGTAGAAGCGCTTGGGCCGGCGCGAACCTTCTGGCTGTACGCGCTGTTCGCGGTTGCGGCATGGATCTTCTGCTATTACCTGGTGCCGGAGACCAAAGGGCGAACGCTCGAGGAAATCGAGCAGTCTCTGAGCGGCAAGGTTGCCGTGCCAGGCCGCGACGCAATACAAAGCGCTTAGCGGCACAGCGGCTACGGAACTGCCCAGAGCGTTGGGACGAAAAAACCGTCGAGCACCCCATACCCCCGGCCAATTCGGATGGTTGTCAAAATAAAGGAGTTGTGGGAAAAGCAATTCGTATCGATATGAAAACAAAGGACGAGTAGGAAGGTCGCGGCTCGCGATTCGTGACCCGATGACCTGTGAGCGTCGAGGTTGCGAGATACCCACCCCCCGGTGTTTTTGCAAAAGAGTCTGCAAGCTGTTGAAAACAAAGGAAGGCCTTTGCAAAAAGAGAGGCAAGAGAGTTCAAGAGGCTGCAACAGCCTGAGAGGAAAAGAGTTAGCTCGATCCGGAAGGTGAGGGAAGGTTATCTGTCGAGCCAACACGACGGATGTTATCATATAAGTATACTGGCTGTCAAGCAGTTTCTGTCCCACCTTGATATCTGATGGTCAATTTATGGTGGTCTTTGGACCCGTACTGAGGCGGGAGGAAATGGCGACCGAGCGAGTGAGGTGGGCGGGAGGGCCGGTTTTGGTGC
>WNFL01071556.1_pt1 | contig 59584 bp, 47 predicted proteins | sample 5400361 | NCBI WGS metagenome assembly WNFL01 (sample SAMN13153351, study PRJNA577476) | soil metagenome | isolation source: 40 cm soil on Douglas fir-dominated hillslope | place: USA:California | collected 2013-09-17 | reverse complement strand
GGACGGCTGGCCCCGCTGCCATCGGCGCACGAACCGTCGTCAACCCTGGCCGCTGCGACGCGTTAGCGGGAGTGCTTCCCGCGCTCGGGAAGCACTCTACAAAACATGACCAGGGGACTTACATGAAAAAAATCATTCTATTGCTCAGCCTTTCGTTTCTCGCGATGCCGGCACTGGCCGCCACCGCGCAGCAGGACAAGATGAAGACCTGTAATGCCGATGCCGCGAAACAAAGCCTGAAGGGCGACGCGCGCAAGGCCTTCATGAAGGACTGCCTGTCCGCCAAGAAAGATGCCGCAGCCGAACCCGCCAAGGAAAAGACGCCGCAACAGGCCAAGATGAAGCAGTGCAACGCCGACGCCGCCGCGAAAAGCCTCATAGGTGACGAACGCAAGAAATTCATGAGCGATTGCCTGAAGGCGAAATAGGCAGACAGTAGTCCCGTCAGCCCCGCCACGTGCGGGGCTTTTTATTTATCGCGCTAGAATCGCCACATGTCCAGGACAAACTCCAAAAGCAGCAAACTCAGGATCGGCTTCGCCGGCGCAGGCGCCATCAGCCAATACCACCTGGTTGGGTGGTCGGAAATGCCGGATGCGCAGGTCGTCGCGATTTGCGACCTCGACGAGGCGAAGGCCCGCGCCAAGGCCCAGGCCTTCAACATTCCCAACGTTTACGCCGATTTCCGTACGATGATCGAGCGCGAAAAACTCGATGCCGTGGACATCGTCACGCCGGTCGGCACGCACGCCACGCTGACCAGGCTCGCCGCAGATGCGGGATTGCACGTGTCCTGCCAGAAACCGCTGACACCCACGGTCCGTGAAGCCGAGGAACTGATCGCCTACGTCGGCGAACGCGTGCGCTTCATGGTGCACGAGAACTACCGCTTCCGGCCGCACTACGTGAAGATCCGCGAATGGCTGGAACAGGGTCGCGTCGGTGAAATCACCCAGGCGCAGATGACCGTGCGCTGCCAGGGCATGATCGAAGTCAACGGCGTGCCGCCCTTCCTGCTCAACCGCCAGCCTTACCTCAAGGATTTCACGCGGCTGCTGATCTTTGAGTCGCTGATCCACAACCTCGACGTCATGCGGGTACTGCTGGGCCCGCTGGAAGTGGTCGCCGCGCAGGTCGCGAAGGTCAACCGGGAACTCGCGGGCGAAGACGCCGCCGTGGTCCTGCTCAAGGGCGCCGGTGGCTTCAGCGCCGTCCTCGACGGGAATATCTCGGCGCCGGGTTGTGGCCCGCTGCCGACCGACCGGTTCGAGATCATGGGCACCCGCGGCACCCTGGTGTTCGATCGCGACCGCCTGGCAATGGCAGGCTCCAATGATGTGCCGGTTACCTTCGATCTGGCGAAGAATTATCAGATCTGCTTCAGCAGCGCGGTGCGGGAATTCGTGCGCGGCTTGCGCGACGACAAGCCGTTCGCGACCGACAGACTGGACAATCTCGAAACTTTGAAGCTGATGGAATCCTGCTACGTCGCGGCCGGCGTGAAAGTCTGATCAGACGCGTTCGATGAGTGCGGCGATGCCCTGCCCGACGCCAATGCACATCGTAGTCAGCGCATAGCGCGCCTTGCGCTCCTGCAGTTCATAGGTGGCGGTGGCAACCAGGCGCGCACCGCTCATCCCGAGAGGATGGCCCAGCGCGATCGCACCGCCGTTCGGATTGACGCGCGCATCTTCATCGCCGATGCCGAGTTGCCTCAGCACTGCAAGACCTTGCGCTGCGAAGGCCTCGTTCAATTCGATGACGTCGACCTGATCCAGCCTCACCCCTGTCCTCGCCAGCAGTTTTTGCGTGGCCGGCACCGGACCGATGCCCATGATCCGGGGCGCACATCCGGCAACAGCCGAACCGATTACGCGTGCCAGCGGAACAAGACCATGGCGCCTGGCTGCGGTTTCGCTGGCAAGGATCAACGCACAGGCACCGTCATTCACGCCCGATGCATTGCCCGGCGTCACCGTGCCATCCGGTCTTACTACGCCCTTCAGTTTCGCCAACGCTTCCATGCTGGTTTCACGCGGATGTTCGTCGCGATCCACCACGACCGGATCGCCCTTCTTCGCGGCAATCGTCACCGGCACGATTTCCCTGGCGAGCCGTCCGTTGTTCTGCGCAGCGGACGCCTTCGCCTGCGAGCGCAATGCAAACGCATCCTGGTCCGTGCGCGCGACGCCGAATTCCTGCGCCACATTTTCCGCAGTCTCCGGCATCGAGTCCGTGCCATAGAGCTGTTTCATGACCGGATTGACGAAACGCCAGCCTATCGTCGTGTCGAACACCGCATTGTTTCGCGAGAAAGCACTGTCGGCCTTGGGCATGACGAAGGGTGCACGCGACATGCTCTCCACGCCGCCGGCGATCACCAGATCCGCCTGTCCCGAAATGATCGCCCGCGCGGCGATACCCACCGCATCCATCCCCGATCCGCACAGGCGATTGATCGTGCTGCCCGGAATTTCTTTCGGCAAACCGGCGAGCAGAAGCGCCATCCGCGCGACGTTGCGGTTGTCTTCGCCGGCCTGGTTCACGCAGCCGAACACCACATCGTCCACCGCGTTCCAGTCCACCGACCTATTGCGCACCATGAGTTCGCGCAACGGAATCGCTGCGAGATCGTCGGGACGCACTGCAGACAACGCGCCGCCGTAGCGGCCGATCGGAGTCCTTAACGCAGCACAGATGAAAGCTTCCGCCATGATTCTTCCTTAACGAATATCCATTTAAATCTAAACTTTCACCACAGAGGCACAGATACCCGACGTGCTACGCACGTCGGGTATCTGTGCCTCTGTGGTGAATTCCTGTCTACACAGTAAATTTTGCAGGTCGCCTTACCAATCGACGATGGTGCCGTCGTCGAGTTTTGCGTGGCCCGCGTGCATGACTTCCTGCTTGAACGGGTGCTTGGCAATTTCCTTCTCGTCGACTTCGACGCCGAGGCCGGGTTGGTCGGGGATCTGCCAATAGCCGTCTACCCTGTGGATCGGTCCTTTCACCACGTCATGGTACCAAGGCACCGCGCCTGACATTTCTTCCTGGATCACGAAATTCGGCGTGGCAATGTCGAAATGCAGCGCCGCGACCCCCGCCAGGGGACCCAATGGATTATGTGGCGCAATCCCCACGCCGGCCGTATCCGCCATGGCCGCGATTTTGCGAGCCTCGGTGAACCCGCCGACGTGGCAAAGATCGGGCTGCGCGATGTTGATGGCACGCAGGCGGAACAGGTCATCGAATTCGCGGCGGTCGACCAGCCGTTCGCCGGTCGCGATCGGTACCGGAGACTTGTCCATGACCTGTTTCATCCCCGGTGCATCGCCGGGCTGGACCGGCTCTTCGACAAACAGCGGGCGTGCCGGGGCGAGCGCGTGAATGTACTGCAGCGCCGCGCTGGTCGATGCAGGCCGTCCATGGAAATCGATCATGATCTCGATCTCGTCGCCAACCGCCTCGCGCAGCTTCTGCATCATGCCGCCGACGTGATCCTGCTGCTTCGGCGACGCGGTGAAATGCGTATAGGGAATAAAGACCACTTTGAGCGCGCGATAGCCTTTCTCGATGACCTGCAGCCCGCGCTCGACCACCTTGCTGTGTTCCATGCTCTCGTAGACCGAGGTCATGTCGCCGAAGCCCAGGTGCGTATAGACCTTGATCTTGTCGCGCGTCTTGCCGCCCAGCAGCCGCCACACCGGGACATTGAGCTCCTTGCCCCAGATATCCCACAGCGCCATCTCGATGCCGCTGATCGCCGTGTTGCCGATCACGCCCAGTCGCCAGAACGAGTGCTTGACCATAACCCGCACCGCCTGTTCGATGTCGCGCGGATCGCGGCCGATCAGCAGCGGCTCCAGGTCCTGTACGGCGCCGACGACGCCGCGCGTTTTCCATTCCAGCGTGGCCTCGCCCCAGCCGAAGAGCCCGGGCTGGTCCGTCTCCACGCGCACAAACACCCAGTTGCGCATCTCGGCGTTGCACACCGATGTCTTGATCGCGGTTATTTTCATTGTTCTCCTCCGAAAGACGAGAGAGTAAAGCGAACGCTCGTGTGAATCCAGCACGGCGGATCGTGCATAATCCCTGTCGAGGAACACTCCGGGGACGGCATTGCCGCCCTCGGCCATAAAAACACGCATATATATAGTGGGGGAAAGATGGCCCATCCCCTGGGACCATTCGACTACATCATCATCGGCGCCGGTTCGGCCGGCTGCCTGCTCGCGAATCGCCTTAGCGCGGACCCGAAGGTTCAGGTATTGCTGCTCGAAGCGGGCGGCAAGGACGACTATTTCTGGATCCACGTCCCGGTCGGCTATCTCTATACGATCGCCAACCCGCGCACCGACTGGTGCTTCACGACCGACGCGGATCCGGGACTGAACGGCCGTTCCATCGGCTATGCGCGCGGCAAGGTGCTGGGAGGCTGCTCGTCCATCAACGCGATGATCTACATGCGCGGACAGAAAAGCGACTACGACTACTGGGCCTCGCTGGGCAACAAAGGCTGGTCCTGGGACGAGGTCCTGCCATATTTCCTGCGCACGGAGGATTACGAGCACGGCGCCAGTCCGCTGCACGGCGCCGGCGGCGAGCTTCGCGTCGAAGAACGGCGCGTGAACTGGGAGATCCTGGATGCCTGGCGGGAAGCGGCTGCGCAATGCGGCATCCCCAAGATCGAGGAATTCAATCGCGGCGACAACTTCGGCAACGCCTATTTTCAGATGAACCAGAAGCGGGGCGTGCGCTGGAGCAATACCAAGGCCTTCCTGCGACCGGTCATGCACCGGTCGAATCTCACCGTCATCACCGGCGCCCACGTGGAACGCATCGTTCTGCAAAACATGGGCATGCTCCGGCGCGCAACCGGGGTCGAATTCCGCCTCGGCCCGCGCGGAAAACAGATCGCGCAGGCGCGGCGCGAAGTCATCCTGTCGGCGGGCGCAATCGGCTCTCCCCAGATTCTGCAATTGTCGGGAGTCGGCCCGGCCGCGCTTCTCAAGGAGCATGGCATCGAGGTTGAACACAACCTGCCGGGCGTGGGCGAGAACCTGCATGACCACCTGCAGGTGCGCATCATCTACAAGGTGAAGAACGTGGGTACCTTGAACGAGCGCGCGAACAGTTTGTTCGGCAAAGCCGCGATGGGGCTCGAGTACCTGTTCTACCGCACCGGTCCGCTGACCATGCCGCCCTCGCAACTGGGCGCCTTTGCGAAAAGCGATCCGTTACAGCCATCAGCGAACATCGAATGGCATGTACAGCCGCTGTCCCTGGACAAATTCGGCTCACCGCTGCATTCGTTTCCGGCGATCACGCCGTCGGTTTGCAATCTGCGCCCCACCAGTCGCGGCCAGGTGCGCATCAAGAGCCCTGATCCATACAAGCATCCTTCCATCAGGCTCAATTACCTGTCCACGCCGGAAGACCGCAAGGTCGCCATCGACTCCATCCGCAAGACGCGCCAGATCATGAAGGCAAAGGCGCTGGAAAAATATGAACCGGAAGAATTTCTGCCCGGACTGGATATCGACACCGACGAACAACTCTCCCGTGCCGCCGGCGACCTCGGCACCACCATTTTTCATCCGGTCGGAACCTGCAGGATGGGGCGCGATTCAATGGCGGTTGTGGACGAGCGACTGAAAGTGCGGGACATGGCCGGTCTGCGCGTGATCGACGCATCGGTAATGCCGCGCATTACCTCGGGCAACACCAACGCGCCGACCACGATGATTGCGGAAAAAGGCGCGGAAATGGTCCTCGCGGACTGGAAAGCCTGACATGAATCAATCTCAACACCGCGATTGACCACGCGCCGCAAGCGGCACAAGTGTTCCCTTGAGACACGAAGAACTCGAAGAAAAACTTTGGACGTCGAAGAAAGATAAGGTTTCACGACGAAGTGTAGAACAAAACAATTTCCGCGTGTCTGGAGTCGTCATCGCGATATTCAATATGGGGTTTAGCCAATCAACTTTGCCCCTTGTCGCTTATCGCTCTTCTTCGTGCTCTTCGTGTATCTTCGTGGTGAATTCATTTTTCAGGATCAATATGGAGGACCGCAATGCCCGCCTATCTGATATCGCAAATCGAAATCCACGACCCGCAAGGCTACGAAGAGTATCGCAAGCTCGTCGGCGCTTCGCTGGCGAAATACGGCGGAAAATTCGTCGCCCGCGGTGGCAGGATCGACGTGCTCGAAGGGGATTGGAAACCGAAACGCGTAGTGATCTGCGAGTTCGAAAGTCTCGAGCACGCCCGGCAATGGTACGAATCACCGGAATACCGTCCGGCCATGGACATCCGCCAGAAGACGTCGGACGCGAAGATCATTGTCGTCGACGGACTCTGACCTTCAATCGGCGCAGAAGCCTGTTTTCTTGTGCGTGCCGTCGCAGTACGGTTTGTTCTTCGATTCCCCGCAACGGCAAAGCCAGGCTTCCTGCATGCGGTTCACGGTGCGTCCCGTTCCACTGACCAGCTCCAGATTGCCGAAAAAGTATAACGGTCCGTTCTTCTTCGGCGCGAGTGCGAGAATTCCGTTGCGTGCGGCGAGAGGCTCGGACGGTTGCGTCGGCGGTTCGCCGGTAGATTGGAAACTGGCAGCGACAGGGGTGCCGTCGCAATAAGGCTTGTTCTTCGATGCGCCGCAGCGGCACAAGGTCGCGCGCAGATGGGTAACCGTTTCCCCGATCCGCATATCCGCATGGATCGCAAGCGGTCCGTTCTCGCGGATTCGCAAGACATTCACGGCAGGCGGGGCTTCCTGCGGTCCGCCGTCGATGCGCTCGTAAGTAATGGCACCCGATGGACAGGCCAGCGCGGTTGTCACCACTTCTTCCGCCGACACCGCATCAGGGTTGATCCAGGCCCCCCGGCACATTGGCCTGGAAAACCTCCGGCCTGCCGAGAACGCAGTTGCGGGAATGGATGCATTTCTCGCCGTCGAAACGCACGATGATCTTTTCGCCGCGATATTCCTGAATCTGCCCGCCCATTGACCCCCCGTTGGCATGGTGCCCGCGAGCATTCATCTTACTCGCGGCACAAGTTTACGCAGGACGACGAACGGGTACAGGGCGTCTAGACGCTCCGCGGAATCCGCAGCGTCGCTTCCAGTCCGCCCCGGGCAAGATTGCGCAGGCGCACCGACCCGCCGTGTGCCTGCGCGATGTTGCGCGCGATCGACAGGCCGAGGCCGCTGCCGCCGGTATTGCGGTTGCGCGAACCTTCGACGCGATAGAACGGCTCGAATACCCGCTCGATATCGTCCTCCGGTATGCCGGGCCCGTCATCGCTGATCGCGATATTGAGCGCGCCATTCTCTTCACGCAGCGTAATGTCGGCGCGGCGGCCGTAGGCGAGTGCGTTGTCGATCAGATTCTGCAGGCAGCGCTTGAGCGCCTGCGTCCTGCCCATCACCGGGTCGCGCGCATCGCCCGACATGGTGACGGTATAGCCGGCTTCTTCGGCGTCCTCCTTCAGGCTGGAGATCAGGGCCGTGACGTCGATTGGCTGAACCGCTTCGCCGCCTTCGGCCAGTCCGCGCATGTAGTCCAGCGTCGAGCCCACCATCTGCTGCAATTCATCGAGATCCTTGATGAACTTCGCCTTGATATGCGCATCGTCGAGCATCTCGGCGCGAAGCCGCATGCGCGTGATCGGTGTCTTCAGGTCGTGCGACATCGCAGCCAGCACTTTCACGCGCGTATCGACGTAACGCTTGAGCCGGTCCTGCATTACGTTCAGTGCACGCGAAGCGCGCACCAGTTCGTTCGCGCCACGTTCGGGCAACGGCGGGCGATCGATGTTGCGGCCGAGATCTTCTGCGGCGTGGGCCAATACGGACAACGGCCGGGTAACCAGGCGAACCGCAAAGAAACACAGAATCACCATCACCCCATCGACAATTGCCAGATTGCGAAACATGCGGATGACCCACTGGGTTGCCCTGGCAGGGTCGATGCTTTCCACCGTGATCCACACGCCGTCGTTCAACAGGACTGTTGCATACATCCTGACGCCGTGCCGCTCGCGGAATTCGCGCGCATACCAGGAATCCGGATTGAGATAAACCGGGCGCGCGTCGATGACCTTGAAACCGAGCCCTGGCTGCAATGCCAGCGCAAGGGCATCGCGTGCGGTGGTCATCAATTCCGATTCCTCGCCGGCGGCCGCATCGGAGCCGGCCGGCTTGCCGTAAGTGACCTTCAGCGTATCGCTGGAAATCGCGTTCATGATGCGGGTGCGCTCGGCGGGACTGGCGGCCGTCATCACCCGCACGACATCCCCGATCCGCGTCGCAGACTGGGTCGCGCCCGCGCGAAACACCAGCGCGTTGCGGTCGGAAATCGCGATGAAGGTGGTGATCAACTGGATCGCCAGGAAGCCGCCCGCAAGAATCAGCACGATGCGCCCGAACAGCGACCGCGGAAACAATCTCATTGCCTTTCCTCCGACTGTTTTTCGTCCGCCTGTTTCTCATCGACCCTGGTAGCGAGCACGTAACCTTTGCCCCGTACGGTTTTGATGATCTCCGGTTCGCGCGCCTGCTCGCGCAAGCGCTCGCGCAACCGGCTGACCTGCATGTCGATTGTGCGATCGAGCGGGTCGGCATCGCGCCCGAATGTGAAATTGCAAAGCTGGTCGCGCGACAAGACGATATTCGGATTCTGCAGGAAAATCAGCAACAGTCGGTATTCCGCGCCGGAAAGCGGCACCACAACGCCGTCCGGCGCGCACAGGTTGCGCGCCCGCGTGTCGAGCCGCCATCCCGAAAAGCTGAAAGTTTCCGGTACATCGACTTCGGTATCCGTGGGCAGCGATTTCGCCCGGCGCAGGATGCTGCGGATGCGCGCCAGTAATTCCCGCGGGTCGAAGGGTTTGGGCAGGTAGTCGTCCGCACCCATTTCCAGTCCGAGGATGCGATCCACCGCTTCCCCGCGGGCGGTCAACATGAGAACCGGCACCTGGGAATGCGATCGCAGCTGCCGGCAAAGCGACAGGCCGTCCTCCCCCGGCAGCATGAGATCCAGGACGACCAGGCTCACCGGCTTTGCGCCCAGCGCCTCCCACATCGCCTTGCCGTCGGCCACGGCATGCGCATCGAAACCGTTCTTGCGCAGGTACTCCTCCAGCAGGGACTGGATATCTTCATCATCATCGACAATCAGGACGCGATCTCGCATGGCTGCTCTTATACCTCCGACCGAAACCAATTGGGAGAAGTTTTGTCACTTACTGTAACCCTCGCCGCCGCCCGGACATTTCGTTACATAAGGGCAGGGGGCATGACATACAGTTGTCGCTCCCGAGAAAAGCCTTCGCAATCATCCCGGAACTTGCCCGATGAGCAACACCCCCCTTTCCCCGCTGGCGGATGAAGAACTGATCCCCGCCGGCATGCAGCACCGAGCCGTCTCCAGGGCCTGGTGGCGGCGCACGTGGGTCTGGCTGCTGGTGCTGTGCATTCTGGGCGGTACCGCGTATTTCGTCTTTGCCAAAACCGAGGGCGGCAAGCCGGCCGGTGCCCAGCAAGGCGGCGGCAAGGCCGGCATGAACGCAATGAATCGTCCGCAACCGGTCATGGCGGCCGCGGCCCACACCGGCGACATCAATCTCTATCTCAACGGGCTGGGCACGGTCGTTCCCCTCAATACCGTCACCGTGAAGACGCATGTCGACGGCGAACTCATCGCGGTGATGTTCCGCGAGGGGCAGATGGTCAAGAAAGGCGATCTGATCGTACAGATCGACCCACGTCCCTACCAGGTCCAGCTCGCGCAGGCCGAAGGCACCATGGCGCACGACGTGGCGCTGCTGAAAAACGCGCAGGCCGACCTCGAGCGCTATCGCACGTTATTCGAGCAGGACTCCATCGCCAAACAGCAACTCGACACGCAGGCCTCTCTGGTCCGCCAGTACGAAAGCTCACTCAAGGTGGACCAGGCCCAGATCGACAGTGCCAAGCTGCAACTCACCTATTCGCGCATTACCGCGCCGGTCAGCGGGCGGGTCGGCCTGCGCCAGGTCGACGTCGGCAACATCGTCCATGCCGGCGACACCAACGGCATCGTCGTCATCACGCAACTGCAGCCCATCACGGTCGTGTTCACACTGCCGGAAGACAACATCTCCGCGGTCATGAAGAAATTGCATGGCGGCGAGAAATTGTCGGTCGATGCGTACGATCGCGCCGGCAAGGTCAAGCTCGCGACCGGGATGTTGCTGACGGTGGATAACCAGATCGATACGACAACCGGTACGGTCAAGCTGAAGGCGCAGTTCACGAACGAAGATTCCAGCCTGTTTCCGAACCAGTTCGTCAACGCGCGCATGCTGCTCGACGTGAAGCACGAAGCCATCCTCGTCCCTTCGGCCGCCATCCTGCGCGGGACCCAGGGCACGTTCGTGTACGTGGTCAAGGAGGACAAAAGCGTCACCGTGCGGCCGGTGAAAGTCGGATCGACCGAAGGCGAAACCGCCGCGATCGACTCCGGCATCGCGTCCGGGGAAATAGTGGTCACCGACGGCACGGACAAACTGCGCGAAGGCGCCAAGGTGGAAGTCGGAGAACGCAATGCCGCCGCCGCGCCTGCAGACGACGCACAACAGAAACGCGCCCGCCGTCATCGCGACGGCGATGCACCGCCTGCCTCCAGCAGCTGACGGGCGCGACGCATGAATCCGTCGCGCCCATTCATCCTGCGCCCGGTGGCGACCTCGCTGATGATGGTCGCCATTCTGCTTTCGGGCATCGTCGCCTACCGGCTGCTGCCGCTCTCGGCGCTGCCCGAAGTCGACTATCCGACCATCCAGGTCATGACGCTGTATCCCGGCGCCAGTCCCGACGTGACGACCTCGTCGATCACCGCTCCGCTCGAGCGCCAGTTCGGCCAGATGCCGGGGTTGAACCAGATGTCGTCCACCAGTTCCGGCGGTGCGTCGGTCATCACGCTGCAGTTCAGCCTCGCGCTCTCGCTCGACGTTGCGGAGCAGGAAGTGCAGGCCGCGATCAACGCGGCATCATCGCTGCTGCCCGCCGACCTGCCATCGCCGCCGATCTACAACAAGGTCAATCCGGCCGACACGCCGATCCTGACGCTTGCGATAACGTCGACCTCGCTGCCTTTGCCCAAAGTACAGGACCTGATCGACACCCGCATCGCGCAGAAACTCTCGCAATTGCCTGGCGTGGGCCTGGTGACTCTGTCCGGAGGGCAGCGGCCCGCCGTGCGCATCCAGGCCAACCCGAAAGCCCTCGCTGCATACGGCATGAGCCTGGACGATTTGCGTACCGCAATCGGCAACGCCAACGTCAACCAGGCCAAGGGCAGCTTCGACGGACCCGCGCGCGCTTCCACCATCGACGCCAACGACCAACTCAAGTCGGCGGTCGAATACCAGCGCCTGATCATCGCCTACAAGAACGGCGCGCCGATCCGGCTGACCGACGTCGCCGATGTGATCGACGATGCTGAAAACGTCCGCCTTGCCGCCTGGTCGAACGACAAGGCCGCCCTCATCCTCAACATCCAGCGCCAGCCGGGTGCCAACGTCATCGAGGTAGTGGACCGCGTCAAGAAACTGCTGCCGCAGTTGCAGGCCACGCTGCCCGGTTCCGTGGAAGTCACCCTGCTCACCGATCGCACCACCACCATCCGGGCTTCGGTCAAGGATGTGGAGTTCGAACTGATGCTGAGCGTGGGGCTGGTGGTCATGGTGATCTTCCTGTTCTTGCGCAACGTGGCCGCCACCCTCATCCCGAGCGTGGCCGTTCCGCTGTCCCTGGTCGGCACCTTCGGCGTCATGTACCTGGCCGGCTTTAGCATCAACAACCTCACGCTCATGGCGCTGACGATCGCGACGGGGTTCGTGGTCGACGACGCCATCGTGATGATCGAGAACATCTCGCGCTACATCGAGCAGGGCATGAAGCCGATGGAAGCCGCACTCAAGGGCGCAGAGCAGATCGGCTTCACCATCATCTCCCTGACCTTTTCGCTGATCGCGGTATTGATTCCCCTGCTGTTCATGGGCGACGTGGTCGGCCGCCTGTTCCGCGAATTCGCCATCACGCTGGCGGTGGCGATCCTCATTTCCGCTTTCGTGTCGCTGACGCTCACCCCGATGATGTGCGCGCGGCTGCTGCACCACACGCCTGAAGACAAGCAAAGCCGCTTCTACCGTGTGAGCGGCCGGTTCTTCGACAACGTGATCGAGCGCTATGGCCGCATGCTCGACTGGGTGCTGGACCGCCAGGCGGCCACTCTGCTCGTCGCGGTCGGCACGCTGGCCCTGACCGTCGTGCTTTATGCTTTCGTGCCCAAGGGCTTCTTCCCGGTGCAGGACACCGGCGCGATCCAGGGCATCTCGGAGGCACCCCAGTCCATCTCGTTCACGGCCATGGCGCTGCGCCAGCAGGCATTGGCAAAGGTCGTCCTGCAGGATCCCGCGGTGGAAAGCCTGTCGTCTTTCATCGGCGTAGACGGTATCAATTCGACCCTGAACAGCGGCCGCATGCTGATCAACCTCAAGCCGCTGAAGGTGCGCGGCATCGACGCCGCCGGTGTCATCCGCCGGCTGCAGCCGCAACTGGCGCAGGTCGAAGGCATTTCGCTTTACATGCAGCCGGTGCAGGACCTGACCATCGAAGACCGCGTCAGTCGCACCCAGTATCAGTTCACCATGGAAGACGCCGACGGGAACAACCTGAGCATCTGGGTGCCGAAGCTCGTCGAACGCCTGCACGCGCTGCCTCAACTCGCCGACGTCGCCAGCGACTTGCAGGACCAGGGATTACAGGCCTACGTCGACATCGACCGCAGCACAGCGGCCCGTCTCGGCGTCACGCCGGCGGCCATTGACAACGCGCTCTACAACGCCTTCGGGCAGCGACTGATCTCCACCATCTTCACGCAATCGAACCAGTACCGCGTCGTCCTGGAAGTCCACCCGGACTATCAGAACGGTCCGGCTTCGCTCAACGACATCTACGTCACGTCCACCGACGGGCAGCAGGTGCGCCTGTCCGCGCTCGCGCGCGTGGTTGAACAGACCGGGCCGCTTTCCGTCAGCCATCTCGGCCAGTTTCCGGCGGTCACGATTTCCTTCAACCTTGCGCCGGGCGCTTCGCTGGGCGACGCCGTGCGGGCAATCCGCACGACCGAAGCGGACATCGGGCTGCCCGCCAGCATGCAGACCAGCTTCCAGGGTGCGGCGCTCGCATTCGAATCTTCGCTGAACAACACGTTGCTGCTGATCCTCGCGGCGATCGTGACGATGTACATCGTGCTGGGCGTGCTGTACGAAAGTTACATCCACCCGATCACGATTCTCTCCACGCTGCCCTCAGCCGGCGTGGGCGCGCTGCTGGCGCTGATGCTCTCGCGCACCGACCTCGGCATCATCGCCATCATCGGCATCATCCTGCTGATAGGCATCGTCAAGAAGAACGCGATCATGATGATCGACTTCGCGCTCGACGCCGAGCGCAACGAAGGCAAGAGCCCGCGCGAAGCGATCCGCCAGGCCTGCCTGCTGCGTTTCCGCCCGATTCTGATGACAACGCTGTCCGCCCTGCTCGGCGCGTTGCCGCTGATGCTCGGCAGCGGAGTGGGCTCCGAATTGCGGCACCCATTGGGCATCACGATGGTGGGTGGATTGCTGTTCAGCCAGGTACTTACGCTGTTCACGACGCCGGTGATCTACCTCTTCTTCGACCGGCTGGCCGCCACCTCACGCCGCCCCTCCACCCCTCAAGGGGGTACTGGGAAGAGTCCCCCTGAAGGCGGAGAGGGTGACAAGGAACCTCAAAATGCCTGAGGCTTATCTGGAACTCAGCGCCCTCTCCAGCTTGCTGGAGACGGCATCGTCGACTCGGCGTTGGCGGAGCGCCCCGGACTCGTTAGTCGTAGACCCGTTTGCGGGAAGGGGCGCATGCAGCTGCGCTTCAGGTCAACCGGGGCTTGCGCATCTGCTCCCGCAAGCGGGCGACAAGTCGCTAACGAGTCGCAGTTGCCCGGGGCGGGAGACGATGCCTGGGCACGCTTCCCGCAAACGGCTGACTTCGTCAGTAACGTGTCCGCGTGCCGGGGGTGAGGTCCCATGAAGTTCCTCGACTTCTTCGTTCACCGCCCGGTAGCGACGACGCTGCTGACGCTGGGCATCGCGTTGTCCGGAATCATTGCGTTCCGGTTGCTGCCGGTGTCGCCGCTGCCGCAGGTCGATTTTCCGACGATATCGGTGCAGGCGTCGCTGCCCGGCGCGAGTCCGGAAACCATGGCGGCGACGGTCGCCATGCCGCTCGAACGTTCGCTGGGCCGCATCGCCGGCGTCAACGAAATGACTTCCCAGAGCACGCTCGGCTCGACCCGCATCACCTTGCAGTTCGAACTGAACCGCAACATCGACGGCGCGGCGCGGGACGTGCAGGCGGCCATCAACGCGGCGCGCACCCTGCTGCCGACCGGACTGCCGAGCAATCCGACTTATCGCAAAGTGAATCCGGCCGATGCGCCGATCATGATCCTGTCGCTGACCTCCGACACCATGACGCGCGGCCAGCTCTACGATGCGGCCTCCAGCATCCTTGCGCAGAAGCTTTCCCAGGTTGACGGCATCGGCCAGGTTTCCGTCGGCGGCAGCTCGCTCCCCGCGGTACGAGTCGAGATGATCCCGTCGGCGCTGCACAAATATGGTATCGGCACGGAAGACGTGCGCAGTGCCATCGCCACCGCCAACGCCAACCGGCCCAAGGGCATGGTGGAGGACGGGTCGCGGCACTGGCAGATCTATGCCAACGACCAGGCCAGGGAAGCGTCGGAATACTTCCCGCTCATCGTCGCTTACCGCAACGGCGCCGCCGTGCATCTGACCGATGTGGCGGAGATCGTCGATTCCGTGCAGGACGTGCGCAATGCCGGATCGGCCGATGGCAAGCCGGCGGTCCTGCTCGTCCTGAACCGGCAGCCGGGGGCCAACATCATCGAAACGGTGGACCGCGTACGCGCGACGCTGCCGAATCTGCGCGCCTCGATTCCGAGCGCGATCGATCTCTCCGTCGTGATCGACCGCACGCCGACGATCCGCGGGTCGCTGCGTGAAGTGGAACGCACCTTGCTGATCTCGATCGCGCTGGTGGTAATGGTCGTCTTCCTGTTCCTGCGCAAGGTAACCGCAACCCTGATCCCGACCGTCGCGGTGCCGGTATCCCTGCTCGGTACATTCGGCGCCATGTATCTCGCGGGTTACAGCCTCAACAACCTGTCGCTCATGGCACTGACGGTCGCTACCGGTTTTGTCGTGGACGACGCCATCGTCGTGCTGGAAAACATCTGGCGCCGTGTCGAGGAAGGTACCCCGCCGATGGAAGCGGCGCTGGTGGGCACACGCGAAGTGGGCTTCACGGTGCTTTCGATGAGCCTGTCGCTGATCGCCGTGTTCATTCCGATTCTCCTGATGGGCGGCATCATCGGCCGCCTCTTCCGCGAATTCGCGGTCACGCTGTCGGTCGCCATCGTGATCTCGCTCGTACTTTCGCTCACCACCACGCCGATGATGGCGGCACGACTGTTGCGCCGGGAAACGCGCACGGAAAAACCGGGCCGCCTCTCGCGCCTGAGCCGGCGCGCATTCGAGAAGCTGCAGCATGGCTACCAGCGTTCGCTGGCCTGGGCGCTGCGGCACAGCCTGTTCATGATGTTGCTGCTGGCGGCGACGGTGTGCCTGAACGTCTATCTTTACATCGACATCCCGAAGGGATTTTTCCCGCAGCAGGATACCGGCCGGCTGAGCGGCTCCATCCAGGCCGACCAGGGCATTTCCTTTCAGGCCATGCAGAAGAAACTGGACGATTTCATGAATATCGTACGCCAGGATCCGGCCGTCGAGAACGTCATCGGCTTCACCGGCGGGGGCCAGCGCAACAGCGGCCAGATGTTCATTTCGCTGAAACCCCTGGATCAGCGCAAGATGTCCGCCGACATGGTGATCGCGCGCCTGCGCGGCAAGCTTGCCCGCGAGCCGGGCGCCAGTCTCTATCTGCAACCCGTGCAGGACATCCGCATGGGCGGGCGGCAGAGCAACGCTCTATACCAGTACACGCTGCAGGCCGACGACCTGCGGGAATTGCGTGCCTGGGAGCCGCGCATCCGCCAGGCGCTGATGCAGTTGCCGCAACTCGCGGACGTCAACACCGACAGCCAGGACAAAGGCGACAAGACTTCGCTCAACATCGATCGCGATGCCGCCTCGCGCCTGGGTGTGACCACGAGCACCATCGACGCAACGCTTAACGATCTCTTCGGCCAGCGCCAGGTCTCGACGATCTACACGGCGCTCAACCAATACCGCGTGGTCATGGAAGCGGCACCCCGATACTGGCAGAGCCCGCAGGCACTGGACGACGTGTTCGTATCCAGCGCCGACGGCAAACAGATCCCGCTGTCGACGTTCTCGAGCTACGGACCGAACAACACGCCGCTGGCGGTCAACCACCAGGGGCAATTCGTTGCGTCGACGATCTCGTTCAATCTTCCGGTGGGGGTGGCGCTCTCGGATGCGACACGTGCGATCGCGGACACGATGAACAGCATCGGCGTGCCGACGTCGATCCAGGGCAGCTTCCAGGGCAGCGCCAAGCTGTTCCAGGACTCGCTGAACACGCAGCCGCTGCTGATCCTCACCGCTTTGCTGACCGTCTACATCGTGCTCGGCATGCTCTACGAGAGCTTCGTGCATCCGATCACCATCCTGTCGACCTTGCCCTCGGCCGGAGTCGGCGCGCTGCTGGCCTTGCGCGCCTGCGGCAGCGAATTCACGATCATCGCGCTGATCGGCGTCATCCTGCTGATCGGCATCGTCAAGAAGAACGCGATCATGATGATCGACTTCGCACTCGATGCCGAGCGCAGGCTCGGCATGAAACCCGAGCAGGCGATTTATCAGGCCTGCCTGCTGCGCTTCCGTCCGATCATGATGACGACCATGGCGGCGCTGCTCGGCGCCATACCGCTCGCGGTGGGCTTCGGCGACGGCGCCGAATTACGCCGCCCCCTGGGCATCTCCATCGTCGGCGGCCTGATCGTCAGCCAGATGCTCACGCTGTACACCACGCCGGTGGTCTATCTCTACCTCGACCGCTTCCGTCTATGGTTCAAACGCGTTGTCGCGCGACGCTCGCAGTCCGTCGAAACGGTTGGAAATCCAATATGAAAAACATTGGACCACGGAGGACACTGAGAAACGCACTTATGAAAACTCGCGCTTCCGGTTTGACGTCTTCCTCCGTGCTCTCCGTGTCCTCCGTGGTGCATGCTTTTGCCGTTGCATCGGGATTGCTGGTGCTGGCAGCCTGCACGGTCGGGCCGGACTACGTGCGGCCGACGGCAGACACCCCGGCGGCGTTCAAGGAAATGGAAGGCTGGAAGACAGCGCAGCCGCGCGATCAGGAACTGCGCGGCAAGTGGTGGGAGTCCTACAACGATCCGCTGCTCAACGAACTCGTGGAACAGGTCAGCGTGTCCAACCAGAACCTGGTGCAGGCCGCAGCGCAATTCCGCCAGGCCCGCGCGCTCGTGCAATCCGCTCGCGCAAGCTATATGCCGAGCGTCTCGGCCAGCGCTTCGGCGACGCGCTCGCAGTCGCCCTCCGGCTTCGTCGGCCAGAACCAGAATTTGAATGCGAACGGGCCGAGCACCAGTTATTCGCTTTCGCTCGACGCCGTCTGGGAACCCGATCTGTGGGGCCGCGTGCGCCGCACCGTCGAGTCGAACGCGGCCGGCGCGCAGGCAAGCGCCGCCGACCTGCAGGCGCTGCGCCTGTCGGTCCAGGCGGAACTGGCTCAGAACTATTTCCAGGTGCGCGCGCTGGACGCTCAGAAGCAGCTTTTCGACGACACCATCGCCGCGTACCAGCGCTCGCTGACCCTGACGCAGAACCAGTACACGGCGGGCGTCGTCGCCAAGGTCGACGTGATCCAGGCCCAGACCCAGTTGAAGACCACGCAGGCGCAGGCGCTCGATATCGGCGTGCAACGCGCGCAACTCGAACATGCCATCGCCCTGCTGCTTGGCAAACCCCCTTCCGGTTTTTCGCTGGTCGTGGCTCCGCTCACGGCGTTGCCGCCCGCATTTCCGGTGGGAGTGCCATCCAGCCTGCTCGAGCGCCGGCCCGACATCGCCGCCGCCGAACGGCGCATGGCCGCCGCAAATGCGCAGATCGGCGTCGCCGAAGCGGCCTATTACCCGTCGCTGACCCTGTCCGCAACGGGCGGCTACCAGAGTTCGAGCTTCTCGAACTGGCTGACTGCGCCCAGCCGCTTCTGGTCGCTCGGGCCGGCGCTGGCGCAGACGCTGTTCGACGGCGGCCTGCGCCGCGCGCAGACCGATCAGGCCATCGCTGCCTACGACGCGAATGTCGCCGGTTACCGGCAGACCGTGCTCACCGGCTTCCAGGAAGTCGAGGACAACCTGGTGGCGCTGCGCATACTGGAGGAAGAAGCGGCGATTCAGGACGAAGCCGTGCAAAACGCACGCCAGTCAGTGGCCCTGACCACCAACCAGTACAAGGCGGGCATCGTCAGTTACCTGAATGTGGTGACGGTGCAAGCGACAGCGCTGGTCAACGAAAGGACCGCGGTGGATGTGCTGAACCGCCGTCTGGCGGCCAGCGTGCTGTTGGTCAAGGCATTGGGCGGCGGCTGGAATGCATCCGACCTGCCCACACCGGACGAACTGGCGCGCGGCGATCCTTTTCCACGCAAACAGGGCACGCAAACGCGATGAGTGCGACAGACGAATAGCCCATGCGCGGCGCAAACAAAACGAGCGCAAGATTAGCAATCTGAAACACGACAACATGACTGCCGGACCGTACCGGCATCGCCGAATCTGTGAGGAGAAACCCAACGTGACGACCCGACCCGATTGTCGACCAGCCTCAAAAACGACCAGGATTGCGTCGGTCGCGGCATCCGCGCTGCTCGCGGCCTGTATGCTTGGCGCCTGCTCCGACAAGAGTGGCGCCCAGGCCCAAGCCAAGAAATCCGTACCGACCGTGCCCGTGCTGACCGGGCAGGTCGTCGAAAAGTCGATGCCGCTGCGCCTGCATGCGATCGGCAATGTGGAGACGGTCGCCTCCGTCGCCATCAAATCCCGCGTCGATGGCCAGATCATCGTCACGCATGTGCGCGACGGCCAGGACCTGGTCAAGGGCGATCCGTTGTTCCAGATCGACCAGAAACCCTATCAGTCCCAACTCGAGCAGGCGCAGGCCAACCTCGCGCGCGACGAGGCTCAACTCGAATACCTGCGCGGGCAGGAGCAGCGCTACCAGGATTTGCTCAAGCAGAATTTCGTCTCCAAGGAGGGCTACGCGCAGGTCGCGGCCAACTTCCACGGAGCGCAAGCAAGCGTCACGGCGGACGAAGCCGCAGTCCAGAATGCTCGCATCAACCTGGGTTATACGATGATCCGCTCGCCGATCAACGGCCGCGCCGGCAAGGTGATGTTGTCCGAGGGCAACATGGTCAAGGCCAACGACACGGTGGCGATGGTGGTGATCAACCAGCTCACGCCGATCTACGTCAGCGTCGGCGTGCCAGAGCAATTCCTGAACGAAATCCGCGCGCGCCAGAAATCGGCGCCATTGCGCGTGCAAGTCGAACTCGAAAAGGGCAAGGCGATCGGCGGCAAACTCGCCTTCGTCGACAATTCGGTCGACGTGGCCACCGGCACCATCAAATTGCGCGGCATCTTCTCCAACGACGACAAGCAGCTCTGGCCAGGCCAGTTCGTCGAATCCTGGGTCACGCTGCGCGACGAAGAGAAGGCGGTGGTGGTGCCCACGCAGGCATTGCAGACCGGCCCGAACGGCCAGTACGTCTACGTCGTCAAGGAAGACTCGAGCGTCGAACTGCGTGTCGTACAGGTCGCCCGCACCGAAAGCGCGCAGACCGTGGTCGCCGGCGGACTCAAGCCGGGTGAAACCGTGGTAGTGGACGGCGCTTCGCGCATCCTGCCCGGATCGAAGGTCAGCGCCAAATCCCCCGACGCTGTCAGGGCGCCCGACGCCAGGCCGGCCGACAAGACGCCGGAGAAATCCTGATGAGCATCGCAGAAATCTTCGTACGCCGGCCGGTCATGACCGGCCTGGTCATGATCGGCATCCTGGCCTTCGGCATCGTCAGCTATCGGCTGCTGCCGGTGTCCGACCTGCCCAACGTCGACTTCCCGACCATCGCGGTGACCTCGTCGCTTCCCGGTGCAAGCCCGGAGACCATGGCTTCCGCCGTGGCGACGCCGCTGGAGAAGGAATTCTCCACGATCGCCGGCCTCGATTCGATGGACTCCACCAACGCGCAGGGCGTGAGCCGCATCACGCTGCAGTTCTCGCTCGACCGCAACATCGATGCCGCCGCCGCGGACGTGCAGGCCGCGATCACGCGTGCGCTGAAGCAGCTGCCGCCGCAAATGCCGACACCGCCGGCATTCCAGAAGGTCAACCCGGCGGACGCGCCGATCTTCTACCTTGCGCTGACTTCGAAGACGCTGCCGATGTCGACGGTGGACGAATACGCGCAGACGCTGCTCGCACAGCGCATATCCACGATCAGTGGCGTAGCCCAGGTGCAGGTCATCGGCTCGCAGAAATACGCGGTGCATGTGCAGCTCGATCCGAAGGCGCTCGCTTCGCGCGGCATCGGCATCGATGAAGTCTCCGATGCCATCAATCGCCACAACACCAACCTGCCCACCGGCACGCTCTACGGTGCGCAGCGCGCCTACACGGTGGAATCGAACGGCCAGCTGATGAACGCGGCGGCGTTTCGCCCGGTCGTGATCGCGTATCGCAACGGCGCGCCGGTGCGATTGAGCGAAATCGGCCGCGTGATCGACAGCGTGGAAAACGACAAGCTCGCCGCCTGGCTCAACGACGAGCGCGGCATCGTGCTCGCCATCCAGCGCCAGCCGGGCACCAACACCATCGAGATCGTCAATTCGATCAAGCGTCTGCTGCCGACGTTCCGCGCGCAGTCGCCGGCCGGCCTGAGAATGGAAATCCTCTACGACCGTTCCGACTCGGTGCGCGAATCGGTGGATGACGTGCAGTTCACGCTGATGCTCGCATTGGCGCTCGTCGTGCTGGTGATTTTCCTGTTCCTGCGCAATATTTCCGCGACGCTGATTCCGAGCCTGGCGCTGCCCATGTCGATCGTGGGCACCTTTTCCGTGATGTACCTGTTCGGCTACAGCCTGGACAACCTGTCGCTGATGGCGCTGACCCTGTGCGTGGGTTTCGTCGTGGACGACGCTATCGTCATGCTGGAGAACATCAGCCGCCACATGGAAATGGGCAAGCCTCCCATGCAGGCGACGCTGGAAGGCGCGCGCGAAGTCGGCTTCACCATCGTATCGATGACGCTTTCACTCGCCGCGGTATTCATCCCCGTGCTGTTCATGGGCGGCATCCTTGGCAAGCTGCTGCACGAATTCGCCGTCACCATCATGGCGGCCGTTCTGGTATCGGGCTTCGTGTCATTGTCGCTGACACCGATGCTGTGCAGCCGCTGGCTGCGTCCGGTCGCACACGACCGCCACGGCAAGGTCTACCAGTGGAGCGAGCGCGCGTTCGACGCGGTCCGGGATGTCTACGATGCGACGCTGAAATGGTCCATCAGGTACAGCTGGTTCACCATGTTGGTGTTCTTTGCGATTTTCGCCGCGACCGCGTGGCTGTTCTCGGCCATGCCGAAAGGCTTCCTGCCCAGTACCGACACCGGGCAGTTGCTGGTCTTCACCGAAGCCGCGCAGGATATCTCCTTCGACGCCATGGCCGCAAAGCAGAGGCAGGCCGCGAAAATCGTGCAGGACGATCCGAACGTCGAGGCGGCCATGGCGTTCATCGGGCCGTCATCGTCCGGTTCGAGCCAGACCCTGAACCTCGGCCGCATTTTCATCCGCCTGAAGCCGCGCAACGAAAGACTGCCGGCGGACGCCATCATCCAGGAGTTGCGGCCAAAACTGACTTCGATCCCGGGCATGAAGGTGTACCTGCAGAACATCCCGCCGATCCGCATCGGCGGCAAGGTGACCAAGAGCGAATACCAGTACACGTTGCAGGATGCCGAAACGGAGGAGTTGTACCACTGGGCGCCGATCCTGGAGGCAAAGATGCGCGGCCTGCCTGCGTTCATCGATGTGAACAGCGACCTGCAGATCACCAATCCCACGGTAAAGGTGCAGATCGACCGCGACAAGGCCTCTTCCCTGGGCGTAAACGCGGAGCAGATCGAGGATGCGCTCTACAGCGCATTCGGCACGCGCCAGGTGTCGACCATCTACACGCCGAGCAACGAATACTTCGTCATCCTGGAACTGATGCCGGAGTACCAGTCCAGCCCCGAAGCCCTGTCCCTGCTCTACGTGCGCTCTACTGCCGGCACGTTGGTGCCGCTGTCGTCGGTGGCGACGGTGGAGCGCGGCGTCAGCCCGTTGACGGTCACCCACCAGGGACAGTTGCCGTCGGTAACCCTGTCGTTCAACCTGAAGCCGGGCGTGTCGCTGAGCCAGGCGATCGAGCAACTCGACAAGGTTGTCACCGAACTGCGCATTCCGCCGACCGTGATCGGCAGTTTTCAGGGCGCCGCGCAGGCGTTCCAGTCCTCGCTGGCCGGCATGGGCATGCTGCTGATCATGTCGATCTTCGTGATCTACCTGATCCTCGGCATCCTCTACGAGAGCTACATCCATCCGGTCACGATCCTGTCCGGTCTGCCGACCGCCGGTTTCGGAGCGCTGCTGACCCTGATGCTGTTCAAGCTCGACCTCAACATGTACGGCTTCGTCGGACTGATCATGCTGATCGGCATCGTCAAGAAGAACGCCATCATGATGATCGACTTCGCCATCGAGGCGCAGCGCAAGGACGGCAAATCCCCGCAGCAGGCGATCTACGAAGCTTGCCTGATCCGATTCCGGCCGATCATGATGACCACCGCGGCGGCGCTGATGGGCACGCTGCCGATCGCCATGGGCATCGGCGCCGGATCGGAGGCGCGCAAGCCGCTGGGCCTCGCGGTCGTCGGCGGATTGATGGTGTCGCAGCTGCTGACTCTGTACATCACGCCGGTGATTTACCTCTATCTCGAGAGGGCCAGGACCTGGAATGAGCGCCGTCGCGGCCGCAGGCCGGCGGCGGCGGCCGGTGCCTGACGGCGGATTCGTTCGCGTATGGCAGTCGAGGTCAACGATTCCCGCCGGCCGGCGTTAGAGGCGCGGCACCGCGCGACCCCATTACGTTCGCCCTGTGCTCCTACCGGGAGAACACGTGAGCGAACCGCCGAAGAAGACGGACGAGCAGTCGTTTCTGCGCAAACTCGGCCCCGGCCTGATCACCGGCGCCGCGGACGACGATCCGAGCGGAATCGCCACCTACTCCCAGGCGGGCGCCCAGTTCGGGTTGGACATGCTGTGGACCATGCTGATCACCTTTCCGTTGATGGTCGGCATCCAGATCGTCAGCGCACGCATCGGCCGCGTCACCGGCAAGGGACTGGCCGCCAATATCCGAAAGCTGTTCCCGCGCTGGGTGTTGCTGACGGTCGTCGGTCTGCTGGTCGTCGCCAATACCATCAACATCGCGGCGGACATCGCGGCGATGGGCGAGGCGTTGCAACTCGTGGTTGGCGGCGGAAATCATGGCCACGCCGTCGTCTTCGGTGTGCTCAGCCTGCTCCTGCAGGTCTTCATCCCCTACCAGAGCTACGTGCGGGTGCTCAAGTGGCTGACGTTGTCGCTGCTGGCTTACGTGGCGGTCGCGTTCTCGGTGCATATCGACTGGGCTCAGGCAATCCGGCAGGCACTCGCGCCCACCCTCTCGTTCAACCCGGATTTCGTCGCCGTCGTCGTCGCGGTGTTCGGCACCACCATCAGCCCGTATCTGTTCTTCTGGCAGGCCTCGCAGGAAGTCGAGGAACTGCGTGGCGGTAACGGTTTCTCATCGCTCAAAAGCACGCCCGAAGACGCACGCCGCCACTTGCACCGCATCAAGATCGATACCTACGTCGGCATGGGTTTCTCCAACGTGATCGCCTTCTTCATCATCCTCTCCGCGGCGGTGACCCTGCATGTCGCGGGCATCACCCAGATCCAGACTTCCGCCGAGGCGGCGCTGGCGCTGCGCCCGATCGCCGGCGAATTCTCCTTCCTGCTGTTCAGCCTCGGCATCATCGGCACAGGAATGCTGGCCGTCCCGGTGCTGGCCGGCGCCACGGCTTACGCGGTTTCCGACACTTTCGGCTGGCGCCAGGGCCTGAACCGCAAACTGTCCAGGGCCAGGGAGTTCTATGCAATCATCGCTTTCGCGACCCTCGGCGGCGTGCTGCTCGATTTCACCCCGATCGACCCGATCAAAGCCTTGTTCTGGAGCGCCGTAATCAACGGCGTCATCGCAGTCCCGATCATGGCCGTAATGATGCTGATGGCGACCCGCGTCGAAGTCATGGGCCCGTTCGTGATCAGGCGCCGCCTGAAATTCCTCGGCTGGCTGGCAACGACCGCGATGGCGGTGGTCGTGGTGACGATGCTGGCAACGGTTTTGTAGCGCAAGCCACCGGCCGAATTTTCCCGGCGGCCTGAATTTATCCGGACGACATGGGTCGAAGCCCGTAATTCCTGTCGATACCCTGGAGGACGGCATGGCAGACATCGAAATACCCGGCGACGGCCCCCCCGGCTCGCTGGTCACCATCGCGCAGGTCATCTACGGGTTGCACGCCTTGAGCATCTTCATCGGGCTGACCAGCGCGATCACCATCGTCGGCGCCTTCGTCTTCGGCTTTCCGTCGATCATCGCGGTCATCCTCAACTACGTCTATCAGCACGATACCCGCGGCACCTACCTCGAATCGCATTTTCGCTGGCAGATCCGCACGTTCTGGTTTGCCGCACTTTGGATCATGATTGGCGCGGTGATATTCGCGACGCTGTTCATAGTGCTGATCGGCATCCCGATCGCGTGGATGATCTGGATAGCGGCCGGCCTCTGGGTCATCTACCGCGTCGCCCGCGGCTGGCTCGCGCTGCAGGACCGCAAGCCGATGGCCTTCCAATAAATCGTCTCAATAAAATGTTCACTGCAAAGGACGCAAAGGATGCAGAGGAAATCACCTCATCCCCCGGGCGCACGGACACGTTAGTGATGAAATCACCCGTCTGCGGGGAGTGCGCCACGCTCCGTCTCCCGCCCCGGATGGCTCCGCCAACGCCGTGTCGACGGAGTTCCTCCCCTGAGCGGAGAAGGAGCCGAAATTCCAGAAGCGCGGACAATGTTCGCCGGATTTCATCTCCCTCTCCACCCGATTTCGGGGGGAGAGGGCTGGGGTGAGGGGGGAACTTATCCGCCGTAAACGGCGCTAGCCGAGGTTGGCCTGTAGTTTCTGCAGAAAAATACGGATGCGTTTGGCGTTCTGGCCGAGGTCGCTGCGGCCGACCCGGGATTTCGAGCGCACGTCCACTTTCGTTCCGTCCGTTCCGGATGCAATTCGGACAACCATGTCGTCGGTAAATCCGTAGAGCAGGCTGGTCTGGTTCGCCTCGATGCGTCCCTGCGCCATGTCTGCGTCGGCCAGCTGCATGCCCATTGATACAAACGCCGCCTTGGCTGCTTCGAATACTTTTTCCTTCGAAGCCGTCGTCGTCAGCGGTGCAAGGTCGGCGTAGGCCTTGTGCTGCAGATCGGCAACTTCCTTGCCGTCATAGGCCACCGGATGATCGCCGGGTTTGCGAAGTTTCGCGGCGGCGACGAATTCCGGCGGGTTCTCGGTATCGGTGCTGATGTCGTGTATGTAGGGCAGCGATCCGGCTGTCTGCTTGTAGCTCCAGGGAATATAGGCCGCCACCACGCCGATCACGATGCCGGCCAGGGCGGCGACCAGTGTTCTGCGGGGTCTTCCACCGGCGACGCCGAGACCGGCCACCGACAGGATTGCACCGGCCAGCGCAAACCAGAACGCCCAGCCCAGAATCGCGAATCCGGTGCGGAAATGATAGAGGTCGAGCCGATACCCGATTCCGGACAATACCATCGCTGCGGCGCTTGCCAGCGCGACGACCAATCCAATGACGACCAGCCGGTTGCCAACACGTGCCCGCCCGGGATTCTGTTGTGCGTTCATGACTTCCTCCATGAGTTAGTCTAAAAAACGTTCACCGCAAAGGACGCCTCTCACCCCAACCCTCTCCCCCGCAATCGGGGGAGAGGGCGATGAAAGACCAGCGACCTTTGGTCGCGCTCCAGAATTTCAGCTCCTTCTCCGCTCGGGGAGAAGGCGGGGGATGAGGTGATTTCCTTTGCGTCCCAAAGGGGTACTCCGACGTGCTACGCACGTAGGGTATTCGCGTCCTTTGCGGTGAAAATTCTTTTGGGCCTTGGCCCGGATTCTACTCCGAGGTTTCTGTCGATTTAAGCGACGCAACCGGGCAGAATGCGGCCTCTACCCGCCATGCCTCCCGCCCTCCTCGCCCTCGCCGCCGCCGCATTCGTATCCGGCGCCAACCTCCGCCTGTTCGACGCGTTGCTGCCGACGGTCGCGGAAGACTTCGCGGTGCCGCCGACAACGGCCTCGATCGTCGTCACCGCCTTCACGCTCGCCTACGGCCTGTTCCAGATCGTGCACGGGCCGCTCGGCGACCGCATCGGCAAACTGCGCGTCATCGGCGGCGCCACGCTGATCGCGTCGGCCGCGTCGCTTGGCTGCGCCTTCGCGCCGACGCTGCCTGCGCTGGCCGCCCTGCGCTTCGCCACCGGTATCGGCGCCGCCGCGATCGTACCACTGGCGCTGGCCTGGATCGGCGACAACACGCCTTACGAGAAACGCCAGGCCACGCTCGGCCGTTTCCTGAGCTTCATCCTGATGGGCCAGATCCTGGGTCCCGCGCTGGGCGGTGCGCTGGCCGAGTTCATCAGCTGGCGACGGGTGTTCGATGTCATGGCCGTGGTGTTCCTGGCGGTGAGCATCGTGCTGTTCACCGTCGATCGCCGCACGCGTCCCGCAGTTTCCGCGCCCGGGAAGGCCCACGGCAACGTGTGGCGCAACTACGCGGCGGTACTAGGCGATCCCTGGGTTCGCATCGTGGTGCTCACCGTATTTCTGGAGGGCGGGCTGTTCTACGGTGCGTTCGCCTACACCGGCGCCTATCTCAAGGAGCGCTTCGGCCTGTCCTATCTGTTGATCGGCGGCATGCTGGCGGGCTTCGGCCTCGGCGGCGTGGTCTACAGCCTCATGGTGAAATGGTTGCTGGTCCGGCTCGGCGAGAAGGGCTTCGTGCGGCTCGGCGGCGCGCTGATGTTCATCTGCATGGCGGTGTTGCCGCTGCTGCCCTGGTGGCAGGCCGCCATTCCGGTCTTCATCGTCGCGGGATTCGGTTTCTACATGTTTCACAATACGCTGCAGACGCGCGCCACCGAAATGGCACCGCAGACGCGCGGCACCGCGATCGCCGTTTTCGCATTTTGTTTGTTCATGGGACAAGCGAGCGGCGTCGCCATCTGCGGCGTCGCGATTCGCTTTTTGCACTACGGCTGGACGTTCGCGCTCAGCGGCGCGGGACTGGTGCTGTTGGGATACTGGTTTGCTCTGCGCATCGCCGCGCACCGCGCGCAGGTTCAGGCACGCGCTGCCTGATCTAAACATTCCAGAAGGCCGGGGGCAGCCCGGCGGCTGGTCACCTTTCTTGCGCGGCCAAAAAAGGTAACCGAAAGAAGGCCGCCCCAGAAGTCGCGCCCTCCTATCAGAGGGTAACCCTGCGCTGCCTGTCCCGGTAAGGCGGCTGCGGAACTCGACCTGGCGAGGCGCACACGACGCACCTCACTGCGGGACTCGAACAGGTCCTCGCCGACTTCCCCTTACCGGGCCGAGCTGCTCGGCGCGCCTCATGGGGAACCCCAACTGCCTTGTACTGCGAACGCCTTCGCTGACCTACTATGTCTAAATCATGTACTACCTGGGTACAAAGATCTCAGTCGTAGGTAGTGATGATAGTTCTGGCAAAGGCCTACAACACTGCACGGCGCTCACGTAAGGACCCCTTTTGACGCGCCGAGCAGCTCGACTCGACAAGGGGTTGTCGGCGAGGGGTTGTCGGCGAGACTGTTCGAGTCCCATGGGAGGGCACGTTTTGTGTGCCCTCCCAGGTCGAGTTCCGCAGCCGCCTTGTCGAGTCAGGCAGCACAGGGGCACCCCGTGAACACGGGGCGCGGCATCAGGGGCGGCCTTCTTTTGGTTACTTTTCTTGGCCGCGCAAGAAAAGTAACCAGCCGCCGGGCTGCCCCCGGCACTACAAAGTGCCGACACTGACCTTGGTCTCCATGACCAAAGAGAAGTTAAACACGCGTGACATATCCATACCGCAAATTGCTACGCACGCCGCCCGCGGCGAGATACTCACGTTTGAGCTTCGCAAGCCCATCGTCAAGATTGGCGTATGCGGTGGGTTCGATGCCATAGAGCCGCGCCGAATTCATGCCGAAGATCGCACTCTTTACTTCGCCGGTGGCGGAGCCCAGCGGCGTGTAGCCGTGCTTGTCCTGCATGTCCTGCGGAATCTCCAGCCGGCGCAGGCTTTCGATCTGCCACTGCGGCGCGCCGGTCCAGACCGCGTCGGTTCCCCACACCACATGATCGGCGCCCAGTCCCCCGACCAGCGTGCCCATGATCGCGGCGGCCAGGCGCGGTTGTGCTACGGCCGTTACCGCGAATACCTGTCCGAGGTCGCCGTACACATTGCTCACGCCGAATTTTTCGGGAATCCCGGCAAGGTCGGTAACCCATTCGACGCGCCCGGTCGCATCGAACTGCGCCAGCGCCTCCTCCGGCGTGCCGCCGCCGGGAAATCGATACGCCGAGTGATAGACGATGAAGTTCAGTCCCGGCCAGTCCCGTGCCGCCTTGCCGACGTCGCGCACATCGCTGTGCCGGCGCAGATGCGGGAACTGCTTTTCCACCGACGGCGGAAACAATCCCTTGTGCACGCAAACGTTGCGCAATCCCGCCTTCTGGATTTTCTCGTAGAACGGGTAGAGCAGCCTCTCGTCGTCCAGCCGCCACGGAAAGCGGCTCAGGTCCTTGTGCGTGTTGTCGCCGATGGTGTAACCCTTGAAAGAGTCCGGTTCATCTTCGGCAATCGCACGATCCACCTCGTCGAGCCAGCCCGCCTGGCCAGGCGTGAAAATCGCGTGACTCAGCATGCGCCTGGACCCGAAGCGGTCGTTGATGCGCGCGCGGGCCGCCGCCGCCATGGGATTGGTCAGGAACCAATCCGCCGCAACATCCGAAGGGGCGCTGCTGATCAGCGCGATCTTGGTGTCGCTGTCGAGGTAGATTTCCTTGACGTAGTTGTCGAACTTGAGATCCTCGATGGTCTGCGGCTTGTCGACCAGGTCCGGATTCCACCCCGCCTTGCCCACCGCTTCGCGCATGCGCACGAATGTCTGGATCTGCGTATCGTCGCGCAGGAAATGCGTGTGTCCGTCGAGTATGAACTGCCCGGACATCTCGTCGGCCCGTGCGTCGGCCAGTTCCGGCGTGGCGGCTTCGGCGCGGCCAACGTCGAACAGCGGGCCATAGACGTCGTTCATCGCCACGAATGCAGCCGCCATCCCCGACGCGGTGCGCAGGAACTGCCGCCGGCTCATGCCCTGCCGGCTGGCGAGTTCGTCGGCGAGCGCCTTGAGCCTGGCCTCGACTTCGCTCTGTGCCGGCGTCTGCGGAATCGGCGCATATTCGTCGCTGGAAACGATCTGCGTCGGGATCGGTCCATCGAAGGATGCGAATTCGGCGGGCAGCAGCGCTTCGCGTTCGCGGTCAGTGAGCAGTTTCATCGGTACAACCCCATGCGAGTCGGATTCTCGCTGCAATTGTTCCACAATTCACAGCAGCGAACCGAATCGACGTATGATTTACCGCTGTCATGACGCCGTTATGGATCAGCAGCATGCAGCCAGGGGTTGCCGGGCATTTTCGGCAAAGACGCAACTGGAGACAGGAGGTTCACTGTGAAAAAGCTTCTCGCTCTGTGTGCAATGCTCGCGTTGCTCGTTCCGGCGCTGGCGTTCCCGGCCGGCAGCGTAGCCGAAGCAAAACTCGGCAAGAGCATCGTCGATCGAAAAATTGCCGATGAAACCACGACCTTCGCTCCCGGCGAAAAAGCCTATCTGTGGCTGAAAGTGGAAGGCGCGGCCGGCGAAACGCTGACCGTAACCTGGAAGATCAACGACCAGGCCTACCCGGCGACGCTGAACGTCGGCGGCACGCCGTGGCGCACTTGGGCAAGCAAGACACTGCACATTGCCGGCGAATGGACTGTTACGGTCGCCGACGCGGCCGGCACCACGATGAACGAAACCAGATTCACGGTGAAATGATCGGCATGCGCTCAGCCTGGCGCGATGCGATACAGCCCTCCGCCCGCAGTCATGATGTAGAGTTCACCGGCGGCATCTTCGCCGAAACTGGTGATGTTGCCTCCCGGGCGTAGCGCGGTCCAGTCGAAGAGCTGGGTCGCAGTACCGTTCACAAGCTGGAAACTGCGCACGAAACCGGCGCAGAAATCGCCATAGAGATAGGTTCCCTGCAAAGCGGGGATGGCGCCACCACGGTAGGCATAGCCCCCGGTGATAGAACAGGCCCCGTTGCTGTGGTCATACTCAAGTCGAGGCTGGGTCAAGCCTGTCATGTTGCAACCCGAACCCGGCGAGAAGCAGTGGTTGCCTTCCATGACGTTCCATCCGAAATTGATTCCCCGTCCGCCGCCGCCAGCCGACGTGGCGACGTCGACCTCCTCCCAATTGCCCTGACCGACGTCCGCAATGTAAAGATCGCCCGCCTGCCGATCGAAGCTGTAGCGCCATGGGTTGCGCAGACCGAGGCTCCAGATTTCCTCGCGCACACCCGATTGCCCCACGAAGGGATTGTCCGGGGGAATGGCATAGACAGGCGGAGTCGACGTCGATTGGGAAACATCGATGCGCAGGAGCTTACCCAGCAACTCATTCGGATTCTGCGCCCGGTTGCCGGGATCGCCCGCACTGCCGCCATCGCCGAAACCAATGTAGAGCATACCGTCGGCTCCGAAGGCGATCATGCCGCCATTGTGATTCGCGAAAGGCTGCGTGACCGTCAGAATGATGAGATCGACAGTGCTCACTGCGACATTGGGGTCCGGACTCACGAGGTAACGCGCAATGACAGAGTTGCCGATGCCGGTCTTGTCCGTGTAGCTGACGTAGAGGCGTCCGTTGGTTGCATATCGCGGATCGAAGGCCAGGCCCAGCAAACCCTGCTCACTGCCGGCGGAAACAAGAGTGGAAATATCCAGGAAAGTGCCGATCAGCGAACCGGTGGCCTTGTTCACGACCTTGATCTTTCCGCCTTTCTCCACCACGAACAACCGGGCGGTGTCCCCCGAGGGAGCGGTCAGGAAGACGGGAAAGCTCAAGCTGAGACCTTGATCGATGCGTTCGAGGTGAAGTGGAAAGGGTGGCGTTGCGCCACCACCGCCTCCGCCGCAAGCAGCAAACAGCAGCCCAAGCGCGAGCACGCTGAAAAAGGATTTCCGTCCAGGCAAAAGTCCGATTGCATGCATGGTCATCCTCGCGGACAAAATCGGAATCCAGACTTGCGGTAAAGTGAAGATGATGCGCCAGATTCCGCCGGCGTTTTCTGATGTTACGCCGTCGGCGATCCGATGGGGCGCCGTAACCTGATGCAAATCCGCCGCGATCGCCGGATCTTCGTGCTGGCGGCAGTCCTCGAGACCGAAGACAGGATGCAAATGTGACGGGACACAAACTGGATCACGGCGGGATACGCATTCTCTGGCTGCGCCTCAGGCGGCCGCGTCTGGCCGCGGGCGTGACGAGCGGAGTCCTGGTCTACGCGCTTCTGCTCCTCTTCACGTCCACGCCGGGCCGGCTGCGTTTCATTCTTTCCTGGGACGCGGGCGTGCTGGTCGCGACGATCCTGCTCTTCGGGCTCAGAAGCGCATTGCCCGACAAGATGAAGCGCATTGCGGCGCAGCAGGACGCGGGGAAGTGGGTCGTGCTGCTTCTGACGCTGGTCGCGGGGAGCGCAAGTCTCGTTGCCATCGCGGGAGAGGTTCCGCTGATCAGGAGTGCCGCGGAATTCGAGAGGGTCCTGCGCATCAGTCTGGTCATCGCGACGATCGTTCTTTCGTGGTCGTTCATCCATACCGTATTCGCGCTGCACTACGCCCACGATTATTATTCCAGCGCTTCCGACGGGAAAACGACGGAAGGCCTGGCGTTTCCCGGCAAAGCGATGCCGACTTACATGGATTTCGTTTACTTCTCGTTCACGATCGGCATGACGTTCCAGGTGTCCGACGTGCAGATCACCGACCCCGCCATCCGCGGGCTTGCGCTCACGCACGGCATCATTTCCTTCTTTTACTCCACCGGAATCCTGGCCCTGACGATCAACATGGTGGCGGGAGTGATATGACGGGGATCCGGCTAACCCCGGGGAACTAACCCGCTTGCCGGATAATCGACATACCGGTTCGACCTCTTTTCGTCATCAGCATTGTGACCACGCCGCCCTCCCCGACTCAGGAATCTTCCGGCAAGCGCCTGTTGCCGTGGCTGGTCGCCGTCGCCTTTTTCATGGAGGCGCTCGACACCACGATCCTGAACACGGCCGTGCCCACCATCGCACTGGCGCTCGGGGTGTCGCCGCTCAGCATGAAGGCGGTGCTCGCCAGTTACACGCTGAGCCTCGCCGTATTTATTCCGATCAGCGGGTGGATCGCCGACCGATACGGCACGCGGCTGGTATTCGCATCCGCGATCGGCATTTTCACGGTGGGATCGATACTCTGCGGCATTTCGGGCGACATCCACTGGCTCGTCGCGTCGCGCATCCTGCAAGGCTGCGGCGGCGCCATGATGCTGCCGGTAGGCCGGCTCACCATGGTAAGGACGTTCGCCAAATCCGAACTCATTCGCGCCATGAGTTTTGTCGCCATACCCGGCCTGATCGGCCCGATGCTGGGGCCTCTTGCCGGCGGACTGATCGTCGGCCACTTTCACTGGAGCGTGATTTTTTTCGTCAACGTCCCGATCGGCCTCGCCGGCTTGTACCTGGTCTATCGCCATCTACCGGACTATCGCGAAGCACGCACCTGGCCGCTGGATGTCGTCGGGTTCATCCTGTTCGGCTCCGGAATCGCCTTGCTATCTTATGTGCTGGAGGTGTTCGGCGAGCACACGCTGAGCGGGCGAGAAATGCTGGGGCTGCTGGTGATTTCCGCGCTGCTTCTTGCCGCCTATGGATTGCACACGGCCCGCATGACGCATCCGCTGCTGCGCCTCGCGTTGTTTCGCATTCGCACCTTCAGGGCGGCGGTCGGCGGCAGTTTCTTCACCAGGCTCGGCATAGGCGGCATTCCGTTCCTGTTTCCGCTGCTCTATCAGGTCGGCTTCGGCTTCAGCGCCATCCAGTCCGGCCTGTTGATGATGCCCCAGGCGCTCGCCGCCATGAGCCTCAAGCTGACCATGCCTTATATCCTTACGCGTTTCGGCTACCGGCAGGTGCTGATTTCCAACACCGTGATGCTCGGCCTGCTCATTCTGCTGTTTGCCACCATCGGTATCGAGACGCCGGTCTGGCTGATCGTCGTGCAACTGTTCTGCTTCGGATTTTTTACTTCGCTGCAGTACACCAGTATGAACACGCTGGTGTATGCCGACGTGACCGAGGCCCACACCAGCAGCGCGAGCACCATAGCCAGCACCGCGCAGCAAATGTCGATCAGCTTCGGCGTGGCGTCTGCGTCGCTGGCTGCCGCCATCTTCATTCCCGACCGCTTCCACGCGGATGCGCAGCAGATGATTCACGGCATCCACCAGGCTTTTCTGGTCCTCGGTGCACTGACCATCGTTTCCGCCATCATCTTCGTCGGATTGAAACGCGATGACGGCAATGCCGTGAGCCGGCACAAAATCGTACTCCCCGCGGAGTGAAGTAAAAAAACCCGCCGAAGCGGGTTTAATCGAGGCTGGCTGATACCTGATCCTGCCTGTCTCCGGATTTTGCAAAGCAATCGCTTACTTTGTGTCGGTCCCGGTTTCAGCAGGGGTGGCTGCAATGGTTCCATCGCTGGTCGATGTATCGACGGTGGCCGTGTCCGTCGCGTGCTCCGTTGCTGTCGCGGGCTCTGTGGCGGCGGCGGACGAGTCAGCGGACGTTGCCGTCGACTCTTCTTCCGCGAATGCGGTGGTGCTCAGCCAGCCGAATACCAGGGCAACCAATACTGATGCGAGTTTTCTCTTCACAGCGGACCCCCTTTTGCGTGATTGATGGAAGTGCGCGAATCCGGGACGGCGAACGGTGCGAACCGGTTCTGCCTTGGACTTGTCGCCAGCAACGCGTCGCAACGAACATGCCATGCGCCCGCATTCGCGCAATCAAGCGCTTAGCGAAACCGGGCGGACAGGCAGCGGACGGCGATGGTGCGCGGAACGGTTTGCCGCACCAAGGAGGCGCGAACCGTCCCCCGAAACGCTGTCTGTACCGACGCTTGACCCGAATCGCATGGCAAGGTCATGATTCACCGCCACCCTAGTTGCAGCCCCGATACCGTCGAATGACGGATCGTCATCCCCAGGCCGTCCGCGGACAAAAAAATGACCGAAACACAAACACCGCCTTCGCCGTTCCAGCGGCTCAAACTCCATTACGAAAGGAACGAGCACGCGTTCGACATAGCGGCATTCATCGGCGGCTTCCTTTTCGACATTGCCATGCTCGATCGCATCGATGCCTGGTCCACCATCGGCCAGCAGGCGGTCTATCTCGTCCTGATCGCGGTGATCCTGCTGCAGATGTTCTTCGCGGAGGGCAGGCCGGCACCTGACCTGGCTGCAATGCCCGTGCTGAAACGCTGGTACTACGAATACCGCATGGCCTTCGTGCATTTTCTGCTGGGAACGCTGCTCAACCTGTACACGCTCTTCTTCTTCAAGAGCTCGTCGCTGTTCGTTTCGTTTGCCTTCATGATCGTGCTGGTGCTCCTGCTGATTGCCAACGAATCGAAGCGGATGAAGGGAATGGGGCTGTCGTTCAAGTTCGCGCTGTTCAGCCTCTGCCTGCTGTCCTTCTGCGCGAGCATCGTTCCGGTCTTCGTGGGATCGATCGGGCTGTTCGTCTTCATGCTGTCCATGCTGGTGGGCTGCGTGCCGCTGGCGGTGATATACCGGCGCATCCGCATTCACGCGCCGGAGCGCATTGCGCAGGCAAGGCAACAGATCCTCGTGCCCTTCGGACTCGTCCTGATCGTGTTCCTGTCTCTCTATGTGGTCAGGCTGATCCCGCCGGTGCCGCTGTCCATTCCGTTCATCGGCGTCTACCACAATGTCGAGCGCAGCGAAGATTCATTCCGGCTCAGCCACGAGCGGCCCTACTGGGAGTTCTGGCATCACGGCGACCAGAATTTCGCGGCCCAGCCCGGCGACAGAATTTACGTGTTCTTCCGCATCTTTTCCCCGGCGCGATTCTCCGACCAGGTGCTCATGCGCTGGTACTGGAAGGACGCCTCGGGCGGCTGGAAACTGCAGGACTCCATTCCCATCAAGATAGTCGGCGGGCGCGAACAGGGCTTCCGCGGCTATGGGACGAAAAACAATTATCAACCCGGTGACTGGAAGCTGCAGGTCGAAACCACCGACGGGCGCGAGATCGGCCGCGTCTACTTCGACGTCGTCACGACCCCGGAGATGTCGCGCAATTTCGAGGTCGATGTGCAGTAGGAGCGGGTGGGAAACGGCGGGTGCTGGGTGCTGAGTACTGCGTGCTGGGGGAAAGTCACAGCGAAGTGCGGCTTGCTCGTCGCAGCACCCAGTACGCAGCACCCAGCACCCGGTTATCTCAGGCCGCGCCAGTTCCCCGGCCGGCTGCGCCCATACTTGTAAACCAGCCACCCGCCCAGCAATCCGCCCAGGTGCGCGAAGTGCGCAACGCCCGCTTGCGTTCCGGTGACGCCGAGCACCAGTTCCAGCACAGCGTAGAGCAGCACGAACACGCGCGCCGGCATGGGTATCGGCGGAAACAGCGGCACGATGGTGCGGTTCGGGAAGACCAAGGCGTAGGCCAGCAGAATCCCGAACACGCCGGCGGAGGCCCCGACAACGGGACCGCCGCTGGGGCCAAACAGGCCCCCGACCAGCAACTGCACCACCCCGCCGCTCACGACGCTGGCAAAGTAGGCCATGGCCATGCGACGCGCGCCCCACACCCGCTCCAGTTCGCCACCGAACATCCACAACGCGAACATGTTGAAGGCAAGGTGGGTCAGGCCGCCGTGCAGAAAACTGTAGGTGACGAGCTGCCACGGCGTGAAGATCGGAAGGACCGCCAGCCCGGAGCCCGCTCCCGGCCACAGGGCGAACCATTGGAACAACACGCTCCCCATCTGCGATTCCAGCAGATAGACGACGACATTGGCGATGAGCAGGGCTTGTGTGATTGGAGGCATGAGTTCTTTCTTTTTTTCGGCGGATCGACCTGCCCGGCAGGGCGTCGTTTGCATGTTACCCTTCGGCTCCGGCGAATCGGCCGGCTTCCGGCTGGATTTTCATTTGCGGATAAATACGGTTCCAGATTAGGTATCGTTCCAGGTTAGATACCGCTCCAAATTAGATAAAGGCGCATGCATGAAAAACAATATCGCCCTGACGCTTATCCTGCTGTCGCTGCTCGTCCCGGCCTTTGCTGCGGCGCCGTATCAGCGCCCCGCCGGCATCGCAGATGATAAAGAGCCCCTGATTGTAGCGGGCTATCGCGCGTTGTTTACCTGTTCAGCGCATTTCTTCGCCGGACGTCCGCTGAACGACATAAAGAAGGTCGAGCTGGTCGACGTCGAAAGCCTCGGCTATCCCGATCCGGTTATCGACGAGCAACGCAGGACCGTGACGGCGACGGACATTTCGGGTTCGATCGTGCGCATCGCGGCGTTCCGCGACAGCATGGGTTGCTCGGTACTGCCGCCGCAATGGCAGGCGGGCGACATTCCCAGGCTGCCGAACGTGCAGTATTTGCCCCCGCCCGACGTCGCGAACCTGGCTTTCCCGGCCGGGGATCGCGTCGATCTTCCCGCCAACGGCCTGGACGCCGGCCATCGCGCGCTGGCGCCGATCCTGGATCGCGCCTTCGACGGCAAGAGTTATGGTGAAGGCGCCGGCGTGGTCACGACCGCAGTCATCATCGTCAAGAACGGCAGGATCGTCGCCGAGCGCTACCGGCCCGGATTCGGCATCCACTCTGGCTACCGCACCTGGTCGACGTCGAAAAGCATTTCCGCCGCATTGCTGGCCATCGCTGCGAAACAAGGCGTGCTGGATCTGGATGCGCCCATGGACATTCCGGAATGGAATTATCCGGGCGATCCGCGGCAGGCCATCACGCACAAACAGCTGCTGTGGATGTCCAGCGGACTCTACAGCGGCGGCCCGAATACCTACGCGGTTTATTTCGGCGGAGAAGATGTGATCAGCGCGGTGACCACCACGCCGCTGGAAGTAGCGCCGGGTACGCGCTGGAAGTACGCGAACAACGACACGCTGCTGCTGTTGCGAGAACTGCGCCACAAGCTGGGCGACGACTTGAAATACCTGCGCTTCCCGTACGACGAACTGCTGCATCCTCTGGGCATGTATCACACGCGCATGGAGGTCGACCATCTCGGGAATTTCGTCGGCTCGAGCCAGACGTACACGACAGCGCGCGACCTGACGCGCTTCGGCATGCTGCTGGCGAACGACGGCGTATGGAACGGCAAGCGCTTGCTGCCGGAGGGCTGGATGAAATTCTCCAGCACGCCCGCGCCGACGCGAGCGCCGGTGGCCGGCCAGTGGGGTTACGGCGCACAGTTCTGGCTGCTGGACCAGATGTCGGGCGTGCCGCCCGGCACATTCACGACCGCGGGCAACAAGGGGCAATACGTGACGATCGTTCCGGGCCACGATCTGGTAATCGTGCGCACCGGCGTCGATCCCGACGGCAAGCGCTGGGCCCAGGACCAGCTCGTGGCGGCCGTGGTCGAAGCGCTCGGCAAATAAGCCGTCGCTTACCGGCTTGCGGCATAGCGGATCGAACCCAACCTTCTGTAAACTTCAGCCCTTTTCACGCCGAGGCATGCCCGCTTGAACAAGTTCCAGGAAAGACTGCGCACACTCTCGCCTGCCGGATTGAAGGGCATCCGTCGCGGCATCGAGAAGGAAAGCCTGCGCGTGCGCCCCGAGGGCAGCCTCGCCTTGACCTCGCACCCTCTGGCGCTTGGCTCGGCACTGACCCATCCGCACATCACCACCGACTTCAGCGAATCGCAACTCGAACTCATCACCGGCGTGCATGCCGGCGTCGAATCCTGCCTCGAAGAACTCACACGCATCCACCAGGTCGCCTATCGCGCGCTCGGCGACGAGATGATGTGGTGTGCGAGCATGCCATGCGGATTGCCGGCGGACGATGTCATTCCGATCGGCCGCTACGGCCGCTCCAACGTCGGCCGCATGAAGACCGTGTACCGTACCGGCTTGTCGCACCGTTACGGCCGGCGCATGCAGATGATTTCCGGCATTCACTACAACTTCTCCCTGCCCGACAGCGTCTGGCCGATACCGGATTTCGGCGAACCGAACGAAGCCTACTTCGCGCTCATCCGCAATTTCCGGCGCAATGCGTGGCTGCTGTTCTACCTGTTCGGCGCGTCGCCCGCGGTGTGCGCAAGCTTTATCGAAGGACGCAAGCACGAGTTGCGCGAGCTTGCGGCGGGCACCTTCCATCTGCCTCACGCCACGTCGCTGCGCATGGGGCGGCTCGGGTACCAGAGCGACGCGCAATCCGCGATCGCGGTGAGCTACAACAACCTGGAGAACTATGGCGCGTCGCTATTCGACGCCCTCACCCGGTCCTATCCACCCTACGAGACGATCGGCATCCGCGACGGCGACGATTACCGCCAGCTCGCGACCAGCCTGCTGCAGATCGAGAACGAGTTCTACGGCAAGATCCGCGCGAAACGCGTCATCCGGCCGGGCGAGCGGCCGCTGCACGCATTGCGCGAGCGCGGCGTCGAGTACGTCGAGGTACGCCTGATGGATCTCGATCCGTTCTGTCCGATCGGCATCGACGCTGCCAAGATCCGGCTGCTCGACGTATTCCTGCTGTATTGCCTGCTCGAGGAAAGCCCCCCCGACACTCCCGAGGAAATCGCCGCCATCGGGCGCAACCAGAACCGGGTTGCCGCGCACGGACGCGAGCCCGGCCTGCGCCTTGAAAGGCGCGGCCAGGAAGTGGGACTGTTCGAGTGGGGCCAACAGTTGCTGGCCGGCTGCGAGCCGGTCGCCGCGGCGCTCGATGCCGCGCACGGCGTGGCTGCGTACGGCGACGCCCTCGCCGCCGCCGTCGCCGCGCTGGGCAATCGGGATTCCACTCCGTCCGCACGCGTGCTGAGGGAAATGCAGGAGCACCACGACGGTTCCTACACCCGCTTCACCCTGGCGCAGTCGCTGCGCCACGCTGCCGACATCAAACACCTGCCCCTTCCGGCCGAAGTGGAAAATCGCTTCGCCCAACTGGCCAGGGAATCGCTCGAGGAGCAGCGGCAGATCGAAGCGGCGGACACCATGCCGTTCGAGACCTACCGGCAGAAATATCTGGCGCCGGAACGCCTGAACGCGATTCCGATCCGGCGGCATAACTGAACGGCGGTTGCATCGGGGCGCCGGGAAGATTTGCTTTTAGTTCCCGCCCGGCCTCGCATTCGCCCGCATATTTTTCTAAAATCGGCGGATCACGCATTTGCGCAAGGCAGGACTACTCATGAAACTCTGGATTTTCGATTCCCAGGCATCCACGGACGATATCGAGGCGGGGTGCCAGGCGGCGACGGCACTGATAGAAAAACGCGGGATCAGCGTCGACCGGGCTTACGATGCGGTGATGAAGCGCAGCAGCCGCGCACGCTATGACACGCGCGCGGCAAAGGCATGGGACGACGCCGAAGACGAGGCATTGCGCGTAACCTATCACGGCGCCGAACCGGACGACGAACCTGTGCTTGGGCCAGCCAAGACACCCGAGCGCCCTGCTTAGCCCGTTGAACAAGATTGACGGGATGAAAGGCAGGACCGGCGTGTTATTCCTGTTTCTATCCTGTTAATCCTGTCTTGCTCTTCTTGCTTACTTCCTGAATGGACAGGATCAACAGGATTGACAGGATGAATACGGGACTGCGAAATCCTTAGCGTTGCATCCAGGTCGCGTCGGGATTGAAGCTCGTCAACCCGGCGGCCGTCACGGCGGAGTTCCTGCCCAGGTTTTTCTCGAAAACCACACCCTCGTGGTTGACGATGAAACTCATGACCCCGGAAGCGCCGTAACGCGCCGGATAGGCGATCACCGCAAAACCGCCGATCATCCTGCCGTTGACGACATAGTCGTACGCGCCGCCCGGTGCATCCGCGCCCTGGCTGGTGAGTATCCGGTAGTAATAGCCATGGTAGGGCGCAAGAGTCCTGTGCGCCGACTCCGCGTAGCCCTCGTTGGCCGCGGCTGCGAGCAACGGTCCGAGCGGACTCGGCCGCGCGCCGGCCGGCGCCTCCCAGTAAAGTCCATCCTGCTTGCCCGGCGAGCTCACGAACCGCTGCGCATAGCGCGGGATGCCGTCGCTCGTGCGAACCTGCGCGGCATACTCGTTCTCGGCGTCGACGATCGCAAGGCATACCTGGATCGCCGCGAGTTCATTCGCCCCGATGCGGCGGGCGAGGATTTCTTTTTCGCCCTGCCTGGCATCGAAACGCCAGCGGTTGCCGGATTTCACCAGCGGGATCGGCAGCGGCCATTCGTCATCGCCGATCAGCAGCGTCGCTTTCCGGTCGCCGTCGAGCACGATCTTGTTGGCCTCGTCGTATTCCCTGACGAAGGCTTCGCGCCTTTGCACATCCGCGACTTCGTCGCCTGAGTCGACCAGCTTGTGGCTACGCGGACCGAGGATCGACTGCAGCCTCTTCTGATCGTTCGCTTTCACCGCCGCGACCAGCGCGTTGACGCCCGCCTCGGGAGATTCGAAGCTTTTCTGCGCGGGCGTTGCCGCCATCGCCAGCGGCGCAATGGCACAGAGCGCGAACGCGCCGATCTCGCACAGAAACCTTTTCCAGCCATGCAGCTTTACTATCATTCGCAGGTTCACGGTACTTCTCCAGGACGCAATGTCGTTGTGGGCGATCGGTTGGTGACGCTAGCGCTGCTGACGCTGTCCATCGTTACCCCGGCGCTCGCCACCGCTTCCGTTACCGCCCGACGGCCGTTGCTGGGGAGCAGGCCTCGGCGCGGGCGCCGCGGCCTGCGGCCGGGATGCGGGACGCATAGGCGCTACTTGCTGGGAACTCTCGTGCCCACGCTGGCTGGAATCGCGCACGACCGGACCTTGGCCCACGCCTTCGAAAATATGCGGCCGCGCTTCGACGGTTGGTCGCGCCGGCACCGCGGGCGTCGTCGGGAGACTGGGGGCCGTGCGTGGCTGCGCGACATTGGGAAGAGTGGGGCGCGGCAAATTGCCCGCGCTCGGCAGCGGCACGTTGGGCGCTTGCGGACGAGTCATTCCGGGTGCGTTGGGCCGGTTCGGTGCATCATTGCCGGCGTTCGGTTGAGCCGGAACATTACGCGTTTCGATGCGGCCGGCGTTGGCACCATTCGGCCGGACATTGCCATCCGGACGCTGCTGTGCGCGATCGCGCTGATCCGGACGGTTGTCGCGCGGCTCCGGACGATTGTTCGGTCCATTGCGAACATCCGGCCGGGCGTTGGGGCCCTGCACCCGTTGCGGTTCGTTGCCGCGGAATTCGCGTCTCGCGTCGGGCCTCGTGTCGCGGCGGCCGAATTCCTGGCGCAGCACCGGGTCCCGATAAGGAACGCCGCGGCGGTGGCCTGGATCATGGTACCAGCCACCGGGCGGGCCATTCGGAGCGCGGGCAGGCGGACGGTAGTAGTAGTTGTTGACGTTCACCACGGTGACATGGCGATGCGGCCAGTCGAAGGCGCCGAAGAAAAATCCCGCGCCGATCGTAATTCCGGCACCCCAATAAAATCCCGCGCCGAATCCCGGACGCGCGTAATAGCCCGGCCACGGCCCCCAGTAGACGGGAGGGTATTCCGGGTACCACCACGGTCCGTAAACCACGGTCGGGTTGTAGTAAGGCACATAGACGATCTGGGGATTCGCCTGTTCAATGACGATGGTTTGCCCTTGCGGTTCCACGCGCACGTTTTCGTTGGACTGCAGGTTGCCCGCGGCCTGTGCCTTCTGGCGCAACTGCTGAACCGTGTCCATTACCTGCTGCTGCTGGGACAGAAATGCATCGCCGAGGCGCTCCATCCAGTCGAGCTTCTCGTCCATCATGGAGATGACTTGCGGAAAGGCGACCAGCGACTTGACGCTGGGATCCCAGTTGTTCTGCTCGACGGCCTTGACCGCCGCGTCGCCGCTGAGGCCGGGGTTCGCCCTGGACCAGCGCGCGGCCTGAACGACTTCGATCGGATAAGTCGATGCCATCAGGATCTGCGACAGCAGCGAATCCGGATAGAGGGCGACCGGAGCCAGCATCTGGTCGAGCTCCTGCTGGGTGAACGCGGACTGGGCCGGTGCGGAGTCCACCGGCCCCAGCTCGGTCGTCTGCGCGAAAACAACGGACACGCAAAGCAGCAGCGCGAGCAACTGCGTCGACAGGAAGCTTGCGCGTGCTTTCATGAACAACTCCTATTGTTGACCAAACGCAGGGGCCGTACTTCGCGCATCCGCGCCAGCGACAGTCCGGCTATCCTCAGACATGAAAGGTACATGAAAGGGATCGACAGGCACTCCGTGCGTTGCCGTGCAGAGTTTCCACGGTAAGGCACGACACTCGCTACCTCGATGGAGGCATGCAATCAGCCGGTTGGACAGACGCCGGTTCCGCCAAGTTTCAACCCGACAAAAAGATGTCGGAGCCAGGCATCGCAGCCAATGCGATCGTGACCGGCGTCAGGCCAGCCGGCCTGGGCGCCGGAATACTGGCGCTGGCAGGACCGACACATGTCCGGGAAGACGGGCAATGGAAAAAACAGCGTCGCGGGTCATACCGGGTGGCCGAACGCTGCTAGCACGACGATGATCAGTCCGCAGCATGATCGCGGCGAACGCAGCCGGCATCGATGGCGCCGGCCGGACCGTCTCCGGCTCATCCTGATTGCCGCTTTTGCGCGGCCGTCGAATCCGTTACTTGACGATTTCGATCAGCTCGACTTCGAAGATCAAAGTCGCACCGGGTTTGATGGCGGGCGGGGATCCCCGGTCTCCATAAGCGATAGCGGCCGGGCACACCAGGCGGCTCTTGCCGCCGACCTTGATCTCCTGAACGCCTTCGGTCCAGCATTTGATGACATTACCCAGCGGGAACGTCGCCGGCTGGCCGCGCTGAATGGAACTGTCGAACACCGTGCCATCCACCAGCGTTCCCTGGTAATGGACCTTGACCGTGTCGGCCGCCTTCGGCGACGGGCCCTTGCCTTCCTTGAGCGTGGTCACGATTGCACCCGATGCGGTTTTTTTCGCGCCGGGCTCTGCCGCCGCCTTGGCCAGGAATGCGGCGCCCGCCTTCTTTTCCTTTTCCGCCACGACCGCCGCACGAGACTGCGCCAGCTGCTGGATTTTCGGCTTGACGGTCTGCATGTCGACTTTGATCGTCCGCTTCAGGATGCCGTCGGACAGGCCGGCCTTGACGATTTCCAGATCGGATTCGCTCAGCGCGAAATCGTTCAGCGACTGGCTGATGGCAACACCGAGGGCATACAACTCCTTCTGCTCGTCGGTCGCAAGGTCCGCGGCGCGCGCGCCCGCATATCCGATGCAAAGCAATGCTGACAGTGAGACTGCTAGGGCTTTCATGAAGAATCCTTTTCGTTGGGAGCCGCGATAGTACCCCAGCCGGGGAAATTCACGAAGACGGCATCGATTGCCGCGACGAGTCAGCGCGATTGCGCTCCTTCGACATACTTGCGCGCCGTGCGCGGGTCAATGCCGGTCAGTTCGGCGACTTTCGCATAGGTGCCAAACTTGCGGTGGAGAATTGCGCAGTATTGCGCGAGCAGTTCCGTGGAAGTCAGTTCACCGCCGCGCATCCGGCCCACCAGCGCTTCGCTTTCATCCGTGACGACATCCGCGAGTTGGGGCGCATAGCGGCCTGTCAGCAGGATGCGCCGCACGGCCTGTTCCAGTTCGCGCACATTGCCAGGCCAGGCGTAACCACGTGGCAGATTCTTGTCGAGTGCCTCCGTCGCCTCGGCAACTAGTTCGGGGTTTTCCGCACCGGTGATGCGCACGACCATCAATCGGACGAGTTGGTCCAGTTCCTTCGGCGATTCCCCTATGCGCTGGCGCAATGTCGGCACATCGATCACGTCCGAACAAAGGCGGTAGAAGAAATCGTCACGGAACCGCCCGTCGCGGCGCAGCGTTCCAAGCAACCGGTTCGTCGCCGCGATGACGCGCCCGGCAAACCGCTTCTTCTCGTGCCCGCCCAGCGAAGTGAAGGCGCGCTCCTGCAGGACCTGAAGCAGCTTGATCTGCACCGGTATCGAGACTTCGCCGATCTCGTCCAGGAACAATGCGCCATGGGCGCTGCAGCGCGCGAACACGCCTTCGTGACCGTCGATCGCGCCGGTGAACGCGCCCTTGCGATGGCCGAAGAGTTCGGACTCGATCAACGACTCGGGAAACTGCGAGAGGTTGATCGCGATGAAAGTCTCCGCGAAGTTGGCGGCAAAGCGACGCTGCTCAGGCAGGTAGAGAATGAATCCGGAGCGGCCGATCGCAGCGGCGGCCGCCCCCTTGCCGGTGCCGGTCTCGCCGAGCAGCAGTGTAGAAAAATCTTCCATGCGATTCCACAACGCCGCTTCGTAGCCGCGCATGTCATGGGTAAAGACGTTGTTCCATAGCGCTTCGCGAAAGCGCTCCATGGACGCACATTCACCCACGAGCCCGAGGTTTATGAAATAGAACGCGCGCCGCAACTGGAAATAAAACGCGAAGTAGCGCACGGCGCGCTCCTCGGACAATCCACCGTTGACCAGATCCGCGATCGCCTCATCGGCGAACGGCACAGCAAGCGGCGCACCGCTCTGCACCGCCTGGCGTTCGATCAACGCATCGAGCTGCGGTACGTAGCGGTGGTAACACACATAGAGCAGCGCAGGTTCGAGCGCCGCGCGGTCTTCTGCGCCGAGCCGGCGAAAGGCTCGGCCGTCCTCATCCAGCCAGGGCTTGAGGCGCGGGGTCACGACCCGCGCCAGTGCCTCGCGGTCGCTCGTCAGATCACCGCGCGGCGCATCCGGTGCCAGACGGCCGATCAGTTCATGTCGTTCGGGGCTAAAGGGATTGCCGAAAACCACGCCTCCCAGGGAGGCGAAAAACTCGCGATCGGCGGCAACCAATTTAGTGTGTGCCATACAAAAAATGTACTCCTGATAGACACCTGATGCTAGCCAAACGTTAGTTACTCATAGGCAATTATTTAATAAACACATATAAAACAATAGCTTTATGTAAATGGCACGATCGGTGCGATAAGTGGTTTGTGACTCCAAGGGAGAGGGAAATGAAATTCGAACCAGCCGCTGCACTAGCCTGCCTGAGCTTGAGCGTTCAAATTCGCCGCGCGGCTCGTATCGCCGGCGTCGGCAAATGCCTGCCGTCGCAGATCGTGTCCAGTGCACAGCTCGAACAACGACTCGGTCTCGACGCCGGCTGGATCGAGCAGCGAACCGGCGTGCGCGAACGGCACTTTGTCAACGGGGAGACCGCTTCCGAGCTGGGCGCCGAAGCGGCGCGCCGCGCACTGGCAAATGCGGGAGCAGGCCCACGCGACGTCGACCTGATAATTTGCGCCGCCGGGTCCTCGGAGCAATCCATTCCCTGCACCGCAGTCCTCATCCAAAAACAACTCGGGCGCGGCGTTAGTGGGGTGCCCTGCTTCGATCTGAACTCGACCTGCATTTCGTTTCTCAACGGCCTGGATGTCGCTGCCAACATGCTTGCATCCGGCGCATACCGCGGCATCCTGGTCATCTCTCCGGAGATCTCCTCCTCATCGCTCAACTGGGATGAAGAGGAGAGTTGCGTACTGCTGGGCGATGGCGCGGCAGCGGTGTTCGTCACTGCGGCGGGTGCCGGTGATGGAAGCTACATGTCGCGTGCACGCTTCACCACGCTGTCAGAGGCCTCGGGATTCGCCGAACTCAAGGGCGGCGGGACTCGCTTTCACCCGAATGCCTCGTGCACGACGCCCGACATGAATCTATTTCACATGCAGGGCTCGCGCATCTTCAAGTTCACCAAGCGCCAGATGCAACCCTTCATGCTGGGCTACCTGGAAGAGATCGGTGAGAAGCCTGCGCACTTTCGCGCATTGGTCGCGCACCAGGCCAGCCTGTTCGCCCTGCGCTCCACGGCCAGGGCCTGCGGATTCGACGACACGCAGGTGCTGGAAAACATCCAGGATCACGGAAACTGCGTTGCCGCCTCCATTCCGATGGTGTTGCACGATGGTGTTGCAGGCGGCCGCATCCGCCGCGGCGATCGTGTGCTGCTCGCGGGAACGGCGGCCGGCGTGACCCTTGGCGCCATGGCGCTCACTTTCTGAATGGACGCCTTCCTCGCCAGGCTGCGCTTCGTGCTGCCGCTCGCGCTGATCAACACCGCCGGCTATCTGCTGGTGAATCATTATCCGTTATTCGCGCCCACGTACCTGCCGCCAACGCCGCTGGACAGCGCCATTCCTTTCCTGCTCTGGACAATCTGGCCGTATTTTCTGTTGATTTTCGCCGACTTCGTGCTGCCCTTCCTGGCACGCGAATATGCGACGTTCCGCCGCATGCTGACTGCCTATGCCGTGGCCATGAGCACGAACTTCCTGCTCTGGACTTTCCTTCCGACCGCGATCGCACGACCCGGCGCGCCGATAACCGACACAGTGTCGGCGACGGCTTACCGGTTGCTCATGGCGGTCGATGCTCCAGGCAACTGTTTCCCCAGCGGGCACGTCACCATCCCCGCCATTGGCATCTGGGCGTTGGCGCACGATTGGCCGCGACTGCGCGCGCCGCTCTGGGCGGGACTGGCCCTGCTCTCCATCAGCATCCTTACCACCAAACAACACAATGTCGCCGACCTGTTCGGCGGATTCGCGACCGCGCTGTTTGGAATCTCGGTCTCGGACCGCCTTTGCGCGTCGCGCAACCCGCGTCATGCCTAGCCTCGCCGGCGTGGCCTTGCGCAATATCGTCCGCACGCCACGGCGCTCGGCGATCATCTCGCTTGCCGTTACCGGCGGCGCGGCGGCGCTGGTCTTCATGATGGGCATGAACAACGGGCTCGCCGAGTTGATGGTGAGCAACTCAGTGGGACTGATGCTCGGCCACGTGCAGATCGACTCCGCCAAGGGGGAGCGCACTATTCCGGAGGAAACGGTGCTCGCCGCCGCCGACTCACTTGGAGATGTCGCCGGCTCATCCGGGCGACTCGAAGTACCGGCGCTCGTACGCCAGTCCGGCCAAGTAATGGGCATTGTCCTTTTCGGGCTCGACGCGCAGCGCGAAAAACACACGAGCAGCTTTCCATCATTGGTCGTCGACGGCGCGCTGCCTGCGGCCGATGACGCTGCAGGAGTCGCTATCGGCCTGCTACTGGCGCAGCGGCTGTCCCTCGGTCTCGAAGATTGGCTCGACGTTCTCTACATGAATGAGAACGACCAAACCGTCGGCGTACGGCTTCGCGTCCGTGGGATCGTGCGCACGGGCTCGGAAGATCTCGATGCGCGTCTTGCCGTGGTGTCGCTACCGCTTGCGCGGCTCTTCAGCGGTCGCCAGGGTTCAGGAAAGGTGGTTGTGAAAGCGATTGCCAATGGCAGCGCGGACGCCGTCGCGGCGCGCATTCGCGCCAGCCTCGATCCAGCGATCTATCGCGTGCGGACATGGCACGAGGTCTCGCCGTTCATGAAAGGGATGGTCAGCTTCCAGTACGGCAGCATCAACGTGGTATTGCTTGTGCTTTACGTCGTCGTTGGGGCCGGCGTGGCCGCCATCCAGTTGCTGGGCGTGCTCGGCAGGACACGCGAATTTGGCGTCTTTGCCGCCATCGGTTATACGCCGCACCGGATCGTCGCACTGGTGGCACTTGAGACATTGTTCATCGGGGCGATTGCAGTAGTGGTCGGCCTCCTCGCCGGCGCGGGTGCCGCGGCCCTCGTCAGCCACCTTGGCGGCATCGACGTGCGCATTGTCGGCGGGGAGAATCTGGAGGCGCTGATCGGCATAGACCCGCACCTCAGGCCGGTGCTCAATGCACGCACTTATATTTTCGCCATAGGCCTGCTAGTTCCGGTACTCGTGCTCGGAGGCGTGCTGCCGGCCCTGCGGGCAGCACGCATGACGCCGATGGAAGCGTTGCGCCGGCCATGAGCATCCTCGCCGCGTACGATCTGGTACGGCGCCACGAGCGGGATATGCCCCCATCGCTCGATCACGTCTCGTTGCAAGTTGCAGCCGGCGAATTCCTCGCGGTTGCCGGCCCGTCGGGTTCGGGCAAGAGCACGCTACTCGCGATCCTCGGAGGACTCGACCGACCGGATTCCGGCCGGGTGATGCTGGACGGCGAAGACCTCTACGATCGTGGCGCGACGGCGCTGACGCGGCTGCGCGCGAACGCCATCAGTTTCGTCTTCCAGAGCCACAACCTGCTGCCGACATTGACTGCGATCGAGAATGTCGAGCTTGCGGTGTACTGCAAACGCGGCGCCGCGGCACAGGCAAGCGCCTCTGCAAAGCAGGCGCTTGCAACGCTCGGCCTGGGTGCGAAGCTCGCGCGGCTTCCCGGAAGTCTGTCGCTTGGCGAACAGCAGCGCATAGCCGTTGCGCGCGCTATCGCCGTGGCGCCCAAGGTGCTGATCGCCGATGAGCCCACGGCAAGTTTGGATGGCGCGCATGGGGAACAGGTGCTCGAGGCGCTTGCGGTGTTGCGCCGTGAGGGTTGTGCGGTAGTGCTGGCCTCGCACGATGAACGCTGCCTGCGTCGCGCCGACCGCGTAGTGCATTTGCTCGACGGGAAGGTCATGCAATGAACTGCACCGCCCGCCTGCTAGCGAAACTGATCGCTCGCGTGCTCCCCGATCTGGATCTGGAACGCATTTGGAACCGCCTCGACGTGCAGGCACCTGCAACTGGCGAGACCCTCTTCGAGATTCGTCTCATGCGGTGGCTGCAACCATGGCGTCGCCCGCTCGCCACGGCGATGCTTGCCTTCTTTCTCGTCGGCGTATCGTTGGTGTGGGGCCTGGGCGCCATGCTGTACGCAGACCGCCCGAACGGCCTCATGGTCGCGGTACCGCTCCTGCTGGGAGTGCTGGTCCATGGGCTGTTCATCCTTATCGTGCATGAGTGTACCCACGGTAACGTTTTCGGGCGTACCGCGGACGATTGGGTTGGTAATGGCGCGATCGGATTGCTGCTGATGCCGTTCCTCGCCGAGCGCTACCAGATGATGCATCGGCTGCATCACCGCCGCGCGAACCAGGTCGGCGATACCAACTGGACGCCGTTCCGGCAGCGCCTGTTTCGACGTTCGCGCTGGCTCTACGCGCTCTACGAACTGGTCCCTATCCTGAACAACCTCGATCGCATTCGCGACGAAGTTGCGCGAGGCCGGCGCAGCGGGGTGCTGTTCGCTTGGCTGTGCGCCGTGGCGACTTACGCAATCTTCCGGCCCACTCTTGCGTACTGGCTGCTGGTCATGCTCGGCGTGAACACGATCAATGCACTACGGCTCTGGGTCGAGCATTTCGGCCACTACGCGGGACGCGTGTCAAATACTTACTACTGCCCTCTCGGCTTCGGCATTGGCAATCACGAGGTACATCACCGCTATCCGCGCATTCCGGCACTGGTACTCGCCGTCGGGCTCGCGCTGCGCCGAAAGGACTGCTCGGTATTTAAAGGCATCGGAAAGCTGCTATTCGACGAAGACTATGCGCACTTCCGCAGCTTCCAGGAAGACTTCACGGGAGACAACGTATGAACGTCGCAGCGCACCTCTGGGCCATGGCCGCGGGCGCGCCCCGCGCGACGGCACTTGAAGTTCAGTCGACCGGCGCGCGCGTCACGTTCGGCGAACTGGCGGATCGGGCTTCCGCGATAGCGCGCGGGTTGGAAGCCCTCGGCATAGGAAGGGGTGATCGCGTGCTGCTGATGGTACGACCGGGGGTGGACTTCGCAGCGCTCGCCTTCGCATTGCTCGGATTGGGGGCGGTCGCGGTGTTCATTGACCCCGGCATGGCGCATGCACATCTGGTGGACTGTATCGCGCAAGCGCGACCGAAGGCAATCGTCGCGGAGCGCTTGCTCCATGCGCTCTGCACTTTGCATCCGCGCGCACTTGCCGGCGTGCAAGCAAGGATCTCCGTTGGTTGGTGGCCCGGCATCGCCACCTTAGCGCGCCTTCGCAGGCATCCGCCAGCAGGTTTCGAGCCGGCGCTGCTTTCGCCGACCGACGATGCCGTGGTGGTCTTCACCAGCGGCGCGACCGGCAAGCCCAAGGGCGTTCTGCTGCAGCACTCAGTACTTGCTGCGCAACTGGAGTCGTTCAAGCTCTTGGGCAGCATTGGTAAGGGCGACGTCTATCTCGCCATTTTGCCGGTGCTGGCAATCTTCGGACCCGGTTTCGGCTGCTCCACCGTGTTTCCTGACATCGATGCGTCCAGGCCGCGCGCCGCCAATCCTCGCACGCTGGTCGCGGCTATTCGGCGTTACGGCGTCACGCACAGCTTCGGCTCGCCCGCCATCTGGCGAAAGGTCGCCGACACCGGCGCCCGACTGCCATCGATGCGATGTCTGCTCATCGGCGGCGCACCGGTGGCCTCGTCACTTCTTGCCAAGCTGGCGCCGTTGCTTCCGAACGGTAGTGTGCATACGCCATATGGCGCAACTGAAGCAGTGCCTCTCGCTTGTGCATCGGCGAGCGAAATCCTCAGCGAATCGGAGACGAATCGCGGCACGCTGGTCGGACGTCCACTGCCCGGTGTGGAGGTACGTATCGTTGCCATCAGCGATGGCCGGCTTGCCGAAGCCCGGGCGTTGCCCACCGGTGAGATCGGCGAGATCGTGGTGCGGGCTCCGGTGGTATCGCGCAGCTATGAGGGGTGCCGCGACGCTAACGCCCTCGCGAAGATCCCCGACCCCTTCGCCCATTGGCACCGAATGGGCGACGTGGGTTGGCTCGACGACGCGGGTCGCCTATGGTTTTGCGGGAGGAAGTCCGAACGGGTCGGAAGTGCCGGCGCGCCCCTCTTCACCGCATGCGTCGAACCTCGCTTCGAGGTGCACCCGGCGGTGCAACGGGTTGCGCTGATCGGTGTTGGTGGCAAGGCGATCCTGGTCGTCGAACTGCGGGACGGCGTGAAAGCTGACGCCAAGTCAACGGCCGAAATACTGATGCTGCGAGGCGAGCTACCGATCGACCGAATACTGTTCAAGCGCCGCCTGCCGCTCGACACGCGCCACGCCGTCAAGATCCTGCGCGGCGAGTTGGCGCGTTGGGCCGAAGGGCGGCTCGCATGAGCAGCGTCACGGCAGTGACCGGCGCTACGGGATTTCTCGGCAGGCGGTTGTGCGAGACACTCGTTGCACGGGGCGAACGCATCGTGGCGATGGGAAGGGATTTCTCGCGCTTTCCGCAACTGGACGCAAATCTTTGCCGGCAGGCGCCGTGCGATCTTGGCGACCGGCAGGCACTGAGGGTCGCGCTTGCCGGCGCGGACGCGGTGATCCATGGGGCGGCGTTGTCTTCGCCCTGGGGACGCCGCGCGGACTTCCTGCGTGTGAACGTTGCCGGCACTGAGGCGCTGCTCGATGCCGCAGGACGCGCGGGCGTGCGGCGCGTCGTGCATGTATCGAGTTCGAGCGTGGTATTTGATCTGCGCGACCGCCTGGAGGTCGCCGAAAACGCCCCGCTGTCGCAGCGCTTCCTGAATTTCTATCCTGAGTCGAAGGCGCTCGCCGAAGATGCCGTGCGCGCCGCCACGAACATCGAAACCGTGATCATCCGTCCGCGCGCAATCTTCGGCCCGGGAGACACCGCCCTGCTTCCGCGCGTTGTTGCACTCGCGCGCAGCGGTAAACTGCGCGTGGTCGGGGACGGCAACAATGTGCAGGATTTAACCTACGTCGACAATGTAGTCGAGTCGCTACTCCTGGCACGCCACGCTCCCGCCGCGGCGGGACACACCTACTTCGTTACCAACGGCGAGAGCGTACGTCTGTGGGACCTCATCGCCAAGGTTCTCATCGGCCTCGATCTTGCGCCACCGGCGCGACACGTACCGCTGCACGCGGCGATGGCCTTCGCTAGCGCCCTGGAGTCCCTGCACCGGGCAATGCCCCAGCTGGGCGAGCCGCGACTGACCCGCTACACGGTTGCGCTCCTGGGCTGCAGCCAGACGCTCGACATTTCGGCTGCGCGCCGCGACCTGGCCTATTCGCCTGCGGTGAACATGGCGACGGCCGTGGCACGCACAATCGCCTGGTTCCGCAGGAACGCGCATGTCTGAAGTTGCACTCACCCTGCGGTGGGCGGGCAGCTGCCGCCATCCGCAAGGAATGGTGTTGCAAGGCGCGAGCTGGCGCCCAAGCCTGTTCCCTGCGCTCTTTGGCGTATTGCGCCATCCGCGCCATGGTGTGACCCTGTTCGACACGGGATACGGCGCGCGCTTCCAGCAGGCCACCAAGTCCTTCCCGGAGCGCCTGCATCGCTGGCTGACGCCCATCACGCTTGCGCCTGGCGACAGCGCTTCGGAGCAGCTCTCTCGCGCAGGTATTGCGCCCGAATCGGTCGCGCGCATCGTACTCAGTCACTTTCATGCAGACCACATTGCGGGTGCGCGAGATTTTCCCAACGCCCGTTTTGTCGCCAGCCGGGCGGCTTGGGATGCGGTCCGGAACCGCGGCGCGATCAGGTCCACTGCACGAGGATTTCTGCCCCAATTGCTGCCTGAGGACTTCGAGGCGCGCGCCACGCTTCTTGACCCGCACGACTTCCGCGCGCCGGGCATCGGCGAGTTCCGGACAAGCCACGATCTCTTCGGTGACGGCAGCGTACGCCTCATTCCGCTTCCTGGGCATGCTCGCGGCCAACTCGGCTTGCTGGCGCAAACTGCGCGACGCCGCCGGTTTCTGGTCGCCGACGCGGCCTGGACGACTGCCTCATTCCGCGACGGCCGCCCGCCTCATTGCCTGGCCGGGCTAATCTTCGACGACGCATCCGAGACGCGGCGTACGCTCCATCGGCTACGCGCGCTATGCATTGCGGAACCCGAGCTGGACATCGTCCCCTCGCATTGTGCGCACAAGATGAGTATTGAAATGGGTACAGAGTAGCGCGCAATGTTCGATCGCATCGTACAGGATCAAACCTATCATTCTTTCGCCGACGGCCGGGCTTTCCTTGGCATCGAGAATGCCGCCGACACGCTTTCGAACACAGCGTTTCTCCTCGTCGGCGTTCTTGGTCTGATGTTTCTGTGGCGCGAGCGAACTGCCAGTGCGAGCCGGCGATTCGTCGTATCTGAGGAAATGCGCGCCTACTGGATATTGTTCGGCGCGGTGGCGCTGACCGCTTTCGGTTCGGCGTACTACCACCTAGCGCCGGACGATGCGCGGCTGATGTGGGACCGGCTGCCGATGAGCCTTGGATTTACCGCACTGCTGGCTGCCACGGTGTCCGAACGCATCCGCCTGACATGGGGACTGAAGCTGCTGCCACCCCTGGTACTGCTTGGCGCCGGCAGCGTGATTTACTGGCGCTGGACGGGAACCCTGCTGCGGTACGCGGTCGTGCAGTACGGTTCCATTGCCACCATCCTTGCCATCGTCATATCATTTCGCTCGCGTTATGCGCACGCGGGCCGTATCTTCGGCGTGCTCGCGTTCTATGCGGCGGCCAAGGCAGCCGAAGCACTCGACGCGACGATCTATGCTTTCGGCCATATCGTCAGCGGCCATACCTTGAAGCATGTGCTCGCCGCACTGGCCGCCTGGTGGCTGCTGGACACGCTGAAGCTGCGCGAGCCGCGATGAATGACCAAGTCTCCCACCGCAGCGCGGGATGGAGGAGTGCCATGAATGCAAGGCAAGTCTCGTATTCGGCCGCGGCTCCGGGCGCACTGCTCGCGTTCCTTATTGCACCTTGTGCCGACGCGGCAACCGATGCGGACGATGAATCCCGCGCCTTCAAACCGGCACTCAGGCATGAATTCTCGATCGGCGGAATCAGCCGCGTCGGCCAACGCGACCCGGGTCTGGTCGGCGGCGGCAACGGCGGCAACGGCACCTCGGTCAACTACGACGACGGCAACCTCAACTACGGCCGCGGACTGGCATCGTTCGCGGTACAGGGCAGGTCGAATCTCGCCGCAAGCACGGATCGCGTCGAAGTGGAAGTCGAAGCCGTGTATTTCTACGACTTCGTCAACGCCGACGGCGACACCGACTTCCGCGATTTGAGCGACAAGGCGCGTGATCGGGCCGGCCGCGGCGTTTATCTGAACGACGCCTTCGTCGGACTTAAGCAGGACATCGGTAATGCCAGGCTGAGCCTGCGCCTGGGAAACCAGCGGCTGCGCTGGAGCGACAGTCCCTGGTTCGGCCAGAGCATCGCGCCGGTCAATCCGATCATCGCCTCGCGCCGCTACCAGCCGGGCAACACGGCGAAGGATGTCGTCGCCGCCGTGCCCATGCTGCATGCCCAGCTTGTCACCGGATCGAACTGGACGTTGTCGGGCTTTTACCAGTTCGGCTTCCGTCCGACCGAACCGGAGGCGGCGGGCACTTTCCTGAGCGCCAACGACTACTACTCACCGGGAGCGCGATACATCCAGTTGGGCGGGGGATCGCCGCAGGTGCCCGACACGGATGCTTCCGTCAAGACCGCGGTAACGCCGTTCGGTTCGCGGGTACCGCGTGGTGGCGACCGGCTGCCGGATTCCGCGGGCCAGTTCGGCCTGCGCATCGAAACGCCGGAGTTCGGCGCGGCGAAGCTCGCGGTCGCCGGCTATGCCATGCGGGTGAGCGCGCGCGAACCCATCGTCAGCGTCCACACCGGCACACTGGGTGGCCTGCTCGGCGTGACTGCGCCGGATTACACCTCCAGCGGCAGTTACTTCCTCGAGTATCCGGAACATGTGAACATCGCCGGCCTGTCCGCTCGCATGAAGCCGGCGTCGTTCACCCAGTTGAATCTCAACTATTCGATGCGCTTCAATCAGCCCTTGCAGATCGACGACCAGATCCTGATCACGGCCGGCCTCTCGCCCGCCGCCGCGATCGGTGCATGTACGCCGAATCCGGCCAGTCCGGTTTGCACGGGCACGCTGGCGGCGCTGAATCGCAATTCGGTTGTCGCCGTGCGCGGCGGCATCACCTTCGCCAATGCCGGCGGCTTCTTCAACACAGAGTTGAGCGGATACGAACGCTTCGATGTTTCGCAATGGGCGATCTCCGCCGTGCAAGGCTTGCCGCCCGTCCTCGGCGCAACGCAGTGGTATGCCTCCGCGGAGGCCGGCGGAATTTACATCCACGGATTCAAGCCCGGGTTCCTGGACGCCAGCGTGAGTGTGCGGCCCGATGACGCAGGCGCGCCGAGGAACGGCTTCGCCACCCGCTCGGCCTGGGGTTACCGTCTGTTCTCCAAAATCGATTTTCCCGACGTTGCCGGGATGCGCAGCGTCGCGCCTTCGCTGACCTGGATCCATGACGTGCAAGGCAACGCACCGATCACGCTGGGCACACTGCTCGAAGGCACCAAATCCTGCATTCTTGCGGTCGAAGCCGGCATCGACGCGTCGCTGAGCGCGCGCATTTCCTACCGCGCGTGGCTTGGCAGGGGCAACGACGCGGACCGCTTCACGGATCGCGATTTCGTCGCTTTCTCGCTGACGCGAAAATTCTAGGACGTCCGTGCCAGCGACGACAGCAGCAGCGAAACCCGACCGCAAGGCAGTGATCGCCTGGGCATTCTACGACTGGGCGAACTCGGCGTTCGCGCTGACCGTAGTCTCAGCCTTCTTTCCGCTGTTCCTCAGGCAGTTCTGGAGTGCGGACGGCGACTCCGCGTCCAGCACCTTGCAGCTTGGCATTGCCAATTCGGCCGCCAGTATTGTCGTGGCCTTGCTCGCACCGATGCTCGGCGCGATCGCGGACCGCGGATCGGCGAAGAAGACCTGGCTGGTCGCGTTCACCGCCATCGCCGTTGCGATGACCGCTGCGTTGTCGCTGGTGGCGCACGGCGATTGGCCGCAGGCGATCGCGCTATTCATCGCCGCCTCGGTCGGGTTTGCCGCGGCCAATATCTTCTACGATGCCCTGATTGTCGACGTGACCCGCGGAGAACGCCTGCACTACGTTTCGTCGCTAGGTTTCGGCCTGGGTTACCTTGGCAGCGGGCTGCTGTTCGCCGTCAACGTGATGATGACGTTGTGGCCGCGGTACTTTGGCCTGGCCGACAGCGCCCAGGCTGTGCGCCTTTCCTTCGCGCTGGTTGCGGTGTGGTGGGCGGTATTCACTATTCCGCTCATGTTGTTCGTTTCCGAATCACGCGGACGCAATCGCACGAGCGGTCGCGCGGCGGTCGCGGCCGGCCTGCGCCAACTCGCTGCAACTACGCGGCAACTGCGCCGCCATCGCAGCGTAGGGTTGTTCCTGCTCGCCTACTGGTGCTACATCGACGGCATCTACACCATCGCCCGCATGGCGGTCGACTACGGCATGGCACTGGGCTTCGATCCGCACAGCCTGGTCGTTGCGCTGCTCATCACGCAATTCATCGGCTTCCCGGCGGCCATTGCTTTCGGCCATGCCGGCGAGCGGCTGGGCGCGAAGCCCGCCCTCTTCGCCGGCATCGCCGCCTATGCGGGCGCCACGATGTGGAGTTATTTCATGACCGAAGTGTGGGAGTTCTACGTACTGGCAGCGCTGGTCGGCCTGGTGCAAGGCGGCGTGCAGTCGCTGTCGCGTTCGTTCTACGCCCGCCTCATTCCGGCCGGCCAATCCGGGGAATTCTTCGGCTTCTACAACATGGCCGGCAAATTCGCCACGGTGCTGGGTCCGGTACTGGTGGGAGTCGCCGGCGCGCTCACCGGCAGCCCGCGCCTGGGGATTTCCGCGATCCTGTTGCTGTTCATCGTCGGCGCATTACTGTTGTCCCGGGTCGAAGACAGCAATGGCCTACACTGATTCCATACTGCCGGTCGAACGGGCGGGCATGCCCCGCGACGATTTCGCGCTCCTCGATGCTATTGCGCAAGCCGACCTGGTACGGCGCAGGGAAGTCGCGCCGATCGAACTGGTGGACGCGGCGATCGCGCGCATCGAGCGCCTGAATCCCGGCCTCAACGCGATAGTGACGACGCTGTACGACGAAGCGAGGCGGACCGCGAGGGGCAACTTGCCATCGGGGCCTTTCAGCGGCGTGCCATTCCTGCTCAAGGACAGCCTTGCATCGTATGCGGGTGCACGCATGACCTCGGGCTCGCAGCTGCTGCGCAACCATATCGCCAGGCATGACAGCGAGCTGGTCACCCGGTTGCGGCGCGCCGGATTGATCGTGCTCGGCAAGACCAATTGCGCCGAGTTCGGCCTTCTGCCGACCACCGAACCGCAGCTGTTCGGCGCGACGCGCAATCCCTGGGATACACAACGCACACCGGGCGGTTCCAGCGGCGGATCGGCGGCCGCCGTGGCCGCGGGCATGGTGCCCATGGCGCACGGCAGCGACGGCGGCGGGTCGATACGCATCCCCGCATCCTGCTGCGGCGTATTCGGATTGAAACCTTCTCGCGCGCGCAACCCGGTCGGACCGGACCAGGGCGACGTGCGCAGCAGGCTCGTGGTGGAACACGCGTTGACGCGTTCGGTACGCGACAGTGCGGCATTGCTGGATGCAACCAGCCTGCCCGAGCCCGGCGATCCCTATCGTGCACCGCCGCCGCAGCGGCTCTTCCTGCAGGAAGTCGACGCCGATCCCGGAAAGCTGCGCGTGGCCTTCAGCGACAAGGCGTTGACTCCCGTTCATCGCGATTGTGTGCGCGCGCTGCAAGATGCCGTTACGCTGTGCCGGGAACTCGGACATGAAGTCACGGAAACGCATCCGCCCATCGATTATCAGCTGGCGGCGCAGGCCTTCACCACGCTTTGGACTGCCGGGTGTGCGGCCACCATCGACGGCATCGTGCGTCGCAATGGCAGGAACATCGATTTCGGCGATGTCGAACCGCTGACCTGGACGTTGTATGAAATGGGACGGCTGGTCAGTGCCTCCGACTACCAGTTCGCCATCGTGGAATTGCAGCTCATATCGCACCGCATCGCGCAGATGTTCACCGCATGCGACATCCTGCTTACACCGGTGCTGACCGAGCCGCCGCCACTACTCGGCAGCTTCGACGCGCCGGCCGGCGATCCACTGGCCGCGCTGTGGCGCGCCTGGGCGTTTGCCCCCATCACCGGCATATGCAACTTCACCGGACAGCCTGCCATGTCGGTACCGCTCTACTGGACTGCGGAAGGAATGCCGATCGGCTCGCACTTCGCCGCCGGTTTTGGCGAAGAAGCCCTACTTTTCCGGCTGGCCGGCCAGCTCGAACGCTGCCGTCCGTGGGCGGGGCGCTGGCCATCGGCACGGGCACCAGGCCGGACAACATAAACACCGATATCGGCAACGCCCGGAAAGAGATCCGGCTGGCGATGCCGCACTATCTCCTGACGTTCATTTCCGGGCTCTTGATGTTCAGCCCGGAAAACACGAACTTCGCATACGCGGCGCGGCCGCCGCTGTCGATCGCATGCCCGTTGGCCTTGCACCAGGCGGCCAGTTCGCCTGGCTTGATATTCATTTGCGTCGGGGATACGCCGCTTGCGCGAAGCTCGCCCAATTCCTGGTTGTAGTTTTTCAGAAAGACCTTGTAGTCGCTCGGCATGGCGTCGCCGTCGACGCAAAGGGCGCGGTACTCGGAATAGTCCTCGCGCGATATGAATCCCACGACTGCTGGTGTCTTAGCCATGACTGACCTCCTTGTTGCGGTTTGTGTCTTCAAGTTTGCAAAACCACCGCGATCGGCACGGTATTCCCATCGCGGTCACGAACTGCATGACAGCATCGAGCACCCTGCCCGGTTGCGCGCCCAGTCCGGCCGGCGCTGGGCAAACTGGTCGCGGCCGGCCTGATCGTCATACGGACGGCGCAGCACCTCGAGCAATTCGTGGATGCCGGCGTCGTCGCCCTGCTCGGCGCGGTCGATCGCCTGCTGCGCCAGATAGTTGCGCAGCACATAACGCGGATTGGCAGCGTGCATGCGCGAACGTCGCTCGGTGGCCGGCATCGCATCGCTGCGCACACGCGTGGCATAGCGCGACAGCCAG
>WNFL01060457.1_pt1 | contig 60762 bp, 44 predicted proteins | sample 5400361 | NCBI WGS metagenome assembly WNFL01 (sample SAMN13153351, study PRJNA577476) | soil metagenome | isolation source: 40 cm soil on Douglas fir-dominated hillslope | place: USA:California | collected 2013-09-17 | reverse complement strand
CCGAGCGACCCGAGAGTAGGGGCGCTCTTCTCGTTTTTTCTCGCCGTAATCTGGCATCGCTCGCTGCAGCTTGCGCAGACAAAACCGACGGCAAACTAGATTGCGATGGAAAACACCCTAGACGAAGCCGCGCCGCGCAGATTGATCGGCCGTGCTTCGATCGCCGTTGCTGGAACCGTATACCAACAGTGCCTGGCGTTCCTGTCGGGACTGATCATCGCCCGCGTCATCGGGGCGCCGGATTTTGGAATTTTCAACCTGGCCCGAAATCTACTGGACCTGACCGCAATAGTGACGCGATTGGGACTCGACGTAGGATTGCAAAGGCATTTTGGCGAGAGTAACGCCGCGCAGGACCGCACTGCGCATGTCGCGGCGCTCCGGCGGGTCCGTCTCCTGGCAGGCACATTCGCGCTGCTGCCGGTGATTGCCGTAGCCCTCGGCCTGGGCCGGGTTCTCGAGGCGAACGTCTATCACTATTCCCACTTTGCCGAAATCCTCCTTTGTCTGGCGCTCGCGCTTCCTTTCCTGACCGATATTGCCGTACTGGGGGGCGCGTACCGCGGTATTCTCAAGCTGGCACCGTCCGTGGTTGTGGAATCCGTTTTGCTGCCGACCATCCGCCTCGCGGCCATTCTTATTTTTTTCCTGATCGGATGGCGTCTCTGGGCTGTGGTCGCGGCAACCACCCTGGCATCCTTCCTGGCTTCGGCATTTCTCGCGATGCGCGCGCGCTCCGATTTTCCCGGCGGCGCGCCCGCCCTGGCGCATTCGTGGGAAGACGCATTCCGGGTGATGCGTTACTCCAGTGTCCTGGCGGCGGGAGTACTCGTCGGCACGCTGACGTCCAGCATGGACATCCTGATGTTGGGTCATTTCGCGACCGCACGGGAACTGGGACAGTATTCCCTCGTGAAGATGCTGCTGTTGCTGATGGCGGTGTTCGGTCCGGCTTTCACCCAGGGCCTCGGCGCATTGGTCGCGGCGCGGCATATTCAGCGAGATTTTGCCGGCATGGTGCGCGTGATGTCCTTGAGCGCCAGGCTGGTTACGCTGGTCACGCTGCCCATCTTTGCGATTTTCCTGTTCTGGGGCGCGCAGTTGACGCCCCTGTTCGGCTCATCCTTTGCAGTGTCTCAAAGCGTGGTGAGCTGCCTGGCCGTCAGCCAGTTCGGTTTCATGATTTTCGGACATTCCGGCTGGGCCCTGTCGATGACCGGGAAGCACTTCCTCGAACTGAAGATCCTTTCGGTCGGCCTGATCGTTTCCGCGCTCCTCTGCTGGTTCGCGATACCGGCGTACGGCCCGCTTGGGGCCGCAATCGCGACATGCATCTCCATGACAATCGCCAATCTCGCGAGGGTCTTGTTCGTTCGCCGCTTCATCGGGGCGTTCCCGTTCGGCAATGACGTCTTCGTCATCACAGTGACAGGAATCGCGCTTGCGTGGGGCAGCCATGCGGTAGTCGCGCAGCTTTCCCTGCCTCCGGTTTGGGCCGGCGTCTGCGGAATCGGAGGCTTTGTCCTGGCATATGGCGTTGCCTGCTGGACCCGATTGCTGCGCGAATCGGAGAAGAGCGGCCTGCATGGAATGTTTAGCAGTACGGCAAGAATTTTATTGAGCAGGGCGGTGTGAACGCTTTGTGCAAAACGATCATGTGGCAGACGGATGCAATGCACCAGGAGTACTCATGACAATGGCGAACATATTCCATTCAACTTTTTGGCTGACTCGAAATGACGACTAAAGAGCTTGCCCGTGAGGGCTTGAAACATCTGCTGCCTGCTGCCCTGTTCTGGCGATTCCTGGCGTGGAGAATCGGGCATTTTGACCCGGAACTGCAGTTGATTCGCCATATGTGCGATAAAACCAAGGTTTCGATCGACGTCGGCGCGTCGATTGGAAGCTACACCGTGCACATGCTCAATTACTCCACGAAATGTTATGCGTTCGAGCCCAGGGCGGATTCGGCGGCCTACCTTGTGGGAAGGTTGGGCGCCCGCTCGAATCCCCGTTTGCGCGTGGAAACGGTGGCGCTATCGGATCGCAGCGGTGATGCACAACTCAGAGTCCTGGTGAACGACCTGGGACGCAGCAGCATCGAAAAGGAAAACTGCGTCGAACAGTTGGGCGCGGTCAAGGTCTTGACGGTACCGATGAGGCGCCTCGATGACTACGACGCCATCGAGCCTGTCGGCTGCATCAAGATCGATGTGGAAGGTCATGAGGAGGCCGTTTTGCGCGGTGCCGAGCGCATTCTGCTCCGCGATCATCCGTCCCTGATCATAGAAATCGAAGAACGGCATAAACGCCACTCGGTCAGCACGGTCCGGAATTTCCTCGGAGGGCTGGGTTACAGGGGATTTTTTTTCCGTCGCAATCGTTTGCATCCGATCGAATCGTTCAGAGAGGATGAACACCAGGATGTTTCCAATATTGTCGGCAACATCAATAAAGAAAATAAATACGTCAACAATTTCCTGTTCTTCGCCAGCGAATCGCTGCCGAAGGTACGGCACTTGATAGACGACAACTGAACGGTGCCCGGGAGAACGCCATGAGGATCGCACTTCTAGCGCTGCATTTTGCAGAGTATGCCGGTCGACTTGCGCTCGGCCTTTCGGACAAGCACGAGGTGCTGCTCGTGCTTCGTTCAAGCAATGCCCGTGACGAGCTGACGGATGAATTGCGCGAACTGCTTTCCAGAAAAGTCACGATGCAATTCCTCGAGCCCCGCAGGAAACGCGATCCCCGCATTCTCGGCACCGGTTTTCTGCTGAATCGGATCCTGCGGGAATTCTCGCCCGAGATATTGCACATCCAGGAAGTCCACCCTGTAATGGTGGGATGGACGTTATTCTCGTATCGCACGCGCATACCGGTCTTGATTACGGTCCATGACCCTGTTCATCACTCCGGCGGTCTGTCCAAGCATGGCTGGCAATGGAAGTTCGTTACCTGGTACCGCGGCCAGGCAAGCAGGCTGATCGTGCACGGACCGCGCATGCGCGCGGAACTCGAAGACCTTGACCGTGGGATCGCGGGACGAGTCGACGTCGTTCCCCACGGCATACTCGGCCGGGCGGATATCGACAGGGATATTTCGGGCCACGAGCCGGGAGCCTTTCTGTTCTTCGGCCGCGTGCTGGCTTACAAGGGTTTGCGCTATCTGCTGGATGCCGCCGATATTCTGCATGGTCGCGGATATGCTTTCAGGGTGATCGTGGCCGGCACGGGCAGCGACCTGCAGCTTCATCGGACGCGAATTGCATCCACTCCCTGGGTCGACCTGATCGACCGTTACATTCCCGCGGCGGAGGTGCCAGGCCTGTTCCGCCGCGCCATGGCCGTGGTATTGCCGTATACCGACGCGACACAGAGCGGCGTGGGCGCAATGGCATTCGCCGGTTCACGGCCGGTTATCGCTAGTGACGTAGGCGACGTGCCTGATGTCGTGATCGATGGCCAGACCGGATTGATCGTCCCGCCGCGCAATGCCAACGCACTAGCTAATGCCATGGAGAAACTCCTGGCCGATCCGCGGCTGCGCGATTCGCTGGCGACGGGCGCCTCCCGATTCGCGGCGGAGAAATTGTGCTGGTCGCGCATCGCCGAAGGAACGGAGGGAGCTTACCGTCGTGCGCTCGACGCGCGTGTAGGCCAACGTATCGAGGCGGTTCGGAATTGATCGGGAACCGGACCATGCATCCTGTCACGCTTGGCGTCCTGCTGGACGGAAGAATCCAGGAAAACTGGGCGCTCGAGTCTTTGCGCCAGGCCCTGGCCGTGCCGGGCGTCAGATTGGCGGCTGTGGCCATCGCCCGCGGGATGGTCCATGAATCGTTTGCCTCGCGCCTGCACAAGGTTTTTGACCGCATCGACAAGACCATTCGATGCCGGCGGGAACGGCTGTTCACCCCGATCGACGTCGCCGCGCAATTCGAAGTCCGGCTTCTGAATATCGAAGTCACCCGTCACAATGACGGCTGGTGCCTGGACGACGCGGGTGCCGCGGCTTTGCGACAGTGCGAAGTCGATGTCTGGTTGTGTTTTGCCGCCAGTCCGCCACGCCGGCCGATGAATCCTGTCTCCCGGATGGGTGTTTGGGGCATCGAGATCGGGAAGGATGTATCGGCGACGAGCATCTGGGGCGGTGCCATGGAACTCGGTGCCGGCAGTCCGGTGACCATGGTCGGTATCGTCGACTACGTATCGGGGGACGGACCGCTGTACCAGACCTTCGGCGCGACCATCACGAACTCGGTTCGTCGCAATCGCCTGAATGCACTGCACAAGGGAGTAAGTTTCTTCAGACGCATACTGCAACACCTGACTCTGGACGGGAATGCCTGGCGTCCCACACCCCGGATGCCGGCGCCCGTGCACTATCCCGCGCTGCGCGATCCGACTGTTTCCGCAGTCGGCCGGCTGTTCTGGCGTTTGGCGTCCAATGTGGCAGCCACACGTTTGCGGTCACTGAACTGGCGGGACCAGTGGCAAGTGGCGTACTACTTCGCCGATGAGAGCGAGACGAACCTCCGGTTTGAACGATTGCGCTACCTGGTGCCGCCGAGGGATCGCTTCTGGGCCGATCCGTTTGCCGTCGAGCATGAAGGCCGGTACTTCATCTTCTTCGAGGAAATGCCTTTCCGGACGCAGCGCGGACGCATCATGGCGATCGAGGTGTTCGAAAACGGCGAACCCGGCGAACCGCAAGTCGCCCTCGAGCGCCCCTACCACCTGTCGTATCCGTTCGTCTTCGCCTGGGAGGGCTCGCTGTACATGATGCCCGAGACGGCGGCGAATGGAACAGTCGAGATTTACCGATGCGAGGGGTTTCCGCTGCGTTGGCGCCTGTACCGGATTGTCCTCGAAAACATCAGTGCGTACGACGCCACCCTGTGGAAGGATAACGAACGCTGGTGGATGTTCGTCAATGTCGCGGAGCCCGGAGCGGACAGCAGCGACGAACTTCATCTTTATTGGAGCGCGACCCCGCTCGGCCCATGGACGGCGCATCGCGCCAACCCGGTTGTTTCCGATGTGCGTCGCGCCCGCCCCGCCGGACCGCTATTCTCGCGCGACGGGATACTTTATCGACCGAGCCAGGACTGCTCGCGGGCCTATGGGCACTGTGTGCTGATCAATCGCGTGGATGTCCTGCGCGACGACGCATACCATGAAACCACTGTTGAGCGAATTTCACCGGGCTGGCGCAAGGATATTTTGCATGTTCATACGCTGGGCGGAGCCACGCGCCTGCGGGTTGTCGACTACCTGGTAAGCCGAAAACAGCGGTTCTGACAGGGTGCGCTTTAGCGCGCGGCGCGGCTGTCGACGTCCAGGCCTGTCACGCTGCCATAGAGTACTGAAGTCGGCTGGCCAAAAGCCGTGTGATAGTTGGCAAGCTTGAGGTAACAACCCATCCCCTTGTAGAGGGTGGGACCCCGGTGAGACAGCTTCTGCTCGCCATTCACCCATGCATCGAAAAACCCGTCGGCGCCCGACGACCATTTCACGTGGTATACGAACTCGTACCAGACGTTCTTTCGGACCGGACCAGCAGGCGCGGTGAAAAACCCGGGATGGGTGCTATCCTTTGCCACCGTTGTCCCGCCGAAGCCACCGAATACGAGGCCGCTGCCGGGTTGATCGTAGAGGGTGAAGTTGCCTTGCCCGGTTGGGCCGGAATGGTGGAAACCCGCGAGGGCATACCAATGCCGGACGGTGCCGGCGGGCGGAGAAACGTAGTCGTCCGGAAACAGAATCGAAAGTTCCCACCACTGCTCACGACCTTCCGAACAGCCGGTTGTCTTCTCGTCGATAGCGACATCGTTGCGCTCATGCGGTCCACTACCGGAAACGTCGCTGTCACCGGGTTCGGTATGCAGCCGCAGCGCCCTCCTTCCCTCAACGCCAATGTTGACGATATTCGCGCGATTCGTGCCGGCTCTCTGTTCCACCCACCAAACGCCGTCATCGGACGTTCCGTCTCCCGAGGCGGTCCTGAATTGGCCCGCTCCGAACCTGGCGGAAAATCTCCGCGCCATTCTGAGTTTCCTAACTTCACGCGCCCCTTCGCCAGGACGCATTTCCGAGAACCTTGGCGCACCTTGAGCATCTTGCCAAAGATAGATATCCGCCTGGCTGCCGACCGGCATAAGGACCAGGCAGATCGCCAGTAGACCCTTTTTGGTCATGACGCATTTCCGAGCGTCAAACGACATAAACGGTGTACGGCCGCGCATTCGCTGCCTGAGGTTTATTTGGCAATTGCGCTAGCCGCCAGTCAGAGTTTTGGACAGCATATTCGCTGCTGTTGCACGTTACGTGCGACGCCGACTGCCATTTCGCCACCATGCGCATCAAAGGGGCAGGGCCACCCGAATTCCGTCCTTTCTGACAATGCGGCCGGATACACCGACTACAGTGTGTTGGCGGGGACATTTTCACAACGACGACATTTGCCCCGACCTTCGAGTTCTCTCCAATGGTCACTTTGCCAATCATCTTTGCTCCCGCGTTGCTCGTCACGTTAGGGAGCTCGGCGTTCTGAATCAAGTAATCTGAATCGCGAATCATGTGGGCTCTACGTCGCCCCTTGAAGCTGCGCCGCGCTTTAGATGTTTCTTCAGCATCGATTTCCCCCGGCGGATCCCGCGGCGAATCCAGTAGTCGGCGGCCGAACTGAAAACGATGATGCGATCGTTGGACCTCGTCAGGTTCGCAAACCGATACTTGAATGGTTCGGATCCCACGGTGAAGTCGAACTCCTGCAGACCTTTTCCGATGGCGTCATCCAGGAGATATTTGAGCAGGACTTCGCCAGGGGACCTGGAGGCAAACTGGATGTCGAAGGCAGGCTTGTACCAATAGAAACGACCCCGGTACTCGAACCCGAAATGAAAAGCCAGCGGAGCGCCGTCGAACAGGACCACGTCGAATCTGAGCCAGCCGTGGCGGAAGGCTTCGGCGACCAATTCCCTGTAGAAGAATTGCTGTGCGGGATCGAGAAACTGGCTGGGCGAGTCCGTTTGCGCCCGCCTGGCTTTGTGCTGCTCGAAAAAAATGTCCAGATATCCCAGAATCTCCTGTTCGCTTGCACATTGGCGGAATCGAAGGTCCCCCGCTTTCTCGAAGTGTCTGGTGTGCCTCTTCAGGCTGGACTTGTTTGCCGCCTTTCGATCCGCCTGACCATCCCCCAGAATCCGCACGGGGGCGTCCGCCTGATATTCAACCGTGATTCTCGCGTCGCGGTTTTCAAAGTACTCCAGAATGCCGGCCTTGTTGGGAGAATGGCCGGGGAAGTGGGACAGGTCGATGCGATGGAAGCCATTTGCGCCGGGGTTCATCTCTTCCAGGAGCGCATGCAGCACCCCGGGAACATCGGGATCCGTTATGAAATCGCAGTAGTCAGAGGCATCGTTGACGCTTCCGATGAAGCAGACGCGGCTGCGCAACTGGCCGATCGGCCCCATGCGCCGTGCGATCATCATCGGCGCAATTCCCACCAGTCCGGAGCCCACATAGGCCAGGATCACGAACAGTTCATGGGAACCGCGGAACGCTTTCCACCAGCAGATATGCCATGGAAACGTCTGAAACACGCTGTGGGTCTGTGAGCGCTCCAGCAGGGCCGTCCATGCGGCTTCCAGTTCCGGGAGATCCTCCCACCTCTCCAGTCGAACCGTGCGAACCCGGCTCGGGCCATGCCTCGACGCCGTCCCTTTCCCTTCCCGTATTGGCGTATCGATGATGTGGTCCGCGCGATTACGCTCCCGGCGTTCCAACGCTGCGTGCGTCGAGTATTTCATCGCGAGCCGGTCTTTCCCGGCGTCAGCCGGTTGCGCAATTGTTCGGGGCCTGAGCAGCTCGCGGGGCAAGGGTGATTCACCGGAAATGAAAAGGCGTGAATGCCGTGACTATCGTGACTGTCGTAACGGCCGGAATGGACCTAATCTTTTTACCCCGGCGGTAACGACAGTCACGTCGTCACGATAGTCAGCGCTGTAAAAGTATCGCCAGCGTACCGATACAGGTCGTCGTCGCCGGGTGCGCCGGCATGATCCGAATGGATCATGCGGGAGGCAGGTTCGTCGGGAGCGGTTTGAATGTCGTAGCGAGTAGATTGGCCATAGCAGCGGCGCTTGGAGTCACGCAGGCCGGCGCCGCAACCGTCCACACCGCATTGCCATTCGATCCTGATGATAGGGACACGAACTGCATGAAGCCAATGACACCCGTCGATGACCGGCCGGTATTCGAGCGTGCCATGGCACGCCGTCTCGCATGAATAGCGCGCTGATGCAGCATGGGATAACGGCGCAGGCACAAGCGCATCCCGAGGCGACGGCCGTGGTATTCAAGGATACCCGCCTAACCTACGGGGCGCTGGAAGAAGCGTCCAACAAACTCGGGCACCTGCTGAAAGACGCGGGATGCCGGCGCGGCGATCGGGTCGGATTGCTGATGCCGAAGATGCCCGCGGCGATCGTGGCCATGCTCGGCGTGCTGAAAGCCGACGCGATCTATGTGCCGATGGATCCGGCCAGTCCCGCGGAGCGGCAGGCACGGGTGCTGGAGATCAGCGACTGCCGCTGCATTCTGGCCGCGGGCCCGGTCGAACAGGGTCTGCGCGAAACCCTGGCGGTTGCGACACTTCAACAACGCCCCATCATCGGCTGGCTGGACGAAGATTTGCCGCCGCCAACGGATCCCGCACCGGCGTTTTCCCTGCGCGACCTGGCCGCCTTTTCGGCGACCAGCCCGGCAACCGCCAACCGCGGCGACGACGTGGCGCACATCCTTTTCACGTCGGGATCCACCGGATTGCCCAAGGGCGTGATGATCAGCCACGGCGCCGTCGTACATCTCATCGCGTGGGCACGGGCCTACTTTGGCATCATCCGCACGGACCGGGCCTCCCAGCATCCGCCGTTGCGATTCGATGTGTCCACTTTCGACATCTTCGGCACACTCTGGTCCGGCGCCGAATTGCACCTCGTGCCCGCCGAGCTGAATCTTCTGCCGCACAAGCTCGCGCAATTCATTCGCGACGCCCGGCTCACGCAGTGGTTCTCGGTGCCGTCGGTGCTCAACATGATGGCGAACTTCGATGTCCTGCTCCAGGACGACTTCCCGGATCTGCGCCGGGTCCTGTTCGCAGGAGAAGCGATACCGACGCCCACGGTGATCCACTGGATGCGCCGGCTCCCGCACGTGCGTTTTACCAATCTGTACGGCCCCACCGAAACGACCATCGTGAGCAGCTATTACACGCTGCCTCGATGCCCGGCCGACGAGCGCGAGCCGATTCCCATCGGAGTCGCGTGCGACGGCGAGGAACTGCTGGTCCTGGACGAGCAATTGCAGCCCGTGGTCCCCGGCAGAATCGGTGATCTCTATATCCGCGGAGCCGGCCTGAGCCCGGGCTACTGGCGCGATCCGGAAAAGACGCATCGCGTATTCCTCCCCTATCCCGGCGCAACAGACCCCGGCGACCGGATTTACCGGACCGGGGACCTGGCGCGCTGCACGACGGACGGCCTGTTCCATTTCGTGGGCCGCGCCGACACGCAGATCAAGAGCCGCGGCTACCGCATAGAACTGGGCGAGATCGAGGCGGCGCTGCACTCGGTTTCCGACCTGCGGGAAAGTGCAGTGCTGGCGATCAAGTCCGAAGGCTTCGAAGGCTGGCTGATCTGCTGCGCCTATGTAGCGGCACCGGGCAAAAACATTTCCGTGGTGAACCTGCGCAAGCAACTGGCGCGGCTGGTGCCCGGTTACATGATTCCGGCGCGCTGGATGTGCCTGGACGCCCTGCCCAAGAACGACAACGGAAAAATTGACCGTCCCCTGTTGAGGAACCAGTTTCTCAGTACCGAAGCCCGCCCGGCCGCAACCCGGATGCAGGCAGCGCCGTTGCCCGAGCACGCCCGAGGCACGGATCGCATGATCAACCCGGCGTCAGAACGGCATTGAAAAAAGGAACAGCAAGTGACTAACCGCAACGCAACCATCGAGCGCCTTGGCGCTCTGTTCACCGATACATTCCACATCGAAGTGCCGTCCGCGGATACCGATCTGCTCGAGACCGGCGTACTGGATTCGCTCCAGTTCGTGGAGTTGCTCCTCCAGCTCGAGCAGAACTTCGACCTCCGCATCAAGATCGACGACATCGACCTGGAAGATCTGCGAACGCTTGCGCGCATCGCCCGGCTGGTGGACGCGAACCGCGAAGCGACCCACGCCCCGGCACTTCGACAGTTATCGAGCGCTGCCGATTGAAGCGAAGCACGGCGCCGGCGGCAATGCTTCGGACTTGCGCGCCACGCCAAGGTGTAGAGATGCAAAAGCAAACTGGCCACGCAGGAACACGACCCGATGCGTTCCGACCCTCCTGAACAGTTGGCCCGCCGCAATGGTATGGACGCCGCCATGGCGACGATTCGCGTTTTCGCCGAGGACGATGTCCCCGCCGCCACGGCCCTGTTCGCACGCGTTTACCCGGAATACCGCTGGCATTCACAGGATGCGTGCGAAGCCTATTTCCGCGAGATGCTGTTCGACAATCCGTGGCGCGATCCGGAAATCCCCTCCTGGGTAGCCGAGGAGGATGGCCGCATGTCCGGCTTCTATGCGGTGTTGCCGCGACGAATGCTGCTGCGCGGGCGCCCGATTCGAGTGGCGGTGGGCTGCCAGTTCATCATGGCCCCCGACAACCGCAACAGCCTCACGGCGCTGCAACTGACCAAAGCCTGCATTTCGGGACCGCAGGATCTTACGCTTGCCGATGGCGCGAACGCGCAGGCACGCCGCATGTGGGTTGCAATCGGCGGAGCCGCGCCAATGCTCTATAGCCTGCACTGGACGCGGCTGTTGCGTCCCACCCGGCACGCGCTTTCTCTGCTGGAAAGCCACGGCGCGATCACACGCCCGGTCGCGCTCGCTGCACGCCCGTTGTGCGCAGCAGCCGACGCACTGTTCGCCCGCCTTCCCCCGAACCGCTTTCTCCGGGAACACCGCGATTTTTCCGAAGTCGCGCCGGATCCGGCCGAGATGCTGTCGCATTTTTCCGACTACACGGGCGGCAGTGCACTGCAGCCGGTATATGACCCCGGCACACTCGCCTGGCTGCTGGATCAGGCGGCGCGCAAGAAGCGCCATGGAGAACTTCGGTCGCATGCCGTGCTCGGCAACAAGCGCCAGTTGATCGGCTGGTATCTCTACTATCTGAATGCCGGCGGCGTGAGCGAAGTCGTCCAGATTGCGGCACGGGACGGATGTTTCGACCAGGTCTTGCAGCAATTGCTGGTCGATGCCTGGAAAAACGGGGCGGCAGCGGTGCACGGACGCGTCGAGCCGCGTTTCATGCAGGAATTGTCCGACCGCCACTGCTGGCTGCGGCGGGAAGGTCCATGGACATTGATCCACTCCCGCAACGCCGAGATTGTGGCCGCCATGGAACAAGGCGACGCATTTCTCAGCCGGTTGGAGGGCGAATGGTGGCTGCGTTTCGTCGGCGGTTGACTGCCCCGATGGGCAGAAACGATCGGGATTCCCCAGGCTCCGGCGACGGCGCGATTGCGTCATCGTGAAGGAACCTGTCAATAGAACGGGGGAACTAGTTCAAATGGCACTCCTCAAGCGCGAAGTTCTGTTATCTGGGGGCGTTAATTTGCGGCGATCGACCGCAACGAACTGCCTGGCGTGCGCATGCTGCATGACACATGAATCAGCGCAGTTCGCGGCGGATTACCGTGTACACGGATCGCTTGCTGCGCGCCCTGGAAAACGAGCAATGAGGCCCTCAGGTCTATGAATCTTCAGACGCACGCACTGCACTATCTTCTCGCTCTCCCGCCGGACGTGTCGTTTCGGCAGGACTCGAGGCCCGCAACACTCCCGACTTCCGATCTGGCGCCTGTAACGACCGCCGAACCCTCGGTCGTCATGCAACATCTTGTGACCTTCTCCACGGATCGGCCGCACGAGACTTCCGCGGAATTCAGGATCGGGATTCGTTCCATACCGTATCTGGCCGACCACGGTTTTCAGGACATGGTCGTGCTGCCCGGGTCGTTCTACATTGAAATGGCCCGGTGTGCGGATCGCGTCCTTTCCAAGCGTATTCCATGCATCGTACGCAACGTACGTTTCTTCAAACCCATTATTCTTTCGGCAGAAGACGCCTTCATACAGGTCGAAGTGAGGGACTGCGGCGACGGCCGGGTTGAATACACATTCTACGAAGCGGGTATCGGGGATGGCAGCGCCCGGCAGGTCGCCGCCAGGCTCGAGATCGACCGGACCGCGTCAACGCCCCCTGGACAGGCCGCGGACGCGTTTTCGATCGAAGCATTCCAGGCGCAGGCTCATGCCGTGATCGACTCCGACCGGTTCTACCAGCGACTGCGGCAAAACGGTAACCAGTACGGGCCGCGCTTTCAGAATGTCTCTTCGATCTGGCGGGCGGGCGATCAATCCCTGGGGAGACTTTTCGTAGCGCGCCAGGACCGGGAAATCGCGCCGCATTTCCTGCACCCGACGCTGCTGGATTCCATGACACAGTTGCTCGCACCCTTCATCATGGAGAAGGGCAAGACCTTCATATTGCGATCGATCGCGAAACTCGAAGTGACGGACTTCGATTTCCCCGACGCGTTGTGGGGTCACGCCACACGGCTGACGCAGGGTGACGGCGAAGGTTCTCTGGGCAACGTCCGGATCTTCGACCAGTCGGGCAAACAGTATTTGCAGCTCTCCGGGGTCGCCTTCACGCTTCTGGACCGCGTCGACATGGCCGACGAAAAGACGGCCGCGAATCTGTGCATCGCCTCCAACTTTACCGCCGAGCCGCTGGAGGATTCCCTGAACTTCTGGGGCGGCCATTTCGGCGTTCCGATCCGCACGGAATTCTCGCCCTACAACCAGATCTTTCAGCAGTTGCTGGACGCGGGAAGCGCGTTGCGCAGGAATCGTGACGGCACCAACGTCATCCTGCTGGGTCTGGAAGAGTGGGCCGTCGGGGACCGGCGCGCGCTCATGACGCTCGCGAAGGAAAAGGCGGAGCAATGCTTCGGGGCTCGAACGAGATGCGTATTGCCCAACGGCCTGGAAATCGTTCATTTGAATCAGTACGAGACGGACTATCTCTACAAGGAGATTTTCGAGGATCAATGCTATCTGAAGCATGGCATCCGCCTGCAGGACGGGGATACGGTGGTGGACATCGGCGCCAACATCGGGCTCTTTTCCCTGTTCGTGATGAGCCGTTGCGCCAATCCGAATATCTACGCCTTCGAACCGGCTCCGGTCGTTTACGATTTCCTGAAGGCAAACTGCGACGCCTACGGATCGAACGTGCGGGCGCTGAACGTCGGCGTGTCGGACAAGCCAAAGACCGCGACGTTTACCTTTTATGAAAATTCCTCGGTCTTCTCCGGTTTTCATTCGGATGAAACCGAAGACCGCCAAGCCATTCAATCGGTCGTGCGGAACATCCTGAACAGCGAATCCGTCGCGGGAGAGTTGGTGGAGGAATACGTCAACGAGCTCACCGCCGACAGGCTTCATCGCAAGACTCACGAGTGCCAACTGACATCCGTGTCGCACATCATCCGGGAGAACCGGATCGACCGGATCCACCTCCTCAAGATCGATGCCGAGAAAAGCGAGCTCGACATCATCAATGGCATCGAAGACCGCGACTGGCCGAAGATCGATCAGATCGTGATCGAGATCCACGACCGCAGCCGCGAGGCGGTCAAGCGAATCGAAGATCTGCTGATTGAAAAGGGATTCCGCTGTACCGTCGAACAGGAAACATTGCTCGAGCATGCCGGGTTGTTCAATTTCTATGCGACCCGGGGCGAGGCCGTTCACGAGATGCATGTCGGGAATGTCGAAGCCGACCACACCGGAAGGGGTCAGGCGCGCCATGCGGCAAGCAACTTGCAGCGCAATACCCAGGACTTTTGCGCCGCGCTGCGCTCGTTCATGAATCAGGCTGCGGCACCTCTGGTCCTGTGTTTCTGCCCAAGGAGCCCGGCTGCGGAAGCCGACCCGGAACTCAAGGCGGTGTTCGACGATGCCGAGCAGGCCTTGCTGTCGGAAGTCGGCGCCATCGCCAATATTCACACCATCGGTTCGGCCTCGCTGTCGCGGCGCTATCCAGTCCGCGACTACTACGATCCGCACAGTCATCAAGTGGCTCATATCCCGTACACGCCGCAGTGTTACGCCGCGATCGGGACCGCGCTCGTCCGGACCACCTTCAACCTGGGTAGAGACCCCTTCAAAGTGATCGTGCTGGACTGCGACAACACGCTATGGAAAGGCGTTTGCGGCGAGGATGGCCCGTGGGGAATCGAAATGGCTGCGCCCTTCCGCATGCTGCAAGGATTCATGATCGATCAAATGAACGCCGGCATGATGCTGTGCCTGTGCAGCAAGAACAATGAAAAGGATGTGCTCGACGTCTTCGAGCAGCGGACCGATATGCCCCTGAAACGCGAACACTTGGTTGCGTGGCGCATCAACTGGAACAGCAAGTCGGAAAACATCAAATCGCTTGCGAACGGACTCAACATCGGGTTGGACAGTTTCATATTCATCGATGACAACCCGGTTGATTGCGCGGATGTCAGGATCAACTGCCCCGGTGTCTTGACGCTGCAATTGCCGCGGGACGCGGAATCGCTCCCTCAGTTCCTGAATCATATCTGGGCGTTCGATCACACGGCTTCGACCCGGGAAGATCAAAACCGCACCAGGATGTATCAGGAAGGCACGAAGCGGCAGCAGTATCGCGAGCAATCTTTGTCCTTGACGGATTTTATCGACGGGCTCCGGCTTCGCATCGAGATTGCAGAAGCAACGGAAGATCAACTCGACCGTGTATCGCAGCTTACGTTCAGAACGAATCAATTCAACTTCACGGCCGTCCGGCGCTCGGAAAACGAGATCAAGGGCTTCCTGAAGCGTGACGGTACCCACGCTCTGGTGGTTCGCGTGGCCGACCGGTTTGGCGACTACGGGCTGGTCGGCGTCCTGATGTACGAGACAGCGTCCGACCGTTACAAGGTGGATACCTTGTTGTTGAGCTGCCGGGTCCTGGGCCGCGGAGTGGAACACGCGCTTGTGTCGCGGCTCGGCCAGCACGCGGTCGAGCAAGGGAAACAGTTTGTGGAATTCTCTTATCTGCCGACGGGAAGGAATTTGCCGGCACTGGAGTTCATCACGAGCATTGGCGACCAGCACCGCAATGCGGCCCATTCATCCTGGATCTTTCCGGCGGAACACCTGGCGAACGTGGCATACGATCCGGATGAAAAGACGCTGGTCGGGCACGAGGCGCCGATAGCCGTCAGTCCGGAAAAACCCGCGCCCCGCCCGGCATCGGCATTCGGTTTCGCCGATCGATCCGGGCGCCTGCAGGAGATTGGGGAGAGCCTGTGCGATGTCGACCTGCTTGCAAAGGCCATCGAGGAATACCGGTTCGCAAACCAGGCTGTCCCTGCCCCGACGGACATGACACTTGGCAACACGCTGGAAACGGCGCTCGCGGGCATATGGAGAAAAGTCCTGGGCAGGCCGCGTATCGGAATGAACGATAACTTCTTTGAAGCGGGCGGAACCTCGCTCAAAGCCGTCCAGGTGATTGCCATGATCAGGAAAGAGCTGAAGCAGACGCTGTCGATCGTCAGTCTGTTCGAATGCCCGACGCTGGCCCTTCTCGCCGCAAAATTGGGTGAAGCGCCGGGCGAGGACCGCGTCGCGACCTCGACTGCGCAGGCCGCCCTGCTGCGGGGTCAGCGCAGACGTAACAAAGCAACGAGACAGCACGCCGCCTGACATGGAATTCCGGCGAATCGGCGTTCTTGGCGCGGGCAACATCGGCATCGGCGTCGCAACCGACCTGGTTCTTCACGGGGTATCCACGGTGCTGGTCGATATTTCGCAAGACATATTGAAACGCGCCCAGACCGAAGTACTGAACAACGTGCGAGTCGCGCCCATGTTCCTGAAGACGTTGCCGCGGACTACGCGGGACGAGGCCTTGCAACGCATGGTTCTGACGACCGATCTGAAGGATGTGGCGTCCTGCGACTTCATCATCGAGAACGTGACCGAGGACTGGGACGTCAAGAAACCGCTCTATGAGAAGCTGGATCGCATCGCGCCTTCCGAGGTCTGTTTCGGGGCGAATACGTCGTGTATTTCCATCACGCAGATAGGCAGCGCCACCAGGCGCCCGGCCAACGTGGTGGGCATTCATCTCATGAACCCGGTGCATTTGAAGCCGACCGTCGAAGTGATTCGCGGATTCCACACCTCGGATGGCACCGTCGACACGCTGCTGCAGTTGTTTTCCCTGCTCGACAAGGACGCCATCCTCGTCCAGGACCTGCCCGGTTTCGTTTCAAACCGGATCTCCCATTTGTTCATGAACGAGGCTGCCTTTGTCTTGCAGGACAGCGTGGCGACGGCCGACAAGATCGACTTGATCTTCAAGAAATGCTTCGGGCACAAGATGGGGCCGCTGGAGACGGCGGACCTGATCGGGCTGGACACGGTGGTGCGTTCTCTTGATGTGCTTTACGAAAGCTTTCAGGATCCGAAGTACCGATGTTGTCCCCTGCTGAGGAAACTGGTGCATGCCGGCTGTTTGGGACGCAAGACGGGGAAAGGCTTTCACGTTTATCCGGACGCATGAAACTTGACGCACAAGGAGAGGGCAATGAATTCAGCGGTGCAGACGACACGGAGCAACGTAGCGGACGAGGATCCGGCAGGAAAAGGAAATGAGGAAGGTCCCCGGATACCGGGCCTGCATCAGTCGCCGTCGGGGAAATCCATGAATACGGAAGCCGAAAAGGAAATCAGGGAAACCGTCAGGGATTTCATATTGCGCTCGATCAGCATCACGCGACTGGATGATGACGACAACCTGTTTGAATCGGGAATCGTCAATTCCCTGTTTGCCGTACAGTTGATGACGTTCATCGAAAAATCTTTTGCCATAGAAGTGGGAATGGACGACCTGGATATCGAGAATTTCAAGTCGCTCAACGCCACGACCGCCTTTGTGCTGAAAAAGAACGGATGGCGCAATGGGTGATCTTCACAGCGCCTGGCCCGCCGCGGTCACGCAAGCCATCGGCCGCAACTCCCGTATGCGGCACCTGTTGACTGACGAGCAGGAGCGCCGGCATAAGGACTTCAAGGCATTCGTGGCCTTGAATGTCGAGCCGTTTGCCGGGCAGTGGGATCGGGAGCAAAGGATTCCTGACGCTGTGATAGCGCTGTTGGCGAAGTCCGGTTACCTGGGCTGCTGCCTGCCGCCGCAGTATGGTGGGCAGGGATGGGACACCGTCACGTTCGGCTTGCTGAATGAAGCCCTCGGCAGAGGCTCGTCAGCCCTGACGGGTGTGCTGACGGTTCAAGCCATGGTTTCCATGGCGCTGCTGAAGTGGGGCAGCACCGAGCAAAAAGAAAAATGGCTTCCTCCTCTGGCCAGGGGAGAGATGATCGGGGCCTTTGCCATGACGGAGCCTGGCGCCGGGAGCGACATCCAATCCATGGCAACCGGATTCACGTCCGAAGGTGACCATTTCATTCTGAACGGTCACAAGAAATGGATAAGCTGCGCCCAATTCGCCGCGGTGTTTCTGGTATTCGGAAAACTGGATCAACGCCCGGTGGCCTGCCTGGTTCCCAGGGATAGTCCCGGTCTCAGAGTTGAACCGATCGATGATCTGATGGGCTTTCGCGCGGCCGGACTGGCCGAGGTCCATTTCGACGACGTGGAAGTGCCATCGGCGAACCTTGTCGGCAAACCTGGTTTCGCCCTGTCACATGTCGCACCGGTTGGCTTGCACCACGGGAGAATCAGCACGGCCTGCTCCGCGGCGGGGCTACTGAGAGGATGTTTCGAAGACAGCGTCGCACACGCTGCCATGCGAAAGATCGGTGACAGGAGCGCCGGTGGCATCGGGATGATCCGATCGCTGATTGCCCGAATGGGCACCGATCTGGAGGCGGGAAGCCTGCTGTGCCACAACGCCTGCCACGCGGAAGACGAACATCTTCCGGAAGCCTTTGAAAAAACCTTGATGGCCAAATATTTTACGTCGAGGGCTGTCGTGCAGGCGGCGTCCGATGCCGTTCAGATCCGGGGAGCCTCGGGCTGCCACGGATCATCCGCGGTGTCCCGGTACTACCGTGACGCCAAAATCATGGAGATCATCGAAGGCACCACCCAGATCCATGAGGACATCCTGGGGAAGATTTTTGTCGATCAGGCAGGCAGGGCCGGCAAATGACCAGACACGGCGGAATTCCAGTCGCGACCAACCCGCTACGCATCGCTACGGATGCCGATCTCGCGAAGATCGCTCAATTCAACCAAACCGACGCGGCGTTCCCGGATGACGTCACGCTTCAGGAATTGATCGAGGCGCAGGTCGACAAGCATGCATCCGCGACGGCCGTCATCTGCGACCACGACACATTTTTCGGCGTGCAGTCGCTCACTTATTCGCAGCTCAATGACAAGGCCAATCAACTGGCGCATCTATTGAGGGCCGAGGGTGTCGGGCCGGGACACATCGTGGCGTTGATGGTGGAACGGTCCTTCGCCATGATCATCGGCATTCTCGGGATCATCAAAGCCGGAGCGGCTTACCTGCCGGTAACGCCGGGCAATCCACCGGATCGCATCGGCTACCTGCTCAAGGATGCCGGCGTCAAAATCCTGTTGGTGCAGAAGACAGCCAGTCAGATCGTTTTCGGCGGGCTGATCATCGATCTTGAAGACCCGGACATTTACCGTGGGTCAACGGCCAATCCAGTCATCCTGAACAAGCCGCGGGATCTGGCCTATGTGATCTACACGTCAGGATCGACCGGCAAACCCAAGGGCGTCATGATCGAGCACCGCTCCCTCGTCAACCGCTTGCACTGGATGCAACAAGGCTACCCGATCGGTGAGAGCGACGTCATTCTGCAAAAGACGCCCTACTCTTTCGATGTCTCGGTGTGGGAACTTTTCTGGTGGGCCCTGCAGGGCGCCAGGCTTTGCTTCCTGATGCCCGGCGGGGAAAGGAACCCGCTGGCCATAGTTGAAACCGTCAGGAAACACGGCGTCAGCGTCATGCACTTTGTGCCGTCCATGCTGAACGTGTTCCTGGAGTATCTGGATGTCAAGGGTGCCGGCGCGCTGGGAAGCCTGGCCTCGGTGCGGCAGGTGTTTGCCAGCGGCGAAGCACTGGCGCCCAGCCATGTCAAAAAATTCAACGACATTCTGAGCGGCAAGACCGGCGCCCGGCTGACCAACCTCTACGGACCCACCGAAGCGACGGTCGACGTCAGTTATTTCGATTGCCCTGCGCACAACGATTTCGAAAAGATTCCGATCGGGCGACCGATCCATAACACCAGGTTCTACGTCATCAGGGATGGCCGGCAGGTGGCTCCCGGCGAAGCCGGAGAGTTGTGCATTGCCGGCGATGGCCTGGCCAGAGGCTACCTGAACAACGCAGCCCTGACCGCCGAGAAGTTCACTGACAATCCCGTCAACCCCGGTGAAAGAATCTATCGGACCGGAGACATCGCCCGCTGGTTGCCTGACGGGAATATCGAGTATCTGGGCCGGGAGGATCACCAGGTAAAGATACGGGGATTGCGCATCGAACTGGGCGAGATTGAAAACACGATCAGGGAATACCCCGGGATCACCGACTGCGTTGCCGTGGTCAGGACATACTCGGAAAGCGTCATCCTGATCCTCGCCTTCGTGGTCTGTAAATCCGACCTGGAGATCGAGGGGCTCAAGCACTACCTGAAACAACACCTGCCCGATTACATGATCCCCAACCGGTTCGAAAGAATCGATGAAATGCCGTTGACGCCGAGCGGAAAAGCGGATCGCAAGGCCTTGCCGGAACCGGTCATCTAAATGAAGCACTCATAAACGCCGATGAATAACGAACTCGATATAGCGATCGTCGGAATGTCCGGCCGCTTTCCAGGCGCCCGCAACGTCGACGAGTTCTGGCATAACCTGGCCTCAGGGATCGAGTCGATTACGCGGTTATCCGATCAGGAAATCCTGGATTCCGGCGTGCCCGCGTCTTACCTGAGCAACCCGAGCTACGTGAAAGCTGCGCCGGTCCTCGACGAGCCGGGCCATTTTGACGCCGGCTTTTTCGGCTTCTCGCCGATGGAAGCCAGGAGCATGGATCCGCAGCACCGCATCCTGCTGGAGCTGGCTCATGAATCGCTCGAGCATGCGGGCTATGACCCGGATCGCTATCCAGGACGCATCGGCGTGTTCACCGGATCGGCCCTGAACACCTACTTTACCAATGTCGGGCTGAACCGCCGGTTGGCCGAAGAGTACATCCCCACGCTCATCGGAAACGACAAGGATTTTCTGAGCACGCGGATTTCCTACAAGCTCAATTTGAAGGGGCCCAGCATCACGGTTCAAACCGCTTGCTCGACCTCGGTGGTCGCCGTCCACCTGGCCTGCCAGAGTCTGCTGAGCGAAGAGACGGACATGGCCCTGGCCGGGGCCATTTCGGTGCGCGTTCCTCACCGTGCCGGTTACTTTTATGACGGTGGTGGCGTGGTCTCTCCGGACGGGCATGTCAGGGCGTTCGACGCCAAGGCGAATGGCACCGTGTTCGGTAGCGGGGGCGGCATCGTGGTACTGAAGCGCCTGGCGGACGCCCTCTCCGACGGCGACACCATTCACGCCGTCATCAAGGGTTCGGCTGTCAACAACGATGGTTCGGAAAAAGCCAGCTACACGGCGCCCAGCGTCAACAGCCAGGCCGACGCCGTGGTGGAGGCCCTGGCCAAAGCCGGGGTCGAGGCTGACAGCATCAGCTACATCGAGGCCCACGGTTCGGGAACGCCCGTCGGGGATCCCATCGAGATCCGCGCCTTGACCAAGGCGTTCCGCGCTTTTACGCATCGCTCAGGTTTCTGCGCAATCGGTTCGGTAAAAACCAATGTGGGGCATCTCGACGCCGCGGCGGCAATAGCCGGCATGATAAAGACGATCCTCGCCCTGGAGCACCGGCAACTTCCGCCGAGTCTGCACTTCGGCGAAGCCAATCCAGAGATCGATTTTCCCGGCACGCCGTTTTTCGTGAACACGCAACTTCGGGAATGGACCAGCGACGGGCCCAGACGGGCCGGCGTGATGTCAACCGGCATGGGCGGAACGAACGCGCATGTCGTCCTCGAGCAAGCGCCCGAAGCGGATGCTTCAACCGATGCCAGTCCTCCTTTCTTGCTAATTCTGTCCGCCAGGACGCAAACGGCCCTCGACGAGGCTACGCATCGTTTGCGGGAATTCCTGAACCATAACGAATCCGTGAACATGAGTGACGTGGCTTACACCTTGCAGATCGGACGCAAGGCATTTGCGCACCGGCGTAGTCTGGTCTGTGCCGGCCGCGAAGACGCCATCGCCGCCCTCGGCCAGGAAAACCCGAAGCGGGTTCTTTCCGGGCGGGCGGAGGGGTCGCGGCGCCCGCTGATCTTTTTATTGCCCGGTATCGGCGATCACTACGTGGGCATGGCGCACGATCTGTATGAGAAGGGCGGCGTTTTCAAGCGAGAAGTCGATCGGTGCGCGGACATCCTGAAACCCCATCTGGGACTCGATATCAGCACCATCCTCTATCCCGTCAGCCGGAACTGGAAGACGGCGAGCGAGCGCAAGGGGATCGATCTGAAGCGGATGCTCGGCCGACGCACCGACGCGCCCGACAATGCGGACGCCAGGGCGCTGAATCAGACGCTGCTTGCGCAGCCGGCGTTGTTCTCGATCGAGTATGCGATGGCCCGCTTGTGGCAATCGTTCGGCATCACGCCCGACGCAATCGTCGGCCACAGCATGGGTGAATATGTGGCGGCATGCCTGGCCGGGGTGTTGTCGCTGGACGATGCGTTGCGGCTGATTGCCACGCGCGCCAGGCTGGTCAATGAACTGCCCCGGGCCGCGATGCTTGCCGTCACGCTGCCAGAGGATGAACTGCTTCGCCTGCTGCCCAGGGATCTGTCCGTTTCCCTGATCAACGGCCCGCGTTTGTGCGTGGTGGCGGGGCCGGTTGCTGCGGTCGCCGAATTCGAGAGGACGTTGAACGAAAAGAGCATCATCTGCCGGCACGTTCAGAATGCCCACGCCTTTCACTCGCGAATGCTCGATCCCATCGTGAAGGCATTTGAGGAAGAAGTGAGCAAGGTGCGATTGAACGAGCCGCGCATTCCGTACATATCCAACGTCACCGGGACCTGGATCACACCCAGCGAAGCAACCGATCCTGCCTATTGGGCCAGGCACGCCACGCGCCCGGCCAGGTTCAGCGATGCCTTGCATGAACTGTGGCAGTTCAACGATCCCGTTCTCCTGGAATGCGGGCCCGGCCGGACGCTCGGCGTGCTGGCCATGCAGCACCCTGACCGGCGGGATGGCGGAGCGCCGGTAACAGTGTCCTCGATCAGACACGACTATGAAAACCAGTCGGATGTCGAATTCTTGTGGCACGGCGTCGGCAACCTGTGGACGTCGGGAGTCGAGATCAAATGGGACGATGTTCATCTCGGTGAACAGCGCCGCAGAGTACCGTTGCCGACCTATCCCTTCGAAGGACAGCATCACTGGCTGGATCCGCTTCAAGGTCCGGAGGCAGCGCCGCGCACGCGGGAATTGGTTCACAAGAATCCGAATCCCTCTGAATGGTTGTACGTGCCGTCCTGGAGACGGCTGCTGCCCAGGCCTGTCGGCGTGCATGAGACGGCTTTGCGAATGGGGAAAGCCGTCACATGGCTGGTCTTTGAAGATGACTCCGGTTTCGCGCCGGTATTGACGACAAGGCTGAACGCCGCTGGCCACCAGGTGGTGAGTGTGCGCCCCGGCAGAGCGTTTCAGCAGGTGGGCCCTCGCACTTTCACCATCGATCCGGCGAGCTCTCAACACCATGATTTGTTGATCCGGGCCTTGCAGGCGAACCAGTCGCTGCCGGACCGTATCATTCATGCGTGGAGCGTCGCCGGAAACCCTTCCGATCGGGCACCAGACGAAAATTTCACGCGGGCGCAGGCTCTGGGCTTCTACAGCCTGCTGTTTCTCGCCAGAGCGCTCGCCGCGCACGAAATCGGACACGAGGTCAAGCTATTCGCCCTTTCCAGCAACGTCCACGAAGTCAGTGGCGCGGAGAGACTGTGCCCGGAGAAGTCGACGCTGCTGGGCCCCTGCATGGTGATCCGTCAGGAATATCCGAACATCCGCGTAAAGAGCATCGATGTGGATGTCCCGGAGCATTCCGGCGATCATGAATCAGCCGCGGATCTCGTTCTCGGGGAGTTTCTCGAATCTGATTCGTATCCGTTCGTTGCCTACCGAAACGCGCAGCGCTGGGTCCAGACCTATGAACCGGTCGCACCGGGAAACGTCGGTCACGGCAACTCGTCATTCCGCGAGGGTGGCGTGTATCTGATCACGGGCGGACTGGGCAAGATCGGCCTCGCAATTTCGGAATACCTCGCCGGGAAATACCGGGCAAAGCTCGTGCTGGTCGGGCGTTCCAGCCTGCCCGGCAGGGAAATCCGGGGCGCATGGANNCGCAGCCGATGATCCCGTCCGCGCGCGAATCGCCGCTATCGAGAAGATCGAGAATCTGGGTGGCGAAGTCCTGTACGTGAACGCGAATGTGGCGGATGTTAGCGCCATGCGAGGCGCCATCGAGCAGGCGTATCAACGTTTCGGCGCCCTCCATGGCGTCGTCCATGGTGCAGGCATCGTCGGGGATGACGGCTATCGGGAAATCGGACAAAGCGATCATGCCGGTTGCGACGGACACTTTCAGGCCAAGGCACACGGCTTGCTCGCGCTGGAAGACGTACTCGACGGCAAGGCATTGGATTTTTGCCTGCTCTTGTCTTCGCTGGCATCCGTTCTCGGCGGCATCGGTCAAGCAGCCTACTCTTCGGCCAACATTTACATGGACTCGTTTGCGCGCAGACACAATCGGACATCCTCTGTACCTTGGCTGAGCGTGAACTGGGACATCTGGCGTGTGCGCGACGACACGGCGATCGAGCCGGGTCTGGGGAAGACGCTGCAGGAACTGGGCATGAGCGCCGCGGAAGCGATGGCGATGATGGAATCCGTCCTGGCCCTGAGGACTGGGAGCCAGCTCGTCGTATCGACGGGCGATCTCGGCGCAAGAATCGATCAATGGATCAGGCTGGAATCCCTGAATACCCGGGCACTCGCGACTACGGCAAGTCCAACCCCGGCGGGACTGCCCCGGCTGTCCCGCTTGCAAACGACCTCTGACGCGCCGCGTGATGAAACCGAGAAGCTGGTTGCCCGTATATGGCAGGAGGCCCTCGGGATCGATGCGGTAGGCATCAACGACAATTTCTTCGATCTCGGCGGCCATTCGCTCATCGCCGTGCGCATAGTGCTGCAACTGCGTGCCGCGACGGGCCGCGATTTGCCGCTTCGTGTTCTGTTCGAACGTCAAACCGTCGCGGCGCTGGCCGAGGCCATCGACGCTCTCGCGTGGGTGGAAAGTTCCGCGCAAGCGCCTGTCGTGGCGGGCAAGCGGATGGAGATCGAGCTGTGAGGGCGCCCGCTTTTCTTGCAGAGTTGCGCAGCCGGGATATCCAGGTCTGGGCCGAAGGCGACCGGCTGCGGTGCAATGCTCCGGCCGACGTGCTGACACGCGGATTGCGTGATCAGCTGCAGCAACACAAGGACGACATCCTGGAATTCCTGCGCTCGGCCGAGGTGCTTGCCCGGCAGCAGCGGGCCATCGTGCCTCTGCAGCCGCGCGGGACGGGCACGCCTGTTTTTGCGGTGGCCGGCCACAATGGCGACGTGTTCTGCTACCGCGCCCTCGCGCAGTGCCTGGGTGACGACCAGCCGTTTTACGGGCTGCAGCCCCCCGGCCTCGACGGCCACGGCGAACCGCTCGTGCGCATCGAGGATCTGGCTGCGTACTTCGCGGCGCAAATCCGCGCCTTCCGGCCGGACGGTCCTTACATCATCGCGGGCTTCTGCGCCGGCGGCCTGACCGCCTTCGAGTTGGCGCGACAACTCGCGCAAGCGCGCAAGGCGATCAGCTTTCTCGCGTTGTTCGGTGCCCCGTTTTCGGCCAGGTACCGGCGGTTGCCGCTGCTGCGGGAGCGATTCGCGCAACTGATGGAGCGCGCAGTCAGGCACAGCCGTACGCTGGTATCGCTGACGCCGGCAGAGCGTCGGTTGTACGTGGCCGAGAAGATACGCGCGCGCAATGCGCGGCATGCCGAAGAAAACCTGGCCTCGCCGGACCCGGTGCTCGTTCTGCGCGCCAGGGTTCAGCGGGCGACGCTCGCGGCGGCGCGTTGCTACACACCCGGGCAATTCGCGGATCGCGTCTGCATGTTCCTGCCTAGCAGGAATTGGGTGCGCTCCCGCAATGAACCGCTGCGCTGGCGATCGGTGGCACCGCAGGCTGAGGTGTACTACGGGCCGGACGGCTGCCACGGCGACCTCATGCTGCGCGAGCCGTATGTACGGGCGTTTGCCGAGCTCTTCAGGCAATGCCGCGCATGACCGGAGAAGCTCGATGATCCCGGGGTCCGCCATGGAACGCGCCTGGCCGCCGGCACCGCTTCCCGCCGGGGCGACCGCGATGTTCGCGGACAATGGAATCGAGGTCGTGGTGACTCGACTGGACCTGGGGGTCGAGGCTATCCGGGAATCGGCAGCACTGCTCTCGGACGCAGAGCAGGGAAGAGCAGCCCGTTTCGCCCTGCACCGCGACCGCGGCCGCTTCGTTGTCGCGCGTTCGCGACTGCGCCGCTTGCTCGCAGATCGGCTTTATGTGCAACCTGAATCCGTTGAACTGGTCTACGGCGAACGCGGCAAACCCGCTCTCGCGCGGCGCTTCGCGAACTCGGGCCTGCGGTTCAACGTATCGCACTGCAATGATGTCGCCGTGTACGCCTTTTCAACCGGGCGCGAAATCGGCGTCGATGTCGAAGCGGTGCGCCGGATCGGTGACGCCGCCGACATCGCGGCACGCTTTTTTTCCCCGCGCGAGAACCAGGCTTATCTCGCCCTTGGTCCGCGCGACCGGCCGCTGGGATTCTTCAACTGCTGGACGCGCAAGGAGGCTTTCATCAAGGCGCTCGGCGACGGTCTTTACCACCCGCTCGACCGCTTCGACGTTTCGCTCGCGCCGGACGAGCCAGCCAGGATCCTCCGCGTCGAAAGCACACCCGGAGATCTCTGCGGATGGGGTATGGAGAGTTTTTCCCCGTTTCCCGGTTTCGTCGCGGCAATCGTTATCGAGCGGGCGCCTTCAGGACACCCGCTTCTTTCGACGCGGCGCAACCTGCCACATGCGCAAATCACTGAAAGGCTCTCTTGAAGCACGGACGATCTGCTCATCGAGCTTGTCACCAAAACCGGGACAAAGCGTTGTATCACGAACCGGTTTGGCCGCGCGTTGCGCAAAGCGGGTTTCATGCACTGCGCTGAATTGAAAACGGCAACGACAGCCGGTCGGGCATCGAAGAGTGCACTGCCCCCGCACCTCCTCCAAATCGAGCCTGGAATATTTCGGGAATGCTTCGATCGCAAACCCTTCCTGATCAGGCACGAGCTGACGAATAATCCGTTGTTCGAGATTTCGCGTCTCATGCGATTGTGTCAAAGCCTTCCCGCAACCAGCGTCGAGTACAACGCGGGAAATTTACCGACCAGCGTGGTTCCGGAAAAGACGCCGGCCAGCGGGCTGAGCGCCGAGGAAACGATCCGTCGCATTGCCGAGTGCAAGTCCTGGCTGGTGCTCAAGTACATCGAACAGGAACCGGAATATCGGGCTCTCCTGCATCGCTGCATGGCGGAAATAGCCCGGCATTCCGAACCTATTCGGCCGGGCATGTGCCTCGCGCAGGGATTCATCTTCATCACTTCGCCAGGGGCCGTGACGCCTTATCACATGGACCCGGAGCACAATATCGTGTTGCAGATTCGCGGCAGCAAGCGCATTCATCTGTTCGACGGGCACGACCGCTCCATTCTGGCTGAGGAAGAACTCGAACAGTTCTACTGTGGCGCCCACCGCAACCTGGCCTATCCGACGGATTTCGAGAAGACGGGCTGGACCTTTGACCTGGGCCCGGGCTTCGGTTTGCATTTTCCCGTGACCGCCCCGCACTACGTGAGGAACGGCGCGGAGGTCTCCGTTTCCTTCGGCATTACGTTTCGTACGCCGGACCTCAAACGACGCAGATTGGTGCACATCTGTAATGCCTTCCTGCGCCGGCACGGATTTTGCCCCACCCCTGCCGGGTTGCATCCCCGGCACGATTTCCTGAAATATCTCACCTTCGAAGTCGCCAGCCGGATTCATCAACTCTTCGGCGGGCCGCCGCTCGTGATGTAGCTCAGTAACGCGACCGGTTCAAACATCGGCGGCGACACGAACTACTCCAGGATGCGACCGTAAGTATCGCCAACACCCGGACACCTTCCGCTGCCCGGATGTAACTTTCGACGCCACCAAAATACGGGCCTGTCGCCGGCTACGCCGGTCGGACTAGCCGCCGTACGTACTACGCGCGCCCGTACAGAGTCGATACCCTTGCGTCATAAATCTCCGTCATTCTGAAGTAGTTTTCTTCATGTGCTCGTCAGTGTGAGCGGCGGCGTGGCATCGCCGCGCACCTCCTCGTCCACCAGCAACGACGCATTGATCGAAGGAGAGCCGAAATGTTTCCATCCGTATTGATGCCCAGGTTATGGGTGTTGTTCGCCTTCCTCACCGGTTTCGCTCTGTCCGCCGCCGCCGCGACGGACGCCCACCTCATCGACTCCTACGGCAAATTGCCGCTGCAGTTCGAGGCGAATGCGGGCCAGACCGACGAGGCCGTGCGCTTTCTCTCCCGCGGGTCCGGCTACAACCTCTACCTGACCGCCAGCGAAGCGGTGCTGGTGCTGGGAACGCCGAACCCGGTAGGAAAACCGGAACTGCCTGGAACACGTAAGCATCGCGACGAGCGAGCGCCAACGCAATCGCTCACGCTTCGCATGCGTCTCGTTGGCGCCGAATCCATGCCACGCGTGAGTGGCCTCGATGAGTTACCCGGCAAAGCCAACTACTTTATCGGCAACGACCGCTCGAAGTGGCGCACCAACGTGCGTATTTATGCAAAGGTTCGCTATCAGAGCGTCTACCCCGGCATCGATCTGGTTTATTACGGCAATCAGCGTCAATTGGAGTACGACTTCGTCGTCGCCCCCGGCGCAGATCCGACGCGGATCATGCTCGACTTCCGCGGCGCGGAAAAGATCGGGATCGATGCCCACGGCGAACTGGTGCTGAGCGCAGCCGGTCGCGAGGTGCGCCAGCACAAGCCGGTCATCTATCAGGAGATCGACGGCGTGCGGCAGGCAATCGCCGGGGGTTACGTACGCAAAGGTGCGCATGGGGTCGGCTTTGAGCTAGCCGCCTACGATACTACCCGTCCGCTCATCATCGACCCCGTATTGGCTTACTCTACTTATCTCGGCGGCGGTGCTGACGACACGGGATCGGGGATTGCGGTGGATGCCGCCGGCAATGCCTACATAGTGGGGAGTACGCAGTCGAGCAATTTCCCGACGACCAGCGGAGCGTTTCAGGTCAACGTCAGAGGCGGCCGGGACGTCTTCGTGTCGAAGCTCAACGCCTCAGGCTCCGCCCTGATCTACTCCACCTACTTCGGCGGAAGTGCTGACGACGGGGGTTCGGCGATTGCCCTGGATGCCGCCGGCAATATCTACGTATCGGGCAGTACCCAATCCGCCGACTTCCCGACGACCGCTGGTTCCATCCAGCCAATCTTCGGCGGCACCATGGACGCCTTTGTCGTCAAGCTCAATTCAGCCGGCTCCGCGCTCGTTTACTCTACCTATCTCGGCGGCAGTTCATATGATACGGGCGCGGGCATAGCTGTGGACGCCACTGGCAACGCCTACGTGACAGGGCAGACGCAGCGCGGTTCCGGTGCCGGTTTTCCGGTGACGCCCGGTTCCTTCCAGCCGACCTACGGCGGCGGTCCCTACGACGCCTTCGTCGCGAAACTCAATGCGGCCGGCACTGCATTGGTATATTCCAGCTACCTCGGCGGCGGCACTGCTGCCGCAGGCGGCTACGCTCTCGATGCCGGCAATGCAATTGCAATTGATGGCGCCGGCAACGCATATGTGACAGGCACCACCGATTCGAATAACTTTCCCACCACGCCAGGCGCCTTCCAGCCTGCTTACTTCCGGAATTGCTGCGAATTTCCGCCTTTTCACGGCTTCGTGACCAAGGTCAACCCCTCCGGTTCGGCGCTCGTCTACTCCACTTATCTCGGCGGTGGAAATGCGGACGCCGGCTCAGCAATTGCCGTAGACGCCAGTGGCAGCGCCTATATCGCGGGCAGTACGAGTTCCATCGATTTCCCGACCACACCGGGCGCCGTCCAGTCGCACTTCGCCGGCCAATTCAAGGACGGTTTTGTGACTAAGCTCAATCCCGCTGGTACTGCGCTGGTCTACTCCACATTCCTCGGAGGCGGCAGTGATGACTATTCCTCTGGCATTGCCGTGGACGCCAACGGCAATGCCTACGTAACGGGCAGTACCGACTCGATCAACTTTCCGACGACTCCCGATGCATTCCAGACTGTCTATAGCGGCGGCAGCGATGCGTTCCTCACTAAGCTCAATCCCGTTGGCACTGCGCTGCTGTATTCAACCTTCATTGGGGGAAATGACACCGATAGCGGCGGTGAAATCGCACTTGATGGCTTGGCCAACGCATATGTAACCGGAAGCACCCGATCCATCAACTTCCCGACGACGCCGGGCGCCTTCCAGCCCACGTCCGCGGGCAACTATGACGCCTTCGTCGCGAAGTTCGGCGTTTCAACCCGTTTTGAAGAAAACAATCCTGCCGTCACCCACAGTCCGCCCAATACCTGGGTGCCGCGCGGTTCGGAGGTTGCCGCGTTCAGTGCCGGCACCGCTCGCAGTTCGAATGTCGCCGGTGCAACCGCGACATTCACTTTCACCGGCACGGCGGTGAGCTGGATCGGGGTGAAATGCAATGTCTGCGGAATCGCCACCGTCTCCATCGACGGCGCCGCGCCGGTCTCGGTCGATACTGCCGGCACCTCGTCCCCGGGAGACCCTGGACTGGCGTCGCAAGTCGTGTTCTCCGCGTCCGGCCTCGCCGCTGCGAAGCACACCCTGGTGATTACGGTCACCGGCGCCACCACCTCGGGCGGCGCCCACATCGGCGTCGATGCATTCGACGTGCCCTCCGCGCGTTTTGAAGAGATCAATACCGCTGTCACGGGTAGCCCCGCCAATGCCTGGGTGCTGCGCGGTGCGGATGTCGCCGCCTTCAGCGAGGGCAACGCCGGCAGCTCGGATGTCGCCGGCGCAACAGGCACGTTCACATTCACGGGCAGGGCGGTGAGCTGGACTGGTCTCAAGTGCAACGTCTGCGGGATCGCCACCGTGGCCATCGACGGCGGTACACCGGTCACGGTCGACACCGCGGGCCCCGCGACGCCTGGCAGTCCGGGGCTCGCCTCGGAACCGGTGTTCACGGCCACCGGCCTCGCCGCCGGCACGTCTCACACCCTGAAGATCATGGTCACCGGGACCACCAACTCGGGCGGTGCCCACATCGCGGTCGATGCTTTTGACGTCATACAGTGAGCACGGGACAGCGTCGGCGGGTGAAGGCGTAGAGGGATGGATACGGCGGAGCAGAAATTTCGGGATAGGTTTCGACCTATCCCATTGACTGAGTCTCTCTGCCCCGTCGCCAGGAGACTATGGCCGGAGTTCAGACAGAAGCCAGGTGTCCGATGATCTGTCGTAATTGGCAGCGCTGAACAGAGAGCCCTATTGAGTGTGAGTGACGGGAAATAACAAACGGCGCGCGGATAGTATGCATGCGCTACGCGACCGGCAAACCGGGCATTCGTGCGCACTCACCGCGAACGATGGAAAGGACACGTGACTACGTACGCGTCGAACCGCTGACGCCGGTCGGCATTGCGGTCGCCGAAGGTTCAGCCACCTGTGCGGTCTCGGAAAACATAGACGAGCCGGGGAACGGAGCCTCCGAGAGGCAAGAACGTTGACGTGCCTTTACTCGAAGCATGCCCCGCTTCGTCATGCCTAAATGAAAGCCCGACATGCCGCAGTCCAAAACCAGGCCCCGCGACCCGCATAAAAGAACGGATCACTATGCCCGTCTCTTTGGTTCTATGCACTCTGCAGTGCCGTACCCGGGATGCGCGTGTTTTCTGCCGAGCCCTCTGCTATCGATCCGATCGGTGACCTTTGCGCACGCTGCTGGCGTAAGGCGGCTACATGTCCCACGTCAGGAAGAACGCGAACACGACTTTTTAATCTCTCATCGTTTTTCGGAAGCACTACCACGGTGAAGGCCGGACGGCTCATAGCGCACAACGAACCAGCCCTATACGCTCAATTTCGAGGAAGAATAATTTGATTGATAAAGGCTCGATGGTTTCAAGGTCACGGTCTTTCCGACAAGGCAGAGAGCGGACATATTTTCACCGAGCGCAGAAGCACGATTTCTCCCTGCAAGTCCGGAAGGTGGGCACAACGACTGCAAGTTGTCACGGGAGAAAAACGTGAATCGTAAACTGGGGCCGACCGGTGCGTTGATCGTCTTGGTTCTCGCGACGCTCGCCGGATGTGGCGGTGGCGGAAGCGGGAGCACTTCAGCCAGCGCCCCCGCGCGTGACAACTCGACCACTGCACCACCCCCCAACAGCTCAATCGGCCAGCCGCAGCCTAGCAATGTGGCGGGCTTCGTCTATGTGGCGAATGCCCGCTCCGCCAACATCTCGACCTACTCCATCGATGCCACGACCGGAGCTCTCACCAGTATCGGCGCGCCCGTGCCGACAGGCGTACATCCCGATTCAATTGCGGTCGACCCCTCCGGTCGATTTGCCTATGTTGCAAATTACGGCGACAACACCGTCTCGGCTTACACCATCGACCCCGCGACCGGGGTATTCACCAGCGTTGGAGCGGCCGTGACTGCCGGGGCCGCTGGCAATATCCCCCTGTGCGTGACCGTAGACTCCTTGGGCAAATTCGTCTACGTGGCAAATTGGAGCGACAGCACCGTCTCGACCTTTGCCATCAACCCGGCGACCGGAGCACTCGACAGGGTAGGTGAGCCCGTGGCGGCAGGCCACGGCGCCGATTGGGTCGCCGTCGACCCCTCCGGCAGGTTCGCCTACGTGACAAATTACTGGGAGCGGAGCGTCTCCGCCTTTACCATCAACGCCACAACCGGGGCGCTCACCAGTATGGGCACGGCTGTGCAGGCCGGAAGCATTCCCGAATCCGTCACCGTCGACCCGTCGGGCAAATTCGCCTATGTGGCGAATCTCAATGACAACAATGTCTCCGCCTATACCATCGACGCCACCGGATCGCTCAGCAGCATCGGCACGGCATCGGCGGGGACTGAACCCGTTTTGGTCACCGTGCACCCTTCGGGCAAGTTCGCCTACGTGGTAAATTTCGGCTCCGAAAACGTCTCGGCTTACACTATTGACTCCACGACCGGCGCCTTGTCGGAAATCGCAGGCAGTCCGTTTGCGACGGGAGGCGGGCCGACGTCGATCACCATCGACCTCAGTGGCAAGTTCGCGTACGTGACAAATACCGCGGACTCGAACATCTCAGCTTACGCCCTCAATACCGCGACCGGGGCGATGTCTGAGATCACGGGCAGTCCATTCGCAGCCGCAGACGGTCCCGTCTCGATCACCACTATGAGCGCAGCCCAGTAGTCTCCGGGCGACCGCACCTCGCAATAAAAAAGCCCCGCGTCCAGGGGCTTTTATAAAATGCACCAGCCATGAATTGAAAACGTGGGGCGGCGCCGGGGTGAGCGCGCTCGAGACGCGCAGGAATCCAGGGGACGTGGAGTGAGTCGAACACCCGGGTACAACCTTTCCGTTATCCTCCGTACTCCCACGGCGCGTCGGCGACGGTGAGCGGCTGCACTCGCTCGCCACATTCCGCGTCGATAACACCCAGAATTACCATGGCATGATCGCCGTCCGCGTCCAGTATTCGTTCCACACTGCACTCGACATGGGCCGGAAGGTTCGCCAGCACCGGGGCGCTGGTCGTGCCTTGCGCGAACGGTTCACCGTTTATCGTCCCGCACTCCGCACGCGTCGGGTAGAAGAACGTCCGCGCGATATCCTGCTGCTCGTTGCCGACAATATGCAGGACGGCAGTCCGGCTGACGGACAGGCACTTGAACACGTTGCTCTCCCTGCGCACCGCCGCCATGATCAGGGGCGGTTTGAAGGACACCTGCGAAACCCACGTAACCGTCGCCGCGCCATAGCGTTCTTCGTTGCGCGAGGTCAGCACATACACTCCGTTGGACAGCATCCGCAGAGTCTTTTGTCTGACTTTCTTGTCCACGCCGTCACCCCGACTAGGCCTCTCGACCTTTGCCGGTTTCGGCAGTTGCCGTTTTCCTCCGGTGGACCGGCCCGTTCTCCGATTCGGGGTCGTGTCCGCGATCCTCTTCATGGTTTCCCCGAACAGATGCCTGAAGCGATATTTGACCGCGGGGCGGTCGATCGCCTTCGACGTCCTTGTGTTCGCTGGCCAGCAGATCGAACAGCAGCCGGTCGTGCGCCTGGCCGTCGATGAAGTGACATCGCCGCTGCCGGCCGATGAAATGGAAGTCAAGGCGTTGGATGAGGCGAAGGGACGGGTTGCCCTCCACCACCCAGGTATTGATGGTCTGAAGTCCGAGATCCCGGAACCCCAGGGTCAGGACCTTCGATGCGGCCAGCGTTCCAAGGCCCCGGTTGCGGAATAGTTTGTCGCCCGCCGCTCCCCATAGGGTCGCGCTTTTGAAGTCGAGGTTCACGCTGTTCAGGCCGCAAATCCCGACCGGGACGTCGTCCCGGTTGGAGGTATACACTCTCATGAAATGCGTTGGCCGCTGCGCCATGATCTTGAGCAGCGTGGGTGTGACGAGCTGTCTTCCGTTGCCGAAATCGAGCCACTGGTGGTTTTCCTTCTGGGCCAGCCAGTGGGCCGCCAGTTCAAGAATCTCCGGTGTATCCAGAGGTAGAAGTTTCATATCGGCGTATCTCCTCCGGTCGTCCGGGGACCTGTCGCGGAGAGGTGGTGTGATCCCGTCACGGCCGGACGCGCACCGCCGTGGACCGCATCGTCAGCGGCAATCGGATGTGCCGGGGACCGCGACAGCGCATCGTAGGCGGCGAGCAGTTTGGGCACTTCGTAACGCCACTCCAACTCCTCCGTCACACGCCTGCGCCCGAAATTGCCCATTTGTACACGGCGCACCGGGTCGTCCAGCAATTCGACGATCTTCACCGCAAAATCCACCGCATCGTTCTTTCTCGCATAAAGGGATGCCTGTTGCGCCGAAATCCGTCCTTCCGCAAGATCGAATTGCACGATCGGCTTGCCCAGTGCCATGTACTCCATGATCTTGTTCATGGTGGATTTGTCGTTCATGCCGTTGGCGATGTCGGAGTTGACGCAGACGTCGGCGGTGTTGAGCATCGCCAGCAGGTCGCGATCGGGCAGTCTCCCCGCAAAGGTCACGAAGTCGGCAACGCCCAGCTTGACGGCATAGGCCTTCATCTGTTCAAGCGACGTGCCGCCCCCGACCAGGCCGAACTGGATATCGCGGCGGCCGAGCTCATGCACGATGTGGAAGACGGCACGCAGCAAAAGGTCGATACCCTCCTGTTGGCCCATCACTCCGACATAGCCGACGAGGTAACGGCGGCCGCACTTCAACCGCTCCTCGGCCGGCAGGATCTGCAGGCGCTCCAGGCTCGGTCCGCTGCGCACCACGAAGACCCGTTCGGCCGGCATGCCGCAGCGATCGATGGCGATGCGCCGGTAGGATTCGTTGGTGGCGATCGACACGTCGGCGGTGCGAAAAGTCCAGTACTCGAGCGCCAGCATCAGGCGGTAGAAGAAATCGCGCCGGCCGAACTTCGCCTCGTAGAGTTCCGGATTGAGGTCGTGGTGGTCGAATACGAACTTCTTTCCGAACAGCTTGAAGAATCCGCCGATCAGGAAAAAAAGATCGGGCGGATTGCAGGCGTGGATGACGTCGAAGCCGCGCGTGAGCAGCACCCGCCAGGAAAGCACGAAGGTCGAGGCGAGCGCACACCCATACTCCAACGCGTAGCCGACCGCGCCCGACGCCTCGATCGGCAGGTTGTAACGGTAGATGTGTATGCCGTCGATCACCTCGAACTTGCGTCCGTAACCGCGCCCGGTCGGGCAGATGATCGATACGTCGTAGCCGGCATCCCTGAGGGCACCGGCCTCCTGCCAGACACGACGATCGAATGGACTGGGAAGATTCTCGACCAGGATCAGGACGCGCTTCGGTCCGCCCCTGGCCGTGTGCGCTTCATGCATGGCCGCCGTTTCTGCGGACGATTCCGACCCCGCGGCGCCGGCAACATCCGCATCGACGTGTGGCGCCCGGTGCCGCTCGTCGCTGTTTCGGTCGGCAATCCTGCGCGAACGGGCCGAAGCATTGTCGCTCATGGTCCTCCGGCTACCAGCAGATGCCTTCATAGACACCGGTGACGCTGCGTGAATCGGTGACGCGTACCAGATCGATGATGGATTGTCCGTCGCCGAGGCGCCTGGGCACATCGCGGAACTCAGCAGCCGAGTTGCCGATGACGATGGTGCGGGCGTGATCGAGAACCTCGTCGATGCTGGACACCATCAGCCGCGCGATATGCGGGATATGGTTGAGGATGTAGTCGCGATTGGCTCCGTGGATACGCGCAAGATTGACGTTCCTGTCGTAGATCCTGAGGTCGTACCCCTTGCCGATCAGCCGCTCGGTCAGATCCACCACCGGGCTCTCGCGCAGATCGTCGGTGCCCGCCTTGAAACTGAAGCCGAGTATGCCGACTTTTTTGCTTCCCATCTCGATCACGGCACGCACGCCGCGCTCGAGCTGCTGTTCGTTGCTGGGCAGGATCGCGGCCAGAATGGAAAGGGAAACGTCGAGCGTCTTCGCCTTGTACAACAGTGCGCGCAGATCCTTGGGCAGGCACGAGCCGCCGAATGCAAATCCCGGCTTCAGGTAATACGGCGAAAGATTGAGCTTCGTGTCCTGGCAGAAAATATCCATTACGCGATGGCTGTCCACCTTGAGCCCCTTGCACAGGTTGCCGATCTCATTGGCGAAACCAACCTTGAGGGCGTGCCAGGCGTTATCCGCGTACTTGACCATTTCGGCGGTCTCGATGTCGGTGCGCACAAGCGGTGCTGTAATCCGCGCATACAGGGTCGTCAGCAGATCCCCGCTTGCCCGGTTAAGCTCGCCGATGACGGTCTTGGGCGGATTGGCGTAATCATGCACCGCGGTACCTTCGCGCAGAAACTCGGGGTTGATGCAAACGCCGAACTCGACGCCCGCGCGCCGGCCCGACGACGCTTCGAGCGTGGGGATCACCACTTCGCGCATGGTCCCCGGCAACATGGTGCTGCGAAACACCACGGCCGGAGCGCCGTGATGGTGGCGCAGGGCCGCGCCAATCTGCTCGCACACGCGACGCACGAACTTGAGTTCGATGTCGCCGTTAGCCCGGCTGGGTGTGCCCACGCACACCATGGAAAGATCGGCCTGCTCGACCGCGGCGGACACATCCGTCGTCGCGCGCAGCCGCCCGGCGGCCACCTGCTGTTCGATGATCGACCCGACGTCCTTCTCGATGATGGGCGTCTTGCCGGCATTGATCAGGTCGACCTTCCTCGACTCCGGATCGACGCCGATGACTTCGTGGCCTTCCTGGGCAAGGCAGGCCGCGGAGACGGCGCCGACGTAACCGAGACCCAAGACGCAAATCTTCATATTAATTTCCTTCCCGATTGAAACGAATTTCGTGCCATGACTTGCAGACCATGGCGCGGTGCAAAAAGGATGCAATCAGTCACCTGGCCGCGGCACGCCCACTGCGGGCAGCTCAGGGCCCGGATACAGGATAGAAAAGAGTTGGTGACGTACCTCCTGCGGGCACAACGCCCGATGTAGTCCGAATGGATCAACAGACGATCTCGGTACGCAGAACGACGTTGTGCGCGAGCCGGGCACGCCAGGCGATCGTGGGGGCCGGCAGCTTCTGGTCGAAACGTCTCGATACCCAGCCAAGAATAGGCTCCGTGCTGCCCTGATAGACGCGCGCGGTTGCCCCCTCGGTCTGCGGAAGCTTCAGCGATATGGTCCTGCCGCCCTGACGAAGCACAAAGCCGTCCGCCAAGGGGTCCGCCTTGCAGCGCTCGCTGCAATGGAAGAACAGATCGATGTCGTGTTCGCCCGCCATCTGCAGAGAGTCCTCGATGATCACCCGCCGTGCCGCCTTGTCGAGCGTGATCCGCCGCCGGTGCATCACCGGATCCGGAAGCCGCATGAATCCGTTCTGCCAGCCCTCGAACAAGTCCTCCTCCGCCGTAGAGGACCACTGGCTGCAGCCGGCACGCGCCTTTTTCAGCCACATGAAATTTCCGCCGGACTGCGATTGATCCTGCTCATCGACGCACAGGGTGTTGTGGGCCGAGGTGCCGCGGAAATAGCGGCGCCATGGCGCTTCGGTGTGATAGGCAAACGTTCCGGGGTCGATCAGGAATTCCAGGCCGCCGACCGACAACGTGAATGCGAGCGCATCGGCATGTCCGTGCGCGGCAATCGTCTGATAGCCCAGCGGCCCCGCATCGACGATCAAACGGATTTCATCCTTCCTCTCGAAGTCGCAGCCGAGTATGTAATAGCCCCCCTCGGAAAACGCCTGCCGCACCGGCATGCGCGCCTCCTTCGTGCATTGGCCGTCGAACAACGCATCCGCCTGCTCGCCCATGAACCAGCGCGTCTTGTCATCGAGAATGCCCGCCTTCAGCTTGAAGTCGCCGCGGCCGAACAGAACCGCTCCGCTCGCCAGCAGCGATCGACATGACGAGAAGTCGCCGCCTTCGGCGAGCCTGACGACCAGTCCGTCATCGGCGTCACCGAGCATCGGCACGTTGCCTCCCGCGTCCATGATCGAGGCGAGAAACTCCAGCATCGCCTCGATGCGCGATTCGTAGGCGACCGAGAACCACTGTCCGTTTGCCTTGCCGGCAAGCAGCGTGAGCAGCAGAAACTCAAGAACGAACTGCTGGTACGACGACGACTGTTCGCGGTTGACGCCGTCGGGGGCTACCTGCAAGGTCGCTTCCCTCTCCAGAACCTTTTTCGCTGCGGTCAGCCACCCGCGCGTTCCTCGCCAATGGGGCCAGGTCAGTGCGGCGATGAACAGGCCGGCCGCTTCGCCGATCAGATGATTGTTGGCCGAGGAATGCAGCGAAGGATGACCGCGCACGAACTGTACATGCTGGTGGACCGATTCGAGCCAGCGGCGCCGCAGGCGCGCGCCCTGGGCATCCTGGAACAGCGGGGAGCGCGCGCCGCCGAGGAGTTGCCATGCAACCGACCAATTGATCAGCCTGATCGCCACCTCGAGCGAACTCGTCCAGTTGGGACCCATGCCGTATGGACACGCGGCAAACCAGCTTTCCAGGTGCTGCCGCAGAACATGAAAATATCTTGTATCGCCGCTAAGCGCATAAGCCTGCGCCAGCGTCACGAGATGCAGATGCCGGTTGGGTTCCCAGAGATATTTGATGTCCCCGACCAGCTGCGGGTCCCGGTAGTCGAGCAGCTTGCCGAATTCGAGCGGGGCTTCCACTCCCGTCTTGGGATCGCGGTTCCAGCGCGGCGGCGACCCCAGATCCGCGCCGCACATCACAAACACGTCCAGCTTGCCGGCGGCTATGCGGGCGGCGGCGGCAAGATAGGGAGCGGCATCGACTTTCGCCGAAGCATGGATCCAGCGGGGGGGAGTCGGTGCGAGATCGGGAACAGGTATTCTCGGCGAACCGATCAGGCCGGCCCGCTCGACATGCATTGCCAGCATACGAAAGACGCGATGCGAGATTTCCGGGATCGTCATGCAGCGCAGGCGGTTGAGCCGCCAGCGCGAGCGTTCCTTGATTGCCGCGAACTCGGCTGCGAGCACGTTCTTGCTGTCGGTGTCTTCGCCGAAGACCACTGAGAACATCCTGGCCAGGGCGTTTTGACGGCTCATGTGCTTTGACGGGGGTGGATCGCCCCGCCTGATCGGAGGGTCGACGTCTGGTTTGGCATCGGAATCATCGCAGTCATGATGCAAAAGTTAATTGACGCTTGTTTCGCGTCATCCGGGAAGGGACTAGTCCGATCAGACATGACAGTGCCCTCAGGCAAGGCAGCCCACGTACAGCTCGCGGAAATCGTCCGCAAGCCGGGCGACCGTGTAGTGCTCCAGCGCCCGCCGGCGGGCTGCGTCCGCCATTCGAATCAATTCTGGGCGGTCGTCATCGAGAGCGCTTATCGCCAACGCAAGCGTCGATACGTCTCTCACCCGCACGAACAGCCCGTGTTCTCCGTCCCGCATCACATCGGGAATGGCGGCCACAGGTGTGGTTACGGGAACGCAGCCGGCTGCCATCGCCTCCAGCAGGGAATACGGAAGACCCTCCATGTATGAGGGAAATACGAACACGTCCGAATCGAGCCAGAGACGTTTTTTGTCCGCGCCGAAAACGTTGCCGAGAAACCGGACGCAATCTCCCAGACCTGCGGTTTGCGAAGCGGTCATCAACGCGCGTTGATCCTGGCCTTCCCCGGCTATGCAAAGCCGGAACTCGCGTCCGGCGCGCTTCAATTCGGCCATGGCCTCGATGACCTCGAATAGTCCCTTGGCACGCACCAATCTGCCGACATAGACCAGCTTCAACGGCCTGTCTGTGTTGTATGCGCGCGCCTGGTCGGCCAGACCCGACGGATCGATGGCATTTGGCACCAGATGAACTCTGATGCGTGCGTCAAATGCCCGATAGGCCGCCAGTTCCGCGCTGGACAGCACCGTTACTCTGTCGCTCGACACGAGGAAATTCCGCAGAATCCAGGTCAAGAGCGCATTGTCTCGAAAGAATTCCTGCGGCATTGCCCCGCCATGAATCTGGTTCACCACACGCCGACCCAGCAGTCTCGCGACGATCGAATAGACTAGATCCCGCCAATAGGACTTCGCATCGAGCGATGCATTGAGATGGACGATCTCGGCCCCGGTACGCAACAGCAGAAGCGCAAAATGGCAGGGACTGAAAGAAAATCGCATGAGCTTCTGCAGCGCCGTCTCCCGGCGCCCCTCGCTGCCAACCTGAAAATGCAGCAGTTCGTAGTCCCGGGAGAGGTCCGAGGCGAACAGCATTCGCACATGGGTCGACACGCCGCTCACCGCATCGAGAGATGGGCCGAGCACGACGATCTTGTGCTTCTTGCCGGGAGCTCGCGCATGTGGAGGTGCCAAGGCGTATTCCGTGCTCATGCGGGAATCGCCACTTTGTGAAAAGAGCGCGCGAAGTCCGACCTGACCCTGTCGACGGCGCCTTCCGTTCCGTCATCGTCGACGAACAGCCGATGCCAGATTTCCAGGGCGAGCATCAACCAGATTCCCTGCTCGCGGTCGACGCGGCCTTCCAGATGATCCGTCACGATACGGCGCACGACGTCTGCATTGTAGTAACCGCGCCCCAGGCAGCGATCGGAAAGCAGCACATCCTCGATGAGCACGCGCCAGGGCCCCATGAACCAACGGGACAGTGGAACGGTAAATCCCACCTTGCGGCGGTAGATGATTTCTTCCGGAAGATAGCGTTCGGCGAGCCGCTTGAGAACGATCTTCGAGCGCAGCCCGCTCACCTTCAGGTGTTGCGGCAGGCACGCAGCGAACTCGACAACCTTGTGGTCGAGGAAAGGCACCCGGGCCTCGATGCCGGCACCCATGCTCATGCGATCGCCTTTCACAAGCAAGTCGTCCACCAGCCGGGAATGGATGTCGCAATAAAGGAAGCGATCCAGGGCGCCGCTACTGTCGCAGGAATCGACGATGGATCGGAACGCCTGAACCAATCCGCCGTCGCCGATTTCGTTTCGCATCGCGTCGGAAAGGATGCGGGGCTGGAGTTCCGTATCGAACCCCCCGTACCACGACGCGAAGCGGCTCGGCAGATCCGCGATTCCGAGAATCTCCGCCATGCTTCTCAGGCGCCGGCCTTCGAATGGCATGCCGCTTGCCGCGCCGCGCAGGAGAACACTGCGGATGCCCGAAGGCAACCAGTCCAGTGCCGCAGAAAACTGATCGAACATGTATTTTGAATAGCCGCCGAATTGCTCGTCCGCGCCCTCTCCGCACAGCATCACGCTGACGTGTTTCTTGGCCTCGCGGCACATGAAGTAGGTAGGAATTGCCGGGGGCTCGCCCATCGGCTCGTCGTAGATCCAGGCAAGCAACGGCAGTTCTTCGGCGAAATCCTTGAAACCCACGGTAATCTCGTGGTGCTCGGTGTTGTAGCGATCCGCGACCTTGCGCGCGTAGCCGAGCTCGCTGAACTCGGGGATATCGAACCCGACGGAAAAGGACTTCACCGGTGCCGCATCGCCTCTTTCCCGTCGCAGCGATTCCATCAAGGCCACTACGATACTGCTGTCGACTCCTCCGGAGAGCTGCACACCCAGCGGCACGTCCGACATCAGTTGCATGTCCACCGTCCGTTTCAGCAATGCATCCAGTTGCTCGACCGCTTCGTCCATGCCGAACGGCTCCGCCTTGAAACTGACATCCCAGTAGCGCTGCGCTGCCGGCCGCGGTCCGTCACGCACGCCGAACTCGATGAAACAGCCCTCCGGCAAACGCGATATGCCCTCGAACATCGTGTCGGGGCGGGACACATAACGGGTCACCAGCACCTGGGCGACACCGGCGCGGTTGACCTTGCGACTGCGCAGCGCGGGATGACGCAACAGGGATTTCATCTCGCTGGCGAACAAAAGCGAGTTGCCGTCGCTCCACCAGTACAGTGGCTTGACCCCCATCGGGTCGCGCACCAGCGACAGGCTGCGCCTGACGGCATCGTAAATGCCAAAGGCAAAGATTCCTTGCAGGCGCACTGCCAGCCCGCGAAGGCCCCACTGCTCGTAGCCATGGAGCAGCACCTCGGTATCGCTGCGCGACTTGAAGAGATGGCCGCATGCCTCGAGTTCGGTACGCAGCGCGAGATGGTTGTAGATCTCTCCATTGAAGACGACCCACAGCGTGCCGTCCTCGTTGCACATCGGCTGATCACCGGTGTGCAGGTCGATGATGGCGAGGCGCCGATGTCCGAGCCAGCACAGGTCGTCGGCGCTGCGCCACTGGCCTTCCCCGTCCGGTCCGCGCCGGCGGATTGCCGCCAGCATGTCCCGAGCCACGTCGGCAGAAATCGGCGGAGCGCTTTGCGGACGCAATCTCAAATAACCAGCGATCCCGCACATGGCGCTATTGCGTCTGCATCGCGGCGCAGCAGGCGCCGGGACCAGGCCTTGGAATCAACCGCGCTACACATTGCATACCACCCCCTTGAATTTTCCATTCCGCGTTCGCGGGATCGCATCCACCAGCCGGATTTCCAGATGCGTCGAATCGCCCAGGCGTTCGCGGGCGTTGCCATGCAGCCTGGCGCGCGTGCGATCACTGAATCCCGCAGCGGGTACGACAAGGATGGTTACGGCATCGAGGCGGTCCTGACGGATTTGCGCCTCGAGTATGCCTTCGACATCCTTGAAAATATGGTCGAGACGGCCGATCGAACGGCCGTCGGCGAGCTTGACTGCGTCGTCAGCGCGCCCGATGACTTGCTCGATCAGCGGGAATGACCGTCCGCAGGCGCAACGCTGCGTAGCGGGTGCAGGGCGCACCAGGTCGCCGCACCGATACCGGATCAACGGCATCGACAGATTATTGAATCCGGTGCCAACCAACTCGTAAAGTCCGTCACCGGCCGGCAGCATCTCCACAAATGAATAGTCCGTCAGGAGGTGGTGGCGGCCCTGTTCGCAGGTGCCGATTGCGGCTACGCGTTCGAACTGACCGTACCAGTCGAATACCTTGCAGCCGAAGGCACTTTCGATCTCGCGGCGCCGCTCATCGGGCAGAGTTTCGGACGAAGTGACGATACCGCGCAAGGATCTTCCCCGGTAACGAACGCCGGTGCTGTGCATCCATCCCGCGAGAAATCCGATGGAAGACGGATAGGCCTGGATCACCACAGGATCGAAATCTGCGAGCGCTTCGACGTAATCCGCCGCCGCCGATTCGGACAGATGATAGGAAGAGAGCATCAGCATCTTCTCGGCCCGGTTCAGGCGCCACAACGGTCGTTTGAGCTGGGTGGCGGGAACGATCATGTCACCGCGCATCCAGGCCCGCCGGTCGCCCCGGCGCAAGCCCGCCCAACTGAGCTGCCGCCGGATAAAGGCGTTCTCCCGATTGATGGCGTGCAGGTCTTGATACAGGCTCAGGGGCGTTCCCGTGGTACCACTGGTGCTCCCGGAGAACAGCGTTCCCTGTTTTCTCTCCGAGATGAATGCTTTTCCGCCATCGCGCACATCAGCCTTGGTTATCGGCGGCAGTGTCGCCATGATTTCCGGAAATTCGCGTTCTTTTAATTCCGGGACCGCCGACCGATATCTTTCCCGATAGTAAGGAACATCCCGTACCGACCGTTCCAGGATCATTTGCAACTTTCCGGACTGGAAATCGCGTAGCTGCTGTTCTGACCACCATTGGCTTTCATCTACCTGAGCGGCCATGGCCTCATAAGTGCGCCCTTCCCGCATCAGGTTGCGCAGCGAAGTCTTCGCCGAGATAAACGACTCCTGCACCCAGATCGGACTGTGGCGATATGCGAAAGAGCTGAACATTCGAGCGGCTCTATTGCTGACCGGCCGGAGCGGAAGTCAGAAGAATCGATGCCGGATGTGCACCCTTCATGTCCCTGCTCTTGACATCCGTGCCAAAGATTCCGGCCCGCGCGCCGGCTCCGGCCCCAAACGACGTCCGGACCAGGTTGGAGACCGCACCGATGCGACATTCCGCCCGGGGCCGGATAGCGCAGGACGAAGTGCACTCGCCGGCAACGGATTGACGTAACCGGCTGCTCGTGTCACGGGCGCACATCGAAAGCATCGATCACGGTGTAGGCGCCGTTGCCCGTATTGACGATTTTCAGCGTGTGCAACATGGGAACCAGGTTGTCTACCCTGTAAATAGTGGTCTGGTAGGCCTCGGTCCCTTGCGGCAGAGGGGCGGTGCCGGGCGCCAGATATGTATCGACCGATTTCACCGGGACACCATCCAGAAAGATGTCGGCGGTGCCGGTGCTGAGCTTGCGGCAACCGATCCAGCTGACCGATGTACCGGTGAATGTGAAGGTAACGGACGCGCCCGGCGTGGCGGATTCGGATATGCTTCCTTCGCTCCAGGTTCTGTTGAGGTTCTTGAACATCCAGTTGCCGGGACTGTAGACGACGGCAGGATCTTCTTCCTGATAGCGTCTTCCCGGCGTCCTCACGTCGAATGCGTCCACGACGACCTTGGCACCCGTCGAAGCAATGTAATGGGTGCCCAACGCCGTGATCGTGAGCGTATGGCCTACGTCGGCCAATCCCGTTGCCGTGAACACGGTGGCCTGGACCTTGTCCGCCGGGGAATACAAATCGACCATGACGGCAGCACCGTTATCCACCTGGACATTGGCCTGACCGGCGTCGCGGCCGCGATAGCCGACCCAACTGACTGCCGTTCCCCTGAAAGTCAACGTGACTTTTGCACCATTGGTTTCGGAGACCCGCGCGCCCCCCACCGGCGGATCCGGAACGGTGGCGAGGCCGCCGCCGCTCCATCCAAAACGGTCATCCGCCTGGGCCCACACACCAGTGAACGCCACGTCCGGATCCGTCTCCTGCAAGTGCGAGACCACGGGAGCCGGCACGACGAATGCATCCACCACGACGGCGCTTCCGTTCGACTGATCGTTCTTGGTGCCCGTCGGTTCGATCGTCAGCGTATGGCTGCCGGGAGCCAGGCCATACACCGAATAGACCGGGTTGTTGGTTTCGTTGTTGTGCGCAAACAGGTCCACCAGGACGCCTGTGGGATCATCGTCGACCTTGACGCGGGCGATTCCACTGATGTTGCTGCGCTGCCCGATCCACGTGACCGAGGTCCCGGTGAAGGTGTACGTCGCTTTCGCCGGAGGCACGGAGGCTTGCACGGCAGTTCCCGCACTCCATCCGTACCAATCGGGGGTGGCCTGCGTCCAACCTGCACTCAAGGTCACGGCAGCATCTGTTTCCTCGACGCGCCCAGGCGCCGGGGGGGGCGGCGGCGGCGCGGCATTCGAAACGATAACGGTGACCGACGGCGACGTGATCAGGTTGCCCGCGGCACCGCGCGCGATGGCAGTCAGTGTATGCGTGCCGTCGCTGACGGCAGTGCTATTCCATGAGGTCGAATAGGGCGCGTCGGTATCTTCCGCGCCAGCGTTCGCAGCGTCCACCTGGAACTGGACGCCCGCGACTCCGCCACTGATCGTGGCGTCCGCCGTTACAGTGACGCTGCCGGAAATGAGGGCCCCGGAGGCAGGAGAGGTGATGCTGACCGTGTCGCCGGGCGGGGTGCCGCCGCCTGCCGGCGGGGGCACGGTGTCACTTCCGCCGCCTCCTCCGCAGGAAACCAGCGCGCCCGCCACCAGCAAGGCTGCAATGCGTTTCATCGCACGGCCCGCGGCTGCAGTTGCGCGAAATCCGGGGGCGCCAATCCGACTGGGGCCGGCGTAAGAAACAGACAAAGCCGCGCGAGCGGATTCAACGATCTTCCACATGGTTTGACCCTTTCAGCGGCGTCACGGCATCCAATGCGATCGCGACTGCCAAGACGACGTCCGTGCCGAGATACAAAGTTGTCCCTTGCGTTTATCCGTGGGTACAGTTTCGGTTGTCAGGATGTCGTCCTTGAGGGAGAACCATGGTCCGGATGGACGTGCGCACCTGCAGATTCGCGCAGAATCGCGGGGCGCAGGGCACCCCGGGGCCGGTTATTCCGTTGTCGGGCATGACCCGTGCTGTCGACGATTGCGGTCCGGCGGGAAATCAAGGCTTCTCCCGGCGGAGCCGCGGCAACATCGCCTTCAACGAAACACAACCGCCGCCGCTTCGGGGCGAACCCCGCAAAGATCCACCAGCAGTTGTTCATAGCGATCCACCATCTTCGTTTCCGAGAACATCTCTTCCACTCGCGCGCGCGCCCGGCTGCCCATGCGTTTACGCTGCGCCGGGTTTGCCAGCCGCGCGAGGCGGTCGACCAGCGCCCTGGTATTGCCGACCGGGAACAGAAAGCCGTTCTCGCCCGGCCAGATCATCTCCGCCGCGCCGCCGACATCGGAATGCACGAACGGCTTGCCCATGGCCATCGCCTCGATGGCCGCCAGGGAAAACGCCTCGGTATGGCTGCACAACACCATGGCATCGCAGATGCCGATGTAGGGACGGACGTCCTGCTGAAACCCCGTGATCACGACGTGGTGCGCGACCTTGAGTTCGCGGGCGCGGGATTCGACGACTTCGCGCAGTTCCCCGTCGCCAATCATCAGAACGCGCGCCGGGATGCCCATGGCCCGCAGCAGGGCCACCGCGTCGACCAACTGCACATGGTTCTTTTCCGGGCGCAGCCGCGCCGATATGCCCACAACGTAGTCCGCTTCGGAGAAGCCGAGCGTGCCGCGCAACCGCGCGCGTTCCGCGGGAGTCGAACGGTCGAAGAATGCCTTGGTGTCCACACCGTTATGGATCATCGCGTTTCGGCGCGAGAACACGCCGCGTCGAAGCCAGCGGCGCTTCTGTTTTTCGCAGACGAAAACCGAACAATCGGCAGTCCAGAAGAACAGGCGATAGAGGAGCATCTGCAGATGCTCCTTTATTCCGAGCAGCAGGGTCGAGTGATACGTGACGACCAGCGGCACCCGCAGACCGCAAAGGCGCAGCGCGAACCAGGAATACATCAGCGCATAGGCGTTGGCGGCCACGATCACGGAAGGACGGATGCGGAAGATGTGCGCCGCGAAATCTGCCACGGCGCGCCGGTCCAGGTAGCGGGTTGCAGCGAGACAATGCACCGTTCCCGCTGCATTCAAGCGGACGCTGTCGATCAGATTTGGCGTCTCATCCTTGACGTGGACGATGTGGCATTCGTGGCCGCGCTCCACCAGACCATTCGCGACCGTTATCGCATGCCGTTCGGCACCGGCGGGATACAACGAACCCGTGACAAAAATCGCGCGCAGCATGACATTGTTCAAGAAGCGTGGACGATGGGCATTGCAGTTGGCGTTCTTTTGGCGCGTTGGCTACACATCGTGGCGGCGCCAGACGCGGACCGCCGGCCAGTTTCAGAAAGCGTTGAACACCGTACCGACGATATGAGCGCCCATATCACCCAGTTCGCGGATCACGGTCTTGGTATCCGCGAGGCGGGTGCCGTCCTTGCGGGCCACTACCAATGCACTTCCCGCCCGGAAGGCCACGGCTTGCGCATCCGCGTAGGCCCGCGCCGGCGCCGTGTCGAGGAGGATGACGTCGAACTCGCTGCGAAGCTCGTGCAGCAGCACGCCGAGTCCCAGGCCCGCGAGCAGTTCCTGCGGGTTGGGCGGCCTCGCACCGGCAGGCAACAGCGAAAGTGCCCCGAATTCCGGAACCGGTGAGACGGCGGCGCGGCCCGCGCGTCCGGAGAGAACCGCGGAAAGGCCGATCCGGTCGGACACGTTGAATATCAGATGCTGGCGCGGTCTGCGCAGATCGGCGTCGATCAGAAGCGTGCGTTCGCCGAGTTGCGAAAAGGAGACGGCCAGATTGGCGGCAATATAACTGCGCCCTTCTCCGGAACCCGGACTGACGATTGCCAGCACCCGGTGTTTGACCCCAGCCCTGGACCAGCGAATCATCAACTGGGTCCGCAGCCCGCGCAACTCTTCGGCGCGGGGGTTGAACGGGTCGTGCGCGATGACGAGTTCATCGCTGATGCTGTCGTTGCCGGGCAGGAGGTGGGGAAGATCATATTGCTTTGCGATCGCGCGATGCAGGTCATCGATATTGATCAGCCTCAGGCGAAGCGCCGCGTCGCCGAACCTCAATCCCTCCATGTGCTGCAATTCCATCACCCGATCGATGTCTCCGGCGTTCAGCCTTCCTTCCTCCGCGAGGATGCTTCCAATCCTGCGGTCGCCTCGCCCGACAACGCGGCTCGTACCTTCGATCGGCAGAACGTTTTCCTGGGCATTCATCATTTTTTTCCTCAGCCGGGATTCGGTAAAGCAGGTCGCTTGTTGCCGGACCAGCCGAGCAGACGCTGCCCGACGGGCTGGCGCTCGTTGAGCACCGCGAGCAGTGGCACGTCGAGCTCCAGGTCGTTGCGCGAACGCACCCGGCGGTCGACCAGTTCCAGCAGCATCACCATCACGATTCCGAGGATCGTTCCGACGACTATCGAGAGGGCAATATTGAGCTTGATCTTCGGGCTCGAGTGTTTGCGCGGCACGACTGCCGGATTCAGCACCATGACGTTGGTCTGGTTGGCGCGGCTGTCGACCTGGCTGACGACGGAGCGCTGCATCGCGGTGTCGTAGGCCCGCTCAGCGGACTCCACATTGCGCCTGAGCACGGTAAGCTCGTTGCGGTTTTCCTTGAGCCCGAGGACCCGTTCACGCTGCGCGTCCATCGCTCTGCGCGATTCCATCTCGCGCTGGCGGCTCTGGCGCGCGGAGGTCTGGATTCCCGCCACGACCTTGTTCATTTCGGAATCGAGTTTCTCCTTCAGGCTGCGGTTTTCCGCGACCTGACGCTGATACTGCGGATAGTTGACCCCGTAATTGGCGCTCAGCTCCTGCAGTTTTGCTTCCCCGTGCAGCAGATCCTCCTTGAGCTTCTGGATGAACGGATTGTCGCGAATTTCCGTCATCCGGTCCGGCGACTCGCCTCTTGTGGCAAGAGTGCGGGTCTGTTCTTCCCGGGATTTCCATTCAAACGACTGTTCCTGCGCCTTGCCGAGTTGCTCCGACAAGGCGGTCAGGCGGGTGCTTTCGAGGTCGCCGCGTTCATCGGCGGAAACGATGCCCTGCCGCTGGTGATAATCGGTCAGCCTGGCCTGGGCGTCCTCCAGGTTGGCTCGCAGGACCTTCAGTTGCTCGGCGAACCACGCCGCCGCCTTCTGCGTCGGCTCTACGCGCAATTCGAGCATCGTATCGATATAGGCTTTGGCGAAGGCGTTGGCGGCATCCGCGGAAAAGCGCGGATCCGGAGACGAAAAGTTGAGCCGGACCACGCTGCTTTGAGAGGTATCGACCTTGAGATCCTGCAGCAGGCCTTCGATCAGTTTGTCTTCGCCCGGACCGCCATTCTTCGCAGCTTCCTCGACAGCCTTGCGGGCCGTCGGATTCTGCGCAAGCTGCAGTTCCTGCGCCACCTTGCGCGCCACCTTCTCGCTGGTGATGATATCCAGCTGGGTCTGCATGTAGCTGGCCTTCTCCTGCTGAAGGACGATCGGGCGGACGACGCTGTTCAGGGACTGTTCTTCCTTGGCGTCCACCAGCAGCGATACCGTCGCGGTATAGGTCTTCGGCAGCAGAAAACTGATCGCCGCGGCAGCCAGGACGGTAACCGACAGCAGGAAGACGAATATGGCCGCACGTGCGCGCAATGCCGAGAGAAACTGATAGAGGTTCATGCGGTCACCTTGTGTCCTTTGCCGACTGTCGAACGCAGCTCATGTTCAGAACAGGCTTTCCTTTACATAAATCACGTCGTCGGGCCTTATCGGCTCGAACAGCTTCGCTTCGATCTTGCGCACTGCCCCGCCGGGCATCCGGCGGTGAATCGTGAGACCGCGATCGCTGCCGCGCTGCGTCAACCCGCCGCCCAAGGTCAGCGCATGCATGACGACCATGTCGGGCTCCAGCCGGTAGACCCCGGCGCGCTGGACTTCGCCGTAAATGTAGAAAACGGGAGCGTGCTGAACGAAGACCGTATCGCCGTTCTGGATCTCGAAATTCGTGGACATGTCGCCCTTGGCCATCATCTCCGCGACATTGATCTCCCGCTTGCTCTCCGAGCCTTTTCGGTTACTCACGACGGTGACGGTGTCGGCACCGGTCGGGCTGATGCCGCCCGCAAGCGCCAGGATATCGGTGAGCGTCAGGCTGGTATCGTCCAGTGCATACCGCCCTGGGCGAACGACATTGCCGAGCACCGATACCTGCCGGCTGCGCACCTGGACCACGGAGATGCCGACCTGCGGATCCTTCATGAAGTGTCCTTGCTTCAATTGCGCGGCGATCTTGTTTCCCGCGTCCACGGGCGTCTGTCCGGCGAGCGCAATCTCGCCGATCAGCGGAAATACAATCGTTCCACGCTCCGAGATCCGCACCTCGGTGGTGAGATCCGGATTCTGGAACACCGTCACGCGTATGGTGTCGCCGACTCCGAGCGTCTCGCGCGAAGAAGAAGTGGCCGCGTCGACCTGGATCGCGAAAGCAAACAGTGCGACCGCGGCCACCAGCGCGAGACATCGCGATGCCGTGCGGGTCGGTATCAAAGTGGAAAACATGGCGCTTCTGCCTGCCGGGCGCTGCCCTTGTCGTTCATCATGATTGCTTCCTTCCATAGGGAAAACGGCCTATCTCACCTTTACCAGATCGATTGTGTTGAACGCGATGCCCGGTACCGCGGCCTGAGGTTGTGCTCGCGCGGCCGTGTGCATGACGGCCGCCGGGCGGACAGCCTCGATGCCACCGGGACCGGTCTTCGCCCGTTCGCGCAGCTTCGCGACTTCAGCCTGGGCGAGTTCGAGCCGCTTGCGGTTGAGCAGATAGCGCGCGATCGCCGGTCTCGCCTGTTTCTCGCTCAACGGAGCTGGCGCCGAATTCTCGAGCCGGATCACCGAAGCCCCGCCGGGCGTTGGAAAAACGGCGATCTGCCCGCCGTGCATCTCGGCAAGCCGGCGCAGGACGTTCATCGGGACTTGTTCCGAGGCTCGGCTCTGAATTGCCAGTTCGAAAGAGAGTTTCCGGGATTCGAGCCAAGTCACGATTGCGGCGAGGTTTTTCGCCTCCGCAACCGCATCCTGCAACGCGCCAAGCTGGTCCGGTGCGACGACCACGGACAACTCGAGAACACGATAGAGGCGGCGCTGCCCGAACAGCGCCGGATTCTGTGCGTAGAATTTGCTGATTTCCTGCGGGCTCGCCGGTGACGCAGAACGCACCGTGCGTTCGATATAGGCCTGCGCCAGGACCTGCCGCTTCGCGCGCTCGATCGCCTGCGCGACTTGCGCGTCGCCATCCAGCTTGCCGTGAATCGCCTCCTGCGCGAGAAGGTCCTGATCGACGGTGCGCACTTGAAGCGAGGCAGCCGGCCGCCCGGCATGTGCCGGCGCCGTTGCGTTGTTGCGCGCGCCGGCACTCTCGACATGCCCTGCCGGGGTTTGCTTGCTGTTGACTCGTACGGCAATCGGGCCCGACATCGACCTGATGTCGGGCTTGCCGCAGGAACACAGAATCATCGCGACGGCAGTCCACATCGACAGGATGAGGAATTTTCTGATCATGGCTGATTGCATTGCGTCATGCCTATCCTGCGGTTTGGGCGGTCGTTGTAGTGCATCGATTGGTTGGTGCCAGCGTCTTGTCTCACTTGCGACTCAATATAGATGCGCGATGTTTATCGGTGACCTTCGCGCATGGTCCGAACGGACCATGCTCAACCGCGCGGCTGGACGGTTTCGCCAGGCGACCGCCTGCTGCGTGCCGGCATGGGAAACTCAGTTTGCGAACGGACCGCGCTTGCGTCGCGCGATGAACGCTGCAACGACCAGACCGCATAGCAGCGTCATCCAGTCGGTAGGCTCGGGTATGTCAGCGGTCGAGAACAGGAATCCCGCGCCGGTGTGCGAGCCGCCCTCAGCCGATCGGAAAGCGGAACGGTCGTCCGGAACAACCGCCGCGGACAGTACGTCGATGACGCCATTCAGGGCCGATACCTCGCCGAGCAGCGATCCGGTGGCATTCCCGCTCGCGAGCGGCACGGGTGTTGCGTACGTGACATTCGAGAGTTTGGCCACACTGCTGTCAGGGGCGGAGCTGGCCATGTCACCTGTCAGCATCCGGTACTCCGCTCCTTCCGGCAGATCGGCAATTTCCCCGAACGAGTACGAAGGCGAAACAGCGGACGAGAAATGGGAATTGGAGGCCGCCGGTGCGGGAGGATCCGCAGCGGGGATCCGGTCGACAACGCCGGCCCGGACAGTTAGTGCCGCCATCGCCGTGACGGCCAAGAGTGTTTTCGTCAACCGTTTCATGTTACCTCCTGCGAAGTGCAAAATGCCCGAACGATCGGAGCCGCCAACCGGGCACAGTTTGTCGATTTGCAACGCCGCGCAGATACCCGGCGCTTGACCTCATGCTATGCGCGGCCAATTACAGAGACACACCGCGAGGCGCGGATGCAGATATACCGAACGGACTACGCCGCTCCGATCGCGTGCATCCAGCGAACGCGGACCTCTCAAAGGCTCAGGATTCTCAACTCCAGAGCCTTGCCAACCGCCTGCGCGCGGTTGACCACATTCAGTTTGCGCAATATTTTCTGCACATGATTCTTGACGGTCAGAGGGCTGATGTTGAGGATCGCCCCGATCTCGAAATTGCTTTTTCCCAGATAGATCCAGCTCAGGATTTCCCGCTCCCTGGACGTGATGCTGCTTGTCTTCGCGGGTTTGGGGGCATCGTTGTCCATGATGCGTGCGTTCATCCGGGTGCGGATCCACGCCGAATGCAGAAACGGCACCACCAGTTGCGCGAGATAGGCCTGTTTGTGCGCATCCAATCGCGGTGCGCAGGCGAAGATGAAAAAGCTTTCGGTGACACCTTCCGAATCATGTGTGCCGTGTGCGACGACGCGCGTCGCCCCGACCCGCTCGAGTTCGCGCGCGAATGCGCCCCCGGCCAGCGCGCCGAGGTCGGCCAGCGCGCTTGCCACCGGACGGAATCCGCGCTTTTCCCAGGCCTTGATAAGACCCGGTGCGACCGGTGCATCACGCAGGAACGCCTGGCTGAAGATCGAGGGATCCGGAGCATTCACCGCAAAGCTGTCGACGGAAAGTGACAAAGGTTCGCCGCTGCGTTGCGCGCAGATCAGCACCTCATGCCTGATCAGGCTTTGCAGCAGACCCTGCGTCCAACCGAAGAAATGCGGACGCGAATGGACCCTGAGGGAACTATCCAGGTTGAGCATCAACGACTCCTGCTCGACGACGTCCAGAGTCTCGGAAGTCCCGCTCGCGACGTCCTTCTCCCCATCAAAGTCTGCAGGCAGCCCGGCGTCGGGTTCATAAGGCTGTGTCATTTCCGGTGTGATGAGTCGCATCGCGCTTTTACCTTCAGGAGAAAGCATAGGTGGACAGCCTGGTTGCCGGCGTATTGCATGGAAATGTCACAAGAATCAGACGCGGCGCCGGCGGGGCGCGCATTCTGCTGCGTAGTCCGATGGAGCTATCGGGACCGTGCGCAGAGTGCGTCATGGTTGAACGTCGCCTGATCTAAGCTGTTTGCACATCGAGTTCCTTACCCGATTCCCGACATTTACCCACTGGCTCCGTCGATAACCGTCATGCATGCCTTCCACGATACCCAACCGCGCCTGTTGCTCAGCAAGCTTGGACCGGTCGCCCTGTTGCGCGCGGCGATCGACCCGGTGATGGCGATCGGCATCCTGGTCATTTCTGTCCTCTGGTTCGAGGGACGGTTCGATGGCTCCTACCTGATTCTCGCGCTGCTCGTATTCTCGATGACCTATCCGAACAGCCTGGTGCACGATGCTTCCGATTCCGGCGCACTGATGCGCGATGTCGTTACCGGCTGGCTGGCGATGATCGCGTTGCTGCTGCTGGTCGGCTGGGTATCCGGCACCCTGGGTGCATTCGACCAACGCGCAATCCTTGCCTGGCTGGTCGTCACTCCGCCGCTGCTGTTCGCCGCCCACCGCCTGATTCCGGTGATCATGCCGCGGCTGCTCTCTGCCGAAGGCCTGCAACGCACGGCCGTCATTGCGGGGGCGAACGATACGGGCTGCAGGCTTGCGGAGCGCATAAACGCCAATCCTTTCCTCGGGACCCGAGTGACCGGCTATTTCGATGACCGCAGCCTCGACCGGACTAATCATCTCGACCACGCTCCGAGCCTGGGTTCACTGAGCGAGCTCGCTGAGTACGTGAAGGCGCATCGCATCGACCTCATCTACATCGCGCTGCCGATGGCTTCGCAGCCGCGCATCCTCCAGTTGCTGGAGGAACTTCACGACACGACCGCTTCGATCTATTTCGCTCCGGACGTCTACCTGTTCGACCTGGTCCAGGCACGAGTCGACACGGTCGGAGGCTTGCCGGTCGTCGCCGTGCGCGAATCGCCCTTCTACGGAGCTGACGGTCTGATCAAGCGCGTGAGCGACATCGTGCTTGCATCCGCGATCCTGCTGCTGATTTCGCCGTTGATGGCCGCCATCGCAATCGGCGTGAAACTGAGCTCGCCGGGTCCGGCCCTGTTCAAACAACGCCGTTATGGCCTGGACGGCAGGGAGATCGTGGTCTACAAGTTCCGCTCGATGAACGTGCTCGAAGACGGCGACGTCATCAGGCAGGCCACGCCCGGTGACCAGCGCGTGACGCCTTTCGGAGCCTTCCTGCGGGCCTCCTCTCTCGACGAATTGCCGCAGTTCATCAATGTTCTGCAAGGCCGCATGAGCGTCGTCGGTCCGCGTCCCCACGCAATCGCGCACAACGAGATGTACCGCAAACTCATTCGCGGCTACATGATCCGGCACAAGGTGAGGCCCGGGATTACCGGCCTGGCACAGGTCAACGGCCTGCGCGGTGAGACCAGTTCCCTCGACAAGATGCAGATGCGCGTCGAATACGACCTTGCGTATCTGCGGAACTGGTCGTTGTTGCTCGACCTGCAGATCGTTCTGAAAACGATCCTGGTCGTGCTGAAGCGGCAGAATGCTCATTGAGTGACGATCAGCCGGCGTTGACCCGATAACGATAGCCGAGCCCGCGCACGGTCTCGATCGCCTTGTCGTGGCCGGTCGGCGCCAGGCCCTGTCGAAGTCTGCGGATGTGAACGTCCACGGTGCGCTCTTCCACGAACGCGTCATGGCCCCATATCTCGTCGAGGAGCTTGGCGCGGCTGAAGATGCGGCCGACGTGGGTCATGAAGAAATGCAGCAAACGGAATTCGGTGGTCCACAATTCGATTTCGCAGTCGCCGGCAGTGATGCGGCGCGCCGCCGGATCGAGCTGGAGTCCGTCGATCTCGATGACGTCGTCCGCGAGTTGCGGCGTGCGCCTGCGCATTACCGCCTTGATGCGCGCGAGCAATTCGCGCCCGGAATACGGCTTGGTCACATAGTCGTCCGCGCCACCCTCCAGCGCCGCCACCTTGTCCTGTTCTTCCGCGCGATCGCTGATCAGCACGATCGAGATGTCCCTGGTGCGCTGATCGCTGCGCAGCCGGCGCGTGAAGGGAAGTCCCGGAATGCCCGGCAACACCCAGTCGAGCAGAACGAGGTCGGGCCGGGCTTCGCGCACTAGCGTCTCGGCCTGGGCGACATCGCCGGCGCAACGAACCTTGTAGCCGGAATTCTGAAGATTGTTGGAAAGCAGTTGCCGGGAGGGTGCTTCGTCTTCAACTAAGAGGATGGAGCCGTACATGAACTTCTCCTTGATCATGGGATCCCGAAAGGCATCCGTGTGCTGACGATTCATTGCAGCCGCGGGACCCCTACATAAGGCACCGGAATTTTTTTCATCCCGGGTGTCGTGATGCGACTATCCCCCTAGGCCGATTGGCGGTCCGTGCGGTTGCGCACATATCCCGGAAAGATATAGAGGCGGTCTGATGATGCGATCAGGTATTGACCGGACGGCATCAAACCAACGCAAGTCACTCCTTTTCACGACGGCCTTCATCACCACGCTTCTTCGCTCGTCACGGCGCGGTAACAAGGGCAAACGCATCCATCCCGATCGCGGCAGAGGATGAAAGGCATCCCGGTTGCTATTCGGAGAAACGTAGAGCAGAGCCTGTGCGCGACGCGAAATGTTGGTGCGGCGGATTGCCTTTCGCGCTGATACCGTTGACGGTGATGGCGGTGCTTTGTAGCGGACTGTCTACAACCTGCCGATATCGTCGCAGACAACACATCGATGCAAGAACGGGATCAGGGAGTTCCCCGCCCGGCGGAGGATGAAGGCAAGTCCGGTTTACATTTGGCCGGCCTCCGGAAAATCGGGCAGGAGATCCTGGATGCTATGCTCGATAGCCTCGCGATCCGTCGCTTTTCGCATTGACGATCGACGTACCGGGATAGTGACGATCCTCTGCCCAGCTGTCATCTCCAGGGATGGCGCCAATCTGCTCCTTGCGGCGCCGGCGTGCACTTTGTAGCGGACCGTCTACAATCTGCCGGCATCGTCGCCCACGACACATCGACGGAGGAAAGCAGATCGGGGGTCTCTTCGGTCAGCCGGCAGAATCCACACCGTGCAGAATAGCCGCGAACGAGTGATCCCGCGGCTGAATACTATTGGTATTAAAAAAAGCTTCAGCCCACTCTCGCTTACTCGTGCTGACGCGACATCGGGATCGATATCGAGACCGTGGTGCCGCGGCCGGGGACGCCGCGGATGTTTACTTCGCCGCCGAACAGTTGAGCGCGTTCCTGCATGCCCAACAGGCCGAGCGATTCGGTGCCGCGAATCTGACTTTCGGATATGCCGATTCCATCGTCCACCACCTTGAGCTTGAGAAGCTCGTCGGTAATGCTCAGGGTCACGTCGACGCTGCTCGCCTTGGCATGGCGTGCGATATTCGTGAGGATTTCCTGGAATATCCGGAACACGGCCGTCGACAATTCCTTGTCCAGATCTACCTGGTCCTCCGGAAGCTTGAGCCGGCAACGCATTCCCATGCGCTTCTGGAACTCCTTCGCCTGCCAGCCGAATGCGGCTACCAGGCCCATGTCGTCCAGAATCTCCGGCCGCAGGCCGGTCGAAATCCTGCGAATGAGGTGCATCGTGGAATCGATGAGGCTGCACATCGCTTCGGCCTTCTCCACAAGCGGTTCCTCGGTTCCGGCAAGCCGTTTGGCCAGCCATGTCACATCCATCTTCAGGCCGGTCAACACCTGCCCCAGCTCGTCATGAATCTCGCGCGCAATTCGGGCGCGCTCTTCTTCGCGTATCGAAATAAGGCGCGCGGCCAGCGCCCGCAACTGCACCTCCGACTCCCGCAATTGCACTTCTGCGATTGCCCTCTCCCTGATTTCGTTGGTCAGCGCCGCGTTCGTCCTGTGCAGATCGACGAATACCGACACTTTCGATCGCAGCACCTCCGGCACCAGCGGCTTTATCAGGTAATCCGCCGCGCCGACTTCGTAGCCGCGGAATGCGGATTCCATTTCCGGGGACACCCCGGTCAGAAAGATGATCGGCGTGTGCCGGGACCGCTCGCGCAAGCGAATCATCCGCGCGGTTTCGAAACCATCCATTCCCGGCATCCGCACATCGAGAAGAATGACGGCCAGATTGTGCTTGAGCACCAGGCGCAGTGCTTCATCGCCGGACTGCGCGCGTAGCAGGTTCTGCCCGAGCGGCTCCAGCAATGCCTCGAGCGCCAGCAGATTCTTGGGCTCGTCGTCGACCATCAGAATGTCGGCCTTCCAGTTTTCCATGCGCCTTTCCACCTTGCTCTCGTTCGGTCGATCCGCCGGTGCGCGAATTCCCGGATGCCCGGGAAAGATACCCTATTTGTGCGCAATCCGCGTTGCGTGGGGGAAGGATGAAATGCCAACGGCCGGACCGCACAGGAAAAAGGACCCGAGGCGGGTCCTTTTTTTTGTTGCTTCGGGCAAGAGGCTTACCTTATTGCCACCTGACTGATCTTCCCCTTGCCTCGAACACAGCTTTTCTTACGACCCGGATGCCGGCGGCGGCGTGCATGTGGCTCCGCCATTCTTCGTCGCCGAGAGCGTGGTCTTACCCGTGCACGAGAAGGTAGCGGGGGCGTCCTGAACGTAAGTCCAGGTCGTGGTGCCCGCAAGCGCGTTGCAGTCCGTTCCGACGGTAAGGTCCACCGAATTGTAGGTCGTGGTACCGCCACGCTCCTTAAAACTGCCGGACCAGCTCAGCTTGTTGCCGTTGATCGTGCCCGAAAAGTTCGTCGAAGTATCGGGATTGGATGCGTCCGTCACGGTAATGGCGTTGGTCGCCGGCGTGTCTTGCGCGACTGTCAGCGGATAATTCACCGGCGGGTTGCCGGGCGTCATGCACTCCGGAGCAGGCGAGGTAACATCCGATTCAACAACCGCCCACACCCCGGAAACATCGCCTATGGGGGCTGCGGCAGCGGCCGGCGCGGCCGCACTACCACCACCCCCTCCACCGCCACATCCGGCCACAACAGCGGCCATCACTATTGCCATAAACCACATCAGTGGCCTGAAAAAGCTTTCGAATCTGTTCATGTGAATTTCTCCTGGTCATGAGATGCCGAAAGAAATCGGAGTGCAGCTGATTCATTGCGCCCACCGATGTCTGCGCACGGCACCGAGGTTTTGGCCCCGAGCGTCGTAATGGCGACTATCCGCATCTGTCGCAATGTGTTCTGTGCGGTCGCGCACATAAACCAGAAAGAAATTCAATTTTGTGTTCGATAGCGAACTTACTTATGTCTCCTAATGACGACGTTATGTTCGCTGATGACGAAATTATGTTCGCTATCGCACATAGCGCGGCAGACGTCGCATCCGATTCCGGGTTCGTTCATCTTGTTCTCCCAGGTGCCGGAAATCAGGATCTTGCAAAAATGACGTAAAGGTTGTCGAGACGCATGGACGGCGCAATCGCACCCGGCACCCATCGGCGCGGGCGCCGACGCGAAATCCGCTTGCGCCTTTCTACACCTTCGGAAGCAGCGCCCGCGCGCTCGGGCCGGATCGACAAAGAAAAGTGACAGACCTCATGCTGGCGAGTCCGGCATCTGCAATTCTGCGTTGTTCAGATATCCGCCGGCTCTGTGTGCTGGCACACAGACGCAAAGGGGATTCGCACGATAAGCTTTCTGGTTGTCAGTGCCACTGACTCCTGAATCCGCGCGCCGGGACCACGCTCAATGCAGCGATGAACGGTCGCCGCGGATCGCAAGGTCGATATTCTTTCGACACCGAACGCAAACCAACACTGGGGGAAAAAACCGTGAACTGGGATCGCATCGAAGGAAACTGGAAACAATTCAAGGGCAACGTCAAGCAGCAATGGGGAAAACTCACCGACGATCAACTCGACGTCATCGCGGGCAAGCGCGACAACCTGTCCGGCAAGATCCAGGAAACCTACGGCCTTACCAAGGAAGCGACGGAGAAGCAGATCTCCGAATGGCAGAACGTCCAGAAAGAAGCGAATCGCCCCAAGTAACGCAATCTACAAATTACTAGTCGATCTACTTTCTACTTCTCACCACGAAGGACACGAAGAACACGAAGGGGTCACGAAGAAGGACAAAAATTGATGTTAGACGAATGGGGTATGAATGGGAATGGCTAACAGATGTGCGGGTGCACTGCAGCGCCAATACCGTCCAAGGACAACAACTTTCGTCCTTGTCTTTCTTCGTGACCCCTTCGTGTTCTTCGTGTCCTTCGTGGTGAGATGTAACCTATGTGGTGAGATTTTCAGATTAAGTCTGTTTCGGTGTCCCATCGAGCCTGCGCGCCAAAGCGCGCCAGTAACGCCGCGCATGCGGGGCCCGCGAGTGCCGCGACCTTGGTGAGCGCATCGGCGATCATGCAACTCGGCGCCGCGACCATTACCGCTCCGCTGCCGTTCCATGCCCGGTTCTCGCGCGGATCGAAAATGCTGCCGAGCGACTGCGCGAGTCGCCCGGCGTGCACGACATGCGGGACAGAAGTTGCAATCGCGCCGCAACGCAGTTCGGCCACCTTCACCAGTCTATCGGGGCGGCGCAGATGGATCGGGTGCGGGATGAGGCCGAAGCGCCGCAGGTCGCCACCGGCGTTCACCGCCCCCTGGGTGCACCCGCCCCTCCTCAGTTCATGGATCGCCCGATCGACTGCAAAGCCTTTCGCGATACCGCCCAGGTCGAGCAACATCGGGCGCTCGAGGAATACCCTGCACTCGGGCATCAGGACGATATGCCGCCAGACGCCACACTGTAACGACGCATCGGCTGAGCCGGGAAGCAGGCCCTCTCTCATCAGCAGCGGTGCAACAGTAATATCGAACAGACCGGCACTGGCCTCGGCGATCCGCACCGCGCGTCGCAGCACGGCCCAGGTCCAGGGATGCACCGTCTGCGGCGTGCGCCACGCTTGGCGGTTCAGTCGCGAAAGGTCGCTCCCGGGATCATGAAAGCTCATCAGGCGCTCGACACGCTCGATGGTGGCCAGTGCCGCATCGACCGACCTTTGCACGGCGTGTTCGGGGCCCGACGCGGATACATGAACCAGCGTTCCCATCGCGGGGCGCAGGCGCGACGAGTCAGCGCAGGACGGACTGGTGGAGGAAAAGAAGTCGCCTGATACCATCGGTCAAATGGCG
>WNFL01007347.1_pt2 | contig 61310 bp, 67 predicted proteins | sample 5400361 | NCBI WGS metagenome assembly WNFL01 (sample SAMN13153351, study PRJNA577476) | soil metagenome | isolation source: 40 cm soil on Douglas fir-dominated hillslope | place: USA:California | collected 2013-09-17 | reverse complement strand
TGGTAGGCGGTGCGAGACTTGAACTCGCGACCAACGGATTAAAAGTCCGCTGCTCTACCAACTGAGCTAACCGCCCAAAAAAAGAGGCGCATTCTACCGGCCTGTCAGTTGGCACGTCAAACCGCCCGCATGTTACGCGGCGCTTTCAACCGATCCCGCTAGCCTGCTTTCAGCATGCGCCGGTACTGTATCTTCATGGTCAGCGCAGCGCCAGCGATGATGGAAAAGAACACCAGAATCGAGCCCAGGGCGAGCGTCGAGACGCCGGTGATGCCCTGGCCGATGGTGCAGCCCATGGCGGTGACGCCGCCGAAACCCATCAGAATGCCGCCGATGACGTGATTGCGCGTATCCGCGGCAGACGCAAAACTCTCCCAGTGGAAGCGCCGTTTGAACAGGGCATAAGCGAACGAGCCGACCAGCGTGCCGAGCACCACCGCGACCCCGAAGGTCACGCGCGCGGACTTGTCGGTACAGAATTGCAGCAACTCGAGCGCATTGGCGGCGGGCCCGATGAAAGTGAACGATTCGGGGCGTGCGGTGCGCGTGCCGACGTAGGCTTCCTGCAGCGTTTCCGGATCTTCCGCGATGAAGCCCAGATGGCCGGTCACATACCAGCCGCCGACGATGACGAGACCGATCACGGCGCCCGCGAACAGGCGCTCGTGGTCGGCGCGGAAATCGCGATCCCTGAGAACGAATGCCAGCAGGGCCAGCGCAACTCCCGCGGCAATCCACGGTTGCACGCTGCGCTTGCCGATGCCGAGCGATCCGGCGAGGAGCCACGAAAGGTCTTGTCCCTGATCGAACTGGACGGCGAGCACGCTCAGCACGTCCGTGCGCACCGGCGCGAGCAGGCCGCGCAACGTCATCTCCGCGGCCAGCGCGAGGAACACCATGACGACCAGCGATTTGAGATTGCCGCCGCCAATCCGGATCAGGCTGCGGCTGGCACATCCGGACGCCAGGGTCATTCCGACTCCAAACAACAATCCGCCGACGAGATAGGCGAGCCACGGCCAGCGCGGCGCCGGATACGCGGAGCGCGACAAGTCGACCAGCCCGGCGAGATCGAGGACGTTGGCGCCCGCAATCGCCACGGCAATGGCCAGCAGCCACATGCGCATGCGACCCCAGTCGCCCATATTGACGACATCGGACACCGCGCCCATGGTACAGAAATCGGTTTTCTGGGCGACCACACCGAACACCAGCGCCAGGACGAATCCTGAGACGATGACGAGCGCGGCGAGCTGGGTGGGTGTTTCCACGAGCATTCAGGCGTGTTGCAGGTAGCGCGTAGAATCCTTGATCCCGGCCGCGGCAAATCCCGCACGACGGATGCGGCATGCATCGCATACACCGCAGGCGCCTCCGGCGTCATCGGCCTGATAGCAGGACACGGTAAGGCTGAAATCGACACCCGCTTCGATGCCGGCAAGAATGATCTGTGCTTTGGTCATGCGTACCAGCGGCGCGTGGATCGCCAGTGCGTTGCCTTCGATGGCGGCGCGGGTCGCGAGGTTCGCCATCGACTCGAAGGCTTGCAGATACTCGGGCCGGCAATCCGGATAGCCGGAATAATCGACCGCATTGGCGCCGATGAAAATGGCGCTCGCCTCCAGTACCTCGGCCCAGGCCAGCGCCAGCGACAGGAAGATGGTGTTGCGGGCGGGGACGTAAGTGACGGGAATGCCTTTCACGGCGCCGTCGGTCGGCACGTCGATTGATGCATCGGTCAGGGCCGACCCGCCGAAGGTCTGCAGGTTCAGCGCGATAACGCGATGCTGCCGTGCCCCGAGCGCCGCGGCAACGCGCTTCGCTGCGGCGAGTTCGGCCTGATGGCGTTGTCCGTAGTTCACCGAAAGCGCATGACATTCGAAGCCATCGCGGGTCGCGAGCGCCAGCGCGGTCGCGGAATCCAGTCCGCCGGATAGCAGCACAACGGCCTTTTTGATTTTTGGCTGCATGCGCAAGGCGGCCTACTTGAGCTTCGCCAGCCGGCCTTTGGCCTTTTCGGCGGAGTCGCTGGCCGGATACTTCGCGATGAGTTCCTCGAAGGTCTTGCGCGCGGCAGCGTTGTCGCCGAGGCTGCTCTCCGCCGTGCCGATGATCAGCAGGGCATCGGGTGCCTTTGCACTATCCGGATAGGTGCCCAGCAGCCGGCGCTCCGCTTCGATCGCTTCGCGATACTGGCGCTGGTGCGCATAGGACTCTCCGATCCAGTACTGGGCATTGGGCGCCAGCGGATGCTTCGGGAAACTCTTCAGGAAACTTTCGAAGCCGCGAATCGCGCTCGGATAGTCGCTCAAGCGATAGTTGCTGTAAGCGTTGTCATACGCGCGCTGGATGGCAGCCTGATCGGTGGCGGTAAGCGATGCAGGGGGCAGCGAAGTCGGGCTCGATGACGCCGGCGCGGCGGCCACAGCCGGATTAGGCGCCGTCGTGGACGGCGGCGTGGCGGCGGCTGTCGGTGCGGCAGCCGATGCAGCGGCGGGCGGCGGCGGATTCACCGGCGGCACGGCCGCTGCAGCCACCACCGGCTGTGGAATGCCGGCCGGCGTTGCCGATCCTTGCTCCAGCTTGCGAATGCGCTCTTCGAGCGCTGCACTGTTTTCCTGGTCTTTTTTGCCTGCGCCACCCTGTTCGATGCGGCGCAGCCGCGTATCCAGATCGACATACATGTCGCGCTGGCGCTTCTGCGCATTGGTGACATCGTTGGACAGCACTTCCATCTGCCCGCGCAGCCGGTTCAGTTCACCGTTCAACGCCTCCACCTGGTTCAGCAGTTGCACCACGCCGCGGTTGGGGGGGCTGGGTTCAGCCTGGGCCAGCTTTTGTCCGGTTACGGCCTGCTCTTCCTGAAAGGTTTGCACCTGCGCCAGCATCACCGAAAAGCCGTCCTGCAATTGCTGGTGATTTGCATGCAACCGCCGGTAACTTTCGGCGAGATTGCGCTGCTCCTCGCGCAGCCCCGCAAACCGGGCATCGATCTCCTCGTGTACGTCGTTTAGCGCGTCGTAAGCGAATGCATCGAACGGGAGCAGCAAAAATGCAAAGAGGGGCAGCCATCGCCGCCCCCACCTGATTTGCGCACGCCGGAAATCGGGAGTCGACGAAGTTCGGATTACCATGGCTTTCCCCCAAGCAGACCATAGAAGTAAAAAGCGCGCCGCAAATGCGGCGCGCCGTTGCAACCGGGACCAACGAACATTACTGCGGTTCGTTCGGGTAGACGATGTCGGCGCGACGGTTCTTGGCCCAGCTTTCCTCATCCTGGCCGAAGGCCACCGGCTTCTCCGCGCCAAAGCTGACCGTTTCGATCTGCTTTTCGCCGACGCCGAGCAACACCATCGCGCGCTTTACGCTTTCCGCGCGCCGCTGGCCCAGCGCCAGGTTGTACTCGCGGCTGCCGCGATCATCGCAATTGCCCTGCACGGCAATCTTCAGATCGTTGTGGTCCATCAGGAATTTCCCATGCGCTTCGATCACCGGCACATATTCTTCCTTGATGTCGTACTTGTTGTACTCGTAGTAGACGCTGCGTTTGGCGAGCGGAGTGCCGGGTTCCTTCAGCTGGGCCCAGGCATCGCCCTTCAACTGCGATCCCCCGACCCCGCCACCAGGCAACGGCTTGACGATCGCCTGGTCGCCCTGCGCCTGCTGACGGCGTTGCTGCTCGTCGAGCTGGCGCTTGAGTTCCTCCTGCTCCTTCACGATCTTGGCTTGCCTCTCGGCGTCCTGCGCCTTGGCGGCCTGCTGGCGCTGCGCCTGCTGCTGGTCGAACAGATCGCGCTGCTCGATATCGGCGCTCTTTTGTCCCTGGCTCGCGCACGCGGCGAGCAGGAAAATTAATGACAGAATGAATAAATTATTTCTCATCACTACTCCTTTCGGCGATTGTTCGGAAGCGGTCCCCACGCAGGCTCGCGAATGTCGCCTGACTGCGCGGTAATTCTTTGCTTGATCCGCCCATCGCTCGACACCGCGGCTAATATACCACGCCCCTTTACCTCGGAAGCGTAGAGGATCATCTTGCCGTTCGGGGCGTACGTCGGCGATTGGTCGAGGCCGCCCGCGGTCAGGATCTGCATCTGGCGCGAGGCGATTTCCTGCACCGCGACGTTGAACTGGCCTTCGTTGCGATGGATGAAGATGAATGATTTTCCGTCCGGGCTGTAGCGCGGCGTGACGTTGTAGCTGCCTTCATAAGTCATGCGTTCGGCTTCACCCTGCCCGTCGGCGCGCATGCGGTAAATCTGCGGACTGCCGGCACGATCGGACGTGAACAGAATGGTTTTGCCGTCGGGTGAATAACTCGGCTCGGTGTCGATCGCCTGATTGCTGGTCAGGCGGCTGAGTCCCGTACCGTCTGCGCCGATCGAGTAAATATTGGAAGTGCCGTCCTTGGTCAGCACGATCGCCAGTTTCTTGCCGTCCGGCGACCATGACGGCGCGGAGTTCGAACCCTCGTAGTTGGCCAGGACCGTGCGGGTGCCATCGAGCAGGTTGTGCACGAACACGATCGGCTTGCGCCGCTCGAAGGAAACGTAGGCGATGCGCGTGCCGTCGGGCGACCATTGCGGCGAGATGATCGGTTCCCTGTGCGCCAGGATGAAATCGGAATTGAAGCCGTCCGCGTCGGCCACCTGCAGCTCGAAGCGGTTATCGCCCTTGGTCACATAGCAGATCTTGGTGGCAAACACGCCGGCATCGCCGGTGAGCTTCTCGTAGATCAGATCGGCGATCTTGTGCGCGGTCATGCGCAACTGCGGCACGGAAACGGTGTAGGAAAATCCCAGCACCTGCGACTGTTTCGCTACGTCCATGAGCCGGAAGCGCACCTCGACATGCCCGTCCGCCTTCTCCGAGATGCTGCCGATCACCATCGTTTCGGCGCCTTCCCCTTTCCAGTAGCGATAGTTGATCTCGGAAGGTTCGGCGGGCAGCGGCCGCGCACTGCCGATCGAGCCGAGTTTGAACAGGCCGCTCCTCTGCAGGTCGGCCGAAATCACATGGCTCAGGCTCTGCGGAGAGCGATCCGTTCCCAAGGGAAAGCGAACCTCGCCCGCGAAGGGCACGACGGTGATGGGAATCTGGTTGGCGCCGCCACCGATGATTTCGATGGCGATCGGCCCGGCCGCAGCCCGGCCGCAGAGCACGCACAGCAACAAGGCGGCACCCACGCTCCAGGTGAAAAGGCGATGTCTCGGAATGAAAGGGGACATGAAGGAGGGGAACATCGGCAGGTTTATGTTTGACATCGTTCAGTCTTTGTCCTTAGGTCGGAAAACCAGAGGGAGTTCCCGGAAGTTTTCCTGGAACATATCGGTTTCGGTCGGTACCGGCAGCGGTTGTGCCGCCATGATGGCGCGTTCCACGGCCGCGTCGTAAGCCGGATTGCCGCTCGATTTCTTCAGGGTGGCGCTCAAAACCTCTCCTCCCGGCAGCAATACGACTTCGAAACGGGCTTCGGGATTGCCGACCACGTTCGGCGGCACCACCACCCGGCCCTTGATCTTGGCCTGGATGCGCGCACGCCAGTCGTCGATCTGTTTTTGCTGGGCGGCGCGCGCCGCCGCCTCGGCCTTGCGCTTCGCCTCATCCGCTTCGTGCACCTTGCGCGCGGCCTCCTGTTGCTGGCGCTCGCGCTCCACGGCGGCGGCGCGCTGTTTGCGTTCCTCTTCGCGCTTCGCGTCATCGGCACGGCGCTGCTCTTCGGCGCGCTTGTTCTCTTCCGCGCGGCGCGCCTCGTCTTCCTTGCGCAGCTTTTCCTGCTCCGCGCGCTTCTGTTCGGCCTCCACCCGCTTCTGTTCTTCTGCCTCCTTGCGCTCCTCTTCCTCCAGCTTGCGCTTTTCCAGTTCCGCCTTCTTTAGCTCTTCCTTGCGCTCTGCCTCGGCTTTCTTCTGCTCTTCCTTGCGCTCCGCCTCGACTTTCTTCTGCTCTTCGAGCCGCTCGGCCTCTTCTTCCTTCTGCTTGCGCAATTTCTCCTTGAGTTCGATATCCGCTGCCGACGGCTTGGGCGTTTCCACCTTGGGGGCGGGCGGCGGCGATGGAGGCGGCTCCTTCTTGACTTCGGGCACCGGCTTGGGCAGTTGCGGCACGTGCTTCGGTGCAGGCTTGGGCGGCTCCGGCGGCAGCGCGACCTTTTTCGCCGGCTCGGGCAGGTCCTGCCACAGGTCGACCACGACCGGACTCGCGATTTTTTTCTGCCAGCTGATGCCGAATACGAGCAGGCCGAAAAACATCAGGTGCACCACGACTGCCAGTGCGCCCGACGCGACGCGGCCGGGTTCGTCAGCCGTTCGCGGTCTCATCCCGAACGCGGCTTCGCCAGCAGCCCGACGCGCTTGACCTGATTTTGCTGCAGCAGATCCATGACATTGATCACGGCCTCGTATTTCACATCCTTGTCCGCGGAAATGACCACCGGCTGATCGGGCTTCTTCGCCTGCTTGCTCTTGATCAGCTTGATCAATTCTTCGCGACTGACGGGGCGCTCGGCCGCGGATACGTCGCGATCGGTGAGCGACAGTGCGCCGCCGGCGCGAATGGAAATTTCCATCGGCAGCGCCGGGGGAGCGGAACTCTTGCCGATGCTCGGCAGATCGATCACGCCGGGATTCATCAGCGGCGCCGTGACCATGAAAATCACCAGCAGTACCAGCATCACGTCGATATAAGGCACGACGTTGATCTGGTTCATCAGGCGCGGATGGCGCCGGCGGTTCGTCGCCATGGCCGGATCAGCCCACGTTCAGGGCGGCATGGCCGGTCGCCTGTCCGGTTGCCGCCTGCGGCGGCGTGTTGGCCTGCCGCTGCAGGATGTTGGAGAACTCTTCCATGAAGCTGTCGAAGCGCGTCGACAGGCGTTCGATATGGCGCACGAAATGGTTGAAGGCGATCACGGCGGGTATCGCCGCAAACAGACCCATCGCCGTGGCAACCAGTGCTTCGGCGATGCCCGGCGCGACATGGGCGAGGGTGGCCTGACCGACGTTCGCCAGTCCGCGAAAAGCGTTCATGATGCCCCACACGGTGCCGAACAGACCGACGTAGGGGCTGACCGAACCGACGGTCGCCAGGAACGACAGATGCGCCTCCAGGTGGTCGAGTTCGCGCTGATAGGTGGCGCGCATGGCGCGGCGCGTGCCGTCCATGATCATGCCGAGGTTGGCGCCGCTTTGCTTGCGCAGCTTCACGAATTCGCGGAATCCGGACTCGAAGATGCGTTCCATGCTGCCGGCGTTGTGCCGTGCGCCCGCCGCCGCCTGGTACAGCGTGCCGAGGTCGGCGCCGCTCCAGAAGCTGCGCTCGAACTGGTCGGTGCGACGCATCGCGTCACGCACGACGAACATCTTGCGGAAGATGAACCACCACGAAATCATGGATACCAGCAGAAGCAGCGCCAATACCAGCTGCACCAGCACGCTGGCGTTGCCGATCAGGCTGATCAGGGACAGGTCTTGGGATACGTTCATGGTTGTCTGCAGTCGTTTAAACGCGGTTGAGGTGCCGGCGGGGTTGGCCGGCCTGAGCTTTTTCTGTCGGTTTTGCACCATGCGCCAATGACGCGCGGATCTCTTCCGGAAACGGCATCGGTTTCAGATCATCGGCTCCGACGCAGGCGACGTTGACGGTGGCGCGCACCAGGGTTTCGCCGTTGCGCCTGACTTCCTGCGCAAACGTCAGTTGCGCGCGGCCCATTTTCCCGACATCCGCGCTGACCGTCACCAGGTCGTCGAGCAGGGCCGGCTTCATGTAGGCGATCTCCAGCTGCCTGACGATGAATACGAGCCCGAATCGGCTGACGAGTTCCCCTGCATCGAATCCGCGCTCCCGCATCCACTCCATGCGGGCGCGCTCGAGAAAATCCAGATAAGTCGCATGGAACATCACCCCGCCGGCGTCGGTGTCCTGGTAGTACACGCGCACTGGAATCTCGAACTCGATGTCAGTTCTCCCGCCACAGCTCACCGCTGCCCGACGGCGAGGGCACGGCGAGGCCGAAATGCCGGTAAGTCGAGGCGGTCGCCATGCGCCCGCGTGGGGTGCGCTGCAAATAACCCTGCTGGATCAGGAAGGGCTCGAGCACGTCCTCGATGGTATCGCGCTCTTCGCCGATCGCCGCGGCCAGGTTGTCGATGCCGACCGGGCCTCCGCCGAATTTCTCCACCACGGCAAGCAACAGCTTGCGGTCCATCACATCCAGCCCGATCCGGTCCACATCCAGCATCTTCAGGGCCGCATCCGCGATCTCCCGGTCGACCTTGCCCTGTGCCTTCACTTCCGCGTAGTCGCGCACGCGGCGCAGCAACCGGTTCGAAATGCGCGGCGTGCCGCGCGAACGCGACGCGATCTCCAGCGCACCCTCCAGCGTGGTCTCGACGTTCAGCAGGCCGGCCGAGCGCTGGACGATGCGCGTGAGTTCGGCCGGCGAATAGAATTCGAGACGCGAAACGATACCGAAGCGGTCGCGCAGGGGATTGGTCAGCATGCCGGCCCGGGTGGTGGCACCGATCAGCGTGAAAGGCGGCAGGTCGAGCTTGACCGAGCGCGCGGCCGGGCCTTCGCCGATCATGATGTCGAGCTGAAAGTCTTCCAGCGCGGGATAGAGAATTTCCTCGACCACCGGCGAGAGCCGGTGAATCTCGTCGATGAACAGCACGTCGTTGGGCTCGAGGTTGGTCAGCAGCGCCGCGAGATCGCCGGGGCGTTCCAGCACCGGCCCCGAGGTCTGCCGCAGGTTGACGCCCATTTCCCTGGCGATGATGTGCGCCAGCGTGGTCTTGCCCAGTCCGGGCGGACCGAACAACAGTACGTGATCGAGGGCCTCGCCACGGTTCCTGGCGGCTTCGATAAAGATCTGGAGCTGGCCGCGGATCTTTTCCTGTCCGATGTATTCGTCGAGCTGCTTGGGACGCAGAGCCCTCTCGAGCGCTTCCTCCTGCGTCGACTGCGGGGCGGGCGTGATCAGACGGTCGGTTTCGATCATCCTTTATCGTCGCTGCAAAGATGCGCTTCTGGCATCAGCCGCGGCCGCTCTTGAACTCCTGCAACAAGGGCCGGATCTCGTCGGCACGGGCGTCCACCTCTTTCGGCAGATCGAGCGCCAGCTCGTCTATGCGGTGGCTGATGATGCCGGTCAGCTTCAGGATCGCGGTCACGAAATATTTCTTGCCCAGCGCCGAATAGGCGAAGCGCTGGCCGTCGGCATTGGTTGCATCCTGGATGGAGAAGCGCATCTCGTCGTCCTCCTTGTTCCAGACGTGCTGCATGCGGCTGCGCTCTTCCTGGACGCCGGGGATATCCTTCAGCTTGCCGGAGAACGACAGCGTCGTGATCACATGCGTGGATACCGTGTGGTCGACGATCTTCGCCTGCTTGCGGCCGACATCGGAATGAAAGTGCGTGAGCAGGACGTCCAGTTCCTCGGCGGAGAATTCGCGCGAGTCGAGATCTTCCCATTGCGGACGCAACCAGTCCAGATTGGTGAAATCGTCTGCAACCTTCGCCATGACCGGCTGCAGCAGGATTTGCTCGGCGCGCTGCCACTGCGGATTGCGCAGGTTCCAGTCGGGGCCGAGCTTTTCTTCCTTGCCCAGGCGCGTGAGCAGGCTGCGAATGGCGACCAGGGCCTCCTGCTTGAGGTAATAGTTGCCTATCGATACCGATGTCGTCAGATCGTGCAGACCGATGAGCTGCTCGATCTGTTGTTTCTTGCCGGCGTCCTCGTCGGCAGCGGCCGTCGCGCCGGCAGCGCATGTCAGCAATGCCAGGGCCATCACCACCGCACGCGCTGCAACCATCATTTTTGACCATCCATTCGTTCGACAAAGCCAGCCTGAAAAGTGCCACGGATTATAGCCCAGCACCCCGGGGAATCATCATTCCGCGCGCGGGTATTTGTGTCGTTCTCGGACGACATGGAAAACGCAGCGCCGCGCCGCCGCGCCGATCACGCCTTCGAGAGCAGTTTCAGCGCGCTGCGAATCGCTTCCTGTACCGGTGTGTCCGGTGCGATCCGGCCGAGCGCGTGCGTCGCTTCCTTGTCGCTGTAACCAAGTGCAAGCAAGGCATTCAACGCATCGCTCCGGATCTCGGCGTCGCCGCCGGGAGCGGGCGCGCCGATGACGGCGTTGAGCTTGTCGCGCAATTCCAGCAGCAGCCGTTCCGCCGTCTTCTTGCCGATGCCGGGAATCTTGGTAAGCCGTGCGCCGTCGTGCGCCAGGACCACCTGATACAGCTCGGCCACCGACATGCCGGACAATACCGACAGCGCGGTACGCGCGCCCACGCCGCTGATCTTCAGCAACTGGCGGAACAACTGCCGCTCCTGGTCGGCCGCGAAGCCGAACAGCAAGTGCGCGTCCTCGCGCACGATCAGGTGCGTATGCAGGGTGATGGTCGAACCGGTGGCGGGCAACTGGAAGAACGTGCTCATCGGCACATCGACTTCGTAACCGACGCCTTGAACCTCCACCACGATCGTGGGGGGGCGCTTCTCGATCAACTGCCCGGTCAGCCGGCCGATCACACCAGTCTCCCGCGTTTCATCCTGAATCCCCGTGTCTGCAGTTTCCCCATGCCGAGTCCGCCATGCGCGTGACAGATCGCGCATGCCAGGGCGTCGGCGGCATCGGCGCTGGGATCGCCGGAAAGCTTGAGCAAGCGGCGCACCATCTCCTGTACCTGCTCCTTGCGCGCGTGGCCATTGCCGACCACCGCCTGTTTGACCTGCAACGCGGTGTATTCCGATACCGGCAGGGCGCTGATGACCGCCGCGCAGATGGCGGCACCCCGCGCCTGGCCGAGCAGCAGCGTGGACTGGGGATTGACGTTGACGAACACTTTCTCGACGGCGACTTCCTGCGGCTTGATCTGTGCAATGACTTCCGAAAGGCCTTCGAGAATCGTGCGGATGCGCTCCGGCAATTCACCGCGTCCGTCGGTACGTATGCAGCCGCTGGTGACGTAAGTCAGCTTCTGGCCACATTTTTCCAGCACGCCAAACCCGGTAATGCGCAGTCCGGGATCGATGCCGAGGATTCTGATGACGGGTGAGGTGGGAGGTACCAGGCGTGAGCCGGAAACAGCCATGCTCTCTTTCAGCATGAACCGGGACCGTGGATCATATTGCGCGCCCCGGTCGTCATCCCTCGCCGTCCATGACCGCGCTCGTATAGACCTCCTGCACGTCGTCAAGGGACTCCAGCGCGTCCAGGAGCTTTTGCATTTTTGCGGCATCCTCGCCGGTGAGCGGGATTTCAATCGCCGGCTTCATGGTGACTTCGGCGAGTTCGGCCTTGAGGCCGGACTTCTCGAGTTTATCCTTGACCGCGAGAAAGTCGATGGGCGTGGCGATGACCTCGATACTGCCATCGTCGTTGGCGATGACATCTTCGGCACCGGCCTCCAGCGCCGCTTCCATGACCTTGTCCTCGCTGGTGCCCGGCGCGAACAGGAGCTGGCCGCAATGCCGGAACAGGAAGGCAACCGAACCTTCGCTGCCCAGATTGCCGCCGTGCTTGGCGAAAGCATGGCGCACCTCTGCGACGGTGCGCACGCGATTGTCCGTCATGCAGTCCACGATGACCGCCGCTCCGGCGATGCCATAGCCCTCGTAACGGATTTCCTCATAGCTCACACCCTCCAGTTCGCCGCTGCCGCGCTTGGTGGCGCGCTCGACGGTGTCCTTCGGCATGTTGTTCGCGTAGGCCTTGTCCACCGCCAGGCGCAATCGCGGGTTGGCCGTGATGTCGGAACCACCAAGGCGCGAAGCGACCGTGATTTCCTTGATCAGCCGGGTAAAGATCTTGCCGCGCTTGGCGTCCTGGCGTCCCTTGCGGTGCTGGATGTTGGCCCATTTGCTGTGACCTGCCATACCTTCCTCTGCGTTGGCAGCCGCCGCCCGATCACGTCGATCTGTCTAGGCGGCTGATATAATTATTAAAAAATCTTACCATAGGGTCCGCTCCCGACAGTACCCAATTGCCCATGACGCAACCCCTGCCGATCGCGAAGTCCGCGCATGAACTTTGCCTGCTGCCAGGACTCGCGAACCGCCACGGACTGATCACCGGCGCCACCGGCACGGGCAAGACCGTCACCTTGCAGATCATGGCCGAAGCCTTCAGCTCGATCGGCGTGCCGGTGTTCATGGCCGACGTCAAAGGCGATCTCGCCGGCCTGTCGCAGCCCGGCGCAATGAATCCAAAGCTCAGGGAACGCATCGACCATCTTGCCCTCGGCGACTTCGCCTTTGCCGGCTGCCCGACGGCGTTCTGGGACGTTTATGGTGCCCTCGGCCATCCGGTACGGGCGACGGTATCCGAAATGGGGCCGCTGCTGCTGGCGCGGCTGCTGAACCTCAACGAAACCCAGGGCGGCGTACTGACGCTGGTGTTCAGGATCGCCGACGACAAGGGCATGCTGCTGCTCGACCTCAAAGACTTGCGCGCGATGGCGCAGCACGTCGGCGACAACGCCAGACAGTTCACCACCGAGTACGGCAACATCTCTGCAGCCAGCATCGGCGCGATCCAGCGCGGGTTGATCGCCATCGACGAGCAGGGCGGCGACCACTTTTTCGGCGAGCCGGCCCTCAATATCGCCGACCTGATGCAGACCGACGACAAGGGCCGCGGTGTGATCAACATCCTTGCCGCCGACAAGCTGATGAACGCGCCCAAGGCGTATGCCACGTTGCTGCTGTGGCTGCTGTCGGAACTGTTCGAGAAACTGCCCGAGGTCGGCGATCCCGAGAAGCCGAAGCTTGTGTTCTTCTTCGACGAAGCGCATCTGCTGTTCAACGACGCGCCGCCTGCGCTGCTGGACAAGATCGAACAGGTGGTGCGGCTGATCCGCTCCAAGGGTGTGGGCGTCTATTTCGTGACGCAGAACCCGCTGGACGTGCCGGACACAGTGCTCGGACAACTGGGCAACCGCGTGCAGCATGCGTTGCGCGCCTTTACGCCGCGCGACCAGAAAGCCGTGAAAACCGCGGCAACGACGCTGCGCGCCAATCCCGCGCTCGACGTGGAAAAGGCGATCACCGAACTGGCCGTCGGCGAGGCACTGGTCTCATTTCTCGACGAGAAAGGCCGCCCGTCGATGGTCGAGCGGGCGTTCGTGCTGCCGCCCCACAGCCGCATCGGACCGATCACGACGGACGAGCGCACGGCTTCGATCAAGCGCTCGCTGGTGGCGGGCATCTATGAGCAGGTGGTCGACCGAGAATCCGCTTACGAAGTGCTCAAGGCGCGCCAGCAAACTGCAACGGCGGCGCAACCGCCCTCGGCGCCTGCGCCGGCACCGGCCTCTACCGGTTCCGTGTTCGGCGACGTACTGGGCAGCGTGTTCGGCGGCGGCAGTTCACGCCGCCAATCGGCCGGCGAGGCGATGGTGAAAAGCGCGGCCCGCGCGGTCGGCTCGGAAGTGGGGCGGCAGATAATCCGCGGCGTGCTTGGCTCCATCCTCGGCGGTTCCAGCCGCCGGCGTTGACGTCGCCGTCGATGCCGGCCTGCGTTCCGGGCGCTGCCGCCCGCTCTCCCGCTGCCGGCACCGTTTGCGTACTTCTGGCCGCGATCTGCTTTTCGGCCAAGGCAATCCTGATCAAGCTCGCTTATGTTTACCCGGTCGATGCCGCCACCCTGCTGACCCTGAGGTTATTGTTCTCGGCGCCGTTCTTCGTCCTGATGGCGCTATGGTCGAAACGCGAAGCGGCGCCGTTGTCGCGCAGGCAGTGGTTGTGGGTGGTGGTGCTGGGATTCAGCGGCTACTACCTGGCGAGTTACCTGGATTTTCTCGGACTGCGCTATATCACGGCGGGGCTCGAGCGCCTGATCCTGTTTCTGTACCCGACTGTCGTGGTGCTGCTATCCGCCTGGTGGCTGAAGAAGCCGATTCGCTCCCATCATTTCATTGCGCTAGGGCTGTGCTATGGCGGCATCGCGCTGGTCTTCACCGAGAACCTGAACTTCGGCGGCCACGCGCATGAAGTCGCCCTGGGCGGCGCACTGGTGTTTGCCAGCGGGGTGATTTACGCGTTCTACCTGATCGGCGCCGGGGAGATCGTCGGCAAGATCGGCGCGATGCGCTTTACGGCCTATGCCATGCTGGCGGCGTGCGTGTTTTGCGTGCTGCAGTTCCTGCTGACGCACGAAACCCGGGCGCTCGACGTGCCGGCGCAGGTTTATTGGCTGACGCTGGCGATGGCCATCATCTCCACGGTGATCCCGGCCTGGTTGATGGCGGAAGGTATCCGCCTGACGGGCGCCAACCACGCCGCAATGGTCGGATCGGTCGGGCCGGTGGCAACGATCTTCTTCGGCCACTGGTTTCTCGGCGAGCCGATCACTTTCATCCAGATCACCGGCGCCGCGCTCGTGCTCGCGGGTGTCGCCCTGGTCAGCGCCAGGCAAAACTGACCCTGGCCGCACTGCCGGGTCCGCGAGATTTCAGAAGTGAAATAGCGCGGACAACACCGCCGCATTGACCCGGAAGTATCCGTCGGTCAACGGATCGGGCATTCTGTAATTTTCCCATTCCGCCCGCACGGTGAATGCCGGGTTTAAGTTGTAGTCGACGCCTGCGCCGAATTTTTCGCGCAACTTGGTCTCCGAAATGCTGCCACCAAACGAATCCGAAGCGCTGGTCCTTGCGTAGGCGATGCCCACACGCCCGATCAGCGACCATTTCTCGTCGAGCGGAAGTGTGCCGACGGCATCGACGAACGGTGCGCTCATTTTGTATTCCAGGTTCAGGACCTGGAAACTGACACCGTTGGAAATGAGCGCGGACGCCGAGGCTTTGCCCAGAGTGGCATAACCGACTTCGATCGCTATATGCCGGTCGAAACTGTAACCCAGGAAGACCTTGCCCTCGGTGGAGTGGGAGGTATCGTTATTCGAATCCACGACGGTTCCCCCGAACAAGTTTGCGATTGACGATGCCTCACTATCGATCGACTGCTGCGGAACTGTCGCGAAAGTGCGGCCGAGACCAAGGCCGACATACCAAGGCGTGACTGATGTCTTGGCGATGTCCTGCGATGCAGCTTCTCCCGTCAATCCGGCGAACGCCAGTAAAACCAAGCCTGTCGTTGCATACTTCTTCACTTGAGCCTCCTCTTGGTTGGGATCGGAATACGGGGCATTTGTACCCGAATGTCACTGCCATGTAAACGACAGCCGACACCCGGCGTATGTTTCAGACGTTGAAGCGGAAATGCATGACGTCGCCATCCTTGACGACATACTCCTTGCCTTCGAGCCGCATTTTTCCGGCTTCCTTGGAACCCTGTTCGCCCTTGTGCGCGATGTAGTCGTCGAAAGCTATGACCTCGGCGCGGATGAAGCCCTTCTCGAAATCGGTATGGATCACGGCGGCAGCCTGGGGCGCGGTATCGCCCTTGTGGATGGTCCACGCGCGCACTTCCTTCTCGCCAGCGGTGAAATAAGTCTGCAATCCGAGCTGTTCGTAGCCCGCGCGGATCAACCGATTCAGCCCCGGTTCCTGCAGGCCCATGTCGGCGAGGAACACGCGCTTGTCCTCGTCGGACAAGTCGGCGATCTCGGCTTCCATTCGCGCACTGAACGCCACCACCGGCGCGCCTTCCTTCGCGGCTTTTTGCCGGACCTTCTGCAGCAGCGGATTGTCTTCCCCAAAACCGTGTTCGTCGACGTTGGCGGCGTACAGCGTCGGCTTCGCCGTGATCAGGCACAGCGGCTTGATGATGGCCTGCTCTTCCCTGGACAAGTCCAGCGCGCGCACTGGCTTGGCCTGGTCGAGTTGCGCCTGTACCTTGTCCAATGCCGCGACCAGCAGCTTCGCTTCCTTGTCGCCGGACTGCGCCAGCTTGCGGTTGCGCGTCAGCGTCTTCTCGACCGTGGCCAGGTCGGCCAGCGCCAGTTCGGTTTCGATGGTCTCGATGTCAGACAGCGGATCGACCTTGCCGGTCACGTGCACGATATTGTCGTCGGCGAAACAGCGCACGACGTGAACGATGGCGTCGGTCTCGCGGATGTTGGCGAGGAACTGGTTGCCGAGACCTTCACCCTTCGACGCGCCGGCGACGAGTCCGGCGATGTCCACGAACTCGACGATCGCGGCAATGATCTTCAGCGGTTTCGCGATGGCTGCGAGTTGCGCAAGGCGCGGGTCGGGCACTTCGACGATACCGACATTCGGCTCGATGGTGCAGAACGGATAATTTTCCGCGGCGATGCCGGCCTTGGTCAGCGCATTGAACAGGGTCGACTTGCCGACATTCGGCAGTCCGACGATTCCACATTTCAGAGACATGTCTGGTGATCAGTAAACGGTAAACGGTAAACGGTGAATCCGGTCCAGGCCGGTCACTGTTCACTGTTCACAGTTCACGCTTTCGTGTGCAGCTTGAGCATGGCAGCCTCGCACTTGTCATCAAGCAACAGTGGCCAGGTATCGAGGCTGCGCTCGATGGCGTCGTCGATCAGCGGCAGTTCTTCCTTGCGCGGTGCGTTGAGCACGAAGTTCACCATTTGCTCTCGATCCACTGGCCGGCCGATGCCGATACGCAGCCGCCAGTAGTCCGGCCCCAGGTGCGCCGTGATGTCCTTCAGGCCGTTGTGGCCCGCCGAACCGCCGCCCTTTTTCAGCCTGACCTCGCCCGGCGGCAAATCGAGTTCATCGTGCACGACCAGCATGTCCTCCGGGGCGATCTTGTAGAACTGTGCAAGCGCCTGCACGGCGCGGCCGCTGACATTCATGAAAGTAGCAGGCTTGAGCAGCCAGCACTCCCTGCCGCCGCCGGCGAGCTTGCCGGCATGGCCGTGGAAGCGGGATTCCGGACGCAGATGAGCGCCCGCCCGCGCGGCCAGCCTGTCCACCCACCAGAAACCGGCGTTGTGGCGGGTGGCCTCGTGTTCCCGACCCGGGTTACCCAATCCTACGACGAGTTTCATGTCGATTGCACGCCTCGGAAAAAAGCGGCATTGAAAAGAAAGCGGGCGTTGAAACAAACCGGCCTGCCGAACAGGCAACGCTGACGGCAGGCCGTGGTTCGAACTGCGGAAAAATTACTTCTTGCCGCCTTCCTTCTTTTCGGGCTCCTTCTTCTTCTCGGGTTCCTTCTTGGCATCCGCCCCGGCTGCGGGTGCGGCACCTGCGACGGGAGCAGCGCCCTCGGCGGCGGCGCCTTCTGCCACCACAGCGGTAACGGTGGGTTCCACCTCGACCATCGCGCGCGGGATCTGCACAGTCGCCACCACGGCGTTGTCGCCGCGCGTCAGCTGCACCGATTCCACGCCCTTGGGGATCTTCAGGTCGGCCAGGTGCACCGCTGCGCCGATTTCGAGAGTCTGCAGATCGACCTCGATGAACTCCGGCAGATCGTCCGGCAGGCAGGTGATGTCCATTTCGTTCATCACATGGCTGACGATGCCGCCGCCGGTTTTCACCCCGGGAGCGATATCGGCATTGATGAAGTGCAACGGCACTTTCATGTGCACCTTCTTGTTGGCCGATACGCGCTGGAAGTCGACGTGCAGGATCAATTGCTTCCAGGGGTGCATTTGCACGTCGCGCAGCAGTACGCGTTCTTTCTTGCCATCCACCGTCATGCTCAGGATCGATGCGTGAAAGGCTTCCTGCTTGAGCTGGTGGAACAGCCCGTTGTGGTCGAACTCCACGTTTTTCGCGGGATGGTCTCCGCCGTAGATAATGCCCGGTACCTTGCCCGTGATGCGCAGGCGGCGGCTCGCACCCGTTCCCTGCAGCGCACGAGACACCGCATTGACTTCGATCGTTGCCATGTGACTCTCCTAAATGAAGGCGGCGACCGCGACCAGTCACCCCCTGTTCCAAAAGGGACGGCATCGCTGCCGCCCCACCGTAAAATCGTCAGAACAAAAACTATTCCATGAACAGCGAGGAGACCGAATCCTCGTTGCTGATGCGCAGCATCGTTTCGGCCAGCAATGCGGCGATGCTCAACTGACGGATGCGCTTGCAGTGCTTTGCGTCATCGCGCAACGGGATCGTATCCGTCACCACCAATTCGTCCAGCACCGATTTCTCGATGCGCTCGATCGCCTTGCCCGACAGCACCGGATGGGTACAGTACGCCAGCACTTTCTCCGCGCCTTTTTCCTTCAGTGCCAGCGCCGCCTCGCACAGCGTGTTCGCGGTATCGACCATGTCGTCCATGATCACGCAAGTGCGCCCGGCAACATCGCCGATGATGTTCATCACCGTGGCCACATTGGGCCGCGGACGGCGCTTGTCGATGATCGCCAGATCGGACTCGAGGCGCTTGGCCAACGCCCGCGCCCTGACCACACCGCCGACGTCGGGCGACACCACCACCAGATCCTGGTGGCCGAGCTTCCAGATGTCCCCCAGCAGGATCGGCGCCGAGTAGACGTTGTCCACCGGGATGTCGAAAAAACCCTGGATCTGGTCGGCATGCAGATCCATCGTCAGCAGGCGATCCACGCCCGCCACCACCATCATGTTCGCCACCACCTTGGCGCTGATTGCCACCCGCGCCGAGCGCGGCCGCCGGTCCTGGCGCGCATACCCCAGGTAAGGCACCGCTGCGGTAATGCGCCCGGCAGATGAGCGCTTCAGCGCATCGGCCATCAGCAGGACTTCCATCAGGTTGTCATTGGTCGGCATGCAGGTCGACTGCAGCACAAAGACATCCTTGCCCCGCACGTTTTCCAGCAACTCGACCATCACCTCGCCATCGCTGAAGCGGCCGACCGTGGCCCGTCCGAGCGGAATATTGAGATGTTTGACGACGTCCTCGGCAAGCTTCGGATGCGCGTTGCCGGTAAACACCATCAAGCTGTCATAAGCCATTTCTAGGCACTCGACACTGGAGACTGGGGGATCGAAAAACCCGATTTAACCGGTTCAATCAAATCCGGGTCCAAAAATAAAATGAGCCGCAAGCATGCTCGCGGCTGCCGTTACCAGTCTCCAGTCCGCGCCGACCACTGCCTGAACTGGCTGGGGAGGTAGGGATCGAACCTACGAATGCCGGAATCAAAATCCGGTGCCTTACCACTTGGCGACTCCCCAAAATATCTATTCGTCCTCCGACCACAGAGGATGCCGGTCCAGGCCGCGCGCCACGAAGCCCTGCATGTCCGCCGGCAATTCCAAAAGGACCCGGCGAGCCTGCTCTTCACTGTCAAACGCGCAAAAAACACACGCCCCGGATCCGGTCATGCGGGCATCGCCGTATCGGTGCAACCACTCGAGATGACGGGCCACCTGTGGGTACCGCCCGCACACCACCGGCTCAAGATCGTTGTGGCCCTGGCCGACTGAAAAGGCGGCTATTGTGATTGCATTCGTATTACGTGTCAATTCAACAGCAGAGAAGATTTCCGCAGTGGAAACAGCCAGTTCGGGCACCAGAATCAGATACCAGGCGGGGGGCAACTGCAGCGCCTGCAGGCGCTCGCCAACGCCTTCGGCAAAGGCATTCATGCCGAATACGAAAACCGGCACATCGGCGCCCAGCCCCAACGCGAGCCGCTGCAGCCGCTCGCGCGACAGGCCGGTGCGCCACAACCGGTTCAGCGCAATCAATGTTGTCGCGGCATCGGAACTGCCGCCGCCGAGCCCGCCACCCATCGGCAGGCGCTTGACGATGCCGATGTCCGCGCCTTGCCTGCAGCCGGTCTCCTGCTGCAAGGCACGTGCGGCCCTGACGCTCAGATCCTGCTCCGCGGGAACCCCTTCCATCGGTGTGATACGGCGGATTACGCTGTCGGCGCGCACGGCAAAGGTCAACTCGTCGCCATAGTCGATGAAGCGGAACGCGGTCTGCAGCAGATGGTAGCCATCATGCCTGCGGCCGACGACATGCAGAAACAGGTTGAGCTTTGCCGGCGCCGGAAACACGCCTGCCACGGTCGTCACTGCGGCAACTCCCAGTGCTCCACGATCAGGCGCAGATTGAGCCGGTCGAAGGCAAGCGACAGGCGCGCCGGCATTGCACTGTCGCCGAAATACTCGAGATAGGTGATGCGCCACTCGTTCTGCATCAGGCTCGTTAGCCGTTGCTTGTCGTCGCGATCCTGCGCCTGCACCGGCGCGGCTGGATCCGCGCGGCCGGTTACCCAATAGCGCAGCCCCGCAAGCGGAAGATCCCAACCGAGAACTTCGCGCGTCAACGACTGCGCGTCGTTCGAGTGATAGACCTTTTTGTCGCCGGTCGTCAGCGTGGCGCCGTTGCCGTCGGCCTCGATTTCGCCGACCACGGAGCCGATCGGGGAGAGCAGCCTGAGCGAGTCGCGCGTTGTCGTATGGCGCCAGCGCAGGCTCGCCGTGTAACCACGATCGTCGAGTTTTACGGCAACTCTTCCGTTCAGGGAAAACGCATCGATAGCCGCATTGGATGCGGGCAGGACTTGCGCTGGACGGATGGAGGCGCAGCCCGACAATGCCGCAAGGACAGCGCATAGCGCGAAAACACCGAGCCGACGTCGCATGGGCCGACTTTAGCGCAGGTATTTCTTGATGACCTTCTGCAGCTCGTCGCTTTCCGGATTGTCGCGCAATGCATCGCGCCAGACTTTTTCCGCGCCGGGTTTGTCGCCCTTGGCCCACATCACTTCACCCAGGTGGGCGGCAATCTCAGGGTCCGGGCGTTGCTGGAACGCGCGCTCCAGGTAGGTCAGGCCCTGCGCAAAGTGGCCGAGGCGATACTCCACCCAGCCCATGCTGTCGAGAATGAAGGGATCTTCCGGAGACAACTTGAGCGCTTTCTCGATGTAGTCGCGCGCCTCGGACAGCCGGTCCGTGCGATCGGCCAGGGTATAGCCCAGCGCGTTGTAGGCTTGCGCATGGTCGGGCTTGAGGACGATCAACCGCCGCAGATTTGTTTCGGCAATATCGATGCGATCGATTTTCTCGGCCGCCAGCGCAACGTCGTAAAGCAATTCGGGCTGGTCCGGCTGCACGTCGAGCGCTTTTCTGAGGATTTCGAACGACTCCTTGTAGTCCTTCGCTTCCCGCATCAATTGCGCCTCGGACTGCATGATCTGCACGCGCTGGGCGTCGTTTTGCGGTACGAGGTTCTGCAGATGCGCCCGCGCCTCGGCGAGCTTGTCCTGCCTGGCCAGCATGAATGCGTAGCGCGCGTGGGCGAGGACGAATTGCTCACCCTCCTCCACCGACAAATACCATTTGGCGGCCTCGTCGTAGCGCTTGCGCTCCTCGTTGACCTGGCCGAGATGGAAGCGCACTGCGTCCGGGTCCTTGTAGTCCATCTCAAGCACACGTTTCAACTGCACTTCGGCAACATCGAGGTCGTTCATCTGCACCGACAGCAACGCCACCGTCACGGCGATGTCGCCGTTGCTCGGGTTGTCGTCGAGCAATTTCTGGAACTCGGCGCGGGCCTCGGTGAATTTCTTGTCGTTGATCAGCTGGCGGGCATAGGCGAGCCTGATCTCCTGCGCCTTTGGATTGGCGGCAAGGAAAGAATTCAGATAGTCCAGCGCCTTGACGCGCGACTCGCGGCTGAGAAGCTGCGCCTGGAACAGCGCGCCGCTCTCCCAATCAGGACGCAAACGCATCGCTTCGCGGATCTCCGCCAGCGCTGCGTCGTATTTGTTGGCTGCCAGCGAGGCCTCCGCCATGGCGAGATGCGACTCCGGCCGGTCAGCATAGGGTTTGGTCAATTCCTTGATTAATGCCAGCATCGCGTTCTTGTCGGCATGCTTGACCAGCAACGGATACAACTGGCCAAGAGCCTGGCCGATGTTGTCGCCGTCGGCCGCCAGCATCTGCTGCAGCAGCGGTTTTGCAGATTGCAGGTCGTTCCCGTTGACGTATAAGGCCGCCAGGGTCTGCCGCGCTGCCGCCGAGTCCTTTTCGGTTTCCAGCCAGAGTTTGGCCGCTTCCACTGCGATGTCGGAGTAACGGCCATACAGTGCTACTTCCGTGGCCCGCCGTGCGATGCGCGGATCGCGCGTGGTCTTGGCCATTTCCAGATAGGCTTTCGCCGCGAGCTGATAGTCCCCGCGCTGGCCGGCGATTTCGGCAAGCAGAAACTTATAGAGCAGGTCCGAATCCAACGAACGGTCGGGCAAGTCGGCGCGCGACAGCGCCTTCGTGCCGAAAACCTCGCGCGCCTGCGCTTCGAAGTTTTCCGGATCGGCTTGCGCCGACATACCCGCATTGTCACCGGCGGCGGCTACGTGACTGGCACCGCCGGCACGGGAGCCGGGGTGTGCGCATGCGCCCAGCACCAGGCAGAGCACGACGATGGGAGTAGCGAGAATGGTCCGGATACCTGGCATGGATGTGCGTAGGTTGTGAGAACGCGGAAGGTGCTCGAGTAGCCGTTAGAGGTTACGATCTCGCGCGAAGTTCTTCAATCCAGCGGACAGTTTAGGTATATTTAGCGCCCATCACAAGTGATCCTGCATCCCAGGCGCCGGTGTCTGCACCGGTGCAATCCGGAGGTCGAGGCACCCGGACGGGGATCGCAAATCGAAGGCAGTTCTCCAACATCCAGACCAACAAGGCGAGGGCATGACCACTACGGCAAGCTCAGAATCGACCGTTTCCGCGCGGGCATTATCGCGGTCATACGGCAGCAATCGCGCGGTGCGCGAAGTTTCCCTGGAACTCAAACGCGGTGAAGTCCTGGGGTTGCTCGGGCCGAACGGCGCAGGCAAGACGACCACCATGCAGATGCTGACCGGCAACCTCGCGCCCAGCGGCGGGGAGGTGGACATCTGCGGCATCGACCTGATCGAGCGCCCGACCCAGGCCAAGTCGCGCATCGGTTACCTTCCCGAGGTTCCGCCGCTATACCGGGAGCTCAAGGTCGATGAATATCTGCGCCTGGCAGGCCGCCTGCACAAAATCAAGACGGGGGCGCTCGCCCAGGCGGTGCTGCGTGCCAGAAACCGTTGCGGCCTCAGCGACATGGGAGGCCGGTTGATCGGTTCGCTCTCCAAGGGTTATCAGCAGCGCGTCGGCATCGCCCAGGCCATCATCCATGAACCCGACGTGATCATCCTCGACGAGCCGACGGTCGGGCTCGATCCCAATCAGATTCGCGAAATCCGCACCCTGATCAAGGACCTGGGACGCGATCACAGCCTGATTCTGTCTACGCACATTCTTCCGGAAGTCGAAGCGGTATGCGACCGCGTGCAGATACTGCATCGCGGTGAAGTCGTGTTCAACGACACCATTGCCGGGCTCCAGCAGTTTCGCGGCGGTCAGACGCTGCAACTCGGCCTGCGCAACCCGCCGCCGCCGGAAGATATCGGCCGTGTTGCCGGGGGCGCAGTGGTCGATGCCATCAACGCCAACCTGTTTCGCGTGCATCCACGCGGCGGAGCCGATCCCACCGACGAGCTGGTGCGAGCTTCGGTCGAGCGCGGCTGGGGATTGTTCCAACTGCAGCCGGCGCAGGCCAGCCTCGAAGAAGTTTTCGTGCAGCTTACCCAGCGCGAAGAAGAGGAGGTATCGGCATGAGCTACCTGACGAGGGGCCCCATGTTTTACATGGGGATCGGCAGCAAGGCGATTGACGACGGACACCGACACGATAACGTGCGTGTAACCAACCATCTCGAGGAGGTGCCGGCATGATCCGCACCATCATCGCCAAGGAGTTGCGCACGTTGTTCGCCTCGCCGCTGGCGTGGGTAATACTGGCTTTCCTGCAGGTCATCCTCGCTTGGATCTTCCTGACCCGCATGAACTACTTTCTGAACATCCAGGGGCAACTGGCGCACATGCCGAACCCTCCCGGATTGACCGAGTTCGTCGTGGTGCCGATGTTCGGTATTGCATCGATCGTGCTGATGATGTCCGTGCCGCTGCTGACCATGCGCCTGATTGCAGAGGAACGCCGCAACCGGACCATGACCATGCTGATGTCGGCACCGGTGTCGATGACGCAGATCGTGCTCGGTAAATTTCTGGCAACGGCGATTTTCCTGGCAATGGTCGGCGGGCTGATCACGCTGATGGCCTTGTCGCTTCTGCTAGGCGGCAAACTCGACTACGGCCTGCTTGTGGCGAACCTGCTCGGCTTGCTGCTGCTTACCGGCAGCTTTGCCGCCGTCGGCCTGTTCGTGTCGTGCCTGACCACACACCCCGTAGTGGCCGCCATCGGTGCGCTGGCGGCATTCCTGGCGCTGTGGCTGGTCAACATCGCGGCGTCCGATCCGGACAGCCCGCTGCACCTGTTCTCGCTGCTCAAGCATTTCGAAGGCTTCGTCAACGGCGCCATCGCGGTGACCGACCTGATCTATTTCGTCTTGCTCACGGCAGTCTTCCTCATTCTCTCGATCCGGCGCCTCGACGCCGAACGGTTAGGTGCATGAAATCGAATCGCAAACTTAAGCTGCAACTACTGATCCAGAATGGCTTGTTTGTCATCCTGCTGGTCGGCTTTGCCATGGCGATCGTCTGGGTCACCAAAGACATAAAGACGCAATGGGACCTGACCGAGGGGCAACGCAACACGTTGTCCCAGGCATCGATCGATGTGCTCAAGCAGGTTACCGGTCCGGTCAACGTGACGGCGTATGCGACCACGCAGGATGCCGAAGGCGACGTGCGCAAGACGGTCGAGACTTTTCTGGGCAGTTATCAGCGCGCCAAGAAGGATTTCGTGCTGACATTCGTCGACCCGCGGGATCAACCGCAGAAAGCGCAGGCTGCCGGCGTACGCGCAAATGGCGAAATGGTAGTGGAGTACAACGGCCGCAGCGAACATCTGACGAGCCTCACCGAACAGGACCTGACAAATCTTCTGCTCAGACTCGTTCGTTCTGCGGAACGCCAGGTGGCTTCCCTTGACGGGCATGGCGAGCGCAAGCTCGACGGCCGTGCCAATCATGACCTCGGCGATTTTGGCGCACAGTTGAGCGTCAAGGGCTTCAAGACGGCAGCGCTGAATCTGGCCGTGGCCCCTGAAGTACCGGACAACGTCGCGGTGCTGATCATCGCCGGCCCGCGTGTCGATGTGCTGCCCGGAGAGGTCATCAAGATCAAACGCTGGATCGAGAAGGGCGGCAACCTGTTGTGGCTGATCGACAACGATTCGCTGCGCGGCTTGCAGGGACTCGCCGACGAACTGGGGTTAAGCCTGATGTCCGGCACGGTAGTCGATCCGGCCGCGGGCGGGCTCAAACTCCCGCCGACGGTCGCATTGGCAACCGCGTATGGACAGCATCGCATCACCGAAAGATCGACCGTCATGACCGTATTTCCTTTCGCGCGCCGGATCGCAGCCAGCGAGGGCAGCAAATGGCGCTTTGCGCCACTGGTCGAGGTCGCGCAGCAAGGCTGGCTGGAAACTGGCCCGATCGACAAGAATATCGCCTTCGATCCCAAGACGGATGTGCACGGGCCGATCGTGGTGGCAGCCGCACTTGAACGCAGCGTCGGCGATCGCAAGCAGCGCGTCGTCGTCACGGGAAGCGGACATTTCCTGGCCAATCAGTTCATCGGCACATTGGGCAATCTGGATCTGGGCGTGAACATGCTCAACTGGCTCGCAGGCGACGAGGCGCTGATTACCGTGCAGCCGCGCACCCGCTCGGACCTGACGCTCGAACTCACGCGTGCCGGGCTCGCACTCCTGGGCTTCGGTTTTCTGCTCGTGCTGCCGCTGGCCTTGCTGATTGCCGGCGTCGTCATCTGGTGGCGGCGGCGCAAGGCATGAAGTCCAAAGTCCTGCTGAACCTGGCGCTGATTGCGGCGCTGGTCGCCCTGTCGCTTTTCGCCTATTTCAAGCCGTGGCAGGGCGCCGATCCGACGATTAAACTGACCCAGCTCACGCGCGGTGAGGTGGCCCGCATCGCCATCGAACCGCGCGCCGCCGCAGCCATCAAGCTGGAAAAGCACGACGGCGCGTGGCGCATCGTCACGCCACTCAATGCGCAAGCCGAAGATACCCAGGTGGATCGGCTGATCGACATCGTCAATGCCAACTCGAAGCAAAAGCTCGCCAACGTCGACCTCGCCCAGTTCGATCTTAGTCCGCCGCAGGTGCGCGTGACCTTGAACGATCAGGCATTCGCCTTCGGCCGCGTGAATGACATCACCTATGAACAGTACGTCGCCACCGCGGACGGCGTATATCTGGTGCCTCCGCTATACGGTTATGGCATCCCCACCGATGCGACCAAACTGCTGAGCCGGCGCCTGCTCGACGAAGGTGAGGTGCCCGTGGCGTTCGACTTCGGCCGGTACCGGATTATTCGTGACGACAAGGGCAAGTGGACGGCCAGCGGTGAATTTGCCGCACCGAAGGATCAGCCGCTGTCGCAGGACGATTTCAACCGCTGGGCCGACGAATGGCGTCATACATCAGCTCTGAGCGTCGCGCCGGACAAAGACGGCCGCGCACATGAGCAGGTCAGTGTGCGCTTCAAGGACGGCAAGACCGTGGTCATGCGCATTCTGCAAAAAGAGCCGGACTTCCAACTGGTGCGCAACGACAACTCGATGCGCTACCACTTCGGCGTGGAAGTCGGGCGCCGGCTGGTCGATCCGCGCGTCGTGGCAAAGAAATAGCAGGCATGCCGTGCCGGAACTGCCTGAGGTAGAAACCACACGCCGCGGCCTGGTTCCGCACCTGCAGGGCCAACGCGTGCAGAACGTGATCGTGCGCAACCGCGCCCTGCGCTGGCCGGTACCGCGCAATCTGGCCAGGCTGGTCTCGGGCAGCACCGTGCGCGCCATTGAGCGGCGCGGAAAATATCTTCTGATCGATTGCGGCACCGGCTGGATCATTCTGCATCTGGGCATGTCCGGCAGCCTGCAAGTGATCCCGAGCTCGACGCCGGCCGGCAAGCACGATCACGTGGATCTGGTGCTCGCATCGGGAATGACCGCCAGGCTCACCGATCCCCGTCGCTTCGGTGCGGTTCTCTGGGAGCCCGATGATCCGTTTCACCATCCGCTGCTGGCGCGCCTGGCTCCCGAACCGCTGGGAACCGAGTTCACCGCGGCCTGGGTGCATACCCATGTCCGTGGCCGCAGCGCGGCAATCAAGAACATCGTCATGGACAGTCACATCGTAGTAGGCGTCGGCAACATCTACGCAAGTGAGTCGCTGTTTCGTGCAGGCATCCATCCTGGCCTGGCCGCCGGCCGCGTTTCTTTGCTGCGCTGCGAAAAGCTGGTTTTCGCAATCCGGGAAACGCTCGCTGCCGCCATCGAAGCCGGTGGCAGCAGCCTGCGCAACTATGTCGGTGCGGAAGGCCTTCCCGGTTACTTTCAGCAAACCTATTTCGTCTATGGCCGGCAGGGCGATCTTTGCCGGGTCTGTGGCACACCCATCAGATCCCTGCGTCAGGGACAGCGCTCGACGTTCTTCTGCCCCACTTGCCAGCGTCGATGAAGGATTAATTCCCCCGCTGGCCGTTCTGCCTTCCCGATCCACGCTTCGTGTACTCCCGGCGTGGGCAGCCGTTTTTCCTTGACTCGTCGGGAAAACATCCCGAGAATCCCCGCATACCGAAATGCGGAACCGGGCTGGCCTCAGCATGTCGAGAAGGCGTCCAAACATCGCGGTTAATGCATGAGGGAAAAGAATGGCGGCCGCGTCGTCTGGCTGCCTTTTCTTGTCGAAAAACGATCCCGCGGCGACATGGCGTACCTTGGGAAATAATTCTGGAGAGGAATCCAATATGATTAGCAAAAAACGTTACCTGCGCATCGCGCTGGCGGCGGCGTTTTCCGCGGCAGTTGCTGCGGGAAGTTCCTTCGCTGCGGATGTCGACGGCAACCGTGTACAGAACGGCGACAAGGAGCTCGAAAAGGGCAACTGGCTGACGTATCACGGTTCGTACAAGTCGTGGCATTACAGTCCGCTCGATCAAATCAACACCAAGACCGTGGGCAAGCTGACGGAAGCCTGGTCGCATACGGCTTCGCGCGCCAATCGCGGATTGCAAGGCTTCCCGCTGGCCATCGACGGCGTGCTGTACTACTCGAGCCCATACAACCAGGTCTATGCATTGGATGGCGCCACGGGTCAAGTGCTGTGGACGTATAAGCAGAAGCTGAACGAAGACCTCGTCGCCCGGCAAACGCACTCGCCCTATAACCGGGGCATTGCTGCGGGTTACGGCAACATCTTCATCGGCACCCTGGACGGCAAGCTGGCTGCAATCGATATGAAGACCGGCAAGCTCAGCTGGGAAACCAAGCTGCTCGACTCCGAGAAGCTGACGGTTGGCTTCACCGGAGCCCCGCTGCTGGTCAAGGACAAGATCATCATCGGTTCGCAAGGTGGCGAGTGGCCCTACCGCGGCCCGATCTTCGGCGTGAATGCCAAGACCGGCGAGAAGGTATGGGAATTCTTTACCGTTGGCGGCAATGACGGCACGGCGAGTGACAAACGCGACACCTGGGGCAACGACTCCTGGAAAGTCGGCGGCGGCGGCGGCTGGATGGCCGGTGCTTACGATTCCGAGACCAATTCGGTGTGGTGGGGTACCGCCAACCCGGCGCCCTTGTACGACTGGTCGGGTGACAAGTGGATGACGGAAGGTGCGCGTCCCGGCATCAACCTGTACATCACGTCGGTCATTCTGCTGGATCCGGACACGGGCACCCTGAAGGCGTATCACCAGGAACTGCCGCACGATGCCTGGGACTTCGACTCTTCCATGGGCGAGTTCGTGTTCCTGGAACGCGATGGCAAGAAATATGTCGTGCACCCCAACAAGGGCGGCTTCATATTCGTCTATGACCGTGCCGGCAAGCCCGTCAACGTCTACAAGGGCGTCGATGCCATCACTTTCGTCAAGGACATCAAACCCGACGGCACGCTGGTCGGCCGTCAGGACTACACGGAAGGCAAGCATGAGAACCTTTGCCCGGCAATTGCGGGCGGGTATAGCTGGAACGCGGGGACCTACAATCCGAAGACCGGCCTTTTCTACCGGGTCGGCTACGAGTGGTGCATCGACTTTACGGTAGTCAAGACCGAGCCGATCACGGAACCCGTGGTACAGCTGAACATCGGCGCGGACTTCACGTTCGTGCCGCCCAAGGGCAAAAAATCGATGGGCGGCCACATCCGCGCGCGCGATCCGCTCACCGGCAAGGTCAAGTTCGAAATCCCCTACGTGGGCGCAACCCCGCATGCCAGCCTGCTGAGCACCGGCGGCGGCGTATTGTTCGTTCCCGAGGCGGATGGCACTCTGGCCGTGTACGACGCTGCCAACGGCAAGAAGCTGTGGACGCACAACGACGGCCAAGGCCATAACGGCGGCATCATCACCTACCTGGCCAAGGGCAAGCAGTACGTCGCAGTCATGACCGGCTGGGGTTCGCTGGTCGGCGACGGCTATGGCGATTGGTATGGCGAGCCGTGGAAGAGCATGCCGAAGGACTCGGGCGTCCTGAAGGTGTTCGCGCTGCAATAAGGACAAGCTGTTTATACTTGAAAGGGCGGGAACAGCGTTCCCGCCCTTTTTTATCCCGGATTGTCCACGCGGTCGGGATCAAACCGTTAAGTTAAAGCGAGCAAGCGGCTTGAACCACGCGCGGCGAGTCCATGTCTATTCGAAGAAGGACTACTGCATTGAGAGCGACCGAAAATTTACCCCGGATGCGACGCCCGCTGATCGGTGCGCTGTTCGCCTTGGGCCTGTGTTGTTCCGCGCTGGCCGACGAGCAAAAGCCGGCGGCCAAGCCATTTGACGTCAAGAGCACGTTCCGCAACATCTGTGGTTTCTGTCACGAAAACTACGGACGCAAGGCCGCCAAGGGGCCGCAACTGATGAACTCGGAGCGTACCGACGAATTCCTGTTCAACCGAATCAAGAATGGCATGCCGGGACGTATGGCCGCGTTCGGTTCCGCATTCGGCGATGACAATATCCGCCAGATCGTAAAATTTATCCGCAGCCTGAAGGCGGATGAAGAACCGCAGAATCCGTCATGACCAGACCAACCATGCATCGTCGAGTGCCAATAGCGATAGCGTCGTTGTGCCTGTTCGCCGGCTTCGTGTCCGTCGGCGAAGTGTCTGCCCGCACCCTCGCCGAAGTGAAATCGCTGGGCGTCATTTCCATGTGCGCAAACAAGGACGCGCTGCCCTACGCGAGCAACAAGCCGGAAACGCCGGGATTTCAGATCGAGATCGGGCGCGCCATCGCAGAAGGCCTGGGTGTGCCTCTGACTATCGAGTGGATCCTGCCGCGCCGACGCGCCAATGTCGCCAATTGCGACATGCTGCTCGACAATATCAACGACCCTGAAGTCAACGAGGGCAGGATGCGCTTGTCGCGTCCTTACCAGAAATCCGGCGTTGCCCTTGGCCTGCGCAAGGACGCCGAAGATATCAGCGACTTCAGCGAATTGAAGAAGGGCCAGAAAATCGGCGTAATGATCAACTCGTATGTGGCCATGGTTCTCGGCAAGGCCGGCAAGAGCTTTTCTCCTTACGCCTTCCAGGCCGACATGGTGGAAGATCTGCAGAAGGGCGAGTTGTACGGAGCCGCCGTGTCGGCGTCGACCATGAGCTACTACATTCTGCAACACCCGGATTCGGGGCTGCGACTGGTAAACGCTTTCAACAACGTGCCTCAGCTCACATGGGAAGTGGCAGTGGGGCTGCGCAAGTCCGACGCCGCAATGGTGGACGCCGTCAACGAAATACTGGAAAAACTCATCTCGGACGGCACCCTTACGCGTATCTACGCCAAATACGGCATCGAGCACCGCATTCCCTGAACAAACCGGGCGGGTCAGGCAGCCGGTGCCTTGACCTTGCGCTCGATGAGACGCAGATATTTCCGATAGAGCTGTTCCCGACCCTCGACGTAGTCCGGATTCAGGGGAATGCAGTCCACCGGACAGACTTCCTGGCACTGTGGCCGGTCATAGTGACCGACGCATTCCGTGCATTTATCCGGATCGATCTGATAAATCTCCACGCCCTGCGAGATGGCGTTGTTCGGACACTCGGGCTCGCAGACGTCGCAGTTGATGCATTCGTCGGTGATGATCAGGGCCATCAGCTTCCCCGCGCGAGCGTGGCCTTCATGTGGGGAATCACCATGGGATTCACGAACGGCGAAACGTCACCGCCCAGCGAGGCGATTTCACGCACCATGGTGGCGGAGATGAACATGTACTGCTCGGCCGGCGTCAGAAACAGCGTCTCGACGTCGGGATAGAGATTACGGTTCATGCCGGCCATCTGAAATTCGTACTCGAAGTCCGAGACCGCGCGCAATCCGCGCAGGATGATCTTGGCGTCGTGCTTGCGCAGGAATTCCATGAGCAGGCCGGAAAAGCCCTCCACCCGCACGTTCGGGAATGCTGTCAGCGTTTCCTTCGCCATCGCCACACGTTCATCGACATCGAAGAACGGTCGCTTGCCGCGGCTGTCCGCCACCGCGACGATTATTTCGTCGAACAGGCTGGAAGCACGGCGCACGAGGTCCTCGTGTCCGCGCGTGATCGGATCGAAGGTTCCAGGGTAGACCGCCCGGTTGATTCGCGTTTTCATGGTTGCAGGTATTTTATCAGCAGACCATGCACCTGCCCTGCCCGGGTCTGCCTGAGCACTTCGAATCCTTCCGGCATGGCTACCGGCGCCTCGGCTTCCAGATAGACACGGGCATCGGACGCCAGATGCACGGGCAGCAATGGCAGCAACCGCGGTAACCATCCGAGCTGAAATGGCGGATCAAGGAAGATCACGTCATAGACGCGCGCATCCGTTTTGAGGAAGCCGAAGGCATCCGCGCGATGCATCTCGACCTGCTCCGCGCAAAGCATGGTCTGCGTTTCCCGCATTGCGCGATACACACCGGTATTCTGCTCGACCATCACGACCCGGCGCGCACCACGCGATGCGGCTTCAAATCCGAGGGCGCCGCTGCCGGCAAACAGGTCGAGGCAGGTCTTCCCGGTGAGGTCTTGTCCGAGCCAGTTGAACAGCGTTTCGCGCAGTCGGTCCGGCGTCGGCCGCAGGGATTGCGCATCCGGAAAGCGCACGATGCGGCTGCGCCACTGGCCGCCGATGATGCGCACCTGGTTTGTCTTCAAGCGCGGGAAACCGATGGGATTGACGATGGAGCGCAGGCTAGCATGCCTGTGCCGCATCCCGAAACAGTGGGCGCCGGTCAGTGCGAATCGGCGCCGGCGACGACCACCGTGGCCATCCGCTCCGGTCGAATGCGCCGGCTCCAGGCGTCTTTGATCTGCTCCAGCGTGACGCGTTCGATCTGAACGGGGAAATCATCCAGATAGGTCAGCGGCAGCCGGTAAAACCCAATGATCGAAAGGTAATCCAGAATTTTCCTGTTGCTGTCTATGCGCAGGGGGAAGCCGCCGATGATGTTCTGCTTGGCCGCATCCAGTTCCTGCGGCGTAGGCCCTTGCGCAACGAACTTCGCCAGCGTGTCCTGCGCAACTTTCAGCGCGTCTTCCGTCGTGTCCTTCTTGGTCTGCACGGCGATCTGGAACGGCCCTTCGAGCGCTAGCGGATTGAAGAAACTGTAAGCGCTGTACGCGTATCCGCGCTTCTGTCGGATCTCTTCGTTGAGCCGGGATGCAAAGCCGCCGCCGCCGAGCACGTAATTGCCCAGAAACAACGGAAAGTAATCAGGATCCAGGCGCTTGATCCCCGGCTGGCCGATGAGGATATGGGCCTGGGTTGCCGGATGCGCTATGCGGCTCACCTGCGCGGTTTTCAGTTGCGCAACCGGCGGCAAGGACGGCAGTGGTTCCGATCGGCGGCTCAGGCCCGCGGTCAATTGTTCGGCAATCGCACCGGCCTCGCTGCGGGTGATGTCGCCGATGATCGATACCACGGCGTCGGCTGCATTGAAGTACCGGCGATAAAAATCCACCAGGCCTTCGCGGCGTATCTTCGCGACCGTTTCCGCTTCGCCCGATCCGCGCTGGGAATAGGGATGCCCGCCATAGAGCAGGCGCCTGAATTCGCGATCCGCCAGGACTTCGGGTCTGGTCTCGCCTTCGCGCAGGCCGGCCAGCGTGCGCTGCTGTTCGCGTTCGAAAATCTTCTGCGGGAAAGTGGGTTTCTGCAACACCGCCGCCAGCAGCCCCAACGCCTCATCGCGCTCGCGCGCGCTCGACAATGTACGCAGCCCGTAGCCCGCCCGGTCCATGTCGAAACGTCCCGACATTTCCGCGCCGATGCTGGCGAGGCGCTCCGAAATTTCGTCTTCGCCGAGCGCTGCCGCCCCGCTGCGCATCAGGCCCAGGGTCAGCGATGCCGTCCCCGATGTGTCGGCATTGTCGCGACTGGCGCCTGCCGGAAAATCCACCGCGAGATCCAGCATCGGCAGATCGTGGGTTTCGACGAACAACACCCGCGCACCACTGGTCGTCCGCCATTGCTGGATCGGCAAGGTGGCGTCGGCTGCCGATGCCGCAACCATGCAGGCAAGCGCAAGCAGCCCTTTCAAACACCGCGCGCTAGCGTTGGTCACGTCCGACTCCTTCAGGGTTTGGACGCGGGCGCTTGCCGCCGGGCAGGGGTTGCGGATCAAGCACCGCCACGGTGAGGTTGTCGTCGATCAGGTATTTGCGCGCCACTTCCCGCACCTGCTCGGCGGTGACTTCCTGCAATTTCTTCACCTGCAGATCCGAAGAGTCGAACGGCAATCCGATGGTCTGCAATATTCCGATGCGCATTGCCTGATAGTAGACCGAGTCGCGCGCATACACCTGCGATGCCGTAACCTGCGCCTTGACCCGTTGCAGTTCCTCGTCGCTGACACCCTGATCCACCAGTATGCGGATCTGCTCGCGAAGCGCCGCTTCGACGTCGGCCACCGTTTTGCCTTCGGCGGGAACCCCGTCGAGAAAGAACAGCGCCGGCCCGCGATTGATCAGGTCGTAGCTGGAATTGGCGGAATCCGCCACGCGCGATTTTCTGACCAGTTCGCGATTGAGCCGCGACGCATCGCTGCCGTCCAGAATGCCGTTGAGGACGAATAACGCATACGGTTCCCGGTCGTTTTCGACATCGCGCAATACCGGCGCGTGATAAGCCATCACCAGATAGGGCAACTCGGCGGGGGCCTTCACGACAATGCGCTTGATGCCAAACTGCTTCGGCTCGGTTTGTATCTTGCGCTCAGGCAGCGCGCGTGCCGGTATTACCCCAAAAAACTTTTCGGCGAGCTTGAATACTTCGTCCGCTTCGACGTCGCCGGCAACGACCAGCGTCGCGTTGTTCGGCGCGTACCATTTCTCGTACCATCCGCGCGCGTCGGCGAGCTGCATGTTCTGCAGGTCGTTCATCCAGCCGATTACCGGTGAACGATAGGGATGGGATATGTAGATGGTCGCCATCAACTGCTCGTGCAGCTGCGAATGCGGATCGTCGTCGGTGCGCGAGCGCCGCTCTTCCATCACCACTTTCGATTCCTTGGTGAATTCCTCCTCCGCCAGGGACAGGTTGACCATGCGGTCGGCTTCCAGCTCCAGTGCCAGCGCCAGTTTGGATTTATGCAGCTGCTGGTAAAACGCGGTGTAGTCGCGCGACGTAAACGCATTCTCGCGCCCTCCGGCGCGCGCGATGGTTCGCGAAAATTCGCCCACCGGCATCTTCTTCGTGCCTTTGAACATCATGTGCTCGAGCATATGCGCAACGCCGGTGGTGCCGCTGACTTCGTCCATGCTGCCGACGCGATACCAGACCATCGAAACCGCGACCGGCGAGCGGTGATCCTCCTTGACGATGACGGTCATGCCGTTGGCCAGCGTGCGCTGCGCAACCGTCGCCGAGGAAGCAGCCGCGCTCGCGCACAGCAAAGTCAAAGCGACGAAAACCGATCGAATCGGGAAAGGCGTGGTCAACATGCTTGTGGGTGAACCGGGAACAAACAGAATAGAATTGATATTGTTAGTGGTATAACGAGCATCGATGTGACAGCGCGAGAGTATGTTAAGTTTCCTGAAGCGTGACAAGAGCGAGATAACGGATACCGGCGGCGGCACCGGCTGGGCGACGAAACTGCGACAGGGATTGGCGGCCACCCGGGCGCGCCTGGCCGCACAGCTGGCAGGCGTCTTCGGAGCAGGACGCAAGATAGATGCGGCCTTGTTCGAGGAAATGGAGTCGATCCTGCTTTCCTGCGACGTGGGTGTCGACGCAACCGCCTATTTGCTCGATGCAACGCGTGCAGGGGCACGGGCGCAAGGATTGACGGACGCCTCGCAAATCCAGGGGGTCCTGAAACAGGCATTGCTCGAATTGCTGGCGCCGCTGGAACAACCGCTGCAGATTTCCCGCGCCAAGCCCTTCGTCATCCTGATCGCCGGTGTGAACGGCGCCGGCAAAACGACTTCGATCGGCAAACTCGCGCGACTCTTCCAGACTCAAGGCAAGACCGTTTTGCTGGCGGCCGGAGACACTTTCCGTGCCGCGGCGCGTGAGCAATTGAAGATTTGGGGCGAGCGCAACGGCGTGACGGTCATCGCGCAGGAAGGCGGCGACACCGCCGCGGTCATTTTCGACGCGATTCAATCGGCCATTGCAAAAGATATCGACGTGGTCATCGCGGACACCGCGGGACGCCTGCCCACGCAATTGCATCTCATGGAGGAAATCCGCAAGGTCAAGCGGGTGATCGCCAAGGCCATTCCCGAGGCGCCGCATGAAGTGCTGCTGGTGCTCGATGCCAACAACGGACAAAACGCCGTCAGCCAGGTGAAGGCCTTCGACGCAGCGCTCGGCGTCACCGGAATCGTGCTGACGAAACTCGACGGTACGGCCAAGGGTGGCGCGATTGCCGCCATGGCGCGCAACAAACCCATCCCCCTGCGCTTCATCGGTGTCGGCGAAGGGGTGGACGATCTTCGGCCATTCTCCGCCGCGCAATTCGTGGAGGCATTGTTCGAGTGAGCGCAGAGGCAACCCGTGGCTCGATGATCCAGGTCAGCCATGTGTCCAAACGCTATGCCGGCGGCTATGAAGCATTGCGCGACGTCACCTTCTCCGTCGAATCCGGGGAGATGGTCTTCATCACCGGCCATTCCGGCGCGGGGAAAAGCACGTTGCTGAAACTGATCACCGCCATCGAAAAACCGAGCGCGGGCGGTGTCATCATCAATGGCCAGAACGTTTCGGCAATGAAGGCGGGCATGATTCCGTTTTTCCGCCGCAATTTCGGGCTGATTTTCCAGGACCACAAACTGCTGTTCGACCGCAGCGTGTTCGAGAATGTGGCATTGCCCCTGGCGATTACCGGATTCCCGCGCGGGGAGATCGCGAAACGTACCCGGGCGGCCCTCGACAAAGTCGGCCTGCTGGGGCGTGAGAAAGCCAGGCCGATCACGTTGTCGGGCGGGGAACAACAACGCCTTTGCATCGCTCGCGCCATCGTCAATCGCCCCGCCATCCTGCTCGCCGACGAGCCCACCGGAAATCTCGACACTGCTTATGCCGAGGAAATCATCGGCATGTTCAAGTCGTTCAACCAGGTCGGCGTGACGGTGGTCATTGCCACGCACGATGAGGACATGATCGAGCGGCTCGGCCCCCGCATTCTGCATCTCGACCACGGCAGGATCGCGGCATGAACTGGCTGCTGGTTCACCTCGATACCTTGCGTGAAAGCCTGGCGAGGCTCGGGCGCCAGCCGCTCGCCTCGGCGCTGAACGTCATCGTGATCGGCATTGCCCTGTCGCTGCCCGCCGGCTTCTATCTCGGCTTGAACAATCTGCAGACGTTCTCGAGACAGTTGTCCAGCGATCCCCAGGTAAGCATCTTCATGGCCATCGATGCCGGTGCCGCCGAGGTCGCGGCCGTGGAGCAGCGGTTGAAGTCCAATCCGGAGATCGGCCGCGTGGAGTTCATTTCCCGAGACCAGGCTTTGGCCCGTCTCAAGCGCAGTGCCGGGCTCTCGGACGTCCTGGCGAACCTCGGCCGCAACCCCCTCCCGGATGCGTTTGTTGTTACGGCACGCAGCAACGATCCCGCCGTGCTGGAAGCGCTGCACGATCAGGCGCGGAAGTGGCCGAAGGTCGAACATGTGCAACTGGACGCCGAATGGGCGCGCCGGCTCGATGCGGCCTTGAATGTCGGGCGCATGCTGGTGACCCTGCTGGCGGTCTTGCTGGCGGTCGCGCTGGTGGCCGTGACCTTCAACACCATACGGCTGCAGATTCTCACCCGCCGCGATGAAATCGAGGTATCGAAGCTGATAGGAGCAACGAACCCTTTCATTCGCAGGCCGTTTCTATACTTCGGCGCCCTGCAGGGACTGGCGGGTGGATTCGCAGCGTGGGCAATCGTTGCCCTGGCAGTCCTGGTCCTGAATATTCAACTCGCGGATTTGAGTGGACTCTATGGCACTCCTTTTAAACTGGAATGGCCCGGGGGTGACGACACCCTGATATTGCTGTGCTTTTCGGCCGGGTTAGGGTGGTTGGGAGCATGGCTATCAGTGAGTCGTCACTTATTGATTATAGAGCCCCGGTAGCGGACCTTGGTGGATGAGCGCAGAGAACTTTCGAAGCGATTGGCACTCTTAAGTCCCGAGTGCTAATATTTTGGCAAAGGAGATTCATTCCATGACTAACGCTTTGGCTCTATCAATTCCTTATCCGTCAATGACGGGCAGCCTGGATACTTATATCCAGGCCGTGAATCGTTTCCCGCTCCTGACTCAGGAAGAGGAAACCGCCCTGGCTCGCCGCCTGCGCGATGACGAAGATGTGGAAGCCGCCCGCCAGTTGGTGGTGTCCCACCTGCGCGTGGTGGTGTCGATCGCGCGCGGCTACCTGGGCTATGGCTTGCCGCATGCCGACCTGATCCAGGAGGGCAACGTCGGACTGATGAAGGCGGTCAGGCGCTTCGACCCGGAACGGGGCGTGCGGCTGGTTTCGTTCGCCGTGCATTGGATCCGCGCCGAAATCCATGAGTTCATCCTGAAGAACTGGCGCATGGTCAAGGTCGCCACCACCAAGGCACAGCGCAAGCTGTTCTTCAACCTGCGCAGCCTCAAGCGCAGCCATTCCACCATGACGCCCGACGAGGTCGATGCGGTTGCAAAACAGCTCAACGTCAAGTCCGGGGACGTGGTTGAAATGGAGACCCGCATGGGCGGCCACGACATAGCGCTGGAACCGCTCAGCGACGACGACGAAGATAGTTTCTCGCCGATTGCCTACCTGACCAATGCCGAGGACGAGCCCGGTCTGGTGCTGGAACACGAACAGTCGGAACGCGCCCGCAGCAAAGGCCTGGAGAACGCGCTGACGGCACTCGATCCGCGCAGCCGCCGGATCATCGAGGCGCGCTGGTTGCGTGAACAGGACGGCGCGACGCTGCACGATCTGGCCGGGGAATTCGGTGTTTCCGCGGAACGCATCCGCCAGATCGAAAGTCAGGCGATGAAGAAAATTCGCGGCCTGATGGTTTCTGCCGACTGAACTTCAACTGCTGTTGCCCTGGAAAAAAGCCCCGCGTCGCGGGGCTTTTTTTGGCAAATTATTCAGGGCTGCTTCAACAACAGGTCGATGTCGTGCGCAAAAACTTCCGCACCGCGCCCGTAGCCGACATACAGACGCAAGCGGCCCTGCCGGTCGAAAATGTAACTTCCGGCCGAATGATCCATTGCGTAATTTTCCGGACGCGGGCCGGCCACCTTCTGGTAAATCACCTTGAATTCCTTCGCCACGCGCGCCGTCTCGTCGGCGTTGCCCCGCAATGCCAGGAATTTCGGATTGAACGCAGTGACGTATTTCGCCAGCAACTCGGGCGTATCGCGCTCGGGATCGATGGTCACCAGCAAAACCTGAACCTTTTCCCCTGCAGGGCCTAGTTTCTTCACCGCGCCCGCAAGTTCCGCCAGCGTCGTCGGACAGACATCGGGGCAATGCGTGAAGCCGAAAAACATCACCACCACCTGCCCGCGAAAATCCTCCAGCGATCGTTGCCTGCCGTTATGGTCGGTCAGCGAGAACGCCTTGCCGAAATCCGCGCCAGTGATGTCTGTGGACTGAAAGCTCGGCTGTCCGGTCTGGCAGCCGGCCAGGATGAATGCGGCAGCCAGGGCAAAGATGCGCAGATGCGAGAGCACTGGAATGGGGGATTGGAAGAGGACCGGCGGCCGGTTCGCTCAGAACCGCAGGTAATGGTCGACCAGAAGTGCTGCGAACAACAGCGAAAGATAAAGGATCGAATAGCGGAAAGTCTTCTTCGCCAGCTCGTCGCTGTATGCCAGACAGATTCGCACCGCGTAGACCAGAAACAGTCCGCCCAGCCCGGCCGCCGCAGCCAGGTATATCAGCCCGCTCATGCGCGTGGAAAAGGGCAGCATCGTCACCGCGACCAGAATCACGGTGTAAAGCAAGACATGTAAACGCGTAAATCGATCGCCATGCGTGACCGGCAACATCGGTACGCCGGCACTTGCATATTCCTTTTTGCGATACAACGCCAGCGCCCAGAAATGCGGTGGCGTCCAGGCAAAGATGATCAGGAACAGCAGCAGCGCATCATGCGAAATCCCGCCGGTGACGGCCGCCCAGCCCAGTACCGGCGGCATTGCACCGGAGGCGCCGCCGATCACGATATTCTGCGGTGTAAGCGGTTTCAGCAATACGGTATAGACCACGGCATAGCCGACGAAGGTGGCCAGCGTGAGCCACATGGTCAATGGATTCACCAGCACATAAAGCAGGGTCAATCCGGCACCACCGACCGCTCCGGAAAACAACAGGGTTTCCTGCGAGGTGATTGTGCCCATGGGAAGCGGCCTGGCGCGGGTGCGCGCCATCACCGCGTCGATTTTCTGTTCCACCAGGCAATTCACGGCAGCAGCGGAGCCGGCCACCAGCGCGATGCCCAGCGTTGCGAACAGGGCCGCCGTCCAGAAGTGCGGCGATGACAATTCTTCCGCCGGCACTGCCAGAAACATGCCGATCACCGCGGTAAATACGATCAACGAAACCACGCGCGGCTTGGTGAGTTGCAGAAGCTGTTGCAGCCGCGAGGCGTAACTCCTGGAGGGAAGCGAAACGGACATTTACCGGCCGGATGGGGATGGAGAACGAGTGGCGAAGTTTAGCATTACCAGCGCAGCGAGTAACAGCGCGGCAACGCCGTTGTGCGCGATGGCCACAGGCAGCGGCAGGCTACCGAGAACGTTGGCGATTCCCAGCGCTATTTGCACGAACAAAAGCACCAGCAGCAGCCCGCCCAATTTGCGCAATGCCGGCCGGCGCATCGCGCAACAGGCGACAATCGCCAGGGTAAGGAAAGTCACCAGGGCACCGATGCGATGCGCCCAGTGAATTGCATTCAATGCTTCGTTCGACAGCGGCTCACCATCGGCGGTCATGCCCAACTCGCGCAGAAAATGGAATCCATGAGCAAAATCCGTAGCCGGTTTCCAGCTTCCGTGGCAGGTCGGAAAATCCACGCAGGCCAGCGCGGCGTAGTTCGTGCTGACCCAGCCACCCAGTGCGATCTGCAGGCTGAGCACCACCAATGCGATTGCCGCCAGCGGACGAATGCAACGCAAGGCGGAAGGCTGGCCACCCGTCAGGCGCAGGTGGCGCGCAGACAGCCACGCCAGCAATGCAACCAACGCCATGCCGCCGAGCAGGTGCAGCGTAACGATCACCGGTTTGAGGAGCAGCGTCACGGTCCACTTGCCGAATAGTCCCTGCAGCACGACAAGGAGCACGAGTGCGAGCGGTAATCCGATCTTGCCGGCCGGATCATACGGGCCGGCAGAGCGTTTGCGGCGATTGTTCAGCGTCTGTATCCCAATCGCCAGAATCATGACACCGACGAATGATGCGAAATACCGATGAACCATCTCACGCCACGCTTTCGGCAACGACACGGGGCCGTCCGGCGCCGCCATCTGCGCAGCCTGGATCTGGTCTGCGGCATGGGTGGGTGAAAGCTTGCCGTAGCATCCCGGCCAGTCCGGACAACCGAGGCCGGCGTTGGTCAGACGAACATAAGCGCCCAGCATCACCAGCGCCAGGGTGGCCAGCAGCGTTGCCAACGCCAGCGTACGCAACGTCACGAAACGCGAGAAGACAATCAGCGCGACGAGCAGTGAGCCTCCCCACATCGCCGCATGCAAGGCGTTCAACGAAAATTGCCAGACCGCTGGATTGTTCACAATAATTTTCGCGCTACTTCCCGGTCTGGATCCAGCCGCCGGAAATCTTCATCAGCCTGTTGACGTCCTGTTTCATGCGCTGCGGATCCACGTCGCGCGGAAATCGCATCATCAGGTTGCCGAATGGGTCGATGACGTAAATGTGGTCGCGCGGCGAGCCGGTAGCCGGCAGGCGCGCGAGAAAATCGTCGGTGGCGGGCAGGATTGTGCGCGTGCCCTGATACTCGGCCTCGATGCCCGGCGGCGGACGTACGCCATCCGGAATCAGCCAGACGCGTTCAATGCGTTCCTGGTCCTTACCCTGCGTGAGCCGGATCTGGCGAATGACGTACAACTTCGATTGGCAGTAATCGTCGCAGTTGCCGGCATCGGTCGTCAGGAATATCCAGTTGCCGCGCAAATCGTCGATGCGAAACGGCTTGCCATCCTTCACGGGAATCGTCACGCCGGCCAACGGTACGACCGTGAGGAGTTCGCCGTAGTTGGTGAAAGCCTGCGGCTTCCAGAAATAATAAAGCAGCAGCGAGCCGACGAACGGGGCCAGGCTAACTGCTCCCAGGAGGAGAAGCATCCGCCTGGTTTTTTTTTGATCTGGAACGTTTGACATGAAGAAATACGTAAAGAAAAATAATCAGGCCGCAAAAGGAAAACCACTGCACTGCGTAACCGTAATGTCTGTCGATGCCGAAATCCGGGCGCTCCCATGAGCGCAACAGCCCGTCGCCCAGATCATTCTGTTGCTGCACCACGACCGGCAGGATCTGCATGCCAGTACGGGCCACATAGCGCCCGACAGTCAGGTTCTGCCATACCGGACCGCTGTCGTCGACTTTGGAGAGCTCGAGAAATCGCCCCGGCACCATTGCCATCCCGGTCACGTGGACGACGGCTTCAGGCGTTTTTATCGCGGGCAGCCGGGCACGTTCGGGGCCTGCGGCAATCCAGCCGCGATTGATCAGTACATGCACAGAAGAGGCGCCGATTTTCAGCGGCATGACGACTTCGTAACCCACCTCGCCGTTGCGCGTCTTGTTGTCCAGCAGCACCAGGCCTTTGGGGACGAATTCGCCTTCGGCTTCGACCCGCCTCATGCGCAAATCCTCTACGCTGAAGGGTGCGGCGGTCAATCGAATGGGCGCATCGGACGCGCCGCGGTCGTAAGCCTGCTGCGCGCGTTCCTTTTCATGCGCCCGGCCGAGCTGCCAGTTGCCAGCCGCCGCGGTCAACGCAACGCCGATGGTTGCCACCAGCGTTGGCAACCAGCGCGGCCGCTTTCGCAGGGAACTCGCTCGCACGGGATCTTGTCGCATATGGAAGCGTGCTGCCTTATCCTTTACACTGCAACGAACTGACCATTCGTCTTCCGCCATGCGCTACGTCGTCATCGCCTTTCTCGTCATCATTCTCCTGAGTCTCGGTTCGGCGATGTTCTACCTGATCCGCGACAAGGGGAAATCCGACCGCACCGTCAAGGCCCTGACTGTACGCGTCGCCCTTTCAGTGACGCTGTTTGTGCTCCTGATGCTCGGTCATTACTTCGGCATCATCCCCAGATCCGGCCTCTAGAAAAAAACAGCCGCACATCCGTGCGGCCCTAGTTCCCCGCAACCTTCGTGGGGGCCTTCCTCTGTTGTTCTTCTTATGCTCTTATTTCGTTGCCGTCAAAGCCAGTAAACAAGCACGAACAGCAGCAACCAGACCACGTCCACGAAGTGCCAGTACCAGGATACGCCTTCGAACGCGAAATGATGCTCGGCGGTGAAATGCCCGGCCATCGATCTACCGAGGATGACGAGCAGCATGATCGTTCCGACCGTCACGTGAAAACCGTGGAATCCGGTCAGCATGAAGAAGGTGGCACCGTACGCCCCCATTCCCAGCGTCAGGTTCAGTTCGTGATAGGCGTGGACATATTCGTAGGCCTGCAGCGTCAGGAACAGCATACCGAGCGCCACGGTGGCCACCAGCCCCGCAATCAGCTGCGCGCGATTGTTCTTCTTCAGTGCCCAATGCGCCCAGGTTACCGTTACGCCGGACGAGAGCAGGATCAGGGTATTGATCGCAGGAATGCCCCATGCACCCATCGGCGTAAAGGTTTCCTCGATGCCCGGACCCGAAACATTCGGCCAGTGAGGCGCAAATCCGGGCCAGATTTGTTCCATCGTATCGCCGCTGGCCAGTCCCGGAACCGATAGCACGCGCATGTAGAACAGGGCACCGAAGAATGCGGCAAAGAACATGACTTCAGAGAAAATGAACCAGCTCATGCCCCAGCGGAAGGAGAGATCCACCTGATTGTTGAATTTGCCGCCCTCACTTTCGCGAATGACCGTACCGAACCAGCCGAACATCATGTAGATCATGGTCACCATGCCGGCGATGACGACCCACGGCCCCGCTCCGATCCCGTTCATCCACAGCACACCGCCGAATGTCATCAAGAGCAACGCGCATGAGCCAACGATTGGCCAATGCGAAGGCTCGGGCAGGTAATAGCGTGTAGATTGGCTAAGCATTTATCGATTCTCCCTAAGTTTCCCAATTGTTCCGTGGCTCATTCCCGTCGGCACTACCTGATAATGAGCCTGACCAGCACGATCAGCGTGGTGACGAATATTACCGCGCCGATCACTCCCGCGACGACTATCTGCACGGGCGTAACGCCGGCAAAATCGTCCTGATTGTCGGTGCGCTTGCGCACCCCCAAAAACGACCAGAACACCGTCTTTAACACACGCAGCGGCGACGCCTTCGGCGACGGCTGCCTTTCCACCGGGTCACCCGGCTTTGCCATTTTTTGGCGTGGCCGCGGTCGGCGCCGCGCCCTCGACATTGAAGAAGGTGTACGAGAGCGTAACTGTCGTCACATCCTTCGGCAGCCCGGGCTCGATCACGAACACCACCGGCATCTGCCGCACTTCTCCCGGCGCAAAATTCTGCTTCGAGAAACAGAAGCAATCCAGTTTGCGGAAATACTGCCCCGCAACCTGCGGCCCATAGCTCGGGATCGCCTGTCCGGTGATCGGACGATCCGAAACATTGCGCACTTCGTACATGACCTGCACCAGTTGCCCGGGATGCACTTTCATGCCCGCCTGCATCGGCCTGAACTTCCAGGGCAGATCGCTGCGCACGTTGGCATCGAACTCCAGCGTCACCAGACGGCTGGTGTCGACCTGCGTACTCGCCAGCGGTGCATTCGCCTTTTCGACTTCGTTGATGCCGGTGACTTCGCAGATCTTCTTGTACAGCGGCACCAGCGCATAACCGAAACCGAACATCCCGATGGTCACGACCAGCAACTTGACCAGGATGACGCGATTCGCGTCCTTCCTGCTCATGACCAGCGATTCCAAACAAACCCTACAAAAAAAGCCAGCGCAACTGCGAACAGAATCAGCGCCGTCCTGACATTCTTCGCTTTCAGCCGCTTCGCCTGCTGTTCATCCATGATTAAAAATCGGGGCGGCCTGCCGTCCGTGATCACTTTACCGTCGGCGGCGTCTCGAAGGTGTGGTATGGAGCCGGCGTGGGCAGATGGGTCCACTCCAGCGAATCCGCCCCTTCCCACGGCTTCTGCGGCGCCTTCTCTCCGCTGCGTATGCAATTCACCACGATGTACAGGAAGAGCAATTGGGTCAAACCAAAACCGAATGCGCCGATCGACGAGATCATGTTGAAATCGGTGAACTGCGGCGCATAGTCCGGGATCCGGCGTGGCATGCCGGCAAGGCCGAGAAAATGCTGCACGAAGAAGATCATGTTGAAAAAAATGAAGGAAAGCCAGAAATGCAGCTTGCCCAACTTTTCGTTGTACATGTGACCGGTCCACTTCGGCAGCCAGAAGTAGATGCCGGCAAAGGCCGAGAACAGTGCTCCCGCCACCATTACGTAGTGAAAATGGGCGACCACGTAATAAGTATCGTGCAGCTGGATATCCACCGGCACAATCGCCAGCACCAGGCCGCTGAAGCCCCCCAGCGTAAACAGGATCAGGAAACCTATAGCGAACAACATCGGCGTTTCGAAGCTCAGCGAGCCTTTCCACATCGTCGCCACCCAGTTGAACACCTTCACTCCGGTGGGCACAGCGATGAGCATGGTCGCGTACATGTAGTAAAGCTGGCCGGTCACCGGCAGGCCGGTGGTATACATATGATGCGCCCAGACCAGAAAGGACAGGATCGCTATGGAAGCAACGGCGTAAACCATCGAGGTATAGCCGAACAGGGGCTTGCGCGAGAACGCCGGAATGACCTGCGAAACCACGCCGAAGGCCGGGATCGCAATGATGTAAACCTCGGGGTGGCCGAAGAACCAGAAAATGTGCTGGAACAGAACGGGGTCGCCGCCACCGGCGGCGTTGAAGAAATGCGTGCCGAAATGGCGATCCGTCAGGGTCATGGTAACCGCGCCGGCCAGCACCGGCATCACTGCGATCAGCAGGTAAGCGGTGATCAGCCAGGTCCACACGAACAACGGCATTTTCATCAACGTCATTCCCGGCGCCCTCAGGTTGAGGACGGTGGTAACGATGTTGATCGAACCCATGATCGAAGACATGCCGAGGATGTGGACCGCAAAAATCGTCATGTCCATTCCCATCCCTTGTTGGATGCTGAGCGGCGGGTACATCGTCCAGCCCGCGCCATTGCCACCACCAGGGACAAATATCGACCCGATCAGGAGTAGCGCGCCCGGCGGGAGCAACCAGAAGCTCCAGTTGTTCATGCGCGGGAAAGCCATATCGGGCGCGCCGATCTGCATCGGGATCAGCCAGTTCGCAAAGCCGACGAAAGCCGGCATGATCGCGCCAAATATCATGATCAGCCCGTGCAGCGAGGTCATCTGGTTGAAAAGATCCGGATGTACCACCTGCATGCCCGGCATGAACAATTCGGCCCGAATGATCATTGCCATGAAGCCGCCGGTCAGGAACATGATGAAGCTGAACCACAGGTACATCGTGCCGATGTCCTTGTGATTCGTGGTTTTGATCCAGCGCATGATGCCGCCGTGATAATGATCATTCCCGTGTGCGTGGTCGTGATCGTGGTCGATGACTGCGCTCATGGTTGTTTCTCCTCGATATCCTGCGAATTTCTTTGCGTTAAAGCGGATCGACAGACGATTACTTGCCCGCTTTGACCATGTAATCCACCGCGGCAACCACGTCGCCGTCAGGCAGGTCGACCATGCCGCCCTTCGGGGGCATCGCGTTCTTGCCTTTCAGCGCGCTGTTATGCAGCGCATCCGCGCCGGTGGCGATACGCGGCGCCCAAGCTGACTTGTCGCCGAATTTCGGCGCGCCGGCCACGCCGGTACCGTGGCAGACCGAACAGACCTTTTCATAGGTACCTTTGCCGTCACCGCCACCCGCGGCAGTGGCTGTCCCGGCGGCGGCCGGGACCGCTGCTGTCTTGTGCTTCGCTGCCCATTCGGCAAAGTCCTTTGCGCTTACTGCTTCCACGACAATGGGCATGAAACCATGCTCTTTACCGCAGAGTTCGGCGCACTGGCCGCGATAGGTACCGGGCTTGTCCACCTTGAACCAGGCATCGCGGATGAATCCCGGGACGGCATCCTGTTTTACGCCAAACGCCGGCACATACCACGCGTGCAGCACATCGCCCGCAGTGATCAGCAGGCGCACTTTCTTGCCTACCGGCACCACGAGCGGGTTGTCCACTTCGAGTAAATAGTGTTCGCCTTTCGGCGCATTGCCGTAGATCTGGTCGTGTGGCGTAGCCAGAACGCTGTAGATCTGAACACCGTCGGCGACGCCGGACAGATCACCCTCGCCCTTCAGATACTCGTATCCCCATTTCCACTGATAACCGGTGATCTTGATGGTCATCTCGGGCGAGGATGTGTCGCGCATCGCCAGTACGCTTTTCGTTGCGGGCCACGCCATGCCGATCAGGATGAAGAACGGGATGACCGTCCAGAGGATTTCGACGGTGGTGTTTTCGTGAAAGTGCGCGGCTTTGTGGCCTACCGACTTGCGATGGTAGATCACGGAGTAGAACATCGCCCCGAACACGCCGATGAAAATGATCACACAGATGATCAGGACAATGGTGTGGAGGTCGTACATCTCGCGGGCGACCGAGGTATGCGGTTCCTGCAGATTCCACTTGGCTTTGTCCTGCGCCCAGACCAGGCCCGGGACCAGCATCGTCAACGTACCTGCGCCAATTTTCTGAAACAACGTCTTGATCATACTTCCCCCAAACGAGTGCCTTGTATTAACGGATTTTCAGGTGTTCTTTCAGCCGGCGCGCCACCGCGGCACGCTGCTCACCGGTCAGGTGAGCGCCGAACGCCACTTCTTTGCCGTGGGACCTCAGCAACAGCCGGCCTCGCTCCCCGCCGCGGGCTTCGATGAACGAAACCTGCACCCACTGGCGGTTGAATTCGAACCTGTCGGTCTTTCCCTTGTGCTGGCTCTCGATGACGATATTGTCGTCGTGAAACGCAATGCATTCGTAGTCGCCGGCCCGCTGTTCCACATATCGAAATGCCAGATACACCACCAGTATGTCCAGGCCTGCGAAAGGGAAGACCAGCCAGGCGCCATTGAGTGCGAATCCGAGGGAAATCGCGAGGATCACCACCGCAAGGGAGCCAAGAACGAGAAATCTGCCGCCCGAAGAGAGGGAATTGTTGCGTCGTGCAACGAACGTGAAATCCGCCGCGTTCTCCACCGCTTTCCCGTTCATTTGCAGTTCATGCCGAATCCCGTTTTTGCATGGCCCTTTGAAGGGCCGCAAGACACAAACCCGTCGCTTTTTAGCGCGGCGAATTGTCGCACAAGCCCGCATGCCATGGCAAGAAAGCGGGGGGGCCGGCGGGTCGAGCCGGCATCCCGAAGAACCTGGCTAGGGATTTCTGGCGACCAGCAGGTCCAGATTGATCGCGGCACAAGCCCGCGCATTGTCGGGCGCGAAGGGCATGATCGCTATGAGCGGCGCAGGCAGCTTCAGGCGCAGAGTTTCCAGATTGTCCTCGAAGAAAGGCATGGTCGAATCGATGCGGTTCGCCACCCATCCGGCAAACGGCAAGCCGCGGCTGCGAATGGCCTCCGCCGTCAGCAGAGCATGATTCAGACATCCGAGCCGCATGCCTACGACCAGCACCACGGAAAGCTCGAGGAAGCTCACCAGGTCGCCCCAGTCCTCCTGCGGGCCTAGCGGCACGAGCAGACCGCCCGCTCCTTCCACGACGATACGATCCGCCAGACTGGCCAGCGCGCGAAAGCTGTCGCGAATGCGCATCAGGGAAATGACCTTGCCTGCCTGCCTTGCCGCGATGTGCGGTGCGATCGCCGGTGCGAAACAATAAGGGTTGACGAGATCGATCGGCGCACTGACATTCGACGCGGCAATGAGCGCGGCAACGTCTTCATTTGCACGGTCTTGCGCATCGGCGCGACAGCCGGTCGCCACCGGTTTCATGCCGACGGCACGCACGCCGGAAAGTGCGAATGCGCGCAGCAAGGCGGAGGCGACCAGGGTCTTGCCTATGCCGGTATCGGTACCGGTGACGAAAAAACCGGGATTGACGACGGGCGACGAGGGGCTGGTCAATGCAAAACCCCTAGCCCGATTTGATGTCGATAACCGGACGGCCTCCGGGGCCGGTGCGCGGCAAAGGCTTCCACGCATGGCCGTAGATGACTTCGAACGTCGCAGGCAGGCGCGCGTCCTGCCGAAAGGCTTCGTAGCGCAGTTCGATTTCCTTCAGCGCACCCTTTCCGGTCAGCCCGCGATCGCGGCCCGCGGCCACATTGTGCGCGCCAATCGCCTTGAGTTCGCGCATCAGGGTGCGTACATCGGCGTAGGTCAGGGTCAGATATTCCATATCCATCACCGGATCCGCAAAACCGGCGCCGATCATCATGTCGCCGATATCGTGCATGTCGATGAAGCGATTGACGTGGATCTTGCCGTCGCCGGCAGAGGCGGCGCGCAGCTCTTTGAGCGTATCCGGACCAAACGTCGTGAACATCAGCAGGCCGCCGGGCCGCAATACGCGCTGGCACTCGGCAAATACCGTCGTCAGATCGCCCGCCCATTGAAAGGCGAGGTTGGACCAGAGCATGTCCACGCAGCCGGACCGGATCGGCAACCGTTCATTGTCGCCGCAGACGAATGCCTCCCTGCCGGACGCGATCCATCTTTTCCAGCCAGGAATACGGGAGCGCGACGCATGCAGCATGGCCGGGGCGATATCGAGCCCGACCAGCGTCGCTCGCGGGTAGCGCTTGCGCAATGCCTGCGCTGCAAAGCCGGTACCGCAACCGGCGTCGATGATGGCGCCAGGATCGAGTTTCACCAGATCCAGACGCTCGAGCGCGCGCGTGCAAACTTCCCTCTGCAGGACCGCAGCGCGATCATAGGTCGACGCAGCCTTCTCGAACGAACGGCGCACCTGGCGTTTGTCCGGCGCGGACGAATCGTTCATGAAATCGAGGCCTCGATGCGCTGCAAAGTCTCAATCAATAGATCCACATCGGCTTCGGTATGCGCCGCGGAAAGTGAAATGCGCAGTCGTGCACTGCCTTTGGGGACTGTAGGCGGGCGGATGGCGGGAACGAGGATTCCTGTCACTGCGAGGGCGTCGCTCAACCTCACGGTTTCCGAATTGTCACCCACGATCAACGGCTGGATCGCGGTCTGCGACGCAGCCAAACGCCACTTGCGCAATTCAAGCCTGCGCGAAAGCCGCGCAGCCAAATCGACAAGGCGCCCGCGCCGCCAGTCTTCGGATTGCATGATTTCGACGCTCTTCATCAGCGCCGCCGCCAGGGGGGGCGGACTCGCGGTAGTGTAAATGTAGGTGCGCCCGCGTTGAATCAGCAGTTCGATGAGTTGCTCGCTGCCTGCGACAAAAGCGCCCGATACGCCTGCTGCCTTGCCCAATGTTCCGACGTAGGCGATGTGCACAGAATCGAGTCCAAAATGGGTCAGGGCGCCAGCGCCCTTTGCGCCCAGCACGCCGAAGCCATGGGCATCATCCACCACCAGCCACGCACCGTAGCGTTCGCATAGGCGCGCAATACCGGACAGCGGCGCTATGTCGCCGTCCATGCTGAACACCGCGTCGGTAATGACCATCTTGTCTGCCGCATCGGAGCCCGCCAGCATGGATTCGAGGGCAGCCAAGTCGCAATGAGCATAGCGCTTGCATCTCGCCCGGGACAATATCATCGCATCGTTGAGGGACGCATGATTCAGACGATCCGCGAATACGTCGCTGGATCGTCCGGCGAGGATGGTCACAACGGAAAGATTGGCGAGATAACCGGCAGAGAACAGCAACGCCCTCGGCAACCCGACGAATTTCGCGAGCGCCCGTTCCAGGTCGTCGTGGATACGGTGATGTCCGCTCACCAGATGCGAGGCGCCGGCTCCGAGACCAAAATGGCGTATCGATTCGGCGGCGGCTTCGGCGATGCGCGGATCCGACGCCAGACCCAGATAGTCGTTGCTGCAGAAGGACAGATAGTCCCGGCCGTCAACCCGGACATGCGCGCCTTGCGGCGAATCGAGCAAACGGCGGGTGCGGTGCAGGCCCTGCCGTTCGATATCGGCAAGTTCGGCGGCGAGATCGCGCATTACTGGCTTGAGTCCCGGTTCGATGACCGAACGAAACACCGGATCTTTCAGCCGGTACCGGTGCCTTCGTCGCGGATTTCCATCGGCTTGATGCCAAGTCTGTCGAATAGCATCCGATCGCGATCGGCCATGGGGTTGCGCGTGGTCAACAGCTTCTCGCCGTAGAAAATCGAATTTGCGCCGGCCAGGAAGCACAGCGCCTGCGTTTCTTCCGACATGTCTTCACGGCCGGCGGACAATCTCACCATCGCGCGCGGCATGGTGATGCGCGCTGCGGCAATGGTGCGCACGAACTCGAATGGATCGAGTTTCGGCGTGCCATGCAAGGGCGTGCCTTTCACTTGCACCAGATTGTTGATCGGGACGCTTTCCGGATAGGGATCGAGGTTGGCCAGTTCGGCGATGAGCGCGGCACGATTTGCGCGCGTCTCTCCCATGCCGACAATCCCTCCGCAACAGACGTGGATGCCGGCGGTGCGCACTTTGTGCAGCGTGTCTATCCGGTCGCCTTGCTCGCGGGTGGTGATGATTTCTCCGTATAACGCGGGATCGGTATCGAGATTGTGGTTGTAGTAGTCGAGGCCCGCATCCTTGAGCTGCTCCGCCTGCCCTTCCCTCAGCATGCCGAGCGTGGCGCAAGTCTCCAGGCCCAACGCCTTGACCTCCCGCACCATCTGCGCGACTTTTTCCAGGTCGCGTTGCTTGGGCCCGCGCCAGGCCGCGCCCATGCAGAATCGCGATGCCCCGTTTTGCTTCGCCGTGCGCGCCGCGTCGACTACCGCGTCCACCGACATCAGCGCTTCATTTTCGACACCGGTGTGATAGCGCGCGGCCTGCGGACAATAGCTGCAATCCTCGGGACAGCCCCCGGTCTTGATGGATAGCAATGTGGAGAGTTGTACTTCGTTCGGTGCAAAGTGACGCCGGTGAATTTGCTGGGCTTGATAAATCAAATCGCCGAACGGAGCGGACAACAGCGCTTCGACCCGGGCAACGGTCCAGCCCACCGGCTTGACGGCGGTTCTGTTCGGGATGATGGATTGCGCGGCGTCGGGCATGATGCTGTCGGTGGCAGGTTGGAATCTGGACAAAGAGGATAGTCAGGGAAGCACCGATCCGTGTCAAATTCAGTTTATCGCATTTTTGACAACTGCCTGCCAATTGCCCAATGGCTGTTGTCTCCCGCCTGTCTCCTGTGCGGAGATCGCGGCGATAAGAACGGCTTGTGCCGGGGTTGTCGCGACAGCCTGCCCCGGCTGACAGGCGCACATTGTCCGGTTTGCGCAATACCCGGTCCGACTGGAGAACTTTGCGGCCGCTGCCTCAACAAGCCTCCACTTTTCGATCGCATTGTCGCCGCATTCACATATGAATTTCCCATCACGGTATTGATCCAGGCATTGAAGTATCACGGCAACCTTGCGTGCGCACGACCGCTTGCCGCGGGATTGGCGGATACGCTCGACACGGAGCCTTATCCGGACCTGATCATTCCGATGCCGCTGGCGCGCGCCCGATTGGCGGGCCGCGGATTCAACCAGGCCTTGGAAATCTCGCGCCCTGTAGCGGCCGAATTCGGCCTGGACATTACCGTGGATGCCTGCCACCGGACGCGCGAAAGCGCCCCTCAAGCTTCCCTGCCCTGGAAGCACCGCGCAACCAATATACGCAACGCCTTTGCATGCGACTTCGATGTGGACGGGAAATCCGTTGCCGTCGTGGATGACGTTCTTACCACGGGAGCGACGCTCAACGAACTGGCTCTCACGCTCAAACGTCGTGGCGCGCGCGAAGTCATCGGCTGGATTGCGGCGCGAACCCCGGCACCGGGTGAATCCTGACGGCTACTTCTTCGTGGCGGAAAGCTCGTGCAACTGGCGTTCGACGAATTCCTGCAGCTCCGGCGACAATTGCTTCGACTCGATGGCGCGCTGAAATGTGTCGCGTGCCTCGGCGGGCTGATTCGACGCACGCAGCGAGATTCCAAGACCCATCATCCATACGCCGTTGCCGGGTACGCCGCGCAGGGCGGCGCGGTAGTAGTCCACCGCCTCCCGGTGGCGCCCCTCCCGCTGCAGCAATGCGGCGAGGAAGGCATGGAAGTCGGGATCTGATTTGACGTAGGGCAGCACACCCACCATCGTGTTTATCGCACTGGTGACATCACCGCGCTCGACTTCAAGACGAGCCAGCACCATGGCATGACGCGGCTGACGCGGATTGAATTCGAGCGTCTTGCGCAAGAGTTCTTCCGCTTCATTGTTGCGTTTGCTGTCCAGCAGCAGTCCGAGCAACGCCTGGCGCGCACCGATGTGAGACGGGTCCAGCTTCATTGCGTCACGAAAATCCAATTCGGCCGCATTCGCCCGGCCTTCCTGGATTTGCGTCACACCCTTGCGGAATGCAATTTCGGCACGCTCCGACGGCGCCACTTCACGCATCTGCTTGTCGATCGCCGCCGGCGTGCTGTCAGCAGCAGCGATCGGTTCCGGGAGCCGCGGCGTTGTCCGCTCGGCGACAGGCGCGGCAGGCTTGGTTGACGGCTCGGCACGCGGTAACGCCTCCACTGCAGGCGCTTTCGGCTTTTCAGCCTGTTGAGGAGGCAACGGAGCCGGGACTCCCTCCGGAAGCGGGCTTGCAACGCCACGCTTCGCACCGCGCACGGCCGTTGCCGGTTTTTCCTTTCGCACAGACAGCGGTGCGGCGAAACTCAACTCATCCGAAAGTCTGGAAACAGGATTGAACGTTGCCGTTTGCGCAGGAGGCGCTGGAATGACGGACGCGGCGACGGGCGGCTTCGGTGCTGGAATCGGGTCCGGAACAGGCACTATTACCGGCTTGGAGGCAACCTGCCGTACATCATTGTCCGGTGCTCGGCGGTAGGTGAAGACAGCAACGGCAACGACGACGACAGCCGCAATCGCCCACGCTGCGATCGTGAACACCCGGACGGACGATTGCGGCGGACCCGGCACCGCTCGAACGTGTGGCGGGAGGGAATTCAGCTCGGACTCGGAAGCGTGACGCTTTTCGAGGTCCTGCAGGACTTGATTGATCAGACTCATCTCTTCAAATACCAGTAAATCGCAATTGCGGCGATGGCCGTCGCCGCCGCGGCGATCCAGACCATTGGAGAATAAACCCGTCGGGCGGAAGGCGTGTCGCCCGCGGCCTTGCGCACATGCGCGGCGGAAACGTAATGATTGCCCTCTCCATAGGCGGCCATCATGGCTTTGTGCGCCACCACATTGATCATCCGGGGCACGCCGCCACTTGCCCTGTATAGCGCATCCAGCGCGGCCTTGTTGAACAGGCGATCGCCCATGTAGCCGGCAATCCGCAGGCGATGCGATATGTAGTACTCGAGTTCACGGCGCGAGAGCGGTGACAGGTGGTATTGAAATGTGATGCGTTGCTGCAGTTGCCGCACCGACTCGTGCGCCAGTTTCTCATCCAGTTCGGGCTGTCCGAACAAGACTACCTGGAACAGCTTGCGCTTTTCAGTTTCAAGATTGGACAGCAGGCGCAGGGATTCCAGTGTTTCCAGCGGCATCGCCTGCGCTTCGTCCAGGCAGACCACGACGCGCTTGCCCGCGCGCGCATGATCGAGCAACACGTGATTCAGCGCCTTCAGGAGGCGATGCTGATCGTCATCGCGATCGAAATTCACGCGCAACTCTTCCGCCAAAGCCAATAACAGCCCATGCGGATCGAGCAGCGGATTGGGGATGTAAGCGGTGACGTTTTCGTCGTCGAGCTGGGACAGGAACCGGCGGCACAGCAGGGTTTTGCCGGTTCCGACTTCGCCCGTAACCTTCATGAACCCTTCGCCATTGGCCGCCGCGACCAGCAGCGTATTGAGCGCTTCCTGGTGCGGAGTGCAGGCAAAAGCGAAGGACGTATCAGGCGTCAGTCCGAACGGTGGCTCACGCAGGGCGAAATGGGTACGGTACATCGTCAGCGCTGAGGCCGAACCGGCGCAATAGTCGGATTTTTCGCGGCGTCCGGCTGGTTACTGCCCAGGCGCGGCAGAATTTGCGGGTTTGGGCCGGAACGTGGGGCGGTCACTGCGTTCGTAAGCATCGATGCGTTCCTTGGTGTCCATAATATCCTGACGCCAAGTCGCGTCGTTTTCGATAACCGTCGGCTTGAGCAGGATCACCAGCTCGCTTTTTATGACCGAACGGCTCTTGCTGCTGAACAGGTTGCCGACTAGTGGCAGGGTGCCTAACACCGGCACGCCGCTGCTGTTGCGCGTGGTCGTTTCCTTCATCAGACCACCGATGGCGACGATGTTCGAATTAGACACCCGTACGATGGTATCGCTCTCGCTGATCGTGCTGGACGCCAGCGGCAGCTGAAAATTGCCGGCCGTACCAAGATTGATATTTTTCGTCTTTTCAATCACGTTGGATACCGACGGGTGAATATGCAGGATGATCTGGTTGTTTTCGTCGATTTGCGGTGTCACATCGAGCGCCACGCCGGAGAAGAACGGCGCCACAGTAATGGTCGGCGACTGCGTGCTGGTCGTTCCGGTGGTCGTGGTGTTCGTGGTGACGTTGGTTACGAAGAAGTCGTCGGTGCCGACTTTCAGCACCGCCTTCTGGTTGTTCAGCGTGGCGATGCGCGGGCTGGAAAGTACCTGCAGATTACCCTGGGTTTCCAGGAACGAAATCAATGCGGCAAAGTTACTGGTCTGGAACGCCAGACCGAACAGGGTGCCTGGCGTGCCTACCCCTGCGGCAATCGAACCGGGAGCGGCCGGATTCGAGGATAGAAGTGAATTCGTGGATACCGTACCGTCGGGACTGTTCGCCGTAAAGCCACTGATGGTCCCGTTAGTTGTCAGCGTTCCGCCGGGACTGAGCACGCCACCGGCCACCCGGCTGTTCGCCCCTTGGCCGAATGCAGCCCAGTTGACCCCCGTTTGATGACTATCGGACAGCTCTACATCGATGATCTTGGCTTCCAGCATCACTTGGCGCTCGACCACTACCTGCATGGTTTTGAGGAACTCGGCAACACCGCGCAATTCCGAAGGTAATGCGCGTACCACGATTACCCCGGCCTGGGGGCTCATTACAACGTTGCGTCCTCCTTCTTTGCCAACGATGGCACGTAGCGCGGCATCGATCTCTGCCCAGAAATCATTGGTCGATGTGGTGCTGACGCGGCTGCTTTCCAGTGAGGTCGTCGTCGGCGCGCCGCTCAAATTTGTGGTGACGGGCTGCGCAGTAGGTCCGGTATTGGACGAATCCGAAATTGCTCCCGACATCACTCTGACTTCGGTCTTACCTTTGCGAAGGCTCATCAGGTAATTCACCTGGTACACGCGTGTTTGCAGGCTAAGCGGCTCGACCAGAATGCGATTGCCCTGCACCTTGTATTCATAACCGTAGACCTCGCGAATCGTGTCCAGAGCTTCGAATACCGTCACATCACGCAGGTTCACCGAGATTTGATCCTTGACTCCGGGATGCACGACCATGCTGTAGCGGGTGCCGGATACGATCGCCAGGAAAACCTGGCCCGCTGGGGCGTTGTTGACGGCCAGATCGAAACGCGGCTCGATCGGCCGGCCATCCACTTTCGGCATTTCCACCGTCAGCGGAGGCAGCAACGCCTTGCTTACGTCTTCGGCCTGGGCACTTGACTGCCGGGCGCGTGCGGCAATGGACATTTCCTTCTTCGCGCTGTCGTAAGTCGTACCGGTTTCCCTCGGCGGTGTCGCGCATGCGCCAATCAGGCACAGCAGAAACATCGGGAGCAGTTGTCTCATGCCATCACTTGTCTTTTTCATTTCTTCATTCCGGGACTACCGGATTTCTGGGCCTTCGTGTCTTTGTCCGCTTCCGGCGTGGATGTGCGTTTCGTCGCTCCCAGCCTTGTCACGTCGGGAAACAGTTGGACAATGCGCAACCCTTCCTGGGTGCGCAGCGTCACACGTTCCGCTGCGACTGCAATCAGTTCCGCGCCGGCAATCGAAGCGCCAATCTGAACGATTTCACCGTTGATGATAGCGGAGCGCCGCTCCGGCGAAATCAGCACGGACTGCAGAATCCATCCCGATTGCTCGGGCTTGCCGGATGCACCCTTCGCGCTGGCAGCCGGAGGGCGGGTTGGATCGCGCAACGCCTGGGCAACGGTCGACGATGCGGCGCCCATGCAGGCCACTGCGAGCAGGATCGATGTGTGGCGCATTAAACGACCAGCCACGCTTCCTCCAGACTCAACGTAAACAGCGTGATCGTCATGAGCACCTTCGGATAATCGACGGAATTCACACTTGTACGCGCAAAAAACATGCGCCACGGAAGTTTTTCCAGGCGCGACTGATACTCCAGCAGGTCCAGATAGTTGCCTTCGACGGTCAACTCTATACCGTGCTTGTAAACCAGGTTTTTCGCCGGCGCGGAAGATTTGGCAGCCGCGACGGCGGCAGCGCCGCCCGCCTGCTCCACGAGTGCTGCCACCGGAAGCGTGCGCAGTTTCACCAGGCGCACATGGGAATCGCGGTTCAGCATGTCTTCCAGGACCTTGACCATTTGCTTTGGCGGCACCAGCCCCTGCTGGACGCCGCGCAATTCGATGTCATAGCCACCCAGCTGATGCCGCAGATCGTCAACGTGCTTGCGTCCTTCCGCATTCGGATCCTCAGCCAGTAGACGGGACAGTTCCGCATTCTGCTTTTGCAATTGCGCGAGTTCGACGCGATGCCTTTCGGTATTGGCCGCCAGAATCTTATGCTTGGCAAACGCGCCATCGATCGCCAGGACAAAACCCAGACCGGCAATGATCGCCACACCCGCCGCGAATATCATCATGCGCTCGCGCGGCTGCAGCGCGTTGAATTTGCCTGCGAGCTTTCCCCAGCCCTGCTTCATTGCGTACCCGCCTTGGACTGGGAAGCTGCAACCGGTTTGGTGGTTAGTTTGAATTCCACGTAGTTGGGACGAACCGGGTTCTTCGCGGCCGGATCCGGTGCAGGCTCCTGGATTATCAATTCCGAAAAGGGATGCCCTTGCATTGCGGCCTCCCCGTTCAGACGCTTCAGGTAACTCGGAACAAAGGCCGCCTGCAAGGCACGGCCTTCGACTGAAACGTCGCGACCCGCAGTCGCAATGCTCAATCCGGTGAGCCAGACGCCTTCGAAAGACTGGCGCGCAAAAGCCTTAAGGTGATCGGAGAAGCCGCGCGTATCGCCAAGCCCACCGGCACGCAGCACTTCCATGACTTCCTGGCGGCCTTTCACCTCTCCTTCGAGAAGGGCGACTTCTTCGGCAATCCGTGGATCGCGCTGGCGAGACGCCATCTGCCCCCCCAATCGCTGCGCGTCCGCCTGAGCAGCGGCAACCTTCTGCGCCAAATCGCGTTCCTGCTGCTCCAGTGAATGCAAGCTCATCATCTGATAGCCGGCAACGGCAACGGTCAACGCTGCAATCAGGAGCCAGCCCGCGACCGCATCCTTGAAGGTCAGCAGATCGCGCCGCGCTTCGAATGCCGGGTTGTACAGGTTGATCTGCTGCGGCACGCTAGTTTCTCCGTCTCATGCTGTTTCCACACGCAACGCAGCGCCGAGCGTCTGCCATCTCAGGACCTGCTCCGACGATTCGCGCAGTTCCGGCACTTCGTGAAAATCGAGCACATCGCCCAGATTCACCGATTCAACCGGGGCCGACAGGTTTCCCGCAAGGTAGGCGGACAATCCGAGTTCTTCCGGCAATGGCGCCAGCAGCAGACGTGCGAGAGGGATATTGCTGAACTGACGGTCGAAATGATCCAGCGAGCGCTGCAACTCCAGGGCGATGCGCTCGAACAACTGGTCGCGCATCTCCGCGCGCACGCCGATGAGTTGAGCAAGACTGATCTCGATCCGGCGCGACAGATAAAGTTCGCCTTGGGCCGTGAATGTGAGCAATCCGCCCTCCTCGCTGAAGCTCAGCATCGCCAGCGCGCGCTGGTCGGATTCGAACAGGGCAGCAAGATTGCGCTGCGCCATCTCGGCAATCTCGATCACGCGCAGCTGAATCTTGGCCTGCGTAAACATTTTCATGCGCGATTCGATGTCCTGGTTGCGCGCGGACACTACGTAAACCGACCGGCTGCGAACTGCAGCGGTCTGGTCCGCGGGAATCGCCACGACATCCACAGTACCGGTTTCCACCGGATATTCGAGAAAGTCTTTCAGCCGCCAGCGCACGGCCGATTTCATCTCCGCTTCGGGAACGTTCGGCGCATCGATCAATTGCAACTGATATTGACGTGCCGGCAGCAAGGTTGCACAACTGAACCGCTCCAGATGCAATTCGCGGCGCATTCGCTGCAGCGTTTCGACCGGATCACCTGCGAGGGGAAACTGCGCGCAGACATCCACCACCGGGCGCTCTGAACCGTTGCGGCGAATATGTCCAACCTCTGCACGATCGCTGTAGAGGTTTACTGCGGCCAATTCAGCGGCCCGTGGTCGGGAGAATAGAGAGCGCATGGAGGCGATGTTAATTTAGAACACGAAAATATATCAATAAGTCATTGTTGTCAATAATATTTTCTATTCTATACTTGTCAGAAGTTCTCTCGTAAGTAAATAAACTCATCTGCGCTTTTGAAGATCCCGAAGGTCGCGCGGCCGTGTGGATCCTCACTGTACAAACCGCTGCCCCAGTTTCCCTGCAACCAGGATTTCCCTGCATTGGTTACAGCGGTCGCGCTTGGGGTGCAGGTGGTGCCGCCGCTTGCACCATTCAGATTCACGGTCAGATCCACGGCTCCATCGTTGCCACTGCCGGGCAAGGTCAGCTTCAACGGCGACACAGCGGCGGGCGGAGCCACCGCGGAAGCTTTACCGCCGTTGAAGTAGACAGTACCCGTCGGACTCAGCCCGGTTTCGCATGCGATGAGGTTGGGCGTTCCGGCAATAAACGCCATGCGTATATTGTTCGCAGCGATGGTCGTGCAGCTATCCAGGGTGTTGGTCGCGAAGAAACTGCCGGTGTAGTACTCGGTGGTCAACGTCAGGGGCAAGTTGAGTAGCGTGGTTCCAAAGGCATTGAGGAGGCGCAATCGACCGAAGCGCGCCTGTGTCGTTGCCAGTCGCGCGCGTTCGCTGGTGCCGTTGCCATCGGCATCCAGATTGAAAGCACTCGATTGCAACTGGATGCCGTCGGGATCGGTCGGCGCAATGCCAACCTGCAATCCGTTGAACGGTCCATCCGGATTCGCGCCGCGCTCGAATTGCGTCGTTGCAGCGACGCTGGCCACGCCTGCCGCCCACGAGCCGCTCATCGTGGGGACCGACAGCCGAGACGCCGTTCCGCCAGCGATGTAGGCGGAGAATCCCGAGGTATTGGTTCCTATCGTGAGATTGTTGGCGTCCACGAACGTTACCGTATACGTCAGGTTATTCACTTGCGTCATGCCCGCCACGCCGGATAGGAACACCTTGTCGCCAGTCGAGAATCCGTGCCCGGTGGCGGTTACGTTCCCGGGGTTGGCTTGCGTCAACGCCGAGATCGGCACCGTTCGTGGGGTCGTTAGCGTGCTGTCGATGGCGCCAAAAGCAAACGATGACGCCGAGGAAAGATCCAGACGCGCCAGCGCTCCGGCATAGTTGGCTGTAGTGCCGCTGGCGGCGTTCTGCGCCAGTAACTGAAAGCTGATCGACATCGGCTCGGTCATATAGGTAAATACCGAAGCCGGCGAGCAAAGAGGCGAAACCTCACTGCGATTGGTAAGTGCGGGCGCGCTAGCGCCCGTCGTCGTGAGCGCGAAATGGTCCGGGACGAAGCGTCCGACATTAATTGTCGGAGACGTGATGTAGCGCTCCGCCGTGGATGAATCCGCGGCATCGACGTTGGCAAAAGTCTGGTCCTGAAGCGTCAGGCCAAAGGACCCGACCTCGGTGTAGGTCGCCGAATTCGTGGTAAGCGTCCCGGAAGCGAACGTCGTCGCGACAGTGAGCGCGCCGAAGGACGCTGTGCATGCCGTCCCGGCGCAAGTGCTAAGCGTGGTCGTCGGCGAATTCGCGTAGTTCGTTGTGGTTGCAGGCGTGCCGGCGGCATTCACCGCGGTAGCCTGTATCGTGAAAGGCATTCCGGCTTTGTGGACGTTCCCGCTGCTCGCCGTGGTATTGGCCAATGTTCGCGTGATGCCGGCCGTTTGGGGATCGGTATCGGTCGCGCTCAGCGTGAACGTATTCGGGCGGATCGCGAAATTGTCCCGGGAACAGGAGACAACGGTGGGCGACACCGCCGGGTAACTCACTTTTACACGCACATCCTTCCAGGCATTGGACACCGCGGCGAAAGTCACCGTCTGACGGCCATTGCCCAGAGTCGGGTCGGGCGATACGACCTGGTCGAGCGCAAACGTCACGGGGCAGCCATTGGCATCCAGCGATACGCCGGTATTGATGTTGCCCAGAAGTTCGACCTTCACCACATTGGTGAAACCGGTCTGCATTACGGTTTTCGCGGCGTTCAATGCAATAACGTCTAGGGTGAACGAAGCGCCTGCGATTTTGGTCTTGATGACCCCGGAGGTGGCGGTCGCCGGCGCAGTGGCGG
>WNFL01350900.1_pt1 | contig 61626 bp, 53 predicted proteins | sample 5400361 | NCBI WGS metagenome assembly WNFL01 (sample SAMN13153351, study PRJNA577476) | soil metagenome | isolation source: 40 cm soil on Douglas fir-dominated hillslope | place: USA:California | collected 2013-09-17 | reverse complement strand
CGGCAAGGGAAATTCTCTAAGAGCGCCGTCGAGGCGCGGCATCAAGCGCTGGCGGTCCAGCACGGCGAGATCCGCGCGCGCTGGCAGGCCGAATTAAAAAAGCGCTGGAACGAAAAGCCGATCTCGCCGCCGCGCCTCGCCTACGAGATCTGGGAGGCGATCAAGAAAGAGTCGTGGCTGCTCGCCGCCGGCGGCTTTCGCAGCTGGCCGCAGCGCCTGTGGGACTTCGACAAGCCCGGCCTCTATCTCGGCGGCTACGGCGGCGGCGGGCTCGGCTACGCGCCGGGCGCCTCGGTCGGCGCCGCGCTCGTCCACCGCGGCGACGGCACGATCTGTCTCAACCTCCAGCGCGACGGCGACCTCCTCTATACCACGAGCGCGCTCTGGACGGCGGCCAACACGCGCGTGCCGCTGCTCACGGTCATGACCAACAACCGAGTCTATTACAACGACGTCGAGCACCAGGAAAAAGTCGCCATCGCGCGCGGCCGGCCGCCGGAGAACAAGCTCGTCGGCATGCAGATGGAAAATCCGGCGGTCGACTTCGCCAACCTGGCGCGCTCGTTCGGCATCGCCGGCGAAGGGCCGATCACCGAGCCGGACGAGATCCGCCCCGCGCTGGACCGCGCCATCAAGCTGATCAAGAACGAGCAGCGCCCGGCGCTGGTCGACGTGATCATCCAGATGATCTAACCGCCGCTCGGAGCCTCGGGAAATCACCATCCCATCGCGCGGGATCAATGAGCGGCATCGAACAAAAATCGCAGCCGCTTCGTTGACAGGGCGCGCGCTTTGTAGCTAATCTTCAGTCCGCTTGAGACTCTTGCCGGGAGGTCGCGCGCATGTCTTCTTATCGGCTCCTTTTTCAGCTAATCGTCTTGACTGCCGTCTTCTGGCTCGCGGCCCGCGGCGAAGGCGCCGAGCCGGGCGGCGGGCTGCCGGACGGGCCGGGCCGGGACCTGTTGATGTCGAGATGCTATCAATGCCATGGCGAATCGATGTGGCAGGACCAGCGCCTGGACCGCCGGGGCTGGGAGGCGGCGCTCTACCGCATGATCGGCCGTGGCGCGCTCTGGACCGAGGACGAGATCAACGCGATGGCCGCGTATTTGGGCACGGCCCGTGGGCCGCAAGCCGACAAGGCGCCGAAGGAGGCGCCGGGGAGGACGCAATGAGAGAGCTGGTCGCGCGCTATCTATCGCAGTCGATCTCGCGCCGGGGCTTCCTCAAGGGATTGACCCGAGCCGGCCTGTCGCTGGCGGCGGCCGAGTCGATCCTCCAGTCGCTCAACGCGGTCGCCGACGCGCAGGAAGCGCGGCGGGCGGCGCCGGAAGGGGTCAAGCTCTTCCAGGGCAACGGGGCCTCCGCCTTCGCCGAGCAGCTCGTCGCCTCGGGCGTCAAGTACGTTTTCGGCAACTCGGCCAGCGAAGACGCCCATTTTTACGACGCGCTGGTCGACCGGCCCCAGCTCAAATACATCCTTACGCCGCACGAAGGGCCGGGCGCGGCGATGGCCGCCGGCTACGTCAAGGCCTCGGGCGAGCCGGCGCTCGTGATGCAGGCGGGCTTCGTCGGGCTCGCCAACGCGATGGGCCAGATGTTCAACGCCTTCAAAGAGCAGACGCCGCTGGTGTTTTACAGCTACCGCACCGACCAGACGCGCCGCTCCGGGCGCGACGGCTTCGAAGAGGTCGCCAACCAGGAGCAGGTGGTCCAGCCGCTGACGAAATATTCCTGGCTCGCGCGGCGCGCCGACATGATCCCCGAGACCGTGCGCCGCGCGTTCAAGGCGGCGTGGACGCCGCCCTACGGTCCGGCCTACGCCTCCTGGCACGCGGACTTCAACGACGAGGCGGTCCGGACCGAGATCATCGTCCAGGACAAGATCGACCCGCGCGGCCGGGTGCGGCCGAATCCCAAAGAAATCGAGCGCGCCGCCAAGCTTCTGGTCGAGGCGAAAACGCCGGTCATGATCGTCGGCGACGAGCTCTACAAGGCCAAGGCGGTCGACAAGGCTGTGAAGCTCGCGGAGATGATCGGGATGTCGGTCACGCAGGTGCGCCAGCTCTTCGCCAACTTCCCCGAGACCCATCCGCTGTGGGTGGGGACGATTCCCAGCTCGCGCGTCGATTCGCTGACGTATCCGAAGGACGCCGACGTGGTGATCAACGTCGGCAACAAGCTCCAGCACAACACGCCGGCGCCGATCGTCGCGCGGAGCGCCAAGTTCATCGACCTACGGAACGACAACTGGTCCATGGGCAACGTCATCACGACCGAGGCGCCGCTTTTCGCCGACGTCGCCTACGGCCTCGACGACCTGATCGCCGCGGTCGAGAGCGCCATGACCCCGGCGCTGAAATCCAAGGTCGCGGAGCGCGCCGAAAGCGTGCGCAAGTTCACGACCGAGGCGCGGAAGCTCCGGGCCCAGATCGTCAAAAACCCCGACTGGAACGCGAGCCCGCTGCTCGCCGACCGGCTCACCTGGGAGGTCGCCCAGTTCGCCGAGAAGGACGCGATCGTCGTCCACGAGGCGGGCTCGATCGGCTTTCACAGTTTCGAGTTCAACCCGCTCGGCGGCCGCGAGCTTTTCTTCTATTACGGCGCGCACCTGGGCTCGGGCGTGGGCACCGCCGCCGGCGTCAAGCTGGCGCGGCCGAACCAGCAGGTGATCTGCCTCGTCGGCGACGGCTCGTTCATCTTCGGCCCGACCGCGCTCTGGAACATGGCGCGGCTTGAATTGCCGGTCATCACGATCGTCTATAATAATCATGCCTACTCGGGGCCGCACAGCCGCGCGATCAACCACTCTCCCGGCGGACGGATGGTCCAGACCGGCAAATTCGTTCACGATTATCTCGGCAACCCGGATATGAACATGGCCTATATCGCCAAGGGGTTCGGCGTCGAGGGCGAGGTGGTCGAGTCGCCGGGACAGCTCAAGGAAGCGCTGGCGCGGGCGAAGCGCTTCACCGAGGAAGGCAAGCCCTATCTCATCGACGCCCAGGTCAGGCGCACCGGCGTGGCGTGGGCGGAGAAGCCCTGGACGCCGCCGATCCGCATCGCCCAGGAACGGACGCGAAAGGTTTGAGCCGTTGATCGCACAGCGCGCCGCATTGGTCCTGGGGCTTCTGCTGCTCTTTTCATCTCCCGCCCTGGGGCAGGCGAAGGGGCTCAAGAAAATCCGCGTGGGCGTCCCGTCCGTCACCGTCGGCAACATTATTATTTACGTCGCCAAGGACGCCAAGCTGTTCGCCAAATACGGCCTCGATCCCGAGGTCGTCGTGGTGCAGGGCTCGGGCGTCGCCTCCAAGGCGATGGTCAGCGGCCACCTCGACATCGCGCCGGTGGCCACGCCCACGGTGATCAACGCCGATCTGGCCGGCTCGGACCTGGCGATCCTGGCGCATACCATGCCGAGCGTCATCCACACCCTCATGGCGAAGCCATCGATCAAGCGGCCGGAAGACCTGAAGGGCAAAAAAATCGCCATCTCGAGCTTCGGCTCGCTGACGGATTTTCTCGTCCGCCACATCCTCAGGAAAAAGGGCCTCAACCCCGACAAGGACGTGACCTTTCTCCAGATCAGCGGCGACGCCGAGCGGCTCGCGGCGCTCGGCAAGGGCGTGGCGGACGCGGCGGCGATATCTTTCCCCGGCTACGCCCGGGCGCAGAAGCTCGGCTTCGCGATGGTCTGGGACGCCGCGAAAGAAATCTCCTATCCCTGGATGGAAATCGTCGCGCGCCGGGCCACGGTCCAGCGCGACCACGACATGGTGCTCAACTACATGAAGGCCCACCTCGAGGGCATCGCCCTTTTCAAGCAGGACGAGAGGTTCGGCAAGCGGGTCATCAGGAGGACCCTCAAGCTCGACGATACCGACCTTATCAACGAGTCTTACGAGCTGTTCGCCAAATCGTTTCTGCCGGTTCCCTATCCCAACGTCTGGGGCATGCGGACGAGCTTCGAGTACATCGCGCAGACGCGCCCGGACGTCTGGAGCCACAAGCCGGAGGAGTTCGTCGACGCGAGCTTCGTCGAGGAGCTGGAAAAAAGCGGCTTCATCAAGAAGCTGTACGAGAGACCCTGACGGGCCTCATCCGACGGCGGCCCGCACCGCCTCGGCGATGCGGGATTCCGACGGCACGATAAAATTCTCCAGCGGCTCGCTGTACGGAACGGGCGCGTCGAGCGTCGCGACGCGCCGGATCGGCGCCTTCAGGCGGTCGAAGCCCGCCTCGGCGATCCGCGCCGCGAGCTCCGCGGCGACGCCGCAGCTCCGGTGCGTCTCGTCGACGATCACAACGCGGCGCGTCTTTTCCACCGAAGCCATCAGCGCGGCGAAATCGAGCGGGACCAAGGTCCTCGGATCGACGACCTCGACGTCGATTCCCTCCGCCGCGAGCCGCGCGGCGACCGCCAGCGAGCGCTGGACCATGTAAGACGTCGCTATCACGGTGACGTCGCCGCCGCGCCGCTTCACTTCGGCGACGCCGAACGGGATCGCCTCGTCGTTTTCCGGCACCGGCCCGCGCGTCTCCAGAAGCTGGACGTGATCGATGAAGACCGTCGGGTTATCGCTTTGGATCGCCGTTTTCAAAAGCCCTTTGACGTCGCGCGGCGAAGCGGGGAGGACGATCTCCAGCCCCGGGCAGTTCCACAGCATCGCCTGCGGGCTCGCCGAGTGCTGCGCCGCGCCGCCGCCGCGGATGCCGTGAAAAAGATGGAAGACGACCGGCGCGCGCGTCTGCCCGCCGGACATGTAAAAGGCGTTGGCCGCCTCGTTGACCACCTGCGGCCAGGCCTCGAAAATAAAGCTGCCGGTGCTGAGATCGACGACCGGCCTCAGCCCGGCCATCGCCGCGCCGGTCGCGAGGCCGCAGAAGCCGAGCTCCGAGATCGACGGCGCGACGACGCGGTCGGGATAGCGCTCGGCGATCGCCTGGAAAACCGCCCGGCGCGGGCTCAGGCTCAAAAAAGTCCCGCCGATGAGATGCACCCTCTCGTCCGCCGCGAGCATCTCCCCGAGCGCCTCGAACTTGGCTTCGTAGTAGGCGATCTCTCTCATGGCAGCGCCCTCGCTCGGTCGCCGCATGCGGGGAGCGCGCCCGGGGGGCTCTCGAAGGTCCGATGCGCGGGACGAGGCGGCGCAAGCGTGGCGAGGAGCCGCTCTAAGTAAGCGATCCCAGCGTACCGCAGGCGCATCGCCTCGGACCGGAGAGAGATTTCCGGGTGCGCGTTACGTACGGCGGAATTTCTTTCCTCAAGCGAAGACATCTTTTAACGCCTCTTCCGGCTCCGGGTACGGGCTTGCCAGGGCGAAGCCCGCCGCCGCGGCGACGGTCTCTCTTGCCTCCCGCTCCAGCGCCGCGATCTCCTCGCGCGTCGCCTGTTTCGCCTCGACCAGCTCGCGCGCGAAGATAAGGAGCGGATCGGAGGCGCGATACCATTCCCGCGATTTCTCAGGCACCGCGTTAACATCCCATGCGAGGGAAATGTCGGTCGGCGCCGGAACCGTCGGCCAGTTCGTCTCGCTGCCGGGCCAGCGCACGGTCTGCGCTTCGATGAACTGCGGCCCGGCGCCGCGGCGGATCTCATCGATCGCTTGAGAGACGGCGGCGTGGACCGCGCCGGCGTCGGTGCCGTCGATCTCGCGCGCGGGAATTTTATAGGCGCGGGGCAGATCGGTCAGCGGATAGACCGCCATCGAGTCGGACCGGGATGTGCCCGCCGCGCGCCCGGCGCCGTACTTGCCGTTGTTTTCGCAGAGAAACAGGACCGGCAGCTTCCAGAGCGAGGCCAGGTTCAACGCCTCGGGCGCCGCGCCCTCTTCGAGCGCGCCGTCGCCGAAGCAACAGACCGTGACGCGGCGGTTTTTCAGCGCCTTGGCCGCATAGGCCGTCCCGGCGGCGAGCGGAACGATGCCGGCCACGACCCCCGACGTGTGGAGAAAACCGAGCGCGACGGCCGCCGCGTGAAAGCTCCCGCCCTTGCCCTTGTTGTAGCCGTCGCTGCGCCCGAGGATTTCGGCGAACAGACGCGCGGGCTCGGCGCCGCGCGCCAGCAGATGGCCGTGGTTCCGATGGGTGGTGAAAATGTAGTCGTCCGCCCCCAGGCACGAGAGCGCCGGCACGCCGGTCGCCTCCTGCCCGATGTAAACGTGGTAATGGCCGCGAAACGCGCCGGCGTCGTGGAGCGCGATAAGCCGCTCTTCGAAATGGCGGATGAGGAGCATCCGGCGGCAAAAATCGACCAACGCTTCGCGCGGTAGTTGCGGCAGCACGATGCGTCGAGTTAAATGAAAAGAGCGCGCTTTGTCAACGACAGAGCTCCGGATTGACAGCCCCGGCGGCCGGGGGCTATATGCAGTGAGACATCGCCGGGGGAGGTTCGCAATGACCCGCCGCCCATCCGTCCTGCCGCTCGTTCTCCTTATTTTGGCTATTTTGCTGGCCGCTCCTTGTGCCTTCGCCCAGGGCAAAAGCCTCAAGAAAATCCACGTCGGCGTTCCCGCGGTCAGCATGGGCAACATGATCGTTTTCTTCGCCAAGGAGGCGAAGCTGTTCGAGAAGCACGGCCTCGACGCCGAAGTCGTGGTCATGCAGGGCTCCGGGATCGCCGCGCGCGCCCTGGTCGGCGGCAGCGTGGAAATCTCGCCGATCGCCACGCCGACCGTGATGAACGCGGTGCTGGCCGGGTCGGACATGGTGATCCTCGCGCATACGATGCCGGGAGTGGTCCAGTCGCTGATGGTCCGGCCCGAGATCAGGCAGGCCGAAGACCTGAAGGGGCAGACGATCGGCGTGACGACCTTCGGCTCCCTCACCGATTTTCTCGTGCGCTACCTCGCGCAGCGAAAGGGGCTCAATCCGGACAAGGATTTCGCGCTGCTGCAGATCGGCGCCGACAACGAGCGGCTCATCGCGCTCCGGCAGGGGAAGATCCAGGGCGCGACGCTTTCCCATCCGGCGTATATCCTGGCCGCGCGCGCGGGCTTCACCCCGCTGTGGGATTTTTTCAAGGAGGTGGACTATCCCTGGAGCGAGATCGCCTCGCGCCGGGCGATCATCCAGCAGGACCGGGATCTCGTGATGCGCTACATGCGGGCGCACCTCGAAGGCATCGCGCTGTTCAAGAAAGATCCGGAGCTGGCGAAGAAAGCGATAAAAAAAATGCTGCGCCTCGACGACGACTCTCTGGCGCAGGAGTCCTGGGAGATCTTCGCCAAATACCGCCTGCCGGCGCCCTATCCCAACATCAAGGGCTTGAAAACGAGCTACGAATACGTGGCTCTTGCGCGTCCCGACGTCTGGAAGCACAAGCCGGAGGAGTTCGTCGACGCGAGCTTCGTCGAAGAATTGGAAAAAAGCGGCTTTATCAAAAAGCTGTATGAGAAATAAACGGTTTTCGCGCTTCGACGGGGCTCAGCACGAACGGAAAAAATGTTCGACGATTCCGAAAGTACCGTTCGCCCTGAGCTTGTCGAAGGGCGAAGCCGTAGGGATCATCTCCACTAGCGCGGCGGCGCCCTGAGAGCGACCGGCAGCGCCGCGCCTTCCGTCTTGTCCATTTTCAATCCCAGCCAGCGCGCCACCGTCGGGGCCACGTCGATCAGCCGGGCGCGCTCGATCTTTCCCGGCGCGATCGCCGGGCCGTAAATCAAAAGCGACGCCTGCATCTCGGGCCGCTCCGGGTCGTAGCCGTGGGTGGCGGCGAAAAGCGCCGGCACGATGTAGTCACCCCGGTAGCGGTCCCCCATCTCGAAGCCGTCGGCGCATTCCAGCGCCAGAAAGGCGGCCGGGTCGCCGCCTTTGGCGCGGATCTCCTCCTGCCGGTAGACGCGCCGGATGCCGCTCGCCGGGTCTTTCTCCAGCGGCGGATAGATCTCCAGCAGCGCCTTCCGCGTCGCCGCGTCGTCGGGGTCCTTCACGTAAACGTAGCCCGAGCCGCCGGTCACCGACAGGGCGGCCTTCCAATCGGTGAGCCGGTTCTGTTGATTGACCGTCACCAGCCCTTTTTTCGCCAGCAGCACGCCCGGGCGCACGCTCTTCGCGATGCGGGCGAAGCCGTGATCGGAGAGAACGATGAGCGCGGTCTCGTCCCAGACGCCGGCGCTCTTGGCCGCGGCGATCAGGCGGGCGATCTCGCGGTCCGCGACCTCGGTCGCGGCGTTGGCGCGCGCGCTGAACGGCCCGGCGGCGTGCTCCTCGTGGTCCACGCGGGGCAGATGGAGCAGGAGGAGATGGGGCTTTAGGCTCTCGATCAGATGCACGGCGATGTCGGTGAGCGCTTCGTCCCGGACCGCGGGCGGCGTCAGGCCGGCGGCGAAGCCCGGAAAGCGCGCCGCCACGGCGTCGAGGATTCCCGGCGTCGAGAGCGCGCGGACGAGCTTCAAGTCCTCCGCGGCCCCCGCGCGCCAGAACTCCGGCACGAGCGCGGTCGCGCGCGCGCCGACGGTCGCCGGCCACCAGACGAGCGCGGCGGTCAAATCGCGCGCCAGCGCGGCGCCCCAGAGCGCCGGCGCGCGGATGTCCTCCGCGTACCAGCGCCACCCCTGCTGATTTTTACCCAGCGGATCGAAGACCAGATTGGAGACGATGCCGTGCGCGCCGGGATTCACGCCGGTGGCGATCGACGTATGGGCGGGGTAGGTGATGGTCGGAAAAACCGAGCGCGCCCCTTCGCTCCAGGCGCCGCTCCGGACCATCTCGCGGAGCGTCGGCACCGCGAGGCCGTGCGCGTCCGGCGCCGTGTAGGAGGCGGGCAGGAGCCCGTCCACGGAGACGATGATGACGCGCCGGACGGCCGGCTCGGGCCCCGCGCCCCGGGCGGAGACGGCGGCGGCGCAGAGAAAAAGCGCGAGGAGGAAAACGGTTCCGAGGCGGTTCATCGGGAAAAAGCCGGCGGCGGGGACGGAGCCTGTTTCTAAAAATGCCGTCAGTCCAGATCGATGTCCTTGAGCGGCTTGGTGACCGGCTCTTCTTTGGCCTTCTTGAGCAGCTCCTGAAATTTGCGGTCCAGCAGCTTGCCCTTGTTTTTTTCCGCCTCGGCGATCTGCTGGTATTTTTCGTCCCGGCGCGTCGCCTCTTCTCTCACGTGCTGGACGGCGTCCTTCAGGTGCGCGACGACCGGAGGCTTCGCCGGGAGCTTGTGCTCCAGGACCGCGGCCATCGCGGGGTCGACCGTGAGCGTCGAGCCGCAGCAGGGGCAGGTTACTTGGATCGTAGACGACTGGTCGGCCATGGGACCTCCAAAGAATTTTGAATGTTGAATTTTGAGTTTAAATTCATAATTCAAAACTCAAAATTTAAGATTGAGCTCAGCCCCTGAGCTCTATCTGTTCTCCGTCCGGCCCGTAGAACACCGCCCGGCGCCAGCCCTGCTCGCGCGGGGCGCGCGCCGGCGTATCGTGCGGCGCCCGCGCCATCTCCACGCCGCTCTCCTGGAGTCCGGCCACGGCGGCGTCGAAGTCCTCCGCCTCCAGGCAAAAATGAAAACCCTTCATCGGGCCGTCGGCCTTGTGCGTCAGCTCGAGAACCGTGTCGCCGAGCTTTAAATAGGCGATCTCCATCCCGCCGGCCGCCTGGTGCGAGAAATATTTTTTAAAGCCGAGGCGCCGCTCGTAAAATTCCACCGAGCGCTTAAGATCGGCGACGTGAATCGCGAGGTGGTCGATTCTCCGGAACATGAAAAGACTCCGGTTGAAGCATATTCCCTTGCGTCGGCGTTTTGCAAGGGAGCGCGCCCGGGCGGAAGGGCGGGAAAACTATCCGCGCGCGCCTCGGACAGCGGTGCGTCGGGCGGGTTTCAGTGGTGGGGGACGCCCCTGGGGCCGACGATGACCACATCCACCGCGTAGGACACCCAATCGTCGGACGTGGCCATCCAATCGACGGACGCCTGCCACGAGCTCCCGCCCGCCGGAAAGGGCGTGGTCAACTGAGCGGAGGCTTCGCCGAGCGCCGATACTTCCATATACCAATCGATATGGTCCAGGACCCAGCCGTTGGCGACCTTCACGCGGTAGACGTCCGAGCCGACGTCGTCGCCGACGCAAGCCCAGCAGTTCAAATGGGTCCCGTTGAATGTGGAATTCTTATAGTAGACGTAATCCGTGCCGGAGTCGTTGGGATCGATCCAGCCGTTGCAGTAATCCGAGTTGGAGTCGGTGCCGCAGGAAACGAGGGCCACGGCGGGGTCCGTCGGCCCGAGCTTTACGACTTCGCGCGCCGCCACGAAATTGACCGCTTGGGTGTCGTTGCTCCTGGTCTTCTTGTCCGGCATGAGGACATAGAATTTGACCTGCTGGTCCACCACGCCGGTGAGGTAGCTCGGGATGTTCGCGGCGATCAGCGTGTTGTTCCACGAGACGATTTGCAGGGCCACAGCCCCGATGTAAGGAAGCGCCGTTAAATTATTACCGCCTCCCAGCAGCCCCGCCATGACGAGAGCGCCGGGTTTGCTCCCGAACCCGGCGCCGCCGATAACGATATTCGCTCCCGGCGTGAAGTCGGAGAAGGAAACCAGGCTGTCGATCCGAGGCTGGATGGCGAGAGGAAAGTTCAAATCGATTTTGGGGTTGCCCTGGGAGCCTAACAGGCCTGTGCAATCCACCTTCTTGCAAAGATCGATGATGCCCACCGTCGTTTTCTTCGCCACCGTGATGCTCGTTTGCTTGTTCTTGCCCACACAGCCGTTGACGCCGGTGACCGTGAGCGTGTAGCTCCCGGCGTTGACGTAGGTATGCGACGGCAGCGGGAACGGCAAAGTGAACTGATTGCCGTGCGAGTAGGTCGGACTCTGGTCGCCCCAGTCGAACACCAGGCCGCTGCAGGTGCCCAGACCCTGAAGCGTGACGGTTGCGTTTTGTCCCGCTTGCGGAGAGGCCGGGGCGACTTGGATCGCCGTGATCTGGTCGGCGCCGGCCGCGGAGGAAAAAAACAGCGCGGCGGCGATCAAGCCAAAACCAACGAGAAGCCTTCTCATTCGCGCTCCGCTTTCATGGAATCTCCCCTCACGTCGGAGCTTGTAAACTGCGGGGCGCGTCTCAGTTGCCCAGCTGGCGCAGCAGCTCTCCCGCGCGCCGGTCGATTTGGACCTTCTCGGCGGCGGACGCGGTTTTATAGCGCACCGAAAGCTCGCGCGCCTCGTTTTCTATCGCCGCGCGGCGCGAGTCCCGTCCGGAGCCGCCGTCCTGGTTCAGCTTGGCGAGCTCGGCGTTGACTTTCTGGTTGTCGGCTTTGAGCTTCGCTTGCTGTTTCTCGTTGAATTTGGCGCCGTACTCGTCGAACTTCACCTTGCTCCGCGCGGCGGCGGCCTTCATCTTCGCCGCGGCCGCGGCGCTCATCTGTTTTTCTTTCGCCCGGACCTCGCCCAGCGTCATCCGCTGCCCTTTGGACTCGACCGGCGTGTTGTCGGGAAGGGCCTTGAGCTTCATCCGGTATTCCTTCTTCGGCATTCGCTTGCCCATTTGTTCAAGGTTCACCACCGGCTGCGCCTGGAGCACGCCGGCAGCCAAACCCAGGACGATCATCGGAGCAAGCCAATAATTTTTCGGGGACATTCGGCTTAATTTTTTTATAGGGGACGCTTTTCCCCTCATAGCTGCCGGTCTGTTTTTCACCGGCCCAGCTCGCGGAGCAGCTCTCCCGCGCGCCGGTCGATCTGGGTCTTTTCGGCGGCGGACGCGGTCTTATAGCGAGCCGAAAGTTCCCGCGCCTCGCTCTCGATCGACGCACGGCGCCGGAGCCGCCGTCCTGGTTCAGCTTGGCGAACTCGGCGTTGACTTTCTGATTGTCGGCCGCGAGCTTGGCCTGCTGTTTCTGCTCGAACTGTGCGCGGCGTTGCTCGAACTTGTCACGGACCTTGGTGGCGGCCGCCGGGACCTTCGCCATCGCCTCCTTGCCCTTCGCGGCCCTGGCCCGGATCTCGGACTTGGGCATCCGTTTGCCTTTGAACTCGATCACCGCACTATCCGGGAGAGCCTCGAACTGCTGCTTGGTGAGCTTGTCTCCCCTGGTGACCTGCCCCTGAGCCTCGCCGGCACTGGCCGGCCTGAGACCCGCGGTCTCGACCAAGAGACCCAGCCCGAGGACGACGATGGTGGTGCGCACGACCCCGGCTTGCGAAAAAAACATGGTCATTCTCCTTTGCGACTCCGAAGCGTCTATTTGTGCGGGACGCCTTTGGGGCCGACGATAGACACATTCACGCTATACAACACGTAGGAAGCGTCCGCGTTGTTCCAGTTGACGGTCACGTTCGTGGACGCAACGTCGCTCTTGAAGCCCGACATGCTGGCGAACTTGGGGTCGTCGGAGAAAAGATCTTCCGGCGTCACATCGACCAAGGCGGCATCGTTGAAGAGCCAGCCGTTCTTGAGCGAGGCCGAGTACGAGTCGGTGCCGTTGCTGCTCCCCACGCAGGTCCAGTGGAAGGCCGACATGCTCCCGCCACCCCCGGAAACAAAGGGAGCCCCGCAGAAGGGGATCCCATCGTCGTTCACGACGCTGTTGCACGCATCGAAGTCGGCCTCGTCGGAGCAGCTGACTTGGACGTCGCCGCTCGGGAGCTGCTTCATCTCCTGCGTCGGGCGGAACTGCACGGTGAACGAGTCGTTGCTCTTGGCGTTACCCGCCGTGACGACGTAGAACTTGATCGGCTGCTCCACGACGCCGGTTAGGTTCGGGATCTTGGCGCCGATCGACGTATTTTTCCAGCCCCCCTGGATGATAGGCACCACCGTGTCGGTGATCTTGAACGAGCCGGCCGTCGTCCCGACCATGTGGAGCTGGCCCGGCTTGGCGCCGAAGCCGGAGCCCAAAACCGCGATCGCGCCTCCCGGCGTGAAGTTCGAGAAGATAAGGAAGTTGTCGATTTTGGGCGCGAGAAGCGCGCCGCAATCGATATGCTTGCAAAGGTCGGTGAGGCCGCCGATGCCGCCCGACGGCTTCGGCGCCACCGTGATGTTTTTAGTGAGCCCCTTGCCCACACAGCCTTTGACGCCGGTGACCGTGAGCGTGTAGCTCCCGGCGTTGGCATAGGTGTGCGGCGGCAGCGGGAACGGCAAAGTGAACTGACTGCCGTGCGGGTAGGGCTGACTCTGGTCGCCCCAGTCGAACACAAGGCTGCTGCAGGTGCCGGTGCCTTGAAGCGTGACGTTAGCGGGGCTGCCGGCTTGCGGAGAGGCGGGGCTCACCTGGATCGCCGTGATCTGGTCGGCCCAAGCAACGGCCGAAACGTTAAGGGTCAGGAAAAATACGAAAGCCAGGATAGGCTTTTTCATATTACCCCCTTTCGAGCTTGCGTAACACGGGAATTAGACGCGAGTCAAGTAAATTAAATTCATCACAACGCGCCAGCGCGGATTTTTTGCCGGCGGCTCGTCTTGTTCCTTTGAGCCGGCCGCCATAAAGTAATTTGGACGCGCCATGCCGATCTATCGCCTGACCAACGAGCTGGTTTTTCCGCCGCCCGGCCGCGCCGAGCCCGACGGCCTGCTCGCCGTCGGCGGCGACCTCTCGGCCGACCGGCTGCTGCTGGCCTATCAGACGGGGATCTTTCCGTGGTACAGCGCCGGCCTGCCGATTCTCTGGTGGTCGCCCGACCCCCGGTTCGTCCTCGACCCCGGCGAGTTTCACGTCTCGCGGCGGCTCGCGCAGACGCTTAAAAAGGAGCGCTTCCAGATCACCTTCGACCGGGCGTTCACCGCGGTCATCATGGCCTGCGCCTCGGTGCCGCGCCGCGACCAGGACGGCACCTGGATCACCCCCGAGATGCAGCGCGCCTATATCCGGCTGCACGAGCTGGGCTACGCCCATTCGGCGGAAAGCTGGCTCGACGGCAACCTGGTCGGCGGCATTTACGGCGTCTCGCTCGGCCGTTGTTTTTTCGGCGAGTCGATGTTCTCCTACGAGAGCGACGCTTCGAAGGCGGCGATCGCCGCCCTGGTCCGGCGCCTGATCGAGTGGAAATTCCACATGCTCGACGCGCAGGTGACGACCAACCATATGTTGACCCTGGGCGCCAGGGAGGTGCCGCGCGGCGCGTTTTTGCAGAGGTTGGCCGCGGCGCTGGAGTTTCCGACGCTGCGCGGGCGCTGGAACGTGGAAAGCGGATAAAAGTTTGCTATGCTGGCGGCGATCGTCCAGTCAACGGAGGGAAAAATGGCGAAGATCAAAGAAGGCTTTTCGATGAAATATCAGGGCAACAAGAACGCGCCGGTCCTCGACGTCGCGTTCGCGGCGGGCGAAGAGGTCCAGGTCTTGAAAGAGTGGAAGAACGACGCCTGCCTGGTCAAGAAGGGCGGCCAGGTCTTCAACGTGCCGAAGAAATATCTCGGATAAAAAATTAATTTCCCGGGCATCCGCCGGCCAGGTGGGCCTCGAAGTCGGCGCGGAATAGTTTCAGCGCGCTCTCGATCGGCGGGCCGGGCATGTTGATCAAGTTGCAGAACCCCTTGCCCTTGTTGAAGGCGAGCACCTTGCCGAACTGTTCGAGCAGCGGCGCGCCGCCCTGGCCCTGCTGGACTTTTTTGAGCAGCATCGCCAGCATGTTGGTCTCCATCCGGCACGCCGGACACTGGCCGCACGACTCGGCGGCGAAAAATTCCGCGATCCGGAGCGTCTCCTCGACGATGCAGCTCCCCTCGGCGACGATGCCGATGACGCCGCAGCCGATCGAAGAGCCGGCGGCGCGGACGGAATTGTGGTCGAGCGCGACGTCGAGCTGGTCGGCCGTGATAAAAGCCGACGACGGGCCGCCGGGCAGCACCGCCTTGATTTTCTTCCCGTCCCGCGCGCCGCCGCCGCACTCCTCGATCAAGTATCGGAGCGGCGTGCCGAACGGCAGCTCGTAAACCCCCGGCCGCTCGACGTCGTCGTTCAGCGAAAAGATCATCGTGCCGGGGCTCTCGGCCGTGCCGAAGCCGCGGTACCACTTCGCGCCGCGCGCGACGATCGGCGCGACGTTGGCGAGCGTCTCGACGTTGTTCACCGCCGTCGGCTTGCCGAACAGGCCGGCGGTCGCCGGAAACGGCGGCTTCTGGCGCGGCCAGGGCTTTTTCTCCTCGATCACTTCCAGCGCGGCGGTGTCTTCGCCGGCGACGTAGTTGTGCGGCGCGGGCACGAAAACGATCTCCAGATTGAAATCGCCGCCCGCGATGCGCTCGCCCGCGTAGCCCGCGTTTTTAGCCTCGGCGAGCGCCGCTTCCATGCTCTGAATCGCTTCTTTATAGGCGGCGTTGATGTAGAGATAGGCTTGGGATGCTTTCACCGCGAAGGCGGTGAGGATGAGTCCCTCCAGAACGAGGTGCGGCAGGTTCTCCATGAGCACCCGGTCTTTTTTGCTGCCGGGCTCGTCCTCGCCGCCGTTCAAAACCACGTAATGCGGCATCTCGGGCGCTTCCGCCGTGAAGGACCATTTTTTTCCGGTCGGGAAGCCGGCGCCGCCGCGGCCGCGAAGCCCGGCGTCGGCGACTTCCTGGAGCACCTGGGCGGGGGAGAGCTGTTTGACCGCCTTCTCCAGGGCGCCGTAGCCACCGCGCGCGCGGTAGGCTGCGAGGCTCTCCCGGCCCTCCACCACGCCGCGCGGGAATAAAATGCCTTCCATCGGCTAGAAAACTCCGGTGTCGAGGAGCTGGTAGATCAGCTCTTTGAGCGAACTGTCGATGGTGTCGAGCCGCTTCACGTCCGGGCCGCCGGCCAGGTGGCCCGCGATGTCGTCCAGGTCGTCTTTTTTGACCCCGGCGTACCAGCTTTTTTCCGGGTAGAGCACGACGTTGGGCCCTTCCTGGCAGGCGCCGAAGCACATGTAAGGCCGGACCTCGACGTCGGTGAGCCCTTTGTCGGAAACTTTCTGCTGCAGCTCTTTCATGATCTCTTCCGAGCCGCGGCTCTTACAATCGACGTTTTGACAAACGAGACAGATCCGATTCACTCGTTACTCCTTATCATAACCGGGGCCGCGACGGGACACCGCGGCTTAGTTCATCTGCAGCACCCAGTCTTTTTCCTTGAAGATGTCGTTAAGAACGCGCTCGTCCTCGGGACCGGGCAGCGCTTCCGCCAGATGTTTTTGATACTGCTCCGGAGAAAGCAGCTCGCCCGTGACGCTGTACAATTTACCCACTTCGCCGCCGATCGAGCGGTTGAACTTCAAATCCGGCGCGTAGAGCTTGGGTTCGCCGGCCGGCACGAACTGGTTCAGCGCGTCGATCAGCCGCCGGCTTTCCGCCATGTAGTGGTCGCGGGAGTATTCGTTCAGCTTTTGCTTGTCCGCCGGCTCCTTGGCCTCGTGCTCGTCGTAGCGCCCCTTGAGGCCCCAGACGTAGGCCCACTGCGCCGACGAAGAACGGTCGGTGCCGAAGAGGTCGTACGCGGTCGAAAGCCACTTGTTGAAATATTTCTGCACGATCGGCAGGGGAATTTTGTTCGCCCGGACGATGCGCGTGAGGCCGGTGTTGCCGGTGAACATGTGGAAAAACTCTTCCTTCAGCATCGCCGTGACGCTCTGGGCCAGGGGGGCGAAGGCCGAATGGCTCAGCATCGTCAGCTGGAACTTGCCGTCGCGGTCGACGAACTGGGTGTAGGTAAAAAAGTCCAGCCAGTTGTTCACCGGGGCGTTGAACGAGCCCAAAAGCCGGTTGCCCTGGAACGCCCGCCGCTCGAGCATCTTTTGCGCCTCGAGCTTCCCCGAGTCGCCGAAATAGGTGACCAAAAGATAACACATCTGCCAGCCGTGGCGCATCTCCTCGCTGTTGACCCGGATCAAGCTCTGCCGGTCGTAGTCCGTCGGCGCGTTGTCGAGCAGGTTCTTCTGCTGCTCGACGGAGGCGAACTCGGTGTCGCCCTGATAAACGATCAGGTTCAGCAGGGCGTCGCGGATCGACTGGTTCGGCGCCTGCTCGGCCCGCTCCCATTTGCGCCGGCCCTTGAAGTCGCCGAACTCGATTTCGGGGGTATGGATCTCGCCGAGCTTGGTCTCGAACTTATAGTCCCCAAGGAGCGAAGGGTCGTAGCCGATGTCCTTTTGCCACTGCTTGAAATAGTCCGCCCAGTCGTCAAAAGTCGATATTTTGGTCATTTTTACGTCCCTTTCTGTGATCCAGCATACTCGAACGATCGTTCGATAAGTTCAATATGCCCATATCACAGAAAAAAGTCAACCCCCGGACCTAACTGTAAAGCTCCAGCAGCTCGACCATGCCGAGCTCGCGCATCTGGTCGAAAAGGTACTTCTTGATCTCCCCCACGGTGTCCATCCTGAGGACGATGTCCGCCGTCGCCTTGGCCTGGCGGTAGGTGACCGAGCGGATGATCTTTTTGACCACGGGCATGAACAGGGAGCCCATGCTGAACTCCTCCAGCCCCATGCCCAGCAGGAGCAGGGTGCAGAGCGGGTCGCCGGCCATCTCGCCGCACATGCCGACCCGCTTGCCCGCTCTTTTTCCCCCCTCGATCGTCTGCATCAGCGCCGACAGGACCGCCGGATGGAGCGGCTCGTAGAGGCCGGCGACCTTGTGGTTGCCCCCCGATGCTCAAAAAATCGACCTCGCGCACCAGCCGGGAAACCAGCTGCACGACCGAAGGGACCTCGACCATGATTCCGAGCTCCATCTGGCGGTCGAAGGGCGCGCCTTCGCGGCTCAATTCCTCCTTGACCTCCGAGAGGATCTCCTTGACCCGGAGGATCTCCTCCAGGCTGGTGACCATCGGGATCAAAAGCCGCACCCGGCCGTAGGCGCCGGCGCGCAGAATCGCCCTGAGCTGGGTCTTTAAAATTTCCGGCATTTCGAGGGACACGCGAATGGACCGCCAGCCGAGAAACGGGTTCTGCTCCGCCGCGCCCCGGCGCACGTAGGCGGGATACTTGTCGGCGCCGATGTCGAGCGTGCGGATCGTCACGGGCCGGCCGCCCATGCCTTCCACGACGCGCCGGTAGAGAGCGAACTGCTCCTCCTCGCTGGGAAAATCGCGGTGCGTGAGAAAATGGATCTCGGTGCGGTAGAGGCCGACCCCCTGGCCGCCGTGCAGGTGGGCGAAGGCGATGTCGCTCAGCAGCCCGATGTTGGCGTACAGCGAGACCCGGTGGCCGTCCCCCGTTTCCGCCGGCAGGTCGCGCAGCCCGGCGAGCTCCTTGTTGAGGGCGAGATATTCCCGCTCCAGACGGTCGTACTCGCGCACCACCTCGTGGCTCGGGTTGATGTAAACCACGCCCGAGTTGCCGTCGACGATCAGCGAGTCGCCCTGCCGGACGTTGTCGAGCAGCCCTTCGACCGCGACCACGCTCGGGATCTCGAAGGACTTCGCCAGGATCGAGGCGTGCGAGGTGACGCCGCCGGTGGCGAGCACGATGCCCTTGAAATGGTCGCCTTCGATGAGCGTCAAATCGGCCGGCGAAAAATCCTCCGCGACCAGGATCGCGTTCTGCGGCAGGTCGAGCTTTTCCTCGTTGGTGCCGGAGAGGTTCTCGAGCAGCCGCTGGGCGACGTCCTTCACGTCGGCCGCCCGCTCGCGGAGATAGTCGTCCTCGATGCGGGTAAACGAGGTCAGGTGCTCCTCGAAGACGCTGCTGACGGCGTACTCGGCGGTGAAACGCTCCTTCTTGATCCGGCCTTCGATCTGCTCGATCAGCACCGGGTCGCCGAGGATGAGCCGGTGCACGTCGAAGACCGCCCCCTCTTCCTTGGAGATCAGCGCGCTCATGCGCTGCTTTAAAATCTGAATCTGCTCGATGCCGCGCTCGACCGCGGCGCGGAACCTTTCGATCTCCCGTTTGGGGCTTTTCGCCTTTTCTTTCTTGACCGAGCGCAGATCCATGCGCGCCTTCAAGACGAACGCCGGGCCGCGGCCGAAGCCCGGCGCCACCGACAGGCCGGCGAGCCGGCCGCGCCATTTCTGCGCCGCCCCCCGGACCGCGGTCTCGCGCCGCCGGCCTTCGTAGGAGCGGAGTTTCCGGAGCGCGACGGTCAGCCGCTTTTGGTATTCTTTGCCTTCGCGCTCCTTGTCCTTCAGCGTATCGAGCAGGCGCGCCTGGATGATGATGCCCGACACCTGGGACGAAATGGCGCTCAACAGGCGGATCTCGTCGCGCGAAAACTCGCGCCGGCGCGAGGTCTGGACCACGAGCACGCCGAGCGGCATCCGCTGCTCGATCAGCGGGACGCCGAGGAAGGAGTGGAAGCGCTCCTCGCCGGTCTCGGGAAAATATTTGTAGCGCGGGTGGGCCTGCGCGTCGACGACCACGACCGGGCTCATGCGCTCGATGACGAGGCCGGTGAGGCCCTCGCCGATGCCCATCGAAACCTTGCCGACCGATTCGTCGTCGAGACCCATGGTGGCCCACAGCGTGAGGCGGTTTTTCTTGGGCTCGAGAATGTAGAGCGAGCAGACTTCCGTCTCCATGCGCTCGGCGACGATGGCGACCAGGCGGTTGAGCGTCTCGCGCAGATCGTGCGAGTGGCTGATGAGCGTGCTGATGTCCTCGAGGATCGTCAGACCGGGCATCGCCTGGCCGCGGGTGGTTTTCGCTTTCGCCATGGCAATCAAACATCTAAGCGGATTCGGCGGAAAAATACAATTGTCGGGCGGCGCGGGGGGAGCGCTAGAGCTGCGCCCGTCTCGGCGCGGTTCGGCGGGACGATGCTACGGGGCGCGGGGCGAAATAACCGGGGATTTCACGGCCGCAGGGACAGCGGCCTTCGACGAGGCGGTCGTCGAGAATCTCGTGCCACGAGCGGCGGATGACCGCGCCGCCGCAGCCGGGGCAATAGGTCGTCTGCCCTTCGTCGTCGGAGACGTTGCCGACGTAGCAGTAGCGGACGCCCATCGAGCGGGCGATCTCTCTTGCGCGCGTGAGCGTGGCGGCGGGCGTGCGGGGCTTGTCGGTCATCTTGAAATCGGGATGAAACGCGGTGAAGTGCAGCGGCACGGCGTCGCCCAGGTTTTCCAGCACCCAGCCGGCGAGCCGCCGGGTCTCCTCCGGGTCGTCGTTCTCTCCGGGGATCATGAGATTGGTGATCTCGAACCAGATACCGGTCTCGCGCTTGAGCCACCGGAGCGTGTCGAGCACCGGATCGAGGTGCGAGAAAGTGAGCTTCTGGTAAAACCGCTCGGTGAACGCCTTCAAGTCCACGTTGGCGGCGTCGATGTAGCGAAAGACCTCGGGGCGCGCCTCGGGCGTGATATATCCGGCGGTCACCATCACGCTTTTCAGGCCGCGCTCGCGCGCGCGGCGCGAGACGTCGATCGCGAACTCGCCCCAGATCACCGGATCGTTGTAGGTGAACGCGATGCTCGGAACGTTCTCGGCGAGCGCCAGCTCAACGACCCGCTCCGGCGTCGCGGCGCGGCTCCCGGCGTCGTCGAGCCGGGCCTTGCTGATGCTCCAGTTCTGGCAGAAGCGGCAGCCGAGGTTGCAGCCCGCCGTGCCGAAGCTCAGCACGCCGGTGCCGGGCAGGAAATGGTTGAGCGGCTTTTTCTCGATCGGGTCGACGGCGAAGCCGGTCGATTTGCCGTAGCCGAGCGAATAGAGCCGGCCGCCGATATTCTTCCGGATGTAGCAGAAGCCGGTCTGGCCCTCGCCCATCCGGCAGTAGCGCGGGCAGAGCGTGCAGAGGATGCGGCCGTCCTCTTCCGTCCGCCACCAGAGCGCTTCCTTCATAGTGAAATCATCCCGCCTTTTGCCGGCTTACGCAAGCAGGGTCCCTATGATATAAACTTTGCCTATGACCGCGGTGAGGGGGCTCAAGGGATTGCGCCACGTCGCGCTCAGGGTGCGCGACCTCGGCCGCTCCAAGGCCTTTTATCAGCGCCGCTTCGGCATGGAGATCGTCTGGGAGCCGGACGCGCAGAACGTCTATCTCTCCTCCGGCGCCGACAACATCGCGCTGCACGAGCTCCCGCCCGGGTCCGCGCCGTCCCAAGGGACGTCGCAGGGGACATCGACGGCGCAGCAGCTCGACCACCTGGGATTCATCGTCGAGAGCGTCGAGCGCGTGCGCGAGCTGGAAGGGGAGTTCCGCGCCGGGGGCGTCGCCATCCTCCACCCCTTTAAAATACACCGCGACGGCAGCGCCTCGTTTTATTGCGCCGACCCCGACGGCATCGTCATCCAGATGCTCTACGAGCCGCGCCTGAGCCCGCAGGACTTGAAATAGCCTTTTTTGTTCTTTAGAAGCTTGCCATGCACAGAAGACTCTTTTTAGCGCTGGCCGCGCTGGCGCTGCTTTATCCGCCCGCCGCCGTCCGGACCGCGGCGCCGCCGGCCGAGAACAAGCCCAAGGCGCCCGCCAAGCCCTTCCAGGTCCCGTTCAAGGTGTTCACGCTGAAAAACGGCCTCAAGGTGATCCTCTCCGAGGACCATGCGGCGCCGACCTACTCGCTCAACGTGACCTACAACGTCGGCTCGCGCAACGAGCCCCGGGGCCTCACCGGCTTCGCCCATCTGTTCGAGCACATGATGTTCCAGGGCTCCGAGAACGTCGGCAAGGGCGAGCACTTCATCCTGATCTCCAACAACGGCGGCCGGATGAACGGCACGACCAACTCCGACCGGACCAACTACTTCCTGACGCTGCCGAAAAATCAGCTCGAGCTCGGCCTGTTCCTCGAGGCCGACCGGATGCGCTCGCTCAACGTCAACCGGCAGAACTTCGACAACCAGCGCCTCACCGTCCAGGAGGAGCGGCGCCAGAGCTACGACAACCGCGCCTACGGGAAGACGAGCGAGGCGATCCTCGATCTCGCGTACGACAACTTCGCCTACAAGCATTCCACCATCGGCTCGATGGGGGACTTGAACCAGGCGACCGTCGCCGACGCGCTCGCGTTCTTCAAGACCTATTACGCGCCGAACAACGCGGTGCTCACGATCGTGGGCGACTTCAAGACCCCGGAGGCGCTCGCCCTGGTCAAAAAACATTTCGAGAAAATCCCGGCGCACGCGGCGCCGCGGGCGGTCGACATGACCGAGCCGGAGCAGAAGGCCGAGCGGCGCAAGACGATCGAAGACGCCTTCGCGCAGACGCCGCGCATCGACATCGTGTATAAGGCTCCGCCGGGCAATACGCCTGACTTCTACGCCCTCGACGTGCTGGGCGACGTGCTGACCTCGGGCGTGTCCTCGCGGCTCTATCAGCTGCTGGTAAAAGACAAAGAAGTGGCCACCGGCGTTTCCGCCGGCCCGGCCGAGCAGCGCGGGCCGGCGCTTTTCTATATCACCGTCTCGGCGCGGCCGGGGCAGGACCTCGCCGCGATCGAAAAGCTCGTCTACGACGAGGTCGAGCGCGTGAAGCGCGAGCCCGTCGCCGCCTGGGAGCTGGAAAAGGTGCGCATGCAGTCGCGCCGCCAGCGCGCGCAGGGCCTCTACAGCACCCAATCGAGGGCCAACCAGTTCGGCCATTACGCGGTCTATTACGGCGACCCGGGGCTGATCAATACCGTCCAGGCCAAGACCGAGCGCGTCGGCGCGGCCGATATCCGGCGCGTCGCCCGCGCCTACCTCAAGGAAAGCAGCCGGACCGTGGTCGTCACGATGCCCAAAGCCGCCGCGGCGCCGACCGAAGCCCCGGCGCGGGAAGTGAAATAAATGAATCACGGCAGGAAAACCTTTACCGCTCTCGGCCTGGCCCTCTTGCTGCTCTCGGCCCACGGTTCCACGTCCGGCCAGGAAAACCTGGCGCCCCCGACGTCCAAAGTCGAGCGCAAGAACAAGGCGCCGGTCTCGAACGAAATCCTCCAGGTCAAGCTCGCCCGGCCGGTCGAGGCGAAGCTCACGAACGGCCTCACCGTGCTGATCCTGGAAGACCACCGCTTTCCCGCGGTGACGGCGGAGTTCCACCTGCGCGGCGCGGGCGCGCTTTTCGAGCCGTCCAACTTGACCGGCCTCGCCGGCGTCACGGCGGAAATGCTGCGCGAAGGGACGGCGACGCGGACGAGCCTGCAGATCGCCGAGGAGATGGACCGGTTGGGGGCCTCGCTCGGCGCCTCCTCGGGCTTCGGCTCGGTCGAGACGTCGTTCGGCGCCTCGGGCTTGAGCGACAACTTCGACCGGTGGTTCGCCGTCGCCGTGGACGTCCTCCTCCATCCGAGCTTTCCCGAGGTCGAGCTCAACCGGCTGAAGCAGCGGATCAAAGTCCAGCTCCGCCAGCAGCGCTCCTCGCCCGGATTCCTCGCCGAGGAGCGCTTCGCCCGCGCGGTCTACGGCGCCCATCCGGCCGCGATCGTCTCCTCGACGCCGGAATCGATCGATAAGCTCGCGCCCGCGATGCTCGAGAGCTGGCATCGGGAGTCTTACGACCCGGAGAAGACGATCCTCGGCATCGCCGGCGACGTGCGCGCCGACGAGCTCGTCCCCAAGCTGGAGAAATGGCTGGGCGGCTGGCCCAAGCGGTCCGCCGCCGCCGCGCCGCCGGCCGATCCGCAGCCGGCCGCGAGCCGGAAGATTTTTCTCGTCGACCGCCCCGACTCCGTGCAGACGACGGTCACGATGGGCAACATCGCGATCGACCGGTGGAGCCCGGACTATATCCCCATGGTGGTGATGAATCAGATGCTCGGCGGCGGCGCCGCGGCGCGGCTGTTCCTCAACCTGCGGGAGGAGAAGGGCTACACCTACGGGGTCTACAGCAGCTTTACCGCGGTGGAGTATCCGGGGCCGTGGCGCGCCGGCGGCAGCATGCGCACGGAAGTGACCGAAGGCGCGCTGACCGAGTTTTTCCGCGAGCTCCGCCGCATCCGCGAGGAGCCGGCGCCCGCTTCGGAGCTCGAGGAGGTCAAGCGGTCGGTGGTGGCGAATTTCGCCCTCGCGCTGGAGCAGCCGTCGCGGATGCTCGGCTTCGCGGTGACGCGGAAAATCTACAATCTTCCCGACGATTACTGGGAGACCTATCCGGCCAAGGCGACGGCGGTCACCGCGGCGGACGTCGAGCGCGTCGCGCGCAAGTATTTGAATCCCGAGACCGCGCAGCTCGTCGCCGTGGGCGACGCGCGGAAGATCCAGCCGGTTCTGGAAAAGTACGGCGCGGTCGAAGTCTACGACAGCGCCGGCAAGGCGATGATCGCGGTGAAGCCCTAGAAGATTCTCGACGGCGACCCGCTACGGTCCTTCCTCGCCCGCAAAAACATCCCACAGACTCTCCGCCGCCGTCTCGCCGCTGTGGATGCAGTCGGAGATGCCGACGCCCCGGTAGGCGTTTCCCGCCAGCGCCAGGCCGGAGAGTTTTTTCACCCGCTCTTCGATGCGCGCGACTTTTTCCAGATGGCCGACGCGGTACTGCGCCATCGAGCGCGGGTGGCGATAAATGCGGCACCAGAGCGGCTCGGCGGCGACGCCCAACAAATCCGCCAGCTCGCGGCGCACCGACGCCTCCATCGCGCGGTCGTCCCGGTCGAACAGACCGGGCGCGAGCGCCCCGCCGACGAACGCCCTCAGCAAGACCGATCCCGCCGGGGCCCGGCCGGGAAACTTCACGCTGCTGAACGTGCAGGCGAGGATTTCGCGCGCTTCGGCCGCCGGCGCGAGCAGGCCGAAGCCGTCGAGCGCGCGCGGGACGTCGCGCGCGCGGTAGGCGAGCGTGACCGTCGCCGTCGAGCAGTAGGAAATCCCGTGCAGCTCGCGGGCCAGCTCCGGCGCGACGGCGGCGGTGAGCGCGGCCGCGGCGTGCGCCGGCGCCGCCACGACCACGCCGTCGGCCTCCAGCGCCTCGCCCCGGTTGGTGGTGACGATCCAGCTCTTCTTCGTGTTGCTGTGCGACAGGCCGACGGCGTGGGTCTCGAGCCGGACGCTTTCGGCCGGCAGACGGCCGGCGAGCGCGTCGACCAGCTCCTGCATGCCGCCCGCGAGCGAGAGGAACAGGCCCCAGCGCGCGCCGCTCTCCGAAGGGCCCCGCGCGCGGCGGCGCGCCTCGCGCCTGAGGCCCCGCGCGACGCTTCGACCCGTCCGCTCCATTTCCAGAAAACGCGGCATGGTCGCCGCCAGGCTCAGTTTTTCCGGGTCGGCGGCGTAGATGCCGCCGATCAGCGGCTGCACCGCACGCTCCAGGGCCTCGCGGCCGAAGCGGCGAGTAACGAAGGACGCCAGGCTCTCGTCGCCGCCGGCGCCGCCGCGCGGGAGAAGATATTCCGCCGCCATCCGGAGCTTGCCGCGCCAGGAGAAGAGGGGGCTCGCGACGAGCGGCCACAGGCGCGTCGGCGCCATCAGGAGAAAACCTTCCGGCAGCGGCACGAGCCGCCCGGCGCGCACGACCAGCACGCTTTGCCGCGACGGGTTGGTCGAGATCAGGCGCGGGCCGAGGCCGAGGCGCTCGCAGAGCGCGAGCGCCCAGGGCTTTTCGCGGATGAAGGAGTCGGGACCGGCTTCGACGAGGAAATCGTCGACGCGCTCGGTCAGGACGGCGCCGCCGAGGCGCGGGCCGGCCTCCAACAGCAAAATCTCCGGGGCGGGATGTTTTTCCTCGCCGAGCTCCGTCAGGCGATGGGCCGCCGCCAGTCCCGAGACGCCGCCGCCCACGACGATGACGCGTTTTACGTAGCTGTCAGCCATCAGCCATCGGCTTTCAACCCGCCGCCGGCAGCTTTCTTTCGACCACGTCCGCGATCATGCGGACGAACAGCGGGTGGTCGTTGGGCGCGCCGGCGCGGAAAAATTTAAGCCCGAGGCTTTCCGCCGTCCGCCGCGCCTCGATGTCGAGGTCGTAGAGCACCTCGACGTGATCGGCGACGAAGCCGATCGGCGCGACCACGACTTCTTTTGCCCCCTCTCTCGCGGCGGCGCGGAGCGCCTCGTTGACGTCCGGCTCGAGCCATGGCTCGCGCGGTCCGCCGCTCCGGCTTTGATAAGCGAGCGACCAGCGCGCGTGGCCGATGCTTGCGGCGATCAGGCGCGCGCTCTCGTCGAGCTGCTCGACGTAGGGCGAGCGGCCGGCCATCGCCGTGGGCACGCTGTGGGCGGTGAAAATAAGCTGGACGTCCACCCGTCTTTCCGGCGCGACCTTCTCCATCTGCTCTTCGATCTGGTCCGCCCACGTCTGGATCAACAGCGTGTGGTCGTGCCAGCCGGGGCAGTAATCGATCCCGGGCGCCCGGCCGCCGAGACCGGCGCTCGCATCGGCGACGTTTTTTTGGTAGCGCTCCCAGCTCGCCTCGGTCCGGTGCGAGGAGAGAATAAAACCGAGCGCGCGCCTGACGCCGTCGGCCGCCATGCGTTCGAGGCTTTCGCGGATGTAAGGACTGGAATGGCGGAAGCCGACGTAGACGGCGAGCGGCAGGCGGAGCTGCTTGAAGACCGCGTCGAGCGCGCGCGCCTGGAGGAGAGTGATGTCGGCGAGCGGCGAGCGGCCGCCGACCGCCTCGTAGTGCCGCACCACCTCTTCGACGCGCTCCGGCGGCGCGGGATGGCCGGCGAGCACGCGCGCGAGAAACGGGCGGATCTCCCCGGGCGCGGCCGGCCCGCCGAAGGCGAGCAGGAGGACGGCGTCGTAGGCGCTGTCCATGGGATTATCTCGCGCCGAGCTCGTGGACCGCCTCGACCATGGCGATCGCGTGCTCGACCGGAGTCTCGGGGAAGACGCCGTGGCCGAGATTGAAAATGTGTCCGGGCCGGCCGCCCGCGCGCCGGAGAATATCCTCGACGCGCGAGCGGATCTCCTTGGGCTTGGCCAGGAGCGCCGCCGGGTCGAGGTTTCCCTGGATGGCGACGTCGTGGCCGACCGCCTCCCAGCCTTCGTCGAGATGAATCCGCCAGTCGAGTCCGATCACGTCGCCGCCGGCGGCGCGCACCTGCTTCAGCATGCCCGCCGTCCCGGTGCTGAAATGGATCACCGGCGCGCCGGCGACGGCGGCGATCGCCGCGCGCGTGTAGGGGAGGACATACCTCTGATAATCGCCGGGCGAGAGGCAGCCGGCCCAGCTGTCGAAAATCTGCACCGCCTCGGCGCCGGCGGCGATCTGCGCGTTCAAATATTTGCCGACCGCGGCGGCGAGCCGCTCCATCAGGGCGCGCCAGGCGCCGGGATCGGAATAGATCAGCCGCTTGGTCTTGAGATAATTGCGCGAGCCGCCGCCTTCGATAATATAGGACGCCAGGGTGAAGGGCGCGCCGGAAAATCCGATCAGCGGCACTTTGCCGCCGAGCGCGGCGCGGGCCCGGCGCACCGTCTCCATGACGAACGGCAGCGCCTCCGCGGGCTCGAACTCCTGGAGCTGCTCCACGTCGGTGCGGCTCCGGATCTGGCCGTGGATGACCGGGCCGTCGTCTTTGGAATACTCGAGCCCGAGCCCCATCGGCTCCAGGATCAAAAGAATATCGGCGAATAGAATAGCGGCGTCGACGCCGAGCCGCTCGACCGGCTTGACCGTGATCTCCGCCGCCAGGTCGGGCCGCTTGCACAGATCGAGAAAGGAAAACTCGGCGCGGAGCTTGCGGTACTCCTCCATATAGCGCCCCGCCTGGCGCATGAGCCACACCGGCGTGTAAGGCGTCTTCTCCCGGCGGCAGGCGGCGAGAAACGGGTGGTTTGGATCGGCCATAAAATAGATTCTCAGCGTAACTCTAAGAGGGATATTCGGGGAAAGTCAAATAAGCCATATCGCGGCCTCGCGGCGCGCCTTCCCGGCGAGGGCGATAGGCCGGTGGCTTGAGGCGGACCGGCGAACGGTCGAGCGGGGCGAGCGGCGGTAAGAAATCGAGCGGGCTGCCAAGCACTATAAACGTCATCGCGCCTGCGCGTTCGGCGCCCTCGCCGTTCAGACGCGCCGCTGCGGCCGCGCGCAGAATTCGATGCGCCTATTCGGGTAGGCACGATTAACCTTCTGCGGCCCCGCGGCGCGCCTTCCCGGCGAGGGCGATGGGTCGGCGGCTCGAGGCGGACCCACGGACGATTGAGCTGTGTCAGCGCCGGCGGGGGAGTCAAATTTGGCGCCAAGCGCCATAAACGTCATCGAGCCTGCGCGTTCGACGCCCCCGCCGTTCAGGCCCGCCGCTGCGGCCGCTTCGTTTTGTCTCGCGGCGATCCTTTGCGCGAAAGAAAAACACGGTATGATGTGGGTCGCTTCGCGACTCCCATTAGCGTTTTTTGCCGCGCGGCGTGGCCGCGCCGATGGTTTTCTCGCCGTATTTCTCGCGCAGGCGGTCGATGCCGCGATAGAGTTTTTCCTGCGAGCGGCGCGCGGGCTGGTCGAAGAGGGACTCCTGCCAGCCCGAGCTCAACAGCGCGCTGGCGCTCACGCCGAGCAGGCGGACGGGTCGTCCCGGAGCGAGATTTTTTTTGAGCAGCGCGGCGGCCACCTCGAAGATCTGCCGGTCGAAGCAGGTCGGGCTCGCGAGCGTGCGCGACCGGCTGATCGTCTTGAAGTCGCTGTAGCGTATTTTAACGCTGATGCAGCGCGCGAAGAGCCGCTCGCGCCGGAGCCTCTTCCCCACTTCCTCGACCAGCTCCCACAAGACCTCTTCCATCTCCTCGCGCCGCTTGAGCGGCCGCTCCATCGTGGTCTCGTTGCCGATCGAATGGTCGCGCGCCCGCGGCGCCGCGCCGCCCGACGCTTCGAGATCGAAGTAGCGCTCGCGCAGCTCTTGGTGCGCCAGCAGATCGCCGATCGTCTTAATGCCTCTTCGGAGCAACTCCTCCCGCGTCTTCGGCCCCACGCCGGGGACGAGCGAGACGGCGAGCGGGGAGAGGAAACTTTCCTCTGCGCCGGCGAAGATATGGATCAGGCCGTGCGGCTTGGCCACGGTGGCGGCGATCTTCGCGGTCACGCGGCTGGTGGAAAGGCCGCCGGAGGCGGGGAGGTCGAGTTCCGCGGCGATCCTTCGAATGATCCGCTCGGCGGTTTTTAAGGGCGGTCCCAAAAGCTTTTCCGTGCCGGTGAGATCGACCACGCCCTCGTCGATCGACAGCGCGTCGACCTCGGGTGAAAACTCGGCCAGTAAAGCGAAAACCCTGGCGGAGTATTCGCCGTAGAGCCGGTGCCGGTTGGGGAGAAAGATTCCATTGGGGCAGAGCCTGACCGCCTGAAAGCCGGGCATCGCCGAGTGCACGCCGTATTTGCGCGCCTCGTAGGAGGCGGAGGTGACGACGCCCCGGCCGTGCTTGCCGCCGACGATGACCGGCTTGCCCTTGAGCGCCGGGTCGAGCGCCTGCTCGACCGAGGCGAAAAAGGCGTCCATATCGAGGTGGAGATACCAGCGCATGGCGCTATTTCCCGCCGAAGTCTTCCCGCTTGCCGCCCCTGACGGCGGAGAAAAAGACCGACAGCAGGGTGAAAAAGTTGACCACATGGACCGTGTGATTGTACGAGCGGATGAAAAGGTCCGGCGTGGCGCTCCAGCTCCGGGGCGACTCGATCTGTGCCTGGCCCAGGCCCGCCGCGCTCAAAAAATAGGTGAAAAGCGTCGCCGAGAGCGCCACGCCCATGGCGCCGCCGGTGCGTGCGGCGGTCGCCGTCATGCCGGAAGCGCCGCCGATCTTGTTTTTCGGCGTCGCGCCGAAAATCGCGCTCTGGTTAGGCGCGTTGAAGATCGCCCAGCCGAGCCCCGAGAGCCCGAGCGGCAGCATGATCCGCCAGGCGGGCGAGTCGAGGCCGAGCGAGCCGATGAAAAACTGCGCGATCACGATCAGGCTCGAGCCGATCGTGCAGAGGAGCCGCGAGCCCAGGCGGTCCGAGAGCCAGCCCGCCAGCGGCGCGACCAGCACGATCACCAGCGAGTTGGCGATGATGATCCAGCCCATGTGGCTCGGGGAGTAGCCCATGATGTTTTGCAGGTAAAAAGGCATCAGGAAGCTGATGGCCGATTGGGTCGAGGTGATGAAAAAGAGGCTCAGCATCCCGGCGCTGAAGAGGCGCTCGCGGAAGAGCGAGAAGTCGAGCATCGGGTTTTTGGACCGGAGCTCGACGGCGACGAGCAGCGCCAGCGCGACGACCGCCGTCGAGAGGGTCAGGAGAAAGACCGGATGGCTCCATCCGAGTCGCGGCAGGCGGTCGATGGCGTAGATGAACGAGCTGTTGGCGAGCAGAATGAGCACCGCGCCCGGCACGTCGATCGAGACCTTGCCGGCGGATTCCCGCGTCTCTTCCATGATCTTCCACGCGAGATAGGCGCCGTAAAGGCCGATCGGTAGGTTGATGTAAAAAATCCAGCGCCAGCCGACGGCGTCGATCAAGAAGCCGCCGAGGGTCGGCCCGGCGAGAAAGCCGACGTGGAACGCCATCGAGATAACCCCCAGCGCCTTGCCGCGCTCGTTCTGCGGAAAAGCCAGCGAGGCGATCGCCCGGCCGTTGGCGATGATCATCGAGCCGCCCATCGACTGGAGCGCGCGGAAGGCGATCAGCTGGGCGGGCGATTGGCAGATGCCGCAGAGCGCGGAGGCGAGGATGAAAATCAAAAAGCCGGCCGTGTAGATCCGCCGGCGGCCGAGCAGGTCGCCCAGGCGCCCCATGGTGATGACCAGGCCGACCAGGATCAAGTCGTAGATCAGGACGGTCCATTGGATCGTCGTGAGATTGGTGTGGAACGTCTCGGTCAGGGTCGGCAGCGCGACCAGGAGGGCGCGGTTGTCGAGCCCCACCATGAACTGCCCGATGCAGACGTTGATGAGGATGAGCCGTAGTTTTTTTCGCGAGATATCCGCGCCGTCGGTCGCCATCGATTGTCGAGTGAGGATTTTTATTTCGTGTTATTCCGCTTCATGCTGGAGTCGCGTCCCGGGCCACTGAAATTTCAATCTATAACACAAAGATCGGTAAGAAACTCGTCGAGATTCGGTTCGTCGTGCGGCCTCGCGGCGCGCCTTCCCGGCGATTCAATGAGTTTCGGGGAAACTTTAAACTAGAAACTCATCGCGCGCCCTCGCCGTCCAGGCCCGCCGCCTCGGCCGCGGGGACACTGCGGGTTCCCGGTGAGTGAAATTCAATAAAAATGAGCGCCGGAGGCGGGCGGGACTCCCGGACGACATCCGGGAATTCCCGCCGCGAGGCATTTCGGGACGGAGTTAGTGGAGCGTCGCTTCGGCCTCGCCGTCGCCGGCATGCGCCGCATGGCCGCTCTTCCGAAAGACGATCTCGTCGCCGGCGGCGTCGATGGTGATCCGGTCGCCTTCGCCGAACTCGCTGTCGAGGATCTTGAGCGCCAGCGGGTCCTGGATCAATCTCTGGATCGTCCGCTTGAGCGGCCGCGCGCCGTAGACCGGGTCGTAGCCGCGCTCCGCCAGCAGCGCCTTGGCCGCGTCGGTGACTTCCAGGCTCAGCTTCCTGTCCGCCAGCAGGCGCTCGAGGCGCTTCAGCTGGATTTCCACGATGTGCTTGATCTCCTCGCGTCCGAGGGCGTTGAAGATGACGATCTCGTCGACGCGGTTCAGAAACTCGGGTTTGAACGTCTCGCGCAGCACCGCGGTGACGCGCCGCTCCATCTCCTTGCGGTCTTTCTCGCCCAGCTCGACGATGTACTGACTGCCGACGTTCGACGTCATGATGATCACGGTGTTCTTGAAATCGACCGTGCGTCCCTGCCCGTCGGTGAGCCGCCCGTCCTCCAGGATCTGCAGCAGCACGTTGAAGACGTCCGGGTGCGCCTTTTCGATCTCGTCGAACAGCACCACCGTATAGGGCCGGCGGCGCACCGCCTCGGTCAGATAACCGCCCTCTTCGTAGCCGACGTAGCCCGGCGGCGCGCCGATCAGCCGCGCCACGGAATGCTTTTCCATGAACTCCGACATGTCGAGGCGGACCATCGCCTGCTCGTTGTCGAACAGAAACTCGGCCAGCGCGCGGGTCAGCTCGGTCTTGCCCACGCCCGTGGGGCCCAGGAAAATAAACGAGCCGATCGGCCGGTTCGGGTCCTGGAGCCCGGCGCGCGCGCGGCGCACCGCGTTGGCGACCGCCTGCACCGCCTGCTCCTGGCCGACGACGCGCCGCTTCAAGCGCTCTTCCATATGGAGCAGCTTCTGCACCTCGCCCTCGAGCATTCTCGATACCGGGATGCCCGTCCACTTGGCGATGACTTCGGCGACGTCCTCCGCGTCCACCTCCTCCTTCAGCATCTTACGGTGTTTTTGCAGCTCGGCGAGCTTCTTGTTCTCCTCTTCGAGCTCCTTGTTGAGCTGGGTGAGGACGCCGTAGCGGAGCTCGGACGCGCGGTTCAAGTCGCCCTGGCGCTGCGCCTGCTGCTCCTCGACCTTGGTCGCCTCGATCTTCTCCTTCAGGGCGCGGATGCGCTGGATGATCTCTTTTTCCTGTTTCCAGTGCGCCTTCAGCTCGTCGGACTGGGCGCGCAGCTCGGCGATGTCCTTCTCGACCCGCGCGAGCCGCTCCTTCGACGCCCGGTCGCTCTCGCGCCGGAGCGCCTGGCGCTCGATCTCGAGCTGCATGATCCGGCGGTCGATCTCGTCGATCTCCGTCGGCATGCTGTCGATCTCGATCCTGAGGCGCGACGCCGCCTCGTCGATCAGGTCGATCGCCTTGTCGGGCAGGAAGCGGTCGGTGATGTAGCGGTGCGACAGGGTGGCGGCGGCGACGATCGCGCCGTCGGTGATGCGCACGCCGTGATGGATTTCATAGCGCTCCTTGAGGCCGCGCAGAATCGCGATGGTGTCCTCGACCGACGGCTCGGGGACGACGATCGGCTGGAACCTGCGCTCCAGCGCGGGGTCTTTTTCGATGCGCTTCCTGTACTCGTCGAGCGTCGTGGCGCCCACGCAGCGCAGCTCGCCGCGCGCGAGCGCGGGCTTCAGCATGTTCGAGGCGTCCATGGCGCCCTCGGCGGCGCCGGCGCCGACCAGCGTGTGCAGCTCGTCGATGAACAGGATGATCTGGCCGTTCGACTCGGTGACTTCCTTGAGCACCGCCTTCAGCCGCTCCTCGAACTCGCCGCGGAATTTTGCCCCGGCGACCAGCGCGCCCATGTCGAGCGCGACCAGCCGCTTGTCCTTGAGGCTCTCGGGCACGTCGCCGCTGACGATGCGCTGCGCCAGCCCCTCGACGATCGCCGTCTTGCCGACGCCCGGCTCGCCGATCAGGACCGGGTTGTTCTTGGTCCGGCGCGAGAGCACCTGGATCACCCGGCGGATCTCGTCGTCGCGGCCGATCACCGGATCGAGCTTGCCCTTGCGCGCGAGGTCGGTGAGATCGCGGCTGTATTTTTCCAGCGCCTGATATTTTTGCTCCGGCTCGGGGTCGGTGACTCTCTGCGAGCCGCGGATGCTCTGGAGCGCCTGCAGGATCTTGTCCTTGGTGATGCCGAGCTCGCGGAAAATCCTGCCCGTCTCGCCGTCGTCGGCGGCCATGGCCATCAACAGGTGCTCGATCGAGACGTATTCGTCTTTCAGCGCGGCCGCTTCTCTTTCCGCCGCCTCGATGAGCTTTTTGAGCCGCGGCGAGATGTACGGCTGGCCCGAGGCGCCGGTCACCTGGGGAACGCGGTCGAGGGCCTTTTGCGTCCGATCGAGGAGCGCGCTCGGCTGGACGCCCAGCTTTTGCAGCAGGGAGAGGCCGATGCCGTCCTTTTGGCCGAGCACCGCCATGAGCAGATGCTCGACGTCGATCGCCTGGTGATTCCGCTGCTCCGCCAGAGCTTGCGTGTTCTGCAGCGCTTCCTGTGATTTAACGGTCAGTTTTTCCGGACGCATGATTAGACTCCTTTGGTCGCAAAAGAATTTAAGCACGCTAGCGCGGCGCGTCAAGCAACGGCCGGGCGATTAGGTGATGGGGCGGTCGGGTCCAAGCCCCTAAATTAGCAGGCTTATTTGTCGGGCGGGGTTTTTTCCAGCTCGAAGGGCTGCAGCGTCTCCCGCAGCGGCTCGGCAGCGGCGGCCGCGGGCTTGAGCGCCGGACCGTCCTTGAGCGCCGCGCCGTCCATGACTTGAAAAGGCCGGAGCGCCTCTTCCAGCGGTTGGGGAAGCTCGGACGTCAGGACGATGCCCTTGTCCTTCACGATATTGAACTCATACTCGGTCGGCTCGACGGCCGTGCCGCGCATTTTCTTGATCCACAGGGTGCGCACGAAGCGATCGCCGATGCGAATCATGCGCAGCGCCAGGACCCCGGAAGCGAGAAACTCCTCGATGCTGCTGATCTCGTCCTCCCGCCGCCCGGTCGAGTGGGAGCTCAGGAGATTGGTGGTTTGGAGCTGGGTTTGCAGGAGCCGGATCAGCAGCCGGGCCTGCTCTTCCGACCGGCCCGACGGGGTGTCGGATTTGATCAGCGGCCCCACCGGATCGATGGCGAGCCGCTTCGCCTCCATGCGGTTGATGTGGCTCGCCAGGTCGGTGACGATCCGCTGCACGTCCACTTCCCGCTCCTTGGCGGCGCCGGCGCGGGCGCTGAAATAGGGGGCGGCGTCGAGGATCACCAGGCTCTTATCCTGAATATGCTTCTGCAGGTCCCAGCCGAGCGAGGCGGCGGAGTCCAAGATATCGCTCGGCCGCTCGTCGACCGTGACGTAAACCGCCTTTTCGCCCTTGAGGAGCCCGTTCAGCAGAAATTGCAGGCAGGCGGTGGTCTTGCCGGTGCCGGCGTCGCCCGTGACCACGTAAGACTTGGCGGCTAAAAATCCCTGCTGGAGGAGCGGGTCGAGCCCCTCGATGCCGGTCGAAATCCGCGAACTTGCCATCGGACAATTTTTATCAAAACTCCCCCGTGTTTGAAAGCGCTCAATTTGCTTGCCCGTCCGGTTTCGCGTTAGAATTACCCATGCCCGTCCGCTTCCGAAACAACATCGCCGCGCTCGCGGGCTACGCTCCCGGCGAGCAGCCGCAGGACGGCGGCTTCGTCAAGCTCAACACCAACGAGAACCCCTACCCGCCGTCGCCGCGCGTGGTCGCCGCGCTCAAAAAAGCCGCCGACCGGTCGCTCCGCCTCTACCCCGAGCCGATGAGCGCGGCTGTCCGCGCGCTCGCCGCCGCCGTTTACGGCCTCGCCCCCGAAAACGTTCTCGCCGGCAACGGCTCCGACGAGCTGTTGTCGATGCTGACGCGCGCTTTCGTCGGCCCGCACGACCGCGTTTTCTATCCCGAGCCGACCTACACGCTCTACGATACGCTGATCGCGATCCAGGAGGGGGTCAAGGTCGGCGTGCCCTATCGGCCGGACTTCTCGCTCCCCGAGGAGTCTTTCTCCGGGTCGGCGGCGCTGACGTTTATCTGCAATCCCAACTCGCCCTCCGGCACGCTGCTCCCGCTGGAGCCGATCGAGCGGCTGGCCCGGGCGGCCGCCGGCGTCGTCGTGGTGGACGAGGCCTATATCGACTTTGCCGACAGCGACGGCGCCTCCGCGCTCGCGCTGCTGAAAAACCATCCCAACCTCGTCGTGCTCCGGAGCTTTTCCAAGTCGTTCTCGCTCGCGGGCATGCGCCTGGGGCTCGCCTTCGCGTCGGCGGAGATCGTCGCCGGCCTCAACAAAGTGAAGGACTCCTACAACGTCAACCGGCTCAGTCAGATCGCCGCCGCCGCGGCGCTCGGCGATCTCCCCTGGATGCGGCGGAACGTCGGGCGCATTCAGAAAAGCCGGAAAAAACTCTCCGGCCGGCTCAAAAAAATGGGCTTTCAGGTCTACCCTTCGCAGGCGAATTTCGTCCTGGCCCGGCGTGCGGGGCAGAACCTCCGTGGGCTCTACGAAGAGCTCAAGCGGCGCAAGGTCCTGGTGCGCTATTTCGACCAGCCGGGGCTCGACGATTGCCTGCGGATCACCGTCGGGGCGCCGGACGAAGTCGAGACGTTGCTCCAGCAGCTCGCCGCGGTTATAAAAGGATAAGGGGCCGCCGTATGAAGCCGATCAAAGTGACCGAGCTCGACCACATCGTTCTCAATGTCGGGGACATCGACCGCGCGCTCGATTTTTACTCCGGCGTGTTGGGCCTGAAGATCGAGCGGCTCGCCGAGTTCCGCGCGGGAAAGATCGGCTTCCCGTCGGCGCGCATTAACGAGGGCACGGTCATCGACCTGTTTCCCTCGAAGGAAAAAACCACAGGCGGCAACGGGTCGCCGAATTTGAACCACTTCTGCCTGGTGGTGGAAAAGGACGACTTCGCCGGCATCGTCGACTATCTCAAGCAGCACGGCGTGGCGATCCACACCGGCCCGATCTCGCGCTGGGGTGCGCGCGGCCAGGCGACCTCGGTTTACTTTCACGATCCGGACCAAAACGAGATCGAAATCCGCTGCTACTGATTTGTCCGAGGCTTTTCGTCCCGCGTCGCCTTTGGTATAGTCCGCTCTCCATGTCTTCTCTCCTGATCAGGAATATCGGCGCGCTCGCCACCGGGGACATTAAAAATCCGCTCCGGCGCGCCGACTCGATCTATATCGAAGAGGGCGTTATCCGCGCCGTCGGGAGCGGCATCGCGGAGCGCGCGGATTCGGTCATCGACGCGCAGGGGATCACGGCGATTCCCGGCCTGATAGACTCGCACTCCCATCCCTCGATCGGCGAATACACCCCGGCGCAGAACACGCTCGGCTGGATCACCAACTACATGCACGGCGGCGTCACGGCGCTCATCTCCGCCGGCGAGCTGCACCTGCCCGGCCTGCCGCTGCCGCCCGACGCGCGCACGGCGCTGGCGCTCGCGCTCGTCACCAAGCGCTGCTACGACAATCTCCGGCCGTCGGGCGTGAAAGTTTTCGCCGGCACGCTCCTGCTGGTGCCCGGGCTTGCGGAAAAAGATTTCGACGAGATCGCCGCCGCGGGCATCCGGCTGGTGAAATTCATTTTCTACGACTACAGCCGGCTGCCGGACGGCGAGGCCGAGCGCTACGTGAAATGGGCGCGGGCGCGCGGCATCAAGGTCAAAATTCACTCCGGCGGGGTGTCGCGCTCCGGCGTGAGCCAGATCGCCGGCTGGGAGATCGTGAAAAAAATCGATCCCGACGTCATCGGCCACATCACCGGCGGGCCGATCCCGATGGCCGAGGCGGAGATGGTGCGGATCGTCGCCGAGACCGATCACTTCGTGGAAGTCTGCAGCTCGGGCAACTACCGCATGGCGCTCGTCCTCGCGCGGGCGGTCCAAAAACACAACGCCTATCACCGCGTGCTGATCGGCACCGACACGCCGGGCGGCACCGGCATCATCCCGCGCGGCATTCTCCGCGAGATCGCCTATCTCTCGTCGGTCGGCGAGGTGCCGCCCGAGGCCGCCGTCTGCATGGCGACGGGGAACGTCGGCCGCGCCCACGGCCTCAACCTGGGAGTCATCGAAGAGGGTCGGCCGGCGGACATCGTATTGCTGCACAAGATCACCGGCTCGGTGGCGAAAGACGCGCTCGACTCGTTCGCCAAGGGCGATCTCCCGGGCATCTCGATGGTGCTCATCGACGGCGAAGTTCGCGTCGCCGGGCGCAGCCAGCAGACGCCGCCGCCGGAGCGCGTGGCGACGCAAAAATGAAAGAAGACGGCCTCGGGGCGCGAGTTTCGGACCGCGGCCGATGGGACAGTGCCAAGAGTCGTAACTCCAGAGTCGGACGTCCGCGGCCCTCTTCCTCGCATCCCTCGCTCGCTGGAGGGAGAGGTCGCAACCTGCGCGCGTTCGTCGGTCTTGGAGAGAAACTGGAATTACTAAAATGGAGCTTGAAGTAGTATGAATACTTCGATGGAATTCGGCGTCGGACTCTTTCCCACGGAGCCTCTGCCTAAGATGATCCAGCTCGCCAAGCTCTCGGAAGACCTGGGCTACAGCCACGTCTGGATCGGCGACTCGCACCTTATCTGGCGCGAGGCTTATATCAACATGGCCGCCGCCGCTCTCAACACAAAAAAAGTAAAGCTCGGCACCGGCGTCACCAATCCGCTGACGCGCCATCCCTCGGTCGTCGCCAGCGCCTACGCGACGCTCGAAGAGCTGGCGCCGGGGCGCTTCATCGTCGGCATCGGGCTGGGCGACAGCTCGGTCGAGACGATGGGGATGAAGCCGGCGAAGCTCGGCTATTTCGAAAAGACGATCCAGGAGATGCGCCGGCTGATCGCGGGTGAAGAGGTAGAGCTCGAGACGGGGAAGATCCACCTCAAGCATCCGAGTAAAAACAAGATGCCCATTTACATCGCGGCGAGCGGGCCCAAGATGCTCGAGCTTTCGGGACGCATCGCCGACGGCATCATCGTGCTCGTCGGCGTCGCCGACGAATATTTGAAACAGGCGAAGGCGAAGATCGAAGAAGGGGCGAAGGCCGCCGGCAGAAAACTAAGCGACATCCACCTCGTCCTCTGGGTGCCCTGCGCGGTTTCCGACACGGCGCCGGCGAAAGACGCCGTGAAGGCGCACGTGGCGCGCGTCGTCGCGCACCCGCAGCCCTACGTGCTCGACGCCAAAGAGCAGAAAGTGCTGGCGGAGATCCGGAAGACGTACGACTACTACCACCACATGGACCAGGAGGCGAACCACGCCGAAGTCATCCCCGACTGGCTGGTGGACAAGTTCGCCGTCGCCGGCACCGTCGCCGAGTGCCGCGCGCAGGTGGAGCGGATCAAAAAGAGCGGCATCCAGCAGATCGCGATCATCCCCTACAGCGCGCCGGGCGGGAGCCGGGAAGAGACGATCCGAGGATTCGCCAAAGCGGCGATGTAAATGCTCCCTCAGACGGGCGGGCGGTAATTTGTAATCTTCCGGAGCGCGCCGATCTCACCCGCCAGCCTCGCCGTGCTTTCCAGGCACTGCGCTTCTTCCGACTTGCCTCCCGCGCGGCGCGTTCCGCGATCAAGGCAGCGCGCTTCTTTTCCAGCGATCCGATGAACTCCATGAGATGAGAGTCGCGGTAGCCGGTGGCTTCCCGCCAAGCTTTCTCTTCTTCCGGCCACAAGGGCAGCAAGTGGAGATGAAAATGGTTTACCTGTACGCGGAAAGACGCGAACAGCACGTTCTCGATGTGCGGCGCGTGATGTTCTCGAATCGCCGCCACCACGTCGCACAGGGCTTCGCCCAGACCCTGAAGCGTTTGCGAATCGAAATCCCGCGGGCAGCTCCCGCCGCGTCCAAGCGCGGCGAGGACGGCGTGGCCGGTCGTGTGCGGCGGGGCGCTCTGGAACGCGAACCAGCCGTTGCTCCTGTTCTCATAAAACATGCGATCCTGTAAATTGGCCGATCGCGTGCAGAAAGGGCAGGCCATTTAAAATACCTCCGATGCGCCGGGTGAAGCGGATTTCATTTAGGGGAAAAGATTTGCCTCACGTAAAACGCGCGATCGCGTAGATCCCCAGCATGGCGAAGGCGAGCGCCAGCTTGGCGGCGACGCCGACCACCATGCCGATCGTGGCGCCGAGGCCGGCGCGGGCGGCGTCTTCGAGGCCGCGCCGGGCGGACAGCTCGCCGATCACCGCGCCGATAAACGGGCCGATCAGCACGCCGATGAAACCGAAAAAAATCCCCGCGAGGGCGCCGATCGCCGCGCCGGCGACCGCCCGCCGGGAAGCGCCGAAGCGCTTGGCGCCGAAAGCGGTCGCGGCGAAATCCACCGCATAGGTCAACAGCGCCAGAACGGCGAGAAGCGCCAGCGTGCGCCAGCCGACGTAAGCGAAGTGGTCGGCCCATGCGGCGATCAATAAGCCGGCGAAGAGGACGGGCGCGCCGGGCACCGCCGGGAGGACGAGGCCGGCGAGGCCGAAAAGGATCAGCACCACCGCAAAGATCCAGAGCAAAAAATTAAATTCCATCCGGCCTCCGGTATGAGCCGGCGAAAGCGTGCGGTTTCAAGCCGACTTCCGCCAGACCATCGTGATGCCTTCCCGCATGCTTTTCGGAAACGCGCGGTAAAGGCAGTTTTTGACCATGCCCAGCACCGGCTCGGGCCGCACGCGGCCTTCCAGGTGGCGCGCGAAGCGGGCGTCGAAGTAAAAGGCGGTCGCCGACCGCTCGACGCGAAAACCCGCCCCGGCGGCGAGCCGGTATAATTCGGCCAGCGTATACTCGCGGAAATGGCCGGGGTCGGACGCGTCGGCGCGGATCATCTCGTACGGGTTCAGCCCCAAAGCCAACTTCACTCTTTTTTGCAGCGCCGCCGCGTTCGGCGTTTGCAGGATCAACAGGCCGTTCTCGACCAGCAGGCTTTTGACGAACGCCAGGACCAGCTCGGGCGCGGTGTAGAAGTGCTCGAGCACCTCCGCCATCACGACCATCTCGTACTGCGGCAGGTCTCTCCGCCAGCGCGCCTCGTCCCGGGCTGCATTCAAATCGAACTCGAAGTGTCTCCCGTCCGCCGTCGCCCGGTCCGGGCCGAAGCCGAGCGAATCGACGGCGGCGCCGAAGCGCTCCCGCATCAGCGCCGTCAAGCGTGACGGCCCGATGTCCAGTATCCTGGCGGCCTGCGTCGCGCCCTGCTCGGTCAAAAGCCCGAGCAGGTAGGCGTAGCGCGGCGCGTGGTAGGCGATGTAGCCTTGGTCGGCCCCCCGGATCGAGGCGGCGGAGAATTTAGGCGCGCTGTTCATCTGCATCCGGCCGGCCGGAGAAGAGTCATGGCTGGGCCCGGCCCGGCTTGGCGCCGCGCTTGCGCTTGGGTGGAGGCTTCAATTCTTTCGTCTTGTCCGGATACGGGCATCGGTCGTTGATGACGCAGATCGGGCATTTGGGCTTTTTGGCGACGCAGACGCGCCGGCCGTGAAACTGGAGCAGGTGGCAGAAGCGGACGCGCTTGTCCTCCGGCACCACCCGCATCAAATCAAACTCGATCTTGTCCGGATCGGTGTTCTCGGTGAGGCCCAGCCGCTGGGAGAGCCGCATGACGTGCGTGTCGACGCCGATCGCCTGCCGGCCGAAGCCGTTGCCGAGCACGATGTTGGCGGTCTTGCGCCCCACCCCAGGCAGGGTCAACAGAGCGTCCAGATCGTCCGGCACTTCGCCGTTGAATTTATCGACCAGCTCCTTGCAGCAGTTTTTGATGCGCCACACTTTCATGCGGGAAAAGTTGATCCGGCTCACGTAGGGCCAGAGATCCTCGAACGGCGCCTCGGCGTAGTCTTTTGCGGTGCGGTATCTGGCGAAGAGCGCGGGCGTGAGCTGGACGACCAGGTCGTCGCGCGCCTGAGCGGCGAGGATGAGCGAGACGAGCAGCTCCAGGGGGTTGGTGTAGTCGAGCGCGAGCCGGGCGTCGGGATGGGCCTTTTCCAGCCGCTCGATAATCTGCTTCACCCGCTCCCGCGTCGCCGCGAGCTCGGAGTCGGTTTTTGGCTCGGCCGCCATTTTGGTTTTCCCGGGAAGTATGTTAGCAGTTATTGTTCAAGGGAGGAACGGTAGAATGGATCTGAAAGAGCTTAGAAGGTTGACCATCCCCAAGCTGCGCGACTACGCCAAGGCGGAGACCGACCTCGAGGGCGTCCTGGGCATGGAAAAAGAGCAGCTGATCAAGGCGATCGCCAAGGCCAAGGACATCCCCTACGACGTGACCGCGAAGGACGCCAACGCGATCCATTCGATCAAGCACGATATCCGCGAGCTAAAGAAGCAAAAAGCCGAGGCTTTGACCTCTTCCGGCGACGCCAACAAGCTCAAAAAGGTGCAGAAAAAGCTCAAGCGGCTGAAGCGCCTCACGCGCCATCTGGCGCGCGAGGCCAAGACCGTCCAGGCCGCCAAGGCGGCCGAGCCGGCCGCGCCCGCGGCGCCCGCGGCCCCGGCCGAGGCGCCGGCGGCTCCGGCGGCGGAGACGCCCGCGGCTTCATAAAGAGGTCGCTCGGGATGCGAGCCTTCGACCGCGGACGATTGGACAGTGCCGAGAGTCGCAATTCCAGTGTCGGACGTCCGCGGCCCTCACCTCGCGTCCCTTCGCTGGGAGAGGGAGAACACCGCAACGCCTCAGATCGTCCGTAAGAGATAAGAGTTAAGGTCAGGTTTATGAAAACGCCGTCTGCGCCTCGCGGCCGCGGCTCCGCCGGCAATCCCAAGAATCGCTTCGAGAAGGTCGAGCGCGTCGCCGAAGACGCCGACGAGACTTCGTCGCCCGCGACCCAGTTCCTGCCCGATTCCTCCAAATCGATCATCGCCCGCAACGACAGCCCGGACGTCGGCTTCGACGCCAGCATCAATCCCTACCGCGGCTGCGAGCACGGCTGCGTCTATTGCTACGCGCGCCCGACGCACGAATATTTGGGCTTCTCGGCCGGGCTCGATTTCGAGACCAAGATCATGGTGAAGAAGGACGCGCCCCAGCTGCTCCGGAAAGAATTGTCCAATCCCAAATGGGAGCCGCGCGTGCTCGCGTCGAGCGGCGTGACCGACTGCTACCAGCCGGTGGAGAAAAAGCTCCGGCTCACGCGCCAGTGCCTGGAAGTCCTGCTCGAGTTTCGGAACCCGGTCGTCATCATCACGAAAAACCATCTGGTCACGCGCGACATCGACATCCTGACCGAGCTGGCGCGCTTCCAGTGCGCGTCGGTTTTTATCTCGATCACCACGCTGGACGAGAAGCTCTCCGGCCTGATGGAGCCGCGCGCATCCCGGCCCGCCCGGCGGCTCGCCGCCATCGCCGCTCTGGCCGCGGCCGGCGTTCCCGTCGGCTACCTGCAAGCGCCCATGATTCCCGGCCTCACGGATTCCGAAGCGCCGGCGATCGCCGCGGCCGCCGCCGGGGCGGGGGCGCGCTATGCGGGCTATGTCGCACTCCGGCTGCCGCACGCCGTCAAGGGCCTCTTCGAGGACTGGCTCGAGCGCAACTACCCGGACAAAAAAAATAAAATCCTAAACCGCATCCGCGCGATCCGCGGCGGCGGCCTGAACGACCCGCAATTTACCACCCGGATGCGGGGCGAGGGCATTTTCGCCCAGCAGATGGCCGAGCTGTTCCGCCTCGCGTGCAAAAAAGCGGGCATTCACGAGCGCTCGCCGGAGCTATCGACCGGTCATTTCCGCCGGCCCAAGGAGCAGCTCAAGCTTTTCGCCTGATCGGGTCCGCCGAGGGGACCCCCTTCTTGACATCTCCCTGTTTACCCCTTAGTTAGAGGGAAATCGAAAGTGCGCGAACGGGCTCGAAAAAAGCCGTTTGAATGGATTATCGACCACGGCGTCTAAATCAACAAAAGGGAGGTGAAGAGTATGAAGAACATTCTTAGGTTCATGATCGTGTCTTTGGTGACCCTCGTCTTCGCGGGAGCAAGCTCGGCCCAAACCGGGACGACCGGCGGCACCGCGGCCCCGGGCAGCAAGGCCCCGGCGACCAAGTCCGCGTCGACCGCCGACAAGAAAGCGCCGGCGGCGAAAACGCTGCGCGCCCGCGGCGAGCTGACCGCGGCCGATGCCAAGACCGGCATGGTCAAGGTAAAGACGAAGGACAAGGAGCTCAGCCTGGCCGCCGACGCGCCCGAGGTCAAGGATTCGTTGACCAAGGTCAAGGTCGGAGACGCGGTGCGGGTGGCCTACGTCGAGAGCGACGGCAAGCTCACCTTGAAGTCCATCGCCAAGTCCAAGCTGCCGACCGCCAAGTCGTCGTCGACGTCGACGCCGAGCAAGTCGGCCGGGACCGCCGCGGACACCAAGCCGGCCACGAAGTAACATTCGGGTCCCGCAGATCTGGAAGGAGGCGCCTGGCGAATCAGGGCCTCCTTCTTTTTTTTCTTTTACATCCGCCCGATCCTTGATAATGGGAAAGAGCGTTCTTTAACGATGCGCTCTTTTTCACGTCCCTGGGCGATCGCCGCCCTCGCCTTCGTCACGCTCGGCTTCTGCCGCGGCATCAATTCCTCGTTCGGCGTTTTCTACGTCGCCTTGCTGGACAATTTCGGCTGGAGCCGGGCGGCTACTGCCGGCGTTTTTTCCGTCCTCCTGATCGTCGACGCGATCACCTCGCCGGTGGTCGGCCACCTCCTGGACCGCTTCGGGCCGAAAAAAATCGTCGGCGCGGGCTGCCTGCTCCTGGCCGGCGGCCTCTTTCTCAGCAGCAGGATCTCGAGCCTGTGGGAGTTTTATCTCACCTTCGGCCTGATCTCGGCGCTCGGCCTGAGCTTTACCGGGATGGTGCCGCACGTCGTGCTCATCTCCCAATGGTTCACGACCAAGCGTGCCTCCGCCCTCGGCGTCGTCTACGCCGGCACCGGCGTGGGAATCCTCCTCCTCGCGCCGCTCATCGAATGGCTGATCTCGACTTCCGGGTGGCAGCGCGCGCTGGAAATCCTGGCGCTCGCGGTCGTGGTTATTTTTCTGCCGCTGGTGTGGTTTTTTTACCGGCCCGGCCCTTTCGTCGAGCATCGCGGCGAGGAAAACAAAGCGGGCAACCAATGGACCGCCCGGCTCGCGCTCCGGAGCCTCCAGTTCTGGCTGATTTTTTTCGCCCGCATCTTCGCCGCGGGCGGCACGACCGTGATCGTCACGCACCAGGTCGCCCACGTCGTCGACATCGGCTACAGCCGGCTCTACGCCGCGACGATTTTCGGCCTCATGGGCATGACCAGCACCGCGGGTAGGATGGTGTTCGGCTACGTCGCCGACCTCTTCTCCAAGCAGGGCGCCTACACGCTCAACATCCTGATGACCATGGTCGGCGTCGCGGCGCTCATGCTGGCGGGCGATCCGTCCCAGGCGTGGCTGCTCTACGTCTACGTGCTTTTTTTCGGCATCGCCTTCGGCTCGCGGGCGGTGATTTTCTCGGCGCTCTCGGCGGACATCTTTTCCGGCAAGGGCTTCGGCGCCATCTTCGGCTACTCGCTGATCAGCGTCGGCATCGGCGGCGCGCTCGGCTCGTGGCTGGGCGGCTTTTTTTTCGACCTGAGCGGCAGCTACCTGACGTCGTTCACGCTCGCCACCGGCGTCCTCCTGCTCTCTGACGTCTGCATCTGGCTCGTCACGGCTGCGCGGGTAACACGATACGACCAACGGTTGTGGGATGAAAAAATAGTTTCAAGTTCCTAGTTTCAAGTTTCAAGTCAGAACCACAATTCCGGGACCGGAAAACTAGAAACCAGAAACTCGAAACTATTCGTCCGGTCTGACCCGGCAGAGATACGACCGGTGCGGGAGCGAGCCGCTCACGGGGTCGGCCAAGTCGGTGCCGACGAGCCCGCCGGGATTGGCGCCGTCGTCGGCATAGGGATCGTAGCCCGGCCGGTCGAGCGCGCGGCATTCCTGCCACCAGCCGTGCTGGCAGCAGACGACGCCGGGCAGGATTCTCTCGGTCACGTTGGCGCGCACGCGCACGGCGCCCTTCGGGCTCTCCACGATCATCCACTCTTTGTGCTTGACGCCCGCGGCCGCCGCCGTCTCCGGGTGCAGCTCGGCGGAGGGCTCCGGCGAGGCTTTGCGGAGCGACGGCAGCCCCCGGTGCTGGCTGTGGATGAAGGTCGTGAACTTGGCGTTGGTGAGGATCAGCGGGTAGTCCCCCGCGACGTCGGGACGGCTCAGGGGGCTCATCGCCGGCTCGACGTAGTCGGCCAGCGGCGGATAGCCGTGGGCGGCGAAGCGCGGCGAATAGAGCTCCACCTTGCCCGTGGGCGTGGCGAACCCGCGCGCTTTCCCCTGCGCGTCCCTCTCGGCGTGTTTTTCGAAGCGCGTCGCGATCTCGACCGTAATGCCGCCGGGCGTATTTTTTAATTGCTCCAGCGAGACGCCGCTCGGCGCGAGCTCGTGCGCGTAGGCGGCGTCGATGTCGCCGTCCCAGAATTTGTCGCCGATGCCGAGGCGCTGGGCGAGCTCGAAGATGATCCACGTATCGGAGCGCCGCTCGCCCAGCGCCGGCACGACGGCGGGGCGGTACTGGAGGTGCAGCTTGCCTCTCTGCCGGTGCTCGAAGCCGTTCGACAGGGCGCCCATCTCGAGGAAGGAGGCCGCCGGCAGCACGTAGTCGCACAGCGCCGCGGTCGGCGTCATGAACAGCTCGGAGGCGACCGCGAATTCCAGCGCGCACAGGGCCTCCCGGCCGCGGCGCGCGTCGCCGGTGGACATGACCGTGTTGGAGCCGAAATTGAGCAGCGCCTTCACCGGGTAGGGCTTCCCCTCGAGGATCGCCGTGTAGATATCGTAGGCGGCGCAGTTGCCCGGGCTCGCCGCGGGGCCGAGCGGCTTGCGCTCTCTTCCGATCCGCTCGGCGGCGGCTTCCTTGGGAAGAAACTCCCTGCCCTCGACCGGGTTCATCTTCGGCTTGGGGAAGACGACGTTGCCGCCCGGCCGGTCGATGTCGCCGAGGAGCGCGTAGAGCGCCGAGATGGCGCGGCTCGTCTGGGTCGCGTTGGTGTGCTGGCCGACCCCGTTCCACATGTACATGCTGAGCGGGCGGTTGTGCGCGAGAATCTCGGCGGCTTTCCACGCCCGCTCCGCCGGCACGCGCGTGATCGGCGCCGAGCGCTCGGGGCTAAAGCGCGCGGCGGTCCGGGCGAGCGCCTGAAGCGCCGTATCGCACAATATCTCGGCGCCGTCCTTACCGCGCACGGTCCGCTCGCCGAAGAGGAGCGGCCGGACGCCGTCGCTCTCCGCCGCTCCCGCCGCCGGATCATAAATCGCGGCGCGGTCGGCGCTCTCGTCCCACATCACGTAGCGGCCGGGCTCGCCCGCCGCCGATAGATCGGCTTCGGTCAGGACCTCGCCGCTGTCGCGCCGCAGCAAAAAAGTTCCGTTGGTCCATTTACGGACGAATTCGGCGTCGTACCATCCCTCTTCCAGGACCGCGTGGACGAGCGCCAGCGCGAGCGCGCCGTCGCTGCCGGGACGGACCTGGAGGTGCACGTCCGCCTGGCCGGCGAGCCCGATGCGGCGCGGGTCGACGGCGACGAGCTTCATCCCGCGCGACCGAGCGGCGACCAGGTCGTGCGCTATCACGAGGGACGTCGAGCTCGGGTTGTGGCCCCAGAGGAGAAAGGCGCCGCTCCGCTCGAGATCGGGCGTCGGGAGCGTCATGCCGAAGGTGAAGCCGAAGCCGGTGTCGCGGTGCCAGTTGCAGACGTGCGTGGTCGAGACCCAGTTGGGGCTGCCGAAGCCGTAGAGCAAACGCCCGAGCCAGCGCTCGGCGTCGCCGACCGACGTGCCGCTCTTCGTCCCTTTGGCCAGGGCGACGGCGCGGGCGCCGTGGCGCGCCCGGATGGCGAGGAGTTTTTCCGCGATCGCGTCGAGCGCGGCTTCCCACGTGACTCTTTGCCAGCCGGGGTCGGGGTCGCCCTTGGGGCGCGTGCGTTTCAGCGGATAATCGAGCCGGTCGGGATGATAGAGCAGCTCGGGCGCGGCCTTGCCCTTGATGCACATGACGCCGCCGTGCGGGTGGTCGAAATCCGGCTCGAGCCGGGTCACCCGGCCGTTCTCGACGGTGGTGATCGTCGCGCAGCGCGCCGTGCACAGCGCGCAGTAGCCGCGGACGGCGTAGCTGCTTTCGGTCGCAGAGGGCACAACGAGAACATACTGCAACTGTCAGCGCGAATCCACTGCCGGGTAACGGCTCGCTGCGCTCGGGGCGCGGCTTCGTTTCGCTTGAGCGCTCGGCGCGAGCCTTACCGGTCGAGGGCAATGGGCCTGTGCCTTGAAGCGGTCTTCAAGCTCTAATTTACAGCGACTGCCTGTGGGGCACCCTACAAGTCATCGCAGCTTAGGTGTCGGATGCCCTCGACCTCTCAGCCTCGCGCCTTCGCTTCGCCCTGTCGCCCGCAGACCGGATCGGTTAGGAGTGGCAATTTATCCAGTGCCGTCGGTTTCGCTTGAGCGCCCGGCGCGAAATTGTTAAGTTGATTAAGGAGTTTTTCATGGACGCTCGGCTGCGAGAGGGTATTCGTCTGTTCAACGCGGGGAGTTACTTCGAATCCCACGTGTCGCTGGAGGATTTCTACCAGCGCACCGAGGAGGTCCATAAACCGTTTCTCGAAGGGCTGATCCAGCTCGCCGCCGCGCTCCGCATGTTCCGCGACTTCGACGAAGTCAAAGGGCCGGTGCGGGCGGCGCGCCAGGCGCTCATCCGGCTGGAAAACTACCAGCCGGCCTATCTCGGCGTCAAAGTGGCGGCGCTCATGCGCGCGGTGGAGGAGTGGACGGACGCGGCGGAGAAGAACGCCGCCGCGGCGGCGAAAAAGACCCCGCGGATTTCCTTGCAACGCTTCGGCTGGTTTTAAAGATGTCTCAACTGCGCGAAAATATTTCGCCGCTTCTCGCCGGCGGGTGGACGGGGGGAAAGCGCCTCCACGGCCTCAAGGGCGGCGCGCGGGGCTATCTGCTCTCGCTCCTCGCCGCGGAGCGGCGCGCGCCGATCCTCGTGGTCGCGCCGACGACGCGCGACGCCGAGCAGCTTTTCGCCGACCTCGGCTTTTTTTTGGGCGAGGCGGAGGCGACGCCGCTCGACAAGCGGCTCCATCTGTTCGACTCCTGGGAGATACTCCCCTTCGAGAATCTCTCGCCCCACCCGGACAGCATCGCCTCCCGCCTCGAAGGGCTCTACCAGCTGATCGAAGGGCAGGCGCCGATCATCGTCTCCACGCCCGCCGCGCTGATGCAGCGCGTGATTCCGAAAGAGCCGCTCAAGCGCTCGTACCGCTACCTCGTGACCGGGGAGGAGAGCGCGCGCGAGGGGCTGATCGAGCACCTGGCGAGCTGGGGCTTCCAGAACGTGCCTCTAGTGGAAGAGCGCGGCGACTTCAGCGTGCGCGGCGGCATCGTCGACATCTTTCCGCCCGCCTATCCGCTGCCGATGCGCCTGGAGTTCGCCGGCGACCGGCTGGAGTCGATCCGCGAGTTCGACCCGGCGACCCAGCGCTCGAAGAAAACCCTGCCGGAGTTTTTGCTCCTGCCGATGAAGGAGTTCTCGCTCCGGCGCGGCGACATCGAGCAGGTCGCGCGCGAGATCGACAAACGCGCCGCCGAGCTGGAGCTCGGGCGGAAGGAAAAAAATCCCCTGCTCGAAGCGCTGCGCGAGGGGATTCCCTTCGCCGGCATGGAATTCTTCGTGCCCTACTTCTATCCCGAGCTCTCGACTATTTTTTCCTATCTGCCGCCGGAGACGCTCGTCTGGATCGACGAGCCGGCCCATGTCGCCGCCGAGGCCGACCGCTTCGAGCACCTGGTTTCGGAAATGACGGCGCGGGCCAAAGAGCAGAGCCGCCTCGCGCCGCCGCCCGAGCGGCTTTATCTGACCGCCGCCGAGTGGCGGGAGGGCGTCGCGCCATTTGCGCGCCTCGCGTCGGAATCGCTCGATCTTCTGCCCACCCAGGCCGAGGCCGCCGCCACCATCGCCGTCAAAGCCCATCTCAACAGCGATCTCCACGCCGAGATCGCCTCCGCCCAGACGCGCGAGCCCACGCTCGCGCCACTGGTGGCGCGCTTCAAGGAATGGCAGGGGGAGAGAATTTATCTGGTCGCGCCGACGCGCAGCGAGGCGACGCGCCTGAAGGAGATGCTGGCGCACTACGAGCTCGCTTTCTCGCAGCCGCGCGGCGGCTTTCCGCTCGCGGGCGCGGACGAAAAAGCGGCCCGCGCCGTCCTGGTGGGGAACCTCACGCAGGGGTTTCGCCTGCCCGACGACCATCTCGTCGTCGTCACCGCCGACGAGATCTTCGGCACCAAAAAGCAGGCGTTCGCCGGCGCCCGGCGCAGCGCGCCGGGCCATTTCATCACCAGCTTGAGCGAGCTCAAGCAGGACGACACCATCGTCCACCTCGACCACGGCATCGGCGTCTACCGCGGCCTCAAGTTTCTCAAGGTCGCGGGCACCGAGGGGGAGTACCTCCACCTCGAATACGAGGGCGGCGACCGCCTCTACCTGCCGGTCGACCGGATCAACCTGGTGCAGAAATACATCGGCGGCGAAGAAAACCGCCCGGTGCTCGACAAGCTCGGCGGCGCCGCCTGGGAGAAGGTCAAGGCCAAGACGCGGAAATCGGTCCTGGAGATGGCCCACGAGCTGGTCGAGATCTACGCCGCGCGCGAGGTGGGCGAGGGGCAGGCGCTCACGCCGCCGGACCATCTCTACCAGGAGTTCGAGGCCTCGTTCGAGTTCGAGGAGACGCCGGACCAGGAGAAGGCGATCGCCGACGCGCTCCGGGACCTGGCGGCGAAAAAGCCGATGGACCGGCTGATCTGCGGCGACGTGGGCTACGGCAAGACCGAGGTCGCGCTCCGCGCCGCGTTCGTCGCCGTGATGAGCGGCAAGCAGGTGGCGGTGCTGGCGCCGACGACCATCCTGGTCGAGCAGCACGAGCAGACCTTTCGGCGCCGCTTCCGCAACTACCCGATCCGGGTCGAGACGCTCTCCCGCTTCAACACGTCTAAGGAGAGCCGGCAGGTGGTCCAGGACATCGACAAGGGCGCGGTCGACATCGTCATCGGCACGCACCGGCTGCTGCAAAAAGACATCGTCTTCCGCGACCTGGGGCTGATCGTCATCGACGAGGAGCACCGCTTCGGCGTCGCCCAGAAGGAGCGGCTGAGAAAGCTCCGCCACACGGTCGACGTGATGAGCCTCACGGCCACGCCGATCCCGCGCACGCTGCACATGTCGCTCGTCGGCATCCGCGACCTGAGCGTGATCGAGACGCCGCCGCTCGACCGGCTGGCGATCCGCACCTACATCTCGCGCTACGACGAGGGGCTCATCCGCGACGCCGTGCTGCGCGAGATCGAGCGCGGCGGCCAGGTGTTTTTTCTCCACAACCGGGTCGAGACGATCGACCGCATGGCGCGGAAAATCGGCGAGCTGGTCCCCGAGGCGAAGGTCGCGCTGGCCCACGGCCAGATGCACCCGCGCGAGCTGGAAAAAGTCATGATGGACTTCATGGAAAACCGCGCCCAGGTGCTGGTCTGCTCGGCGATCATCGAGTCGGGCCTCGACATCACCAACGCCAACACGATCATCATCAACCGCGCCGACAAGTTCGGCCTGGCGCAGCTCTACCAGCTCCGCGGCCGCGTCGGCCGGTCGCACCGGCGCGCCTACGCTTATCTCCTGATACCGGGCGAAAAATTGATCACGCGCGACGCCGAGCGCCGCTTGAAGGCGCTCCAGCAGGTGGACGATCTCGGCGGCGGCTTCAAGCTGGCGATCGAGGACCTGGAGATTCGCGGCGCGGGCAACCTGCTCGGGCGCGAGCAGTCCGGGCAGATCGCCGCCGTCGGCTTCGAGCTCTACACCGAGATGATGCAGAAAGCGGTGAGCGAGCTCCAGGGCAAGCCGGTCCGGCCCGAGGTCGAGCCGGAGATCCGCCTCGGGATTTCGGCCTATTTCCCCGACGACTACGTCCCCGACGCCAACCAGCGCCTGCTCTTTTACAAGCGGCTGGCGAGTCTCCGCGACCTTCCCGAGCTGGAGGAAGTCAAAGAGGAGATGCGCGACCGCTACGGCGCTTTCCCGGAGGTGGTGGAAAACCTCTTCCGGGTGATGGACCTGAGAAGGATCCTGAAGCAATACCTGGTCGAGCAGATCGCCTACAACGACGGCCGCGTCTCGCTCCTCTTCCATCCCGCCTCGCCGGTCAACGTCGAGCGGCTGGTCGAGCTGGTGCGGAAAAACGGCGGCGGGCTCCGCCTCTCGCCCGAGGGGCGGCTCTCCTTCAGCCCCAAGAGCCGGGAATGGGAAGGGGTGATTCCCGAGGTGATCGAGTTTTTGTCGTCGCCCTAGCCTCCGGGAAAGGAGCACGGATGATTTTCGCCGCCATCGAATTCGCCGCCCGCGCCCACTCCGGCCAGTTCCGCAAGGGCACCAACATCCCTTATATCGTCCACCCGCTCGGCGTGGCGAAAATTCTGCTCGAATACGGCTGCGCCGAGGCGGTCGTCGCCGCCGGCATGCTGCACGACACCGTCGAGGACACGCCGGTCGCGCTCGACGACATCCGGCGCTCGTTCGGCGACGAGGTCGCCGCGCTCGTCGAAGGCGCGTCCGAGCCGGACAAGTCCGATACCTGGGAGAACCGCAAGCGCCACACCATCGAGTATCTCAAAACCGCGCCCGTGGACGTGCTGCTGATCGCTCTCGCCGACAAGCTCGACAACCTGAGGTCGATGCGCGCCGACTACGAGCGTCTGGGCGACGCTTTTTGGTCGCGGTTCAACCGTCCGATGGAAAGCCAGAGGTGGTATTACAGATCGCTGGCGGAATTGTTTTCCGGGCGGCGCGCGCCGGAGCCGCTGGGCGCGCTCGCCCGGGAGCTCACGGCCGAAGTGGAGCGGCTGTTCGGCCCGGGGTAGGCTCAGGTCTTGAACTTCCGCTTCGCCAGCGCCCGCTCCCATTTCTTTTCCGGCTCGGGCCCGAAGATGAGCGCGCTGTCGGCCGGCACGACGAACCAGGCGTTGGACTTGAGCTCGGCCTCGAGCTGGCCCGGTCCCCAGCCGGCGTAGCCAAAGAGCAGCAGCTTCTGCCGCGGCCCCTTGCCGCGCGCGAGCGCTTTCAAGATGTCCACGTCCGAGGTCACGCCCAGCCCGTTGCCGACGAACGTGGTGGCTTTGCCGGCGTAGTCGTTGCTGTGGAGCACCAGGAGGCGGTCCGGATCGACCGGGCCGCCGAAGTGGATCGCGACGTTTCCCTTGGCTTCTTCGCCGCTCTCCCCGACCGCCTTCAGGAGGTCGGCGAGCGGTCCCTCGGCCACCGGATGGTTGATCACCAGGCCGACCGCGCCGCTCGGCGCGTGCGCGGTGATATAAACGACGCTCTCGACGAAGCGCGGGTCCGCCATCTCCGGCGCGGCGACGAGGAACTGCCCGATCAACGGCTCTTCTACGGCCGCCGCCGGCCTCCCGGCGGCCAGCGCCACGGCCAAAGCCAGCCAGCAAAAACGCGTCATGAAACTGCGGCCCCCGATCCGATAATCGGTCTATATCAGGGACGCCCATTTGCGTCCATACGTATTGACGCGGCGGCCCGCGGGTGGCAGAATAACTCTCGCTCATCAACGGAGGGTCTTATGGCCGCTGTGCTGCCGCCTTTGGTAATGATTCTATTGGTCTGGGGGATATGCTACCTCGCCCGGCGCGATGCCGATAAAAAAAGGTAGCGCCGCGGTTTTGCCTTTTCGAAAACGCTGTGTTAGTTAATGAAATTTCCTCCGGAACGTAAAAGGTTGCTGAATATGCAGAGGCGAAGGTTTTGCTGCGGCCTCGTGGTTCTCCTCGCTTGGCTGGTCCCGCTCCTGGCTTCCCCCGCGCCGGCCTATGTGATCGAGCAGGTTCTTGTCGTCGTCGACGGCGAGCCGTACACGCTCAAGAACTTCCGCGAATACGCCAAAAATCAGATGAACCGCGACTTCCCCGCCGGCGATCTGAACCAGCTCGTCAAGGAGGACCAGGAGGTCATCGAGCAGTTCATCACCGACAAGCTCATGGCCGCCGAGGTGAAGCAGGCGGGCATCAAAGTCACCGACGAAGAGATCGACAGTTACGTCGGCCAGATCAAGGAAAAAAATCAGATCGACGACGAGCAGCTGCGCGAGGCGCTCCGGCGCGACGGCATTTCCTGGGGTAAATACCGCGCCTCGATCCGGGCCGAGATCGAGAAGAGCGAGATCATCGACCTGCAGGTGCGCAAGCGCGTCAATGTCACCAGCGAGGACGTCGAGCGCTACTACAGCCTGAACCAGAAGAAGTTCGTCACCGATCAGAGGGTCCGCCTGCGCCACATCCTTCTCACCGTCCCCGAGGCCCCGGACAACAAAAAACAGGCGGCCGCCGAAAAGTCGGTCATGGAAAAGGCGGCCGAGCTGCGCCGCCGCATTCTGGCCGGCGAGGACTTCGCCAAGCTGGCCGAAAGTAATTCGCAGGGCGCCGGCGCCGCCGAAGGCGGGGATATCGGCTGGATGACGCGCGGCAGCCTGCTGAAGGAGATCGATCAGCTCGCCTTCGGCCAGCTCGCCGTCGGCCAGGTGAGCGAGCCCGTGCGCACCAGCGCCGGCATCCATTTGATCAAGCTGGATGCGAGGGAAGGCGGCCGGCAGCTCGCGCTCGCCGACATCCGGGACAAGGTGAAAGACGAAGTCACCGCCAAGGCGCTGGACGAGCGGTTTCAGAAGTGGCTCAAGGGCGACCTCAGGAAAAAACATCGGATCGACGTCAAGCTCGCGGGCGTCGTCTTCCGCCCGGAAGAAAGCAAGGAAGCGACCATGGACTCCCTGGTGGCGGGCTCGCGGCGAGGCGGCGACGATTCCAGCTTCTGGGATTTCCTCAATCCGTTCAAAAAGACCCCCACGGAAGAGGTCGACGAGGCCGGCAGACCGAGCGGCCTGGCCGGCCAGAAGGTCATCAGCCTGTTCGGCACGCCGCTTTTCAGGACCGAGTCGGCCGACAGCGCCGACGTCGTGGACGATGTCCTGGCCCCCATCGAACAGCCGCAGGCCCAGGCTCCCGCCGAGCAGCCGAAAGAGGGCGGGGGGTTCTGGAATAAGCTGAATCCCTTCTCTAAGTAGTTTCTCTGATATATAAGCCCTATCCATCGCCGGGCTGTAAGCATCTCTCCGGGCCGATGCGATATGCCTGAGCTACGCTCGACCAAAAAACTACGAGTGGATATTTTCGTCCGGGCGCATCGGCCCTACGAGATGCTCCCGGCCCGGCGCGATGCGGGCGTTTGGACTTCAACTGCACGAAGAGTGCTTCGAGGCTTCAGCACGAATGGGAACTCAATCCTTCATAATCGGAGCAATTTTTAGTGAAAAAAATGAGTAAACCCGTTGTGGCCGTCACCATGGGCGACCCGGCCGGCGTCGGCCCGGAGGTGGTCTTGAAGGCGCTGGCGCATCCGGCGGTCGGCCGGGCGTGCCGCCCGGTCGTGTTCGGCGACCTGGGAGTCCTCGAGCGGACGAAGAAAAAGCTCCGCTCCAGGCTGAGGCTGGCGGCATGGGAGCCCGGCCGGCCGTGGCCGCGCCCTGGGGCCATCCCCGTCTATTCCTTATCCTCGCTATCCGCCACCCAAGCGCGCCCGGGCGTCCCCGCGCGGGCGTGCGGCGCGGCGGTCTATCGCTACGTCACCGAGGCGGCCGAGGCGGCGCTTTCCGGCTCGGTCGACGCCATCGCCACGGCGCCGCTCAATAAAAAAGTCCTCCAGATGGCGGGCCACCGCTATCCCGGCCACACCGAGCTTTTGGCCAAAATCGCCGGCGTGCCGGAGTGCCGCATGATGCTCATCGGGACCAAGCTCAAGGTCGTCCTGGTGACGGTGCACCTGCCGCTCATGCAGGTCGCGCGCCGATTGACCAGGGGGAAGATTCGCGCCACGCTGGAATTGACCGACCGGGCGCTCCGGCGCTACTTTTTGCTGCCGCGCCCCCGGCTGGCGGTGGCGGCGCTCAATCCCCACGCCGGCGAGGAGGAGATTTTCGGCCACGAGGAGAAAAAAATTATTCTCCCCGCCGTCCGGGACGCCCGGAAGCGCGGCGTCCGGGCCTACGGGCCGTTTCCGGCGGACAGCCTTTTTTACCAGGCGGCCCGCGGCGACTACGACGCCGTCATCTGCATGTTCCACGACCAGGGGCTGATTCCCCTCAAGCTGCTGCACTTTATCGGCGGGGTGGCATTGACCTTGGGCCTGCCGTTCGTTAGGACTTCTGTGGACCATGGAACGGCGTACGATATCGCCGGAAAAAATAAAGCCGACGCCATCAGCATGAGAGAGGCGATTCTCCTGGCGGCGCGTCTGGCGCGCCGAACGGAGCAGCGGAGGAGATCATGATCATGAACCCGGCCAGCTTTCGCGAGTACGACATACGCGGCCTGGCGGAAAAAGACTTCGACGCCGATTTCGCGCTGCTCCTCGGCCAGGTTCACGGCGCCGCCGTCTACGCCAAGGGCGGCCGGCGCGTCAGCGTGGGGCGCGACTGCCGCGCCACCTCCGACCCTTACGCCGAGGCGGTCATCCAAGGACTCGTCTCCGCCGGCCTCCACGTCTACGACGTCGGCGTGTGCCCGACGCCGCTGCTCTATTTCTCGCTTTTCCATCTCGATCTCGACGGCGGGGTCATGGTCACCGCGAGCCACAACCCGGCCGAGTACAACGGCTTCAAGGTCTGCCTCGGGAAAGATACGCTCTACGGCGAGCAGATCCAGGACCTGCGCGGGCGGATGGAGCGCAAAGACTTCAAGGGAAGTCCCGGCGGCGAGCGCGAGAGCTACGCGATCATTCCGCCCTACTGGGAGCACGTGGGGCGCGACGTCCCGTCGCTCGCCCGCCCGCTCAAAGTCGTCGTCGACGCCGGCAGCGGCGTCGGCGGCCCGGTCGGGCCGCCGATATTTCGCCGCCTCGGCTGCCAGGTCTGGGAGATCGCCTGTGAGATGGACGGCTCGTTTCCGATTCACCATCCCGACCCGACGATTCCCGAGAATCTGAAGCTGCTGATCGAGAAAGTCAAAGAAGTCAAAGCGGACCTGGGCATCGCCTACGACGGCGACGCCGACCGCATCGGCGCCGTCGATGAAAACGGGAATATCCTCTGGGGCGACGAGCTTTTGATCCTCTTCGCGCGCGATCTCTTAAAGCAAAGGCCCGGCGCGACGATCATCTCGGAAGTGAAATGCTCGCAGCGGCTGTTCGACCAGATCCGGCTCCACGGCGGCCATCCGATCATGTGGAAGGCGGGCCACTCGCTGCTCAAGGCGAAGATGAAGGAGACCAAGGCGGCGCTCGCCGGCGAGATGAGCGGCCACATGTTTTTCGCCGACCGCTATTTCGGCTACGACGACGCGATCTACGCCTCGCTCCGCCTGGTCGAGCTGGTGGCGCGCTCCGGGAAGCCCCTTTCGGCGCTGCTCGCCGACGTGCCGAAAAGCGTCTCGACCCCCGAGATCCGGGTGGACTTTCCGGACGACAAAAAATTTGAGATCGCCGCCGCGGCGACGGAATATTTCCGCCGGCGCTATCCCATCATCGACGTGGACGGCGTGCGCGTCCAGTTTCCCGAAGGCTGGGGCCTGATCCGCGCCTCCAACACCCAGCCCGCGCTGGTGCTCCGCTTCGAGGCGTCGAGCGCGGAGAAGCTCAAGGAATACCGCGACATCGTCGAGTCCGCGCTGCAAGAGCTCGAGCGCAGCAGTTAGATGCCGGACAAGATCGTCATCCGCGGCGCGCGCCAGCACAATTTAAAAAACATCGACGTCGAGATTCCCCGCGACCGGCTGGTGGTCCTGACCGGCGTCTCGGGCTCGGGGAAATCCTCGCTCGCCTTCAACACGATCTACGCCGAGGGGCAGCGCCGCTACGTCGAGTCGCTCTCCGCCTACGCCCGGCAATTTTTAGAGCAGATGGAGCGCCCCGACGTGGACGCCATCGAAGGGCTGTCGCCGGCGATCGCCATCGAGCAGGGCGGCGCGAACCGGAGCCCGCGCTCGACCGTCGGCACCCTGACGGAAATCTACGATTACCTGCGGCTCCTCTTCGCCCGCGTGGGGAAGCCGCATTGCCCCGAGTGCGGCGGCGAGATCGCGGCGCAGGCGATCGAGGAGATCGTCGACCGCCTGCGCGCCTTTCCCGCCGGCACCCGGCTCACCATCCTGGCGCCCGTCGCGGTGAATAAAAAAGGCGATTTGCGCGAGGAATTGGACGCGCTGGCCACGGCCGGCTTCGCGCGCGTCCGGATCGACGGCGAGATCCACGTGCTGGGCGAGGAGACCGCGCCTAAAAAAAGCGCCGTCCACGGCGTCGAGCTGGTCGTCGACCGGCTCGCGCTTCGGGAGGGAATCGAAAAGCGCCTAGCCGATTCGCTCGAGATCGCGTCGCGCGCGGGCAGAGAAATCGTCCAGGTGGAGGTCCTGCCCCCGGGCGCGGAGAAAGGCGAAGAGCTCGTCTTCAGCCGGAAGTCGCTCTGCGTCCGGTGCGGCGTGTCTTTTCCGGAGCCGACGCCGCGGCTGTTCTCGTTCAACAGCCCCGAAGGCGCCTGTCCCGACTGCGGCGGCCTCGGCCGGCGGCTCGATGAAAGCAAGGCGGCCGATGGGGATGCCGATGAGATGGACGCGCCGGTCTGTCCGGCGTGCAACGGTGCGCGGCTCAAAAAAGAGGCGCTCCACGTGCTCATCGCGGGGAAGAACATCGCGGACGTGGCCGCGGCGCCGATCGGCGCCGCGCTCGATTTTTTCACCGCCGTCGAGCTCAGCCCGCGCGACCGGCAGATCGCCGAGCGCATCCTTACCGAGATTACCGGCCGGCTCGGTTTTCTCGCCGAGGTCGGCGTGGACTATCTCTCCCTCGGCCGGCCGTCGGCCACGCTCTCGGGCGGCGAGATCCAGCGGGTAAGATTGGCGACCGAGATCGGCTCGGGACTCACGGGCATTCTCTATGTCCTCGACGAGCCCAGCATCGGACTCCATCCGCGCGACAACCGGCGGCTGCTCGCTCTACTCCGCCGGCTCAAAGACCTGGGCAATTCGGTCCTTGTCGTCGAGCACGACCGCGAGGCGATTCTGACCGCAGACCACGTCATCGACATGGGGCCGGGCGCCGGCGTCGCCGGCGGCGCGGTCGTGGCCCAGGGGACGCCGCGCGAGATCATGGAAAGCGAGGGCTCGCTCACCGGGGGTTATCTCTCCGGCCGGCTGGAGATCCCGCTGCCCGAGCGGCGGCGGCGCGGCAGCGGCAAGACCCTGGCGCTCAGGGGCGCGCGGGAGCACAACCTGAAAGGCATCGACGTGGAGCTCCCGCTCGGCGCTATGACCTGCGTGACCGGGGTTTCCGGCTCGGGGAAAAGCAGCCTCGTCATCGACACGCTCTATAAAGCGCTGGCCGCCCGGCTCGGCGGCGCGAAGGCGCGGCCGGGCGCCCACGACAAAATCGCCGGCTGGGACAACTTCGACAACGTCGTCAGCATCGACCAGAGCCCGATCGGCCGCACTCCGCGCTCCAACCCGGCGACCTACACCGAGCTGTTTCCCCACGTGCGCGAGCTCTTCGCCCAACTGCCGGAGGCGAGAATGCGCGGCTTCGGCGCTGGCCGGTTCTCGTTCAACGCCCGGGGCGGCCGCTGCGAAGCCTGCCAGGGAGAGGGCGTCGTCCGGATCGAGATGCATTTTTTGCCCGACGCCTTTGTCCCCTGCGCGGTCTGCCGCGGCCGGCGCTACAATCGCGAGACGCTGGAGATCTTATACAAGGGCCGGTCCATCGCCGACGTGCTCGACCTGACCGTCAACGAGGCGCTGGAGTTCCTGGGTAATTTTCCCGCGCTCCGCCGCAAGCTGGAGACGCTCCGCGACGTGGGCATGGGCTACGTCCGCCTCGGCCAGCCGGCGACGACCCTTTCCGGCGGCGAGGCGCAGCGGGTCAAGCTCGCGCGCGAGCTCTCCAAGCGGTCGACCGGGAGAACGCTTTACATCCTCGACGAGCCGACCACCGGGCTCCATTTCGACGACATCAAAAAGCTGCTCGACGTGCTGAACCGCCTGGCGGACGCCGGCAACACCGTGCTCGTCATCGAGCACAACCTGGACATGATCAAGGCGGCCGACTTCGTCCTGGACCTGGGGCCCGAAGGGGGAAGCGCGGGGGGCGAGGTCGTCGCCTTCGGCACGCCGGAAGAGGTGGCGCTGGTGGAAAAGTCGTACACCGGGCGATATTTGAGGCCGCTCCTGGCCGGGAAATAGGAGCTTTTTTAGCCTAATTTTCTTCCGCCGCTCCTGGAAAAGGCATAAAGAATCGTTAACTTTATCTAGCCGGTTGACAGCGAAAGCCAACTCCGCTATGGTTAAAGCAGACCTATAAGGTCTGGATTAAATTAATGAAGAAACCCGTATACTTAGACAACCATTCGACCACGCCGCTCGACCGGCGGGTGCTGGCCGCGATGCTGCCCTATTTCGAAGAAAAATTCGGCAATGCCGCGAGCCGGAACCATGCGTTCGGCTGGGAGGCCGAGGCCGCCGTCGACCAGGCGCGCGAGCAGATCGCGCGGCTGATCCACGCTTCCGCCAGGGAGATTATTTTCACCAGCGGGGCGACCGAGTCGGATAATCTCGGCATCAAGGGCGCGGCGGAGGCCTACAAAGACAAGGGCAACCACGTCGTCACCTGCGCCACCGAACACCGCGCCGTGATCGACAGCTGCAAGTGGCTGGAGCGGCGCGGCTACAGCGTGACCTATCTGCCGGTCGACCGCGCCGGGGCGCTGAGCCTAGACCGGCTTCGCGCCGCGCTCACGGAAAAAACGATCCTGATCTCTCTCATGGCGGCGAACAACGAGATCGGCACGATCCACCCCATCAAGGAAATCGGCCGGCTCGCCAAGGAGCGGGGCATCGTCTTTCACTCGGACGGCGCGCAGGCGGTCGGGAAAATCCCTCTCGACGTCGAAGAGATGGGCATCGACCTGCTGTCGATCTCGGCGCATAAGATGTACGGCCCCAAGGGCGTGGGCGCGCTTTACGTCCGCTCGAAGCGGCCCAAAGTGAATTTAAAACCGATCATCGACGGCGGCGGCCACGAGCGCGGGCTCCGCTCCGGCACGCTCAACGTGCCCGGAGTAGTCGGCTTCGGCCGGGCGGCGGAAATCGCGGCCGGTGAAATGGCCGAGGAAACAAGCCGGCTGGTGGAACTTAGAAACCGGCTGAGAGACGGTCTTTTGGGCCGGCTCGACGAGATTTACGTCAACGGCGATCCTGCGGAGCGGCTGCCCGGCAATATGAATTTGAGCTTCGCCTACGTGGAAGGGGAGTCGCTGATGATGGCGCTGAAAGACGTCGCGCTCTCGTCCGGGTCGGCCTGCACGTCGGCGAGCCTGGAGCCGTCGCACGTCCTCCGGGCGCTCGGCATGGAGGAAAATCTGATCCATTCCTCCATCCGCTTCGGCCTGGGCCGGTTCAATACGGCGGAAGAGATAGATTACACGATCGAGCGGGTGGCCGAGGAGGTCGAGCGGCTGCGCCGGCTCTCGCCGCTCTACGAAGCGTCGAAGCGGGAAGCGCGCAAGGCCCGGCAGGCTTCGTAAGGTTCGGAGGATAACCATGGTTGGAGTCAGCATAACGGAAAGCGCCGCGGAGAAGATCAAGCAGCTCCTCGCGGCGGAAGAAAAAAAAGAAAAAGAGGGGCTTCGCCTCAAGGTCGTGGGCGGCGGCTGCTCGGGCCTGCAATACAAAATGGACCTCGACGCCCAGAAGCCGGGCGACCGCATCTTCGAGAAGGACGGGGCGAAGATTTTAGTCGACATGAAAAGCCTGCTGTATCTCAACGGCACCGAGCTCGACTACAAGGAAGAGCTGATGCAGTCGGGCTTTGTCTTCCAGAACCCGAACGTGAAGCGCGCCTGCGGCTGCGGCACGTCGTTCATGGTTTAAGGCAAAGAGGAAAGATGGCTAAGGCAAACACAGTAGAGGCGCTCGCCGACCGCGAGTACAAGTACGGCTTTATCAGCGACATCGAGTCCGAGGCGATACCGCCGGGCCTGAGCGAAGACATCATCCGCATCATCTCGGCCAAGAAGAACGAGCCCGAGTGGATGCTGGAGTGGCGCCTCAAGGCGTACCGCCACTGGGCCAAGCTGGCCAAGTCGGACGCGGAGCCGAAGTGGGCCAACATCCACTATCCGCCGATCGACTACCAGAGCATTATTTACTACTCGGCGCCGAAGTCGAACTCCGACAAGCCCAAGAGCCTCGACGAGATCGACCCGGAGATCCTGGAGACCTACGAGAAGCTCGGCATCCCGCTCCGCGAGCGCGAGCGGCTCGCCGGCGTGGCGGTCGACGCGGTTTTCGACAGCGTCTCGGTGGCGACGACCTTCAAGGAGAAGCTCGGCGAGCTCGGGATCATCTTCTGCTCGTTCTCCGAGGCGGTGCATAACCATCCCGACCTGGTGAAGAAATATCTGGGC